>Ga0182017_10004007_pt1 | contig 10969 bp, 9 predicted proteins | sample 712E3DmetaG_FD_120492 | JGI IMG/M metagenome (GOLD analysis project Ga0182017, IMG submission 120492) | Permafrost microbial communities from Stordalen Mire, Sweden - 712E3D metaG | ecosystem: Environmental > Terrestrial > Soil > Wetlands > Permafrost | place: Sweden: Stordalen | collected... | reverse complement strand
GGTGATCGGCGACATGGTGCGCGATTTCATCGACCGCGTTTTCAACGGCTCGGCCGAACCGCTCCTCGTCCACCTGGTCCAGGAGCACGACCTTTCCGCCGAGGAACTGGAAGAGATTGCGCGTTTGCGGAGGCCGTCATGAACCTGCAACTCATTTGGGACAACCTGGTGGCTTACAACATGCAGATCGGCCTGCTGGTGGGTCTGGCGGCGTTCGTTCCCGCCGCGCTGCGCCTGCGGCTGCCCGCCAGCCGGCTGGCCTACTGGCACATCCTGCTGGCCGCCTGCCTGGTGCTGCCCGCCGTTCGCCCGTGGAAGCAGGCGGCATTCACGCTGACTGCCTACGTCACCGCGGCCATCACCGCGCCCGTGGCCCCGCGGCCGGAGCCGGTGTCCAGCCTGCCCCCCGCCGAAATCGCCCTCATCCTGCTGGGCGTGGGCATGATCGTCCGACTGGGGTGGCTGGCCACGGGCTTCTGGCGTCTCGCCTGCCTGCGCCGCCACTCTCGCCCGCTCCACCCCGTTTCCTCCTGGGGAGTGGAGGCCGATATCCGCGTCTCCGACGCCATCTCCAGCCCCGTGACCTTCGGCTTCTTGCGCCCGGCCGTGCTGCTGCCCGGGAATTTCCCGGAACTCGACGCCTCCGCGCAAGACGCCATCCTTTGCCATGAGATTCTCCACGTGCGCCGCCGCGACTGGCTCTTCACCCTGGCCGAGGAGTTGGTCCGCGGCGTCTTCTGGTTCCATCCCGCCATCTGGTGGCTGCTCGGCGAGATCGGTCTCGCCCGCGAGCAGGTAGTGGATCGCGAGGCGGTGGAACTCACCCGGTCGCGCGACCATTATCTCGATGCCCTGCTCGCCGTCGCCGGCGCAAGACCCCGGCTCGACCTGGCCCCGGCACCACTTTTCTTACGCAAACGTCATCTAAAACAACGAGTTCAATCCATTATGAAAGAGGTTCGCATGTCCAAAACGAGATCTATTTCCTCGCTCGCCGCGGGGCTGGGAATCCTGGCCCTGGCGTGCTGGCTTGTCACCGCAACCTTCCCCCTGGCCGCCGCGCCGCAGATCGTCCTCGATGGTCCCGGTGTTACCGTGGATACCGGCGGCGCCATGATGCACCGCACCGGCATCGTCTATCCCATAGACGCGCGCGCCAAGCGCGTGCAGGGTGTGGTCACCGTGGAAGCCACCGTCGATGGCAGCGGCAACGTGGTCGATACCCGTGTGCTCAGCGGCCCCATCGAACTGCGCCGCGCCGCCCAGCAATCGGTGCTGAGCTGGCACTTCGCCATGGATACTTCCATGAACACGCGCACGGTCAAGGTGAGCTTCGAGTTGCCGGCGGAATCCGCTGCGCCCGTGCCGGCCGCCGTGCAGTCCGCTCCCATGCAGTCGATGGAAGCGGCCGCACGCGCCGCCCTGCAGGAGAAGCTCAAGGAAATCCAGGCGCAACACCCCGACAAGCCGCTGACAGTCCGCCTCAGTCCGCCTTTGCTCGAAGGCAAACGCATCTACCAAATCAACATCTGGGGCCTGAGCGATCAGTCCCGCAACGAACTGGCTGCCCGCCTGCCGGTGCACGTCGGCGACACCCTCGCCGCCGACACGATAGACCGCGTGCGCGCTGAAGTCCGGGCATTCGATGAGCACCTCGGCGTCGGTACCGCTGTCAATGCGAACGGGGAAGTCTCGCTCAACATCCAGATGCCGGGCAGCTTCAACTATCAGGAACTGCCGGCGCCCGGCGGTTCCGGCGTCCTCGGCAGCATCACCGGCTCTTTCTCCGCCCCCGCCGCCGTCCGGCCGGCGGCCGACGGGACCAAACGCATCGCCATCGGCGGCAACGTGCAGCAATCCAAGCTGTTCTCGCAGCCGCACCCTGTCTATCCGCCGCTCGCCAAGCAGGCGCACATCTCTGGCGTCGTGCACCTGCAGGCCGTCATCGGCAAGGACGGCAACGTGATCGACCTGGCAGTGATCAGCGGCCACCCGCTGCTCATCCCGTCGGCGATGGACGCCGTCAGGCAGTGGGTCTATCGGCCGACGCTGCTCAACGGCGAACCCGTGGAAATCGTGACCCAGATCGACGTCAACTACACCCTGACAGACGATCCCCCCGTCCAGCAGTAATTGCCTCCCCAGGGAATGCGGCCTCGTATTCCCTGGGATTCCCCCATCGGAGCCGCGCGCTCATGCCCGAGCAACGTGCATTAATTGTGGGACAGGATGGCATCCTGCGCGCCGGTTGGCAACCGGCGCCCGCTGGCCAGCCTGCCCCACAATAACCAAGCAGGCGGCTATCGGCGCGGGTCTCGGCGCACGCCGGGACCGCTACCAGGGTTGCCGCGGCGCACGCAATCCCCTTACAGTAAGGTTTGCACGAGATGAGCATCGCCGGGAGCGTTCTGGAGGCCGTGCGGGCGGAATCCGCGCTGCACGGCGGAGCGCGCGTGACGCGCGCGGGGTTGCGCATCGGCGAACTTTCCGGCGTGGCGGTGGAAAGCCTGCGCTTCTGCCTGGAAGTCCTGGTGGCCGATACGGATCTGGCCGGGCTCGGCTTCGAAATCGAATTTGCTCCGTGGACGCGCCGGTGCCGCGCGTGCGGCGCGGAGTTTCGCGTGACCGATGCCCGGCCGGAGTGCGCCGCCTGCGGGAACGGGGACACCGAGGCGGCGGGAGGAGATCAGATGGAATTGTCCTTCCTGGAATTGGAGGAGCCGTAATGCGAGTGCCGCTGGAACGCAAGGTGCTGAACGAGAACGACCGGATCGCCGCCGCGCTGCGCGAGCGCTTTCAGCGTAACGGCACCTTCTGCCTCAACCTGATCAGTTCTCCGGGGTCGGGTAAGACATCGCTGTTGGAACGCACGCTGGCGGGCTTCGACGCGGCGCGCCGGGTGGCCGTATTGACCGGCGATATACAGACGGACAACGACGCGCGCCGCCTGGCCCGGTACGGCTTCCCGGTGCGGCAGATCACCACCGGAGGCGCCTGCCACCTGGACGCCAGCATGGTGGAGCGCCACCTGACGGATTGGCCGGTGGACGAACTGGAGATCCTTTTTCTGGAAAATGTCGGCAACCTGGTTTGCCCCACCAGCTACGATCTGGGCGAGGAGGCGCGCGCGGTGCTGCTGAGCGTCACCGAAGGCGAGGACAAGCCGCTGAAATATCCGGCCACCTTCCACCACGCCGATCTGATGGTGCTGAACAAGATCGATTTGCTGCCCTACGTTCCGTTTTCCATGGAACTGGCGCGCGAAAATGCGCGGCGGGTGCAACCGGAGATCGAGATTCTGGAGGTCTCCTGCACCACGGGGGCCGGCCTTGAGCAATGGAACGAGTGGATTCAACGGCACTTATGACCGACTATCCCGTGATCAACGGCTTGATTTTCTGCGGCCTCGGCATCATCGTGTTTATCATCGCGTTCTCACTGGTGCTCAAACTAGCGCCGCTGAACCTTTGGAAGCAGATCGGGGAAGAGCGCAACATCGCGGCCGCTATCGTGGCCGGAGCGGTGGCGTTGGGGATTTGCTGGATCATTGCCGCCACCATGCACTGAATTCGGTAACCGGCGCGGGGGCGCGCGCGTTTACACTGTATATAGATATGAAAATTCGGGGTTGTTCACTCGTAGTGTGCCTGAGCCTGCTGTGTCTTTCGGCGGCCCGAGGGCAGCAGTACACCATTCAGACACTGGCCGGCACTGGCACCGCCGCGTTCGCGGGCGATAACGGCGCGCTTTCGGCGGCGCAGTTCAGCTCGCCGAACGCCGTGGCGCTGGATTCGAAGGGGAACCTCTACGTCGCCGACACGGGCAATCATTGCATCCGCATGATCTCCGGGAACACGATCACCACCATCGCCGGCACCGGCGGTACGGCCGGCTATTCCGGAGATGGGGCCGCGGCCACCGCCGCCACGTTGAGTGCTCCGAGCGGGCTGGCGTTCGATTCCTCCGGCAACCTGTACATTGCCGACACGGGGAACAACGTGATCCGCAAGATCACCGGCACCACCATCACCACCGTCGCCGGCATCCACGGCCAGGGCGCTTACTACGGCGGCGATCTGGGGCCGGCCACCTCGGCGAATATCTGGGGGCCGACCGCCATAGCTTTCGATCCGGCGGGCAACTACTACATCGCCGACAATGGAAACAGCCTGGTCCGCAAGGTGGACACCTCGGGCATCATCACCACCTTTGTGGGCTCTTCCGGCGGCACCATCGGGACCGCCGGAAGACTGGACCATCCCAATGGGCTGTGGTTCGATGCCGGCAGCGGCGCGCTTTACATCGCCGATTCCAACAACGCGCGGGTGGCCAGATACGTCCCCCCGTCCGCCTTCAGCAATTTTGCCGGCACCAACGTGGCGGGCTTTGGCGGCGATGGCGGCCAGGCGATCCGGGCTCAATTGAATAAGCCGACGGACATCAGGATCGACGCCGCCGGGAACATCTACCTCGCGGACACGAACAACAGCCGGATCCGCAAGATTACACCGGATGGCATCATCACCACCATCGCGGGCAAGGGCGGAGGGGCCTATAGCGGGGATGGCGGAAACGCTACCGCGGCGGTGCTGAACTTCCCGCGCAGCATCGCGCTCAGTCCCAACGGCACGGTGTACATCGCCGACACCAACAATCACGTGATTCGCACGCTGACCCCGACCTTTCCGGCGATCGCCAGCAACGGCGTGGGGAATGCCGCGAGTTACGCGCCCCGGATTTCGCCCGGCGCGTTGGCCAGCATCTTCGGGAGCGGGTTCGGCACGGTTACCTTCCAGGCCGACGACGGTTTCGCATGGCCCACCACCGCCAATTTGGTCAGCGTAAGAGTGAACGGCGTGGCGGCGCCTCTGTACTATGTTTCGCCAGGGCAGATCAACTTCCAGGTGCCTTGGGCCACGCCGGCTACGGGCACGGTCAACGTCGCCGTAGTGGTCAACGGGGGCAGCAGCAATATCGCCGCCGTGCCGGTAGGGACCGCGGCGCCGGGGCTGTTCGTGCTGCCGAGCGGCGCGGCCATCGTGCAGAACACCCCCAGTTACGCGCTGAACGACCCTTCGAATCCGGCGCCCGCCGGCAGCACAATCGTCGCCTACCTGACCGGTTCCGGCCCGGTGTCGCCGGCCGTCAAAGACGGTACGCCGGCGCCCACCGCCCCGCTAAGCTCGGCGGCGACCGCGTATTCGGCGAAGATCGGTTCCGTGACGGCGACGGTCTCCTTCGCCGGCCTCACCCCCGGATTCATCGGCCTCATGCAGATGAATATCGTGGTGCCCTCGACGCTAGGGTCCGGCGTTTATCCGCTGAGCGTCACGATCGACGGGCAGACCTCCAACTCCGGCACCATCGCCGTGAAGTGAGGATGGCTCCGTTTGCGGGGAAAGAGTCTATTCCCCGCGGAGACGCTGAGGCGCTGAGATAAGCGCAGAGGGCACAAACTTGAAACTGGGCCGAGGGGTGGCCGTTGACCTTCTCTCGCCTCCAGGCGCAGCCGCTCCCCGCAACTCTCCGATGTCTTCTCTGCGCTGGCCTCCGCGTCTTCGCGTCTCTGCGGGGAATCCCATCCCTCCAGTTCCGCGCTCTCCTGTCATGATGGTATGGAATGTATCTGAAGGTCGCTCCTGAAATTCGAAGGGCGCTGCAGGGTGGGCGCCCGGTGGTGGCGCTGGAGAGCACCATCATTACCCACGGGATGCCATACCCGGAGAACCTCGAGACCGCCCGTTCGCTGGAGAGCCAGGTGCGCGCCGGGGGTGCGGTGCCGGCCACCATCGCGGTGATTGGCGGCGTGATCTGCGCCGGACTTTCCGACAAAGAACTGGAATGGCTGGCAAACGCCAAGAATGTCCTCAAGCTGAGCCGCGCCGATCTGCCCTACGCGCTGGCCACCAAGAAGATTGGCGCGACCACGGTCGCCGCCACCATGATTTGCGCGCACATGGCGGGGATCAAGGTGTTCGCCACGGGCGGGATCGGCGGCGTGCATCGCGGCGCGGACGCGAGCTTCGACATTTCGGCGGATCTGGAGGAACTGGCGCGCACGCCGGTAGCGGTGGTCTGCGCCGGCGCCAAGGCGCTGCTCGATCTGCCCAAGACGCTGGAGTACCTGGAGACGCGCGGGGTTCCGGTGATCGGCTACGGCACCGACGAGTTTCCCGCGTTCTGGAGCCGGCGCAGCGGGCTCAAGACACCGCTGCGGATGGACACTCCGGCCGAAGTGGCGCGTTTTCTGGAGGTGAAGTGGGGGCTCAATCTCGGCGGGGGCGCGGTCATCTGCAACCCGGTGCCGGAAGCGGATGAGATCGCGGCACACGACATGCGCGGCTTCATCGATGCGGCGGTGCAGGAAGCCGAAGAGTACGGCATCAAAGGCAAGGCGGTCACACCGTACATCCTGGCGCGCATTGTGGAGCGCTCCGGGGGGCGGAGTTTGCGCACCAACATCGCGCTGGCGCAATCCAACGCGCGGGTGGCGGCGGAGATCGCCGCTGTCTTGCACGCGTAATGCGCGGTCTCCACAATGGGAGGATCGATGAAGAGAATTCTGCTTCTGGCGATGTGCGCGCTCACGTGCGCCGCGCAGGAATTGAGGGTGTACGCGATCGATGTGGAGGGCGGCAAAGCCACGCTGTATGTCTCGCCCTCCGGGCAATCGATGCTGCTGGACGCGGGGTATGAAGGGTTCCGGAATCGCGACGCGGACCGCATCGTGGCGGCGGCCAAAGCGGCGGGCGTCTCGCAGATCGATTACCTGGTGATCACGCACTATCACGCCGATCACGTCGGCGGCGTGCCGCAACTGGCGGCGAAGATGCCGATCCGCAACTTCGTGGATCACGGGAAAAACTTCGAGACCTTGAAGGATGTCGGCGAGGTCTACAGCAACTACGTGGCGGCGCGCGCCAAGGGCAGGCATATCGTGGTGAAGGCCGGCGACCGCATTCCCGTCGAGGGGATCGACGTGGAGGTGGTGACGGCATCGGGGAAGGCGATCGGGAGCCCGCTGCCCGGCGCGGGGCAGCCGAACCCGCTGTGCGCCAGCTACCGGCCCATTGCGCCGGACAGCGGAGAGAACTCGTATACCATCGGGATCGTGATCGCGTACGGCAAGTTTCGCCTGGCGGACCTGGGCGACCTCTATTGGAACCGCGAGCACGACCTGGCGTGTCCCAACAACCTGCTGGGGACGGTGGACGTCTATATGACCACGCACCACGCCAAGAAGACGTCGGGCTCGCCGGCGATGGTGCAGGCGCTCCGGCCGAGGGCGGCCATCATGAACAACGGCCCGAGGACGGGCGGCGACGAGGCGGCGTGGCAGACGATTCACGAGTCGGCCGGCCCGCCGGATATCTGGCAACTGCACTACGCGCTGAATAACGACGCGGCGCACAACGCGCCCGATGGGTTCATCGCCAATCGAAGCGAGGATTGCACGGGCAACTGGATTCGGCTGGCGGCGAAGGCGGATGGCAGCTTCACGATTGAGAACGGGCGCAATCGGATGGAGAAGGTCTACCGCTGAAGCTCGGGGATGATGCTCTCTCCGGTGCTGTCGTGCGTCCACGCCGGCAACCGCCGGGACTAACCCCACGCCTTGATAGCCAGGTAGAACAGTGCCGCAACACCAAGCACAGCGAACGTGAGAGTTCGCGGCAGGACACCGCCACGTTCCGGGGCAGGCACGGGCTCGCCGAGGACCACTTGTCCTTCGATGGGGTTCTTCGCGGGCCGGCGCAACACCGATGAATATAAGGAGGCTCCTTGGCGCCAATCTCCACCGAACCACGAACCGTCGCTGCCGATCGCCAAAACGGATACTGGGAAGTGGTCTCGTGCCACCATCAGACAGGCGGTAACCACCTCGTCATACGGCTTGCCCACCGTCTTACAGAAATTGAATCCTGGTAAGAGTTGGGGGATGGGTGGTGTGCGTACGATTGTGCCGGGGAAGACAAACGGTTCATGGGAGTCATCGCCGATTCCGTTGAATATCAGGCGCTCGGATTCGATTAGGGGAGCCTGATCCCCTTCGGGGCCCGCGAGCATCGTTTTGCGAGCTTCCACCAGCAGGCGCATTTCACCGATGCACTCTCTCAGGGACACCGCTTCCGGCGCCTGGTGCCACGTGTAGTAATGGGTGTAACCGGCATTGGCCCGGAGGCACAGGATGCAAAGCAAAAAGGTCAGCCGAAAAGACATATGCGTGGTTTCGCTCAGGTCCAAATAGAGCATACTGCAAGGGACTGAACCAAGTTGACGTTCGATAGCGATGAAACTCCGGTCGGAATCAGCCGCCTCGCCAGCGATATAGACGTCATGATTTTCAACCATACTACCGCAACCGGAACACCATCTCCGTGTGGGGAGGGCTATGACGCCCGAAACGCGGATCGCCAGCCGACGACCGACCCCGTTCATCCTTGCAAATCTGGCACAGCGTGCCATAATTACAAGGATGATACCGCGCCGAATCGAAGCGGCTGTCCGAGAGCGTCTTAGCCACATACCGGCAGTAGCCCTGCTCGGTCCACGCCAGGTTGGCAAGACCACGCTCGCCCACGCGATTGCGGATGTGCGAAAGAGCGTCTATCTGGACCTGGAGTCGCCGCTGGATCGGGAGAAGCTCGCGGACGCGACCTTCTACCTCTCGGAGCATGAGGACGATCTGGTGGTGCTGGATGAGGTGCATCGGGCGCCCGACCTGTTCGCCACCCTGCGCGGGCTGATCGATCAGGGCCGGCGGCGGGGGAAGAAGTCCGGCCGATTCCTGCTTCTCGGTTCCGCGTCAGCCGATCTGCTTCAGCAATCCGAGACGCTGGCCGGGCGGATCGCCTATATCGAGCTATCGCCGTTCGATGTGCTGGAAGTCCGCGCCGATATGCGTCGCAAGCTGTGGGTGCGGGGAGGGTTGCCGGAAAGCTTCCTGGCCGATGACGAAGCGCGCAGCCTGATCTGGCGGCGGGATTTCATTCGCACTTACCTGGAGCGCGACATACCCCAGCTTGGTCCGCGCATTCCGGCGGCCACGTTGCATCGCTTCTGGACGATGCTGGCCCATGTGCAGGGGGGCCTGTTCAACGCGGCGCAACTCGCCCGCGGGCTCGCCGTCGACGGGAAAACCGTCGCCCGCTACCTCGATCTGCTCGTCGATCTCCTGCTTGTGCGGCGGTTGCAGCCTTTCCAGGCCAACATCGGCAAGCGTCTGGTCAAATCGCCGAAGGTTTATATACGCGATAGCGGGATTGTTCACGCGCTTCTGAACATCGGCGGCCACGAGGCGCTGTTGGGACATCCCGTCTCGGGCGCCAGTTGGGAGGGTTTCGTGATCGAGAACCTGATCGCGGCGGCGCCCCGGCAGGCGGCTCCCCTGTTCTACCGCACGAACGCGGGCGCGGAAGTGGATCTGCTGCTGGAAATCCCCAAACACGGACTCTGGGCCATTGAGATCAAGCGCGGGCTTTCGGCGCGCCCCGAAAAAGGGTTCTTCATCGCCTGCGATGACCTCAAACCCGCCCGGCGGTTCGTGGTGAATTCGGGGACTGAGCGTTACCGCGTCAATGCCGACACGGAGGCCATCGGAGTTCGTGAACTGGCGGAGACGCTGGCGGGTCTGTAGCTGAAACCAGACCGTCGCTCTACTACTTCGTAATCCCCACCTGCGAGAGCAGCCAGGCGTATTCGAAGGCCTGATCTTTCAGCCGGTCGTAGCGGCCGGAGGCGCCGCCGTGGCCGGCCGGGTCCATCTTGATTTTCAACAGCAGCGAGTTACTGTCGGTCTTCAGGGTGCGCAGGCGCGCGACATACTTGGCGGGCTCCCAGTACATGACCTGGCTGTCGTTGAAGCTGGTGGTGACCAGCATCGCCGGGTACGCGCGCTTCTCCAGATTGTCGTAGGGGCTGTAAGTCTTCATGTAGTCGTACGCCGCTTTCTCGTTGGGGTTGCCCCACTCCAGGTATTCGCCGACGGTCAAGGGGAGGGTGGCGTCCATCATGGTGTTGATGACGTCGACGAAGGGCACGGCGGAGTGCACGGCGCGGAAGAGATCGGGGCGCAGGTTGACCACCGCGCCCATGAGGAGGCCGCCCGCGCTGCCGCCTTCGATGACGAGGCGATCGGCGAACGTCCACTTATCCCGGATCAGGAATTCGGCGCAGTCGATGAAGTCGAAGAAGGTGTTCTTCTTCTTCATGAGCATGCCGTCTTCGCGCCACTTTTCGCCCATTTCGTCGCCGCCGCGGATGTGGGCGATGGCGTAGGACATGCCGCGGTCGAGCAGGCTCAAGCGGTTGCTGGAAAACGCCGGCGGCGTGCCGATTCCGTAGGAGCCGTAGCCGTAGAGAAAGAGCGGCGCCTTGCCGTCGCGGGCCAGGCCCTTCTTGTAGACGATGGAGATGGGCACCTTGACGCCATCGCGCGCCGTGGCCCACAGACGCTCGCTGGCGTATAGTTTCGGGTCGTACCCGCCGGGCACTTCCTGCTGTTTCAGGAGGGTGGATTTCGCGCTGCGGGTGTCGTAATCGAAGATGCTGGAGGGCGTGATCAGGCTCTGGTAGTTGTAGCGGTAGGTGGTGGATTCGTACTCCGGCGTGCCGCCGGGAAAGACGGAGTAGACGGGCTCGGGGAAGGCGATGGCGGTCCAGGTTCCGGTCTTGAAATCGTACACGCGCAGGTGGGCGAGGGCCTGCGACTTTTCGACGGAGACCGCGAAATCCTGGAACAGATCGATGTTATCGATGCGGACATCGTCGCGGTGGGCCAGGAAGACCTTCCAGTTCTTGCGGGTCGGGTCATTTTCCGGCGCGGTCATGATGGCGAAATTGATGCCGCTCTGGTTGGTGCGGATATAGAACGCGTCTTCGCGGTGGTCGAGGTAGTAACGGTGCTTCTTCTGGCGCGGCAGGAAGACCGCGAAGTTGTCCTGGGGGCGCGCGGCGGACAGGTAGCGGG
>Ga0182017_10004006_pt1 | contig 10971 bp, 9 predicted proteins | sample 712E3DmetaG_FD_120492 | JGI IMG/M metagenome (GOLD analysis project Ga0182017, IMG submission 120492) | Permafrost microbial communities from Stordalen Mire, Sweden - 712E3D metaG | ecosystem: Environmental > Terrestrial > Soil > Wetlands > Permafrost | place: Sweden: Stordalen | collected... | reverse complement strand
CTACATAAAGGCTAACCCTAAAAAATACAAGCGGGTGATCGCTCAAACCGGCGGTTCTCTCTGGGTTCTTTCTTCGCATTGCAAAGCGAACCTGGAAGCCGATAAAAAGGCTTACACTGCTCTTTGTAAACACTTGAAAACTGTCGATGGCAAAGAGCAAACGGTTATCGGTCTGCAAATTGAGAACGAAGCCGGTATCCTCGGCAGCGAACGCGATTATGGTTCCGAAGCGCAGTCTCAGTATGATGGTCCTGTGCCGGCAAAGTTACTCTCGGCGATGAAAGCAGCCGGCAAAGGCGAAGTTTACGATCTCTGGCAAAAAGCCGGCGGGAAAGCCTCGGGCAATTGGCCGGAAATATTCGGTGTAGAAGCTGCTGAATTGATGACCGCCTGGAGTATTGCCTCCTTTATTAATGAAATTGCTAAATCAGGCAAAGCTGTTTATAACATCCCGATGTTCATCAATGTTTGGTGTTCGGAAGCAGGCTGGTGGCCGATTCCTGGAGAGGCATATCCCTCCGGCGGCTGTGTGCATAAAGTAATCGATATCTGGAAATGGTTCACTCCGTATTTGGATTTATTCGCTCCCGACAACTTCCAGCCGGACCGTATTTCCCATAATGCCGTGTATTGTAATTACGTTCGTGATGATAACCCGCTGTTTATCGTTGAATCTCACCCCAATTTGAACGGTATGTTTTACGATATGGCTGATTTTAATGCCATCGGTTATTTTGTGCATTTCAGTCAGAATGAAGACGGCACTGTTCCTCCCGAGCAGCAAAGGAGGATGCAGATTACCCGGTCGGCAGCCGCCATGTTGCCGCTTTTACTCAAATATCAGGGTACCGGCCGCGTCCATGCCTTCGAGGAGGGCGATCCGGGAATTCACGGACGGCTAAAATATCCCATGGATTTCGAAGGGCATATGGGCTTAATCGAAGTCAGCGAAAGAAATCCCACTCGCGGCGCCGGTCTTTTAATTCAGGCAAATAAAAACGAGTTCTATATTGCCGGTATCAATTTCCGTCTGATGCTGCGTCCCAAACCGGTTATGGGCAAGACTTCAGTCGCTTTACTTGGCGGCATGGATTTAACCCATCCGAGCTTCGTCAATTATACGGAACGGGTTGATGTCGGTCACTTCGACAAGAACGGCAAATTTATCTCAGATGTGCGGAAAAACGGCGATGATATGCGCGGCGGCGTCTGGGTGGGGCCTGATGACAGCGTCACCCGGATTATTACCTGCGATTAATCCTTCCGTTAATGTTAATAAATTAGTGTTGGTGTTAACGATTGACCGGGCGGTAATTAAAAAGTGCTCGCCTGGTCAATCGTTACATCGGGTCGTTAGATTCACATTCTTTTAAGGCGTTGGCGCTCATCACATTTCAACGTATATCCTGAAATTCACGGAGGGTAACAAAAATGAAATTAGCTTGCAGCACCGTTCTCTTTAACCAGTTAGACCTTTACGGCACACTTCAGCACCTGGCCTGGGCCGGTTATGAAGGCGCCGAACTGGCTTGTTTAAAAAGTCACGCACGTCATGTTGAACCGGATACTCACAAAACCTATCTCGATGACATAAAATGGACTGCCCGGAAACATGGTATCGAGTTGCTGGCAATCCATCTTGATGCCGACGGTAATACAGTCGAAGAAAAGATAAAATACGTCACTAAAATGTTCGATGTCGCCCAAAAATTAAACATCCCTGTCGTCGCCATTCCGGCCGGGGGTAAAACCGGCGATAAAGAATTGACCAAACAGGAGTTTAAATATATCGGCAAACTTTGTGAACAGGCTGAAAGCCGGGGAATAACGCTGGCTGTCAAATATCACAAAGGGGCATCGATTTATAACCTCGCAACGCAGATCCAGTTGTTGAACGAGGTGAAATCGCCTGCTCTTGGTGTTAATTTAGACCCCAGAGAAATCTACAAGGCCGGTGAGGATTATTCGGAAGTAATTTCCAAGCTCGGTAAAAAAATAGTCCATACCCATATCCGCGACTATCCCAGTCCGGAACAGGAACCGGCTTTGCCCGAAGAACAGATTTTGGGGAGAGGGAAAATCGATTACCCCCTGATTCTCCGGAAGCTCAAGCAGGTTGGCTATCAAGGGGCGCTTTCCCTGGTGATGGTCGGCGCATTTACTTATCCGCTGTCAAAGCAGATGGGAATCGCCGCGGAGTGCAGGGGTTACCTTAACCGTTGTTTGCAGGAACTGAAATAAAAATCCATCTTCGGAAATTGATATTTATCAGAGGAGAATGAAAGAATGGCAGATACAGCGTTGATTGACCGGAACAAAACGGCGGTTATTATTATCGACTTTCAAGTCGGTAGTTTGGGCTTTTTCCCGAAAGAAATCGAAGATGGTCTCATTTCACGGGCGAATCAAGTATCAGCCGCGGCCCGGCAAAAGGGCATTCCCGTTATTTTCCTCCGATTCCAAAAAGCAGAAAGGACCCCGGACACGGAACTTCATCCCCAATTAGTCGTTCAATCAGGTGAATTGGTGCTGGCTAAAAAGAAAAGTTCGCCATTCTCTACTACCGACCTCGATGAAAGGTTGAAAAAACAGGGCATTAACACTTTAGTGATTCTCGGAGTTTACACCGGGGGCGCTGTCCTATCCACTGTAAAATGGGCGGCGGAAATGGATTATCAGATGTTTGTCCTCTCCGACTGTTGCGCCGAACGGGATGAAGAGGTCCAGCGGGTATTGATGGCAAAGGTGCTTACTCACAAAACGACCGTACTCACTGCCAAAAGCTTCCTTGAACTGTTAGCCGGGAGCTAAAACAAGATGGTAACCTTAGTTGCGCCGGAATAAGCTGTAATATTTTATTTACCTTAGGTATATAATGTTATATGGTACTATATAGTAAGTTTTTGTATTATTGATATCTCCCTATGTTGATTGTTAATGATGGCTTAACGAAATACGGGTGAGCTTATTCTACCGGGTCGCAAAATATCTGTTACAGGGGTTGTTTTATCTATGGATAGTTTAGAAGCCAAAATGTCTAAAAACAGCAGTAAATATGCCTGGCATCTGATCGGTAAAGCCAGTCACTTACTGTTTTGGGTTCGGCAAAGAGAGTTAACCCCGTATAATATCCTCCCCAGGCAGGCTTATATTTTATCGCTGCTTTATAACCTTGACCATAAAGCGACATTGGATGAATTGTCCCGGCTTACCGATCGGAAAACCGGCACCCTTTCCATCATCATCTCAAGAATGGAAAGAGATGGACTGGTTAAAAAATTGCGTGAAAATCCCCGGTCGGTTTTATTGAAGTATGAATTAACCCCAAAAGGGATTGAGGCGTACAAAACCAGCAGCAAGTTGAAATCGGAGAAAGCTATTTTTTCTGTTTTATCCGAGGATGAACGGCAGCAGCTGATATCGATATTGGAAAAAGTTATTGCGCGGTCGGAAAAAATAAAAAAAGCCAAGCAGTCCTGAGTTCCGTTCTAGCAGGCACCAACTCGGATTCGGACATCTGCGCATGGCGTAATAAAACAGCTTAAGAAACCCAATGACGAAGCAACAGGCATCATGGTGGGAAAATATTGGCCAACCTGAGTACGGTGGGGAAATCGTCCTGCGTATCAACCGGGACATCGCCAATTTTGACCCTTATTTCTACGAAATGCTGCCGAATATCGATTCCGCCTGGATGGAAAGGCTCTTCGCCGATGATTGGACGCTGAACCCGCAGATATATCGTTATAACACTCATTTCCGTCCGGTTGAATTCGTTAAAGGCCACCTCGCGGAAAGCTGGGAATTCCCCGATCCGAAAACCTTGGTTGTTCATCTCCGTCAGGAAATTCACTGGCAGAATATCCCGACGGCTGATGGCCGGGAGTTTACCGCTGATGATGTGGTATTTCACTATCACCGGCTGTATGGGCTGGGCAGCGGTTTCACTCAACCCTCGCCTTATCACGCTTCGGTCAGCGCCTTTAAAAAGCTGATATCGGTCACCGCAGTAGATAAATACACTGTCGTTTTCAAATGGCAGATTCCTAATTCTGAGTTTATTCTGGAAACCCTGCAGGCGCCGGTTGCCTCATTGTGTCTGGAGAATCCGGATGCTGTGAAAAAGTGGGGAAATGTTGCCGATTGGCATCACGCCGTCGGCACCGGTCCGTTTATTCTAAGGGACTTCGAACCGGGCATTTCTGTGACACTGCTCAGAAATCCTGATTACTGGGGGCATGACGAACGGTATCCCCAAAATCAGCTCCCCTACGTGGATAAATTCAAGATTTTAATCATCCAGGATGAAGCCGCTGCCATCGAGGCAATGCGGCAGGGCAAAGTCGATGCCCTCGACCAGATTTCTATTGAACGCGCTCAGGCCCTGCAAAAAACAAATCCCGAAATATTACAAATTATGACCCCTTCTCCCAGTACCCCTTCCATCGACCCGAGAAATGACCTTCCCCCTTTTAATGACATCCGTGTCCGTAAGGCCTTACAACGGGCAATCGACCTGCCAACTATCGCCCGGACATACTACGGCGGTAAGGCGGTGCCGAACCCCTCTGCGTTGACCTCGCGTGATGTGATGGGGTGGGGATTCCCCTTTGAGGCGTGGCCGCAAGACCTGAAAGACGAGTATTCTTATGATCCCCAGGCGGCCAGGCAGCTTTTAACTGATGCCGGTTATCCCAACGGATTCCGCACTAGCATCGTGGTGGAGTCAACCGTGGACATGAAATTATTGGCAATTGTGAAATCGTATTTTGCGGTGGTTGGTATTGACTTGGAAATCCGTCCGATGGAAACCGCGTCCTTCGTCAGTCATGTATTGACCGGCCACAAGAATGACCAACTGGTACAGCGCTCGGCATCTTCATTGGGGCTGGCTACCGAACCTATTCGCCAACTGGAAAGGTTCCGGACCGGTGCCGTACCAAATTACATGATGGTGAGCGACCCTGTGTTCGATGCGTTTCTTCCCAAAGCAATGGCCGCGGTAAATGTTGATGAAATTAAACAAATAGTCAGGGATGCCAATGAATATGTGGCGCGGCAGCATTTCGCTGTCTCATTAGTGCAGCCGATGCAGTACGCTCTTTACCAGCCGTGGCTCAAAGGATACAATGGCCAATTTTTCGCGGTTTCGGCGGCTTCCGGCGGCCCGCCGCTTTATTTCTTTTATCCGGCCCGTTTCTGGATCGATCAAAAGTTGAAAAAGAAGATGGGGCATTAAGGCTTTGGAATTAGCCGTTATTATTGATTAAAAAATAAGCTGTTGGCTATAATTATTTTGGTTGACCTTACTGACTGCATATTTTGAGCTATTTAAAAATTGGAGATCATAATGAAGAAGGCCTTATTTACATCTGTAGTTTTCGCCGCTGCGCTACTCTGTTCTTGCGGTTCCGCCGGTGCGAAGACTTCTGCGGTTACTTCACTTTCAGGGACATCTACGCCTGTATCCGGAACCAAAACAACCGCCGCTTCCACTCCGGCGCACCCTGCCCTGCAAATTATGGGAGTCACCAGCTATATTGATGAAAACGGCTATTATAATCTGGTTGGTGAAGTGCTTAATTCCGGCGACTATAACATGGAAAATGTCGATATAATCGCTACTTATTACGATACCTCTGGCAAGGTTATCGGGACAGCAGATGCTAATACCGAACTTTATGTTATTTCTAAGAATGTATCTGCGCCTTTCAATATTATCCCCGATTCAAATAAAATACAGCCGGCAACCTACAAACTCGATGTGCAGGCTGATATGACCAACGACCGGCCGTTCTCCGGTCTCACTGTGCAAAACGATTCAGCATCGATTGATGACACCGGGAGTTATGACATCACCGGGCAAGTCAAGAATGCCTCAACACAGCCGGCTGATGAAGTAAAAATAATCGCCACTTATTATGACGCCGCTAAAAATGTTATCGGGACATCTTTTGTTTATGCTAACGATGCTGAAATCGCGGCCGGCCATATCTCGACATTTGAATTAAGCAGCTATCCCCAGCAGATTCGTCCCGCCGGCTATAAATTGCAGATCGAAGCGCAATAACGGTAAAATTTCATTGAGTCCTTTTTCCCTTGAGGTGAGAAGGGGCAGGATGGTTTAAACCTAGTACTCCATTAGCAGAATCAACCGGGCACATGGTTCATAAATAGCAAAGTTCAAGATAAATTAGCATTCACATTAAGCAAGGCTTGAGTTAGAGGGGCGCAGCCCCTCTAAGTAACCTCCTCCCTCGCCTTGAGCCCTCAGGCGAAATACTTTTGCTTCCGAAGGTACTCGGCTTAACGAGCTGATGTATTAAAGCAAAATGTAGAGGAGAGGGAGCCAGAGGGTGAGGTTTTATTGGAGCAAGCAAATACTGACATCAGGAAATATTTCGTCTAATTTCATCGTAATAAAAGGGGAAAAAGTGTGAACAACTTCCTCGGTTTAAAATGTTCACCAGGTGCTAGTTTGCACAACGAGGATGTACAGCAAAGCTGATAGCTATTTCCCCTCAATCTCCGCCATTATCATCTTTACCACTTTCGGCACCGCCGCTCTCACTGCAGGCGTCATTTCACTACCGATGTCCTCGACGCTGTGCGTCTCGACGGCAAAAATAACAACATCAGCGGGCATTTCTCCTGGAAACAGGCTGTTTCCGATTTCCAGAGTCGTTCGTAACGCCGCATCATGGGGAGTAATTGAGCCGTTAGTTTGTGCCAGGTCTTTAAGCGTGAGGCGGTGGATTTTCCCGACTTCAGTGTTCTCCGTCAGGATTGCATCGGCAATAATCAGTCGCCTGTACCCCCGGATATGTTCCAGTAAACTCAACCCGCCCGCGCCCGTTTCTTCAACGGTAACATCGGCATCACTGATTCTTCGGGCTGTTTCCCGGGCAATGTGAATCCCGACTCCGTCATCCCCCAGGATGTCGTTGCCGATTCCCAGCACCAGTGTTTTCACTTACTGCCTCAGGGTTTCTCTGACTGACCCGTCCGCTTCGTGGATTGTGACTTCCAGCGGCATGTGGCCGAGCGCATGCGTCGAGCAGGAGAAGCACGGGTCGTAACACCGGATGCCAACCTCGATACGGTTGAGGATGCCTTCGGTAACTTTCCCGTTTTTGATATACTCACTGGCTACGTCGAATACGGCCTTATTCATTGCCAGGTTATTATGGCCGGTGGAAACAATCAGGTTGACCTGTTTGATCTGGCCGGTTTTATCCACTTTATAATGATGGATCAGCGTGCCGCGCGGCGCTTCGATGACACCCACGCCTTCTTCATTCTGCACTGTTCCGTTTACCCAGATATCTTTGCCGCAAATCGCATCGTTCTGTACCAGCGCTTTAATCTGTTCGGCGGCGTTCAGCATTTCGATCATTCTGGCCAGATGATAATATAACGAACCGCGTAAAACCCCGTTTTTACTCATTTTGCGGGCTTCCTTGAATTCGTTATTGGCTAACGGCGTGCTGTGCCCTTCCGCCGCGTTGAAACGTCCCAGCGGTCCCACTCGGTACATTCCCGCCGGATAACCCATTTTCTTATAGAACGGGAACTTCAGGTAAGACCAGTCTTCTACTTTTTCCTCGATGTAGTTCAGGTAATCTTTCGGCGCGAATTTTTCTTCCAGCACCGCTCCGTTCTTGTCTTTCATCCGCAGGTTACCGTCATAATATTCGACATTGTTATTTGCGTCGACCAGGCCCATGTAGGCGCTGTCGAAAGCGGCAAACGTATCCGCCAGTGTTTTGTTCTCTTTGATATATTCTTTCACCATCTCGACTGCCAGTACCGAATCGGCAATCGCCCGGTCGATCTGGCCGGCAATTATCTCCCGCTCTGCCTGCGAAAGGGCCTTATTCATGCCCCCGGGAATTGCGGCGTTCGGGTGCACCCTTTTCTCGCCCAGGTATTCGATTATTTTTTGCCCGAACGAGCGCAGGAAAACACCCTTCTTCGCCAGTTCAGGGTCAGCCCCGATAACGCCGATTATATTCCTTGTTGCCGGGTCTGATTCCATCCCGAAGAGCAGGTCAGGGCTGGCCAGGTAGAAGAAATGCAGTGCATGGGATTGCAGCATTTGCGAGTAGTGCAGTAATCGGCGCAGCATTATCGCGGTCGGGGTGAGTTCCACTCCCAGAATTGCGTCGCCGGCTTTGGCTGCTGCCAGGTGGTGGCTGACCGGGCAAATACCGCAGATGCGCGGCGTGATGATGCCCATTTCATTGAACAGACGGCCTTCGCAAAACTTTTCAAATCCCCTGACTTGCGTGATGTGCAGATAGGTTTTATCTACCTGCCCCGCGTCATTAAGATAAACCGTTACTTTTCCATGGCCTTCAACCCGGCTGACCGGTTCGATTGTAATTTTATTACCCATATTTTCTCACTTTGTACTGATTATTCGGAATTAATCAAAACGCATAATCTCGGTCGGTAAGACCGGCAGTCTTCCTTCGAGGAGTTCGGTTAAAGCATAAAGTATCATTTTTGGCGTGGGGGGACATCCCGGCACGTAACAATCCACTTTTACTACCTGGTTGACCGGCCTGACTTTGGTTAATGCCGGCAGCTCCTTTGATTTCGGCGTTGCGCTTCCCGGCGTGGTGCTTTCTGTTGAGTAATACCGGGAAGTTATTTCTTCATCGGTAAAAAAATTGCGCATATTATTGATTCCGCCAAAACACGCGCAATCGCCAAATACCATCAGGATTTTGCAATTTGCCCTCAGGTCTTTAGCTACTTCCTCGTCATGATGGTTGCTGATGGAACCTTCGAGGATGCCGACATCGCATGGTGTAAATTTCTTAATGTCTGTGATCGGACTTTCCCCGAACTCCAGCTTGTCGGCCAATCCGATTAAGGCCTCATCCAGGTCCAGAAAAGACATATGACATCCGGAACAACTGTCCAGCCATGCTGTCGCAACTTTAACCTTTGCCATTATCGCACCTCTAACTCCGACTCGGTATCGCGATCAATTTTTCCGCGACCCGTTGCAAAATTTCTTCATCCGGGATTAACCCGTACCGTTGAATAACGGGATTTGATTTTGCTGACCTTTTCCCTGCAGTGACATAAGAACCGCCGCGCTCGTCCCAGATCCGGGAAGGCAGCACAACATCCGCTTTTTCGACGACCGGCGAAATATAACTGGCCTGGACTATCAGGTAATCAATTCCTTTCACCCAGTCCAACCAATCTTTGTCGATTATATCGTCGCTCAACAGCAGGTAAAGTCCCCGCGGCTGCTGGGTTTTGATATCTTTGGTCGCTGCGCCTGAATCCCATGCGCCCTGGCTGTTAATCCCGGGTTTGAGGAATACAATGTTCAATCGTTCGCCCTTGCCGTTCTGCAGCAGGTATGTCAGGTTGAGCAGGCTGGTGACTAAATCCGCATCGTTCTGGGCGGCCGGTTTGTTCCCGTATATGATAAAAGCATTTTTACTTTGGCTCAATATTTTCGCCGCTGTCTGTAAATCTTTTTCTGCGATGGCAGTCTTCGCCGTCACTTTATCGGCTTCATTGAGGCTCAGCGCCCGGGAAAGTTCCGGCTTTAATTCAGCCAGAGATTTGTTGTTGCTGATTACCATATTAGCCAGTACGTTGATCACTACCTTTTCCGTGCCGGCTGCCGGCTTCAACCAGAGTTCGGACCACAGCGGCAGCATATCCTGATTGGCATCCACCATGATCAGTTTTGCCTGGTTATAACTGACCGCGCGGCGTACCAGATTGCCGATTACCGGATTGGTGCGGTCGATATCCGCGCCGACCACCAGTATGCAGTCTGCTTTTAAAATACCCTCGATGTCTGGGTCGACTTCCGGATTCGTGCCGCCGTTAGCGTATTGGCGGATCCCTGCGGAAATCGTTCGGTATTCTTTACCGTCCAGGGTATCGATTATTTTACTTTTCTGCGTGCCCGTTATCAGCTTTTGGAATTGTGCGATTGTTTCATTGGGAATCCGAGGTGACATCAGGCCGCCGCAATTGCTGCCTAGTTCGGCCAACTTCTTCGCCGCTGCCGTCAATGCTTCATCCTGTGAACAGTTTTCCAGTTTACCCTTGGCATTTCGGATCATCGATGAAGTGATGCGGGCGCGGGTTTCGCTTAATTGTTCGAATCTGCCGATGTTGCACAGCGCCCCTCGGGCTGAAGTCCGGTCGGTGGTTTCAATCTTGACCAGGTTTTCGTCTTTAATCAATACTTTAATTTCGCAGCCGATGTCGCAGCCCTGGCAAATTGTGTCTGCCGAAGTGCATTCCGCGGAGCGGCCTTTGTACAGGCTCGCTTTATTGATGATGGCTCCCGTCGGGCAGGCCTGCAGACAGGAACCGCATAGTGTACACGAAGACTCGCCTAATGGCAGGTTAAGGTCGGCGGCGACCATTGTCTGTCCGCCGCGCCCGCTGAAGTCCAGGGTGCGCAGGGCGGCTATCTCTTTGCAGGCACGTACGCAGCGCCCGCATAGGATACAGCGGTTATGGTCGATCGCGAGATATTTGCTCAGTGTATCTACCTTCAGTTTCGGGAAAAGGCTCTGGAATCTGTCATTATCCATCTGGTAACGGTAAGCCATTTTCTGTAATTCGCAGTCGCCGCTCGATTCGCAAAACATGCAGAAGTGGTTTCTCTCGGCGAACAACAACTCTATTACCTGCTTACGGTATCTTTCGAGTTGTGGCGTGCTGGTTTTAATTACCAGTCCGTCGCGGGCCGGATAATTACATGCCGGGATGGGTTTTTTCTCACTTAATATTTCTACCACGCACAGGCGGCAAGCTCCCACGTCGCTTAAGCCGTCCAGATGGCATAGTGTCGGCACGTCGATACCGTTCGCCCGGCAAATTGTCAGGACGGTATCTCCGGTTTTTCCTTTCACAGACTGACCGTTAATGGTCAGGGTTATTTCTTGCATAAGTTTATCCTCCGATATCCAGGTCGCATCG
>Ga0182017_10004003_pt1 | contig 10973 bp, 7 predicted proteins | sample 712E3DmetaG_FD_120492 | JGI IMG/M metagenome (GOLD analysis project Ga0182017, IMG submission 120492) | Permafrost microbial communities from Stordalen Mire, Sweden - 712E3D metaG | ecosystem: Environmental > Terrestrial > Soil > Wetlands > Permafrost | place: Sweden: Stordalen | collected... | reverse complement strand
GTGAGCCCGCCGGAAAAGTCGAGCATCGCGTGGTCAAGGAGAAAGGCGATGAGTTGTTTCACAGGGGCCTCCGGCGGGGGGTGACAATCAATTTCTACGAACGTCTGCTAATATCCCGAAAACGCTACGAAAATCAAGGAAGAATCGGATGTGGGCACGTGCTTTTTCTGCGACCGGACGGCGCCGGAACGACGGATTGCCTCGTCGTGCGTCCCGCGGTGGACTCTGTGGCTGGGCGCCAGAAGGCCGCGGACGCCCGGCCCGAAGGTACGCAAGTGCGACGTGGCTCACATCTGGAGGGCGACTGCTGTGAGTTTGCGAGCCCGCAGGCGGACAGCTGAAGGGGCCGGGCGCCCAGGCGCGCCACATCTTGACGGACTCACGGTATTTGTCTACGGTCGCAATGTGACGTCCCGTCGCTGCCTTTGGGCGCTCGCCCTGGGGATTGTCGTTCCGCTGGGCTGCGGACCGGTCGAATATTTGTCTCAGGTCAGCTCTCGCGCTGCCTCTGCCTTGGCGCAGGCCGGGCAGGAAGGGGCGGAGCAGAAGGCGCCCTACGAGTACGCGAAGGCGGTCGCGTACCTTCACAAGGCTCGGGAAGACGCGGCCCACTCCAACTACCAGACCGCCATTGATTGGGGTCGTCGCAGTAAGGACTGTTCACGCAAAGCCATCGCGCGTGCCCAGCGGCCCCTGCCCGCCGGTGCGGCCGTCGATCCTGAGCACACAACATGCGGGGAACCATGAACCGCCCACGGCGAGTAACCATCGGCGGTGCCGCGGGGCTGTTGCTCTTGCTGCTGGGCTGTGCTGGTCAGGACTTGGCGGTACGGGCCAATGGCGTTCGCGACAGATTGCACAAGGCGCGCGCCAACGGAGCCTACCGGTGTGCCCCTCGTCCGCTGGCGCTTTCCGAAGCCAACCTGGAGTTTGCCGAGCGCGAGCTTGACAGGGGTGAGTACTTCACCGCTCTCAATCACGTCGAGATTGCCGAAGCCAACGTGCGCGAGGCCCTGCGCCTGTCGTCGGTAGGTGGTTGCGGAAAGCCGCCGGTGGTTAGTAAGCCTCCTGCACCGGCCAGCCCGGTGGACACAGATGGCGATGGCATCCCGGATGTCGACGACCTGTGTCCCACTGTTCCCGAGGACAAGGACGGTTTTCAGGACGAAGATGGCTGTCCTGACCTCGACAACGATCAAGACGGAATTCCCGACACCCTCGACAAGTGCCCCAACGATCCCGAGGACATGGACGGCTTTGAGGACGAGGATGGTTGCCCCGACTTGGACAATGACCAGGACGGAATTCCCGACGCGTCCGACTTGTGTCCCAACGAACCGGGCCCGCCCGAGGAAAAGGGTTGTCCCAAGAAACACACCCTCGTCTCGGTGACCCAGGAGAAGATCGAGCTTCACCAGGCGGTCTTCTTTGCCACGGGCAAGGCCACCATCATGCCGCAAAGCTTTGCCCTGCTGGATGAGGTCGCCGACGTGCTCAAGACCCGGTCGACCATGCAGGTCAGGGTCGAGGGACACACCGATACCCGCGGCAGCCGGTCCAACAACATGCGCCTCTCGCAGGCGCGGGCCGATTCGGTCAAGGCCTATGTCGTCGGACGTGGCGTCGACGCCAGTCGGCTGATATCGGTTGGATTCGGACCTGATAAGCCGATCGAGACCAACAAGACCGCGGCGGGACGTGAACGAAACCGACGGGTCGAATTCATGATATTGCAGCAATAGCGGAGGACCAACCCAAAATGGGAAACGCGACTACACGACAGCTGGCGGTTGCATCGGGTACGGCCCGAAGGGTGTCGTTGGCTCTGCGGGTCGTTCTGATTGGTACGGTCTTGGCAGCGTCGGCCGCGCCGGTGCTGGGCCAAGAGGATGAACGGGCGGTCAAGAAGATCATCGACTTGAACAAGAAGGCTCTGGTTCAGATCGACGCCAAGAAGTTCGAGGCGGCCCGCGACGGCCTCTTGCAGGCGGTGACAATAGCCAAACAGGCGAACCTGCTCACGCACAAGATGCTGGCTCGGACCTACGTCCACTTGGGTGCGGTCTATTTCTTGGGCTACAACGACAACAAGAATGCGGTGAAATACTTTGGCCTGGCCAAGAGCGTTCGCGCCGACATCCTGCTCACGCCGTCGCTGGCAACCCCGAACTTGACCGCCGTGTTTGACAAAGTGCCGGCTGAGAAAGGCCCGGCCGATGATCCGTGGGCAGACGCCGCCAAGTCCGGCCCTCGCGCGCCTGCACGAGCACCTGCTCCTGCTCCGCCCAAGACGCCACCGCCCGCGACTCCCGCGCCCCCACCGGTTGTGAACAAAGTACCGGACTTGCCTGCGGAGTTGCCCGCCGACCTCTATTGTCCGGCGATGGAAGAAGCGCCCGAAGGTCACGAGATCGTCCTACGCTGTGCCGTCACGCCGAAAGTGAAGGCCGAACGCGTCCTGCTCTACTTCCGGACATCGGGCGCTCCCTCGTACGCCGTCGCAGCCATGCAGAGTTCGCCCAATGGCTGGCTGGAGGCCAGCATTCCCGAAGAGGCAGCTACCGGGGAGAGCATGCAGTACTACTGCGAGGCCCGGGACAGCGACGACAACGTGGTCGCCACCAGTGGGCAAGGGGACATTCCCAACGCCATCATCCTGACGCCATCCGCGCCCGGTGAGACCCCGGTGACACGACGAGTGGCGACCGGCGGCAAGGGTGACGGGGACGATCCCCTGAAGCGCATCAAGGACGAGCAGAAGAGCGAGATTCACGAGCTGGTCCTGCACCGCCGACGGAAGGGCGCTTTCTGGCTTGCCCCAGGCGTGGGATCCGGCGTCGGCTATCACATGGCTTCCTATCTGGAATGGCGGCATCCCCCCGAATGCCCCAACTGCCCCACCTACGGCCCTGGCTTTCGTTTCGCAGGTACGATCACCGGCTATCTCGAACTCGGGTATCTCATCACCGATCACATCGGGGTTGCGGCCCAGGGCCGGTACGAGTGGATTTCGTCAGAGGGCTCCGGTGACCAGTCCCCGGGCTCGCCGGCCACGAGAGCGGTTTCGCTGCTTGGGCGCGGTCTCTACTACCTTGACCTAGGCGCTGGCAATGCGCAGCTGCAGTTCTCGGCCGATTTCGGTGGCGGCGACGGATACCGCTTTGCATTCCCGCCGACCAATCCTGGTCACTTGCCAGAGCCGGCAGACCCGACAAAACCGAATGGACCCTGCAAGTTGAATAACTCGACCACGCCTCCTTCTTGTGTCCCGCGGCCCACGCTGGTCACGGACACCGTTCGCAGCGGGCCGCTGGTCTACGGCGCCGGAGTTGGTTTCATCTATCATTTCAACAGCCACCTCGCGGCCAATGTCGAGATGCGTGTCTTGGGGGCGGGCCCGCACTTTGGGCTGCTGATCGAGGGCTATGCGACGGTGCAGGTCGCGCTTGGAGGCCATGCACCGGATCAAGAGGTGACGTCGCTGCCCGAGGAAGACGAGGAGGAGTAGTCCGCCAGTTTCTGCAGGGCTTGCGCTGCGCTGCTGGGCCGCCTGACAGGCTCGTTCCTCGTCAGCCACGCGACCAGGTCGGCCAGGCAAGCCTGCGCGGGGGATGGGCGACCTGGCATGTGGGCCAGGGGCTGGCTCTCGATGCGGCCCGCGAGCAGGTCCGCGTGCTGCCGCATGGGTCGGCCAGCCAGCGCCTCCCAAAGGATTGCGCCGACCGCGAAGAGATCAGTGAGCGGTGATGAATCGGAACCACGAAGCTGCTCGGGCGCGAGGTAGATAGGCGTGCCGGCGGCCAACTCGCTGTTGCTGTCGGCGTCCAGCACGCGGGCCGAGCCGAAGTCGGCCAGGACCGGTTCGCCGGGGCTGCGGTACAAAATGTTGCGCGGAGTAATGTCGCCGTGAACCACCCCGGCGGCATGCACGTAGGCCAGCGTCGACAGCAGGGAGCGTGTCACGGCCATGGCTTCGTCACAGGGCAGGGCAGCAGGCCGCGCGCGTGCCAGCTGGTCCCGTAGTGTGCCGCCGGGCAGATGTTCCATGACCAGGGTGTGGGCGGCCTCGTCGAGGTCATAGATGGCAACCACGCCCGGGTGGCGCAGGCCAGCCACCAGGCGCGCTTCAGCGAAGAAGCGCTGGCCAGCCTCGCTTGCCAAGCGGGCGGGCGGATGGAACACCTTGAGTGCCAGCTCAACGCCCAAGGTGCGGTCGCGTCCCAGGTAGACCGTCGAAGTGGCGCCACGGCCTATCTCGCGCAGGATCTCGTAGCGAGACAAGGAGATGCTCTCCGGCTGAATCAGGGTCTGCGTGGAGCCGTCCTTGGCCATTCATCCTAGGCGTACACTATATGGTTTCTCCGCTTTCCGCCGACGCCGGCTGCGTGGGCGCGCCGACGCGCAGATAGCGCGAGGCCATCTCGAATTCGAAGAACGAGGCCATCTTGGTGTCGATGACCTTGGACCACAGGGCGTGCGCATCGTTGCTCTTGCCCTCGGCGAGCAGACGCATGGCCTGGTAGAAGAAGACCTCAGCTCGCTTTCCGGGCGTGTCCGCCTTGGCCAGCAACCGGTCGTAGCTGATGCGGTCGAGTGCGTAGCGAACCAGCTGCCGATACCAGGCCGAAGCGCGCGGCGGACGCAGTTCGATTTGTCGGGCATCCAGGGCGCGCAGGTAGGCCAAGGCGGCGGCGTCGGGCGCGGCGGTGCGGCGCCGGGTGATGTCCAGGATCCACATCGAGGCGTACACCTTGACGTATTCCGAGACCACCCGATTCGACTTGGAGATCGCGCGCCGGTAGATGTCGAGCGCGGGCTCGGCGTCACCCCGCTGCACCAGAAAGGCGATGGCGTCGATGTAGCTTTGGTCGCGGGCTTCGTCCTGCTCGATGGCTTCGTCGAACTTGCGCAGACCATCCTCGCGCCGGCCCAACATGTAGTACAGCCGGCCCACCTCGAAGGTGGCCTCGGCCGACGAGCCCAGGCTCTTGCGGCGCAACTGCTCGATCATCAAACGCTCCCAGCCGCGCACCGCAAACCGCCAGGCATTGCGTGCGTCGTCCATGTTGCCGGTGGTCTCGTAAGCCGCGCCCAGGGCATAGGCCAAGCGTGCCTGGCCCTCCACGAACGACACGGTTTCTTCAGGGGGCGCCCCGCGCTGTCGTGCATCGATGGCTTTTTTCAGCAGGGCCGCGGCTTGTTCCGGACGGCCTTGTTTCAGCGCCAGATTGGCGATCTGCAAGGTCACGTCATGATCGCCCGCGTCCTCGCGTCGAGCCCGCAGCAGCAGGGGCTCGGCCTGGTCGAGCCTCCCGGCGTCCACCAATCCCCGCGCCATCGCGAGATCCACATCAGCCTCGCTCAGCTTGAAGTGCTTGCTGCCAAATCGCTGCTGGTTTTGCAACAGTTGACTGCGCAAGATTTCGGCTTCGCGCAAGACCGGCGGCATGCGTTCGGGATCGATGCGTGCCTTGAGGCGCAAAAGAGCCAACTCCATCCGCTCGCCCACCAGATCGGCGATCTTGTCCGCGCCGGCGTTTTGCCGTTCCAGCACGGCCAGCGTCTCGTCGAGGTAGCGCAGGGCCAGAAAGGGCGCCGGTACGAAGCGGGCCACGCGCGAAGCCAGCAGCAGCATTTCGGCGTCGCTAGGGAAGAAGATGAGCCCACGACGCAGGATCTCGGCCGCCGCCGCGGGATCGACACGGTCGCTGGAGGTGCCGAGCAGCAGCTCACCGCGGGGAAGAAAACGACGGGCCAGCGCCAGGTAGTCGACAGGCTGGGCCCCAGAACGGTTGGCGGCGGCGAGCAGCTTGCGGAAGTCGGGATCGTCGCCAGGTTTGTCGACAAAGCGCGCCGCCGTCTCGGCAGCGCGGCTGATCTGCCCGCAGCGAAGGTAGAGCGCGCTCGCGTTGATGGCCATGGCCGAGAGGGACTCGCTGTCGAGCAACAATTCGCTCAGCATGCTGCGACCGCCGACCCCCGTGCCGGGCGGTCGGCGCAACATGCGGGTGAGCCGCTGCTGGCGTTCCGAGGCGAGTCGAGCCACGCGCTCCACCACGGCGGGGCTGGGCCAGGTGGCTGCGACACCATCCAGAATGTCGGCGGCGGTCGGCTGAGTACGAGGTCCGGGAGTGCCGACGGAAACCGCCGTCTCAGTGTCCAGCCAAGCCAGAACCTGCTCGACGCGCGCCACCCATTCCGGGTTCTGCGGCTCGAGTGTTTGCAGCACGAAGAGGCCAGTGACTACGGGAAGCTCGTTGCCGCGGGGAGAGTAGGCGCCCACGATGAGACGCGCCGCTGATCCGAGCAAGCTGCGCTCGCGGTCAGACAGAGCCAGGCCTTCGGGCTGCCAGAGCAAGGGCGCGGGGAAGAGTTCCAGGGCGTCGTGGAGCGAATCGTAGAGACGGTCGAAGTCGTCTTCGCTGCCGAGGATGGACGGGTCGCGCCGCAAGCGCTGCGCGTCGAGGGCTGCCAACGGGCCCAGTAGGTATTCCAGCATCTTGAGGCGAAGGCGCGGCTGTTCCTGGGAGCCCTGGGCCAGCGCTTGATACAGGAACTTCGCCTCGAGGAAGTCCTCTTCGTTGGCGATGGGGGCCAGGCCAGCGGCTTCGTTGGCCAGGCGCACCGCCGCTTCGCTGGGCTTGCCGGACCCGGCCGCGCCCGGCGAGGCACAGCCGGACGCCACCGTTGCAAGAAACAGGGCGGCACACGCGGGCGTTGCCCACCAGACTTTGTTCATACTGGCAGTTTAGCCCGTGGCAGTGGGCTTCGGCCACAAACCATACGCCCTGTTGCGAAGGTTGCTTGACCCTAAGATCGACGGGCGGATAACATCTCTCGCCATGCGACCTCTGCTGGGGATTCTGCTCCTAGGGTTGGCGGCCTGCGAAAGCGTCAGTTCGGAGAAGATCGAGCAGTGGAAGGGGACCCAGAAGGGGCCGCCCAAGATCGAGGAGGCGCTACGCAGCTCTGGCGTGGCGCCCGGCCTACGCGCCGAGGCAGCGGCCGCCTTGGGCGACTTGGGCATGCCCGAGAAGGTTGACGAAGTCATGGCAGCTCTGCCGGCTGACCAGCGCTGGGAGATCCTCAAGTCGCTGGTCCCCATCCATGTCAAGGCCATGGAAAGCGCGCCGGTGCCCAAGGCGCGCGACGCCCGCGACGGCCTGTTTAGTGTCCGTGGGTATGCGCAACCCGAGGAACGACAGCGAATCGACGCCGCGATTCTGACGTCGGTGGAAAAGGACCTGAAGGACGGCCGATTTGTCGGGGGAAGGCACTCGCTCGAAAAGATGTTGACCGCCATCGGTATCCCGTCGGGACCCATGCTGGTCAGGCTGCTTCAGGATCCCAAGGCGCCCTACAAGGGCTTGGCCGAGCTGCTGCTCAGGGTGGGCGATGAGGCGGCGCGCGACCAGGGCGGCGCCGCCTTGGTGCGGCGCGCGGCGGCGGAGAAGGAGATTCCTAACGATCTGTGGATTGCCGTGGGCACCCTGGGCGGGCAGAACGTGACCGACTTTCTGACCCAGAAACTGCTCAAGGGCCCGCCGGCCGAGGCGGCGTTGGCAGCCAAGGCCTTGCAGCAAGCCCGCTACCCCAGCGTGCTCCCCTTGGCGCTCAAGATCGCGGCCGACCCAAAGGCCAACAACTTGGTACGAGATGAGGCGTTCGGCGTGGTAGAGAAAATAGCCGGCCCGGCGGCGCAGAAAGGCCTCGTGGAAATCATTGCCAGTGACAAGAAGGATCTGGTGCGCTATCGAGCGTACGAGGCCGCCTTGGAGACGGGCAAGGTCGAAGCCGTGCTGCCCGCGCTGCAGGCCTTCTCCGACAAGCTCAGTTTCAAGAGGGAAGACGTGGCGGATTTCCTGGTCAAGGACATCAGCAAGCTCGGTCTTCCGGCCAAGCCCGCGGTGCTGAGTGCTCTCTCGTCACCGTTGGCCCTGGCGCGCATCACGGCGGTTTGGGCGCTGGAGGCACCGCTGGCCAATCCCAGGCAGTCGCTGGGCACGGCGAGCGACGCGGCCGCGTTGCTCAAGCTAGCGAACGACAAAGCCAGCCCCAAGGGCTTTCCCGCCAGCGTGACCGTTGGTAGTGAGGCCAAGCGCGTGGCGGCGGTGTTGCAGAAAAGGGGTGGCTAGCCGCGAGACGAGGTAGAAAACAGTCATGGCGAACGATCCCACCAGAAAGACTCTACGGCACTTCTACTGCCGCGACGTGCTTTGGCAGAGCTTTGAGCGCATGTCCGAAGCGCTGGACCGGGGTGTTGACGAGCTGGTGAACGAGGCGATGCGAGCCCTTGCTCAGCAGCAGGGTTTTCTCCCGTCGGACTTCGTCATGTCTCCGGCCAGCGGACTGTCGCAGCCAGGTCTGCCGCGTCCCGATGCGCGCAGCGAAGGCGTGCCGTCGCAGTCGGATGGGCAGAGCGGCAGTAGTGTGTCCCGCAGCACGGGCCTGCGCCGGCCAGCGCCTCCGCCGCTGCCGGCGGTTCGCAATACGGCCGAGCAGTCCGCGAGTCGTCCGCCGCCGGTGCCCCCTGCACCGAGCTTCTCGGTCCCGGCGCAGACCGGAGGCGGAGCCGCGCCACCCCTGTATCTGCTCTTCGGCAACCAAAGATATGTCATCGACAAGGAGCAGTTCATCATCGGTCGTGGAAACAAGTCGTCGGACCTGCCCATTCGCGATGGCAACATCTCGCGCAAGCACGCGGTGGTGATCCGGCGCAACGGCGAGTACTACATCAAGGACCTGGGCTCGACCAACGGCATCGACTTCAACGGCGAGCGCATCGAGGGCAAGAAGATCGAGGAGGGGGACACCTTCTCGATTTGCGACTACCAGCTGAAATTCACGTACCACTAGTGCCGCTTCCCAGAAGTCACGACGGCGTTTCAACCGATGCGCACAACAACGAGGGACACTGGAACAGGAGGCGAGGCGGCACTAGCTTCGATTTACGGAGGGGTGTGCCCCTCCCCCCGTCGGGCGAAGCCCGACGGGTCCCCCCTTCCCCCGCTCGGCCGTACGGCCTCGCGGCTCGCGCTTTGCGCTCGCGTGCTGCTCGAAGCAAGCCTTGGCATCCCTTCCACGACTTCTGCCGGGCAGCACTAGCCCTGGTCTCCGGCGCAGAACATGGCCGGTGCACCTGACCCGTCGTTGCTCGACCAGCCCGTGACCGCGTTGCCAGGGGCCGGGCCGGTGACGGCGGCGCGCTTGGCCGAGCGCGGGCTGGCGAGCGTGCGCGACCTCCTGGCCTTCTTGCCGCTCGGGTATGACGACTTTCGCACGCGCTACCCGCTGTCGGCACTCGCCCACTTGCCCGAAGGCCAGACGGTGGTAGTGCAGGCTCGGGTGCGACGGGTTCACCGGTTTTTTCGGCGTTTGCTCGACGTCCACCTGGAGCAGGACGGGGCGGAATTGCGAGCCCGCTGGTTTCGGCCCAATGCGGGCATGGTCAAGACCTACGCCAAGGGCAATCTCGTCGCCCTGGCCGGAACTTTGCGGCGGGACAAGGACGGCCGCCTGGAGATGGTGCATCCCCGCAACGTCACGGCGTTGCTGGCCGAGAGAGAGGCGTCAGACAATCAGTCCGGCCTCGGGCTGCGGCCGCGCTACCCGACGGTGGAGAAGGTTCCTGGCCGGGTCGTCGAAAAGCTGGTGGCCGCGGCGATCGAGCGGGCGGCAGGACTGGTGCCCGATGTGCTGCCTGGGGGCGTGGCCCAGGGTTTCGGCTTTCCCTCGATCGCCGAGTCGCTGCGCCAGGTCCATCAACCCGAGGCCTCGCTTTGCGGCGAGAAACTGGCAGAGCTCTTGGCCGGGCAAGCCCCTGCGCAAATGCGCCTGGCCTTCGAGGACTTGTTCGTGGTGCAGGTCGGGCTGGCCCTGGAACGGGCTCGCGCCCGCCACGCCACGGGCTGGCGTTGTGACGTCGATGGCGAAGCGGTGCTGACGTCGGTGCGCGGCGCGCTGCCCTTTGCGCCCACGTCTGCGCAGGAACGCGCCATGCGAATTCTGTTTGCGGACCTGACCAGCGCGACGCCGATGCAGCGGCTGCTTCAGGGCGACGTGGGCAGCGGCAAGACCGCAGTAGCGTTCGCTGCGGCTTTGCTGATCGCACGGGCCGGTGGACAGAGTCTGCTCATGGCTCCCACCGAAGTGCTGGCCGAGCAGCATGGGCGCACCCTGGCCGACTGGGGCGGCAAGGCGGGCCTGCGGGTTGCGGTGCTGCATGCCGGGCTGGAAGCACAGGCGCGGCGTCGGGTACTTGCGTCCGTTGCGGCCGGTGCGACTGATCTGCTCGTCGGCACGCACGCACTGTTGGAAGAGAGTCTGAGGGTTCGGTGTCTTGCGCTGGCCATCGTGGACGAGCAACATCGCTTCGGGGTGCGCCAGCGGGCCGCTCTGCGCCGGGCTGGGGGCTGGATTCCCGACGAGAAAACGGGCATGGTTCCCCACCTTCTGGTGTTGTCCGCCACGCCCATCCCGCGCACCCTGGCCCTGACCGCTTACGGCGATCTCGAGCTTGTCACTCTCGACGAATCACCGCCGGGCCGCCAGCCCGTGGCGACCCATCTGGGCGTGGGCGAGGCGGCTCGCCACCAGGCCCTGGCCGCAGTCAAGGCAGCCGTGGCAGCCGGCGGGCAGGGCTTTGTGGTGTGTCCCGCCATCGTCGAGCAGAAGCAGGGAGGCCGTGCCTCGGTGCTGTCCCGCTTTCGCGAGCTGCGTCCGCTGCTGGCACCGGCGCGCGTGGGCCTGTTGCACGGACAGATGCCGAGCCGCGAGCAGGAGGAGGTGGTGGCGGCCTTTCGTGCCGGAAAGCTTGATGTTCTGGTTGCCACCACCGTGTTGGAAGTGGGCGTGGATGTGCCGCGCGCCTCAATCATCGTCATCGAGGATGCCGAGCGCTTCGGCCTGGCGCAGCTGCACCAGTTGCGCGGCCGCGTGGGAAGGGGAGGGCAGGCGTCGAGTTGCCACTTGCT
>Ga0182017_10004002_pt1 | contig 10975 bp, 12 predicted proteins | sample 712E3DmetaG_FD_120492 | JGI IMG/M metagenome (GOLD analysis project Ga0182017, IMG submission 120492) | Permafrost microbial communities from Stordalen Mire, Sweden - 712E3D metaG | ecosystem: Environmental > Terrestrial > Soil > Wetlands > Permafrost | place: Sweden: Stordalen | collected... | reverse complement strand
GGTTTCTGCACCAATTCATCCAGCCGCTGAGCGTAGCGCCGATGTTCGGCATGCAGGCGATCAATCTCTGCGCTCAGCGTTGAATCCTTTACTTCATCCATCAAGCACCTCCGGATTTGTCAAGTGAACACTTACGATATCGCCGCAGGAGCGCAATCCGCAAGCAGGAAAAACGCCGAAAGTAACTTGATTCTGGGAATATCCCATCCAAGAACCACCAAAAGTGACCCCGGTCACACGCGCGATTCCAGCGTCCGCAATCTCCCCCGACCAGGATCAGTCATTCCCGCCCATCCTGCGATCATTCAAGCCCTAAACTCAGCAGCACCGCATCTTCAACGGGATCAGCATAGTAGCGCAGCCGTCTGCCGGTTTCTCTAAATCCCGTCGACCGGTAGAAAGCCAGCGCCGGCTGATTCGAGGCGCGCACCTCCAGTGTGACCACTCGAATCCGCGACCGTTTCAATTCCTCGGTTAAGGTAGCCAGGATTCGTCGGGCAACCCCGCTGCGCTGGCCCTCCGCTGCCACCGCAATCGTCTCCAACTCGGCCTGCGATCCCACCTGGCTGGCTACCGCGAAGCCGACTATACCGCTCCTTGGGTCTTCGGCCACCAGGCTCACGCGCCGCGGCACGGAGTTTTCGTTCACTGCGGTCATGTACGCTGCTGACGGCCAGTGAGGCGCTCCCTTCAGGCTCTGCGCGATCTCGATCACTCGATTCAGGTCCGCCTGCACCATGCGCCGAATCCTAATTTCTGGGGTACTCATGCGCCTTGCGGACCCGCCGCAGCCACCTCGCCAAAGATCTCTGCATCGGACCGGCGGAGGTAGTGGCCGTCCAGCGACGCCAGATCCGCAAACTGCCCTGCCACAACTCGCGCCGCGCCCAAAACCAGCGCATCCGCTGCCGTCGGGGCCGGAACCCGGATCAGCTCCGCAGTCAGCCACGCCGAGGCCAGCAACTGAACCGCCGTATCGTCGCAAACGGCAATTCGAGACAGTGGCACGATGGCCGCAAGCTCCCGTGCGCCCGCCAGCAGTTCCTTCGGCTCCTCATCCGGCCAACCTTCCCGCAAAAACACCTCGTGACGATGCGCATCGAGAGCCGACGATAATACCCCTGTTTTCGCAGCTAGAACCTCCAGCCGTGAAACGGCCACAACCGGAATCCTTGCAGCCTCGGCCAGCCCTTTTACCGCGCTCAGCCCCACACGCACTCCGGTAAAGCTTCCCGGCCCGTTCACGGCCACAATCGCGCCCAGGTCGCGCAACTCGACGCCGGTGCGCTCTAGCAGATCGCTCACTGCAGCCACCAGCGTTGCCGAGTAGCTGCGTCCTTCCAGCTCAATCTGGCCCAGTATCTCCACCTCGCCTGCGGCAAGCCGCCCCAGCGCCACCGAACCGGATGGTCCGCAGGTGTCAACGCCGAGCAGTAGCTTAGATTCAGCCATGAAGCCCCACTAGACCACCTTGAGCGCCTGCTCCAGGTCGGCGATCAGGTCTTCCTTGTCCTCGATGCCCACCGACAGCCGCACCAGCCCCTCGGTTATCCCCATCGCGTCGCGCTGCTCCTGGGTCACGGACGCGTGTGTGGTGGTAGCCGAGTGAGAGGCCAAAGACTCCACCCCGCCCAGCGACTCGGCGCTCAGGAAGATTTTGATCGCGCCCAGGAACCGCCCCGCCGCTTCGCGTGATCCCACGTCGAAGCTCAGCATGGAGCCGAAGCCCTTCTGCTGCTTAACCGCCAGCGCGTGCTGCGGGTGGCTCTTAAGTCCCGGATAGGCCAGCCGGCTTACCTTGGGGTGCGTAGACAAGAACTCCGCCACGGCGCGCCCATTCTCCTCGTGCTGCCGGATGCGCAGGGGCAGCGTCCGGATGCCACGCAACACTAGGAAGCACTCGAAGGGTGACATGACCCCGCCCGCCGCCTTCTGCACCAACAGAAAACGCTCCTTGTGCTCCGGCGTCGTACCAATCAGCGCCCCGCCCAGTCCATCCGAATGGCCATTGAGGTACTTGGTCGTTGAATGCATCACGATATCCGCGCCCAAAGCCAGCGGACTCTGCAACACCGGCGACAGAAACGTATTGTCCACACTAACCTCAATTCCGTGAGCGTGGGCGATCTTGCTCACCGCCGCAATGTCGGTCAAGACCATCAGCGGGTTGCTGGGTGTCTCAATGTGAATGAGCCTGGTGGTAGGCCGGATCGCCGCTTCCACTGCCTTCAGATTGCTCGTATCCACATACTCGATCTCGATGCCGTAGCCGGAGACGATCCGGTCGAAGAGGCGCACCGTGCCGGCGTACACATCTTTGGAGCAGATCAGGTGGTCGCCCGTGCGCAGCATCGCCACTAGCGCCGAGATCGCCGCCATGCCGGTGGTAAACGCATGGCCGCTCACGCCGCCTTCCAGCGCAGCCAGAGCCTCTTCCAGCCGGTCCCGCGTGGGGTTTCCGGCGCGCGAGTAGTCCCAGCCCCGATCCGTGCCGATGCCGGTCAGCTCGAACGTCGAAGAAAGGTATACAGGCACGTTGACGGCGCCCGTCTGCGGGTCGGGGTATTGCCCGGCATGAACGGCAAGGGTCGAGTATTTGTATGGGGGTGTGGCCATATCTCGCGATTCTCTCCTGGCTTCTAGCTTATCGCGGCGCCGCGGCCTGCTTGACCACCCTGACCACTGGGAAGTACCCCGTCCGAGTGCGCACGTTCAGCTTGTTCGTCCCCTTGCCCGCGGCCGTCACCTGCACGCGGCGGAAGCCCGGTTCGGTGGTCGGTCGGGTGGAGTGGTAGCCCAGCGTGTACTGGTTGCGAATATCGCGTGCTACCTCGGCGGCGATCTGATCGATCTGCTCAATTGACTTGGGGAAGAAGGCCATGCCGCCAGTCTCGGTTGAGAGCATCTCCAGCGCCCGCCGCGCGTGGCGCACCTCGGAGCGGCTCATCTCATCGCCGAACAACAATCCAATCGAGTAGATGACCGGCCCGGAGAGCTGTTGAACGCGCCGGATGGTCTGCTCCAGGTTTAGGGTCGAGGCGTTGTCTTCGCCGTCGGTAATCAGGACCAGCACCTGTTTGGGCCGCTTGGCGTCGGCCACCAGCTTGTCCGCCGAAGCCACCACGGCATCGTAAAGCGCCGTGCCGCCGCGGGATTCGATGTGCCCCAACCCGTCGCGCAGCTTGTTCACGTCCGAGGTGAACTCCTGGTCGATGAAGGCTTCGTCTGAGAAGTTCACCACAAAGGCCTCATCCTGCGGGTTCGATGCCAGAACCAGGTCCAGCGTGCTCTTGTTCACCGATGGGCGCTTCTTCGACATCGACCCGGAGTTATCCACCACGATGGCGATGGAAACCGGCAGGTCCGTGTGCTGGAAGCTGATGAGGCTCTGCTTAACGCCATCCTCGGTGATCTCGAAGTTTTCCTTCTTCAGATCCGGAACCAGCCGGTTGCCGTCGAGCACGGTGCAATTCAGCACCACCTCTTCCACGTCGGTGTGCAGAACGTATCCCTCGCCCTGCTTGCGCACGTTCCCGTTCGTAATCAGCACTGGCGGCTCGATATCCGGCGAGCGCACCGGGTCGCGGTCCACCGTCAGCGATGGAGTCGGGCCGGGTGAAGCCGGGTTCTGTTGGGCAGGCGGCGATTGCGCAAGAAGGACGAGCGCTGCCCCGGAAAGAAGAAAGGCAAGAGCCGCGTTATTGCAAAGGCGCATAGTAGCCGGTGCGAGCATGGATAGTGAGCGGAGGCAGTCCTACGGGAGGATTGACCTTCACCTTCACTTTACGCCACTTGCCGTCGCGGGTCAGGTTGCTGGGCCGATAGCCGATCACATATTGGTTCCGCAACTCGGTGGAGATCTTTTCGGCGATGTCGCCCATCTCCGCCAGATCGTCCACGCGGAAGAGCCGTCCTCCGGTCTCTTCGCTCAGCTCATCCAGCAGTTGCGGTCCGGCGCGCTCCTCAGGCGTGGGCGCTGAGGGCTCGAAGATGCCGATCGAATACATTTCTACATCCGACTCCCGCACTTGCGCGCGAATCTCGCCCTCGGTGTAGCGGGAGCGGTTGTCGCCGCCGTCTGAGACCACCAGCAGCGCCTTGCGCTCGTGCCGCGCATCCTTCATCTTGTTTACGCCAAAGTAGATAGCGTCCAGAAGCGCGGTGCGATGGCCGCTGCGCACGGTGGCCAGGCGGGCCTGAATGTCCTCCACCGCGTTGGTGAAGTCCTCCATCAACTCCGGCCGGTCGTTGAAGCCGATGACAAAAAACTCATCCTGCGGGTTGGCGGTCTTGATGAACTGCAAGATCGACTCCCGGGCGCGGATTAACTTCGAGGTCATGGAACCGGAGAGATCGAAAATGATGCCGATCGAAACCGGCGCGTCCTCGCTGGCAAAGGTCTTAATCTGCTGTTGGATGCCGCTCTCGAATACCTGAAAGTCATCTTCTTCCAGTCCGGTAATCATCCGGTTCATGGGATCAGTGACCGTGACCGGAATCAGCACCATATCCACGTTCATCCTGATCCGCGAGCCGGGACGGATCTTCAGCGCGTTGGTGCCCGTGGCGGCAGGCGCTTCAGCCCCAGCGGGAGCTCCCGTAGCCGGCGTGGCGGCCCCTGGCGGGGGTATATGCACCTTGTCGAGCTGGTTGTCCTGGGCCGGGGCGCGCGCCAAACAGAAAACCGCCGTCCATCCGCAAATCCACAGCCACCGGCTCAGCATCCGCAGGTTACCGCGCCGGGTTGGCATTCTGCTCGGAATAAGAAGCCTCCTCATGCTCCTTCACCCAATAGTGAAGCCGATGTTAGCACGGTTTACGCTATTCCGGCGCGTGGTTTTGCCGCCATCCAACGTCACATCCCGGTAGGTGCAAGGCCAGGCCCAGTGCGCCCGCCACTGCGACTGCTGGGATACAATCGAGCCTGAGCGCGCAAGCGTCCCGGAGTGTGCAGGATGGGACTCCGGTGCGCGAGTCTCGCTGTTAGACGGGGAGCTAGACCTTCCGTATGGCCCGCATCTATCCATTTCGCGCCTGGCGCTACAATCCCTCCGTCGTCCGGCTTGGGGACGTGGTCACCCAGCCTTACGACAAGATCTCTCCGTCCATGCAGCAGGCTTACTACCAGCGCAGCCCTTTCAATCTGGTCCGCATCATCCTGGGGCTGCCTGAACTCTTCGATGCCGGGCGCGGCGAAAGCGTCTATACGCGCGCCAGCCGCGACTTTCGCGCATGGCGGGAACAAGGCGTCCTGGTTCAGGAAAAAGATCCCTGCATCTTCGCCTACTCACAGCGTTTTAAGCTACCCGGATCCGAAATCGTCAAGGAACGGCGCGGTTTTATCGCTCTCGGCAAGCTCCACGACTATGCCGACCAGGTCGTCTTCCGCCACGAGCAAACCCTCTCCAAACCCAGGAGCGACCGGCTCAATCTGCTCAAGGCCACGCACGCTCACTTCGGCCAGATTTTCATGCTCTATTCTGACCCCGCTGGCAGCGTGGAGAAGATTCTCTACGATGGCAGTGGCCCCGCCGACGCCGAAGTCACCGACGAGTACGGCGTGCTGCACCGGTTGTGGCGCATCTGCGATCCGGCGGTCATCCGTATGCTGGCGGCTTCCATGGCCGACAAGAAACTGATCATCGCCGATGGCCACCACCGCTACGAGACGGCTCTGAACTACTTGAAGGAGACTGCCTGCGTCGTGGCGGCTAACGCCGAGTCCAGCGCCAGCCAATTGCCTCATCCCGCCTGCCCTGAAGCGGCGGTCATGATGACCTTCGTCAATATGGACTCCGGCGGCCTGGTCATTCTGCCCACCCATCGCGTGGTCCACAGCCTGGCTCACTTTGACCCGGCTGCCTTTGCTCGTGCGGCAGAAGAGTTTTTCACCGTCGATTCCCTGCCCAAGGGCGAGGCCACCGATTATATCCAATCGCTCGGCAAGCAGACAGGCACGGCCTTTGTCGCCGTCACCCGTGCCGGAGCTCTGCTGCTGCGCTCCAAGCCGAACTCCGTAGCCGCGGCTCTGGCTAGCCTCCCCGAGCGCCAGCGCCAGCTCGACCTCAGCCACTTGCACTCCATCATCCTCGACCGGCTGCTGGGCCTGGACGCCGAAAAGGTCCGCGAGCAAACCAACCTCCGCTACCTGCGCGACGAGGGCGAAGCGGTGGACCAGCTCCGCCGCGGCGAGGCCGACATCGCCTTCCTCACTAACCCCGTCTCCATGGAGCAACTGCGGGAGGTGGCCTTTGCTGGCGAGGTGATGCCGCAGAAGTCCACCGACTTCTTTCCCAAGCTGCTCAGCGGTTTGACTATCTATGCGCTGGACTAACTGGGCAATTGCGGCACTCGTCACAACCGGGCAATTGGCCTTCGCGCAGGCCCCGTCCGCTCCCGCCGCTCGCTTTGTCGTGGTGCTCGACGCAGCTCACGGCGGCGACGACCCTGGCGGACGCCTCTCGAACGGCCAGCCGGAGAAGGCCTTCACTCTGGCCCTCAGCGTCAGGCTGCGTTCGCTGCTGGCCGCGCGAGGCATGCAGGTAGTCACCACGCGCGAATCCGACACTGCAGTGGACCTGAACCGCCGGGCAGAGATCGCCAACCACGCCAACGCCCAGGCCTGCCTGAGCCTGCACGCTTCTGAGAGCGGATCCGGCGTCCACCTGTTTACTTCCTCGCTGGCGCCCGCTCAGCCCGTGCGCTTTGCCGCATGGAAGACCGCGCAATCCGCTTGGGTTCCGCGCAGTCTGGCCTTGGCCGGGGTACTCAACTCTGCCTTGATGCACGCAGGCATCTCCGTTACCCTGGGCCGCACAACGCTGCTTGCTGTCGACAGCATGACCTGCCCCGCCATAGCCATCGAGATTGCCCCGGAACGAGGCCCAGGCCAGACCGTCAAAGCCGGTCTGGACGACCCTGGTTACCAGGCGCAAGTAGCCGAAGCGCTGGCTGCCGCCATCGTGGAATGGCGATCCGACTGGGGATCGGGGGCCCGTCAGCCATGATTCCCCGTTACCAGACAATTCTCTTCATCGTTCTGCTCGTCGCTTCGGTAGCCATGGGCATCGTTCTGTGGCAGTTGCGCGAACGCGCTCATGAGCGCCTGCTCTATGGCTCGGACTCTGCGCCCACTCATGCCCCCGCGGTGGCGCCCGCCGAGCAGGCCACTCTGCTGGTCGCCAGCGACACGGACGGCTCCCTGCTGGCCCTGGTTCAGTCCCTACCCCTGCCCCAGGATCCTGCCTCGCGCGCGCGAGCCGTGCTAGGCAAGCTGCTTGACCTCTACGCCGCTCCCGATGCTGCCCACCCCGTCCCCGGCGGCGCGGGTTCCATCGGCCAGGTCTTCCTGTTACCGGCCCTGGCCATCAACGGCAACCCGAGTGCACCCGTAGCAGGCAAATCGAAAGCCCCGGACACATCCTCCACGAACTCTCAGCCGGCCGGCCCCGAAATGGCCGTCATCAACCTGACCGGCGCCTTTGTCGCCAGCCACCCATCGGGGATTCAGACCGAAACGCTCACTGTGCTCTCCATCTGCGGCACCCTGCACGCTAACCTTCCCCGCATCACCCAGGTCCGATTCCTGGTCGACGGCCAGCCGCGTTCTACACTCGCCGGCCATGCCGACCTCACCCGCACCTGTCTGGCGGCTGAAGCCGTTCCCTCCGAGGGAGCCCATCCGTAACCGACCGTCGACGTTCCGGCTTCATTTTTGCATGGAGTAGCAGTATGATGGAGACACATATGCCGCGCCCTATTCACATCACGACCCCCATTGAGCCGCTGGAATCCCGGATCAAGCGCCTGCGCATCCCCAAGGCCCGGCAGAAGGAATTGCTGGCAATCATGGATGAGGCTTGGGCGCGTTTGGCCGTTAACCGGGTAAAACGCCCGAGTGTCTCGGCTCAACGGGGAGAGAAGCTGGAAAGTGCCTCAGCCATCCGTTAACCATAATGCGGTTTTTCTGAATATTCCCTACGATGAAGAGTTCCAGAAACTCTATCTCGCATACATCGTAGGGCTCTCTCAGCTTGGCTTCGACCCTTACATCACGTCAGGGATTCCCGGCGGAGAGCGCAGGCTCGACAGAGTTCTTGCGCTGATCCAAAGCTGCCGTTATTCCATCCATGATCTTTCCCGCGTGGAGATGAGCGTAGCCTCGCCCGCCACGCCGCGCTTCAATATGCCGCTGGAACTAGGACTCACCATCGCCTGGGCCAAAATGCACCCAAAGCGACACACTTGGTTTTTATGGGAGTCCACGCCGCGCCGGTTGCAAAAGTCGATGAGCGATCTGGACGGCACAGATCCCTATATTCATTCCGGTACTGTTGAGGGCGTTCTCAGTGAGCTCCGCAATGCCTTTGTACGTAACGGCGCTCCATCGGTTCAAAAAATGATGGCGACTTACCGCCTCGTGGAAAGTAATATCGAGAGGATTCTGGCCGGCGCAGGTACACGCAACCTCTATGCCGCAAGTGTCTTTCGAGAGTTGTGCCTGGTCGCTTTGGATGCCGTGCGCCGCACCAATTTCCAAGCACTTGCGGCCACTAAAGCAATCATCGACCAGGCTCAGGCTGACTACGAAGCTGGGATCGCATTTCCCCACAACGCGAAGGCTTATACAGTCATCAACAAAGCAAAAGCAGCTCAGGCGCTTGCCGTGAACGCCATGGTTAAGTATGAGCAGTTAAAGTCCCAAGAAGCGTCAGCAGGCATGTTAGCAACGGCACAGACAAACGTGGAAACGGCACTCGCCGACTTACCAAACCTTATTGCTTCAATCAAGGGACTTTACATCACGGGTGGCAAGTAATGGGGACCGGAGCCCGTAACTCTAGCAATATTGGGTCCATTGGCGCCATCTCCCCCACCATCGGCGTCTTCGACTCCGGCTTCGGCGGCTTGACCGTTCTGCGCGCGCTCATCCAGCGGCTGCCGCAAGCCCAATTCGCCTTTCTCGGCGACACAGCTCGCCTGCCCTACGGCTCCAAATCCCGCCGCACCATCGCCCGCTACGCCGCCCAAAGCGCCCAATTCCTCGTCCGTGAACAGGGCGCCAACTTCCTGGTGATCGCCTGCAACACCGCCAGCGCCCTGGCCCTCGACGCTATTCAGGATGCCGTTCCGGTTCCAGTGCTGGGAGTCATTGAGCCCGGCGCCTCCGCCGCCCGCGCCGCATCGAGCACCGGCGACGTGCTGGTCATCGCCACTGCCGCCACCGTCGAGAGCCACGCCTACGCCGCCGCCTGCCGCGCCCAGGGCCTCCGCGCCCTTGAGAAAGCCTGCCCGCTCCTCGTCCCTCTGGTCGAGGAAGGATGGACCGGTTTTTCGATCGCAGCCGGAGCTGTCAATACAGCCTATGCGGCGCAAGCCGCGTCTGCCCCACCGCAGGTGGCCATCACAACGGAAGTAATTCGCATCTATCTCACTGAACTCAACGCCGATGCCGCCATCCATGACCTGAATCCCGACACGCTGGTCCTCGGCTGCACCCACTACCCGCTCCTGCGCCCGCTCCTCGATCGAGCGGTCCCCGCCGGCATGAAAGTCATCGACTCTGCCGAGGCCGCTGCCAACGCCGCCGTGCGCCTCTTCAACGAACAGGCTGGGTGCCCCATCCTTTCCACCTCCTCTGTGGAAAGGGTGGGAGACGACCCCGCCCACCCCACCGAAATTCGCTGCTTCGCAACCGACTCTGTTGAGAAGTTCGAGCGCCTCGGCTCGCGCTTTCTCGGCCGTCCCACCGGCAAAGTCGAGTTGGTCGACCTGGGCGGCTGATATTCCCTTTTGTGGCTGATATTCTATTGAATGAATGGCTCACCTTCCCCTCTCTGCGAGCCATGGAGGAAACAAGCAAGCATGATCGATTTGACGGGTAAGACGGCCGTAGTCTTCGGGCTGGCCAACAAGCGTTCCATCGCCTGGGGCATCGCCCAAAAACTACAGCAGGCTGGCGCAACCCTGGCCATCTGTTATCAAAACGAGCGCATGGGCCTCGAAGCTCAGGGCCTCATCGACGAGTTGCCCGGCGCCAGCAGCTTCCAGTGCGACGTCACCAACGACGCCGAGATCGACACCCTCTTCGCCGCCCTCAAACAGAAGTACTGCAAGCTCGACATCCTGGTTCACGCCGTTGCCTTCGCCCCCCCCGCGGAGCTGCGCGGCGACTTCATCAACTGCACGCGCGAGGGCTTCCGCATCGCCCTCGACGTCAGCGTCTACTCGCTCATCGCCGTCACCCGCGCTGCCGCGCCGCTGATGACCGAGGGCGGCAGCATTATGACCATGAGTTTTTACGCCGCCGAAAAGGTCGTCCCCCACTACAACGTGATGGCCGTGGCCAAGGCCGGCCTGGAATCCGCTGTCCGCTACCTCGCCGCCAACCTCGGTCCCCGCAACATCCGCGTCAACGCCATCTCCGCCGGCCCCATCAAGACCCTGGCCGCCCGAGGCGTCGGCGACCTGAGCGACATGATCAAGACCCACGCCGAACGCGCCCCGCTGCGTCGCAACGTAGACCAGCTCGAAGTCGGCGGCACGGCGCTCTATCTGGCCAGCGACCTCTCCAGCGCCGTCACCGGCGAAATCCTCTATGTGGACTGCGGCTATAACATCATGGGGTTCTGAGCAAGACGATATCGTCGATCCAAGTATTTACATCGCCACAATCTGTGCCCACACCGCAGGCTCCACCGGAAGTCCGAGCTTCATATTCTCCGCGCGCACCCGCAACGTCTGTTCTCCCGGATAGCGTATCTTCTTGCCCTTCTCCGCGGCCCGGCAGTGATGCACCGAAGCCACAATCTCGTCGGCAATCTGCTCTAGCTTCTCTGACGGGCCAAGAGCTTCCGGATTCATCGCCAGAAACACCTGCGAGAGACCGGTCTCAAGCAGAGGATCGGTGGAAAGCTGATGGGTTGCCTTGCCCAGCGAAGTCATGGCGGCAATCATCTCCAGCACCATAGACAAT
>Ga0182017_10004001_pt1 | contig 10975 bp, 6 predicted proteins | sample 712E3DmetaG_FD_120492 | JGI IMG/M metagenome (GOLD analysis project Ga0182017, IMG submission 120492) | Permafrost microbial communities from Stordalen Mire, Sweden - 712E3D metaG | ecosystem: Environmental > Terrestrial > Soil > Wetlands > Permafrost | place: Sweden: Stordalen | collected... | reverse complement strand
GCTCCGGCAGAGGCTGAGGTCGTGGCGGAAGCTCCGGCAGAGGCTGAGGTCGTGGCGGAAGCTCCGGCAGAGGCTGAGGTCGTGGCGGAAGCTCCGGCAGAGGCTGAGGTCGTGGCGGAAGCTCCGGCAGAGGCTGAGGCACCAACCGAGTAGCTTCCATTGGCGCGCTGGGCGGACCGGGTCATCCGCGGCCCCACCCTGTGCGTACAACTGATACCGACGTATCGGAAGACCCGCCGGCCCAGCCGGCGGGTCTTCTACTCTCCGGCGACGGCCGTGAATCAGCGGCGTCACGACAACGGCAGTGCCGGCTTCAAGGCCGGCCCAGCCCTGCCCCGGACCCAGGTAGCGCTTCGGCGGGGCGCGTCCGAGCACAAGATCGAGCACCACACCCGCGTTCGGGCACCACGTCCCGGGCCGATAGGACCTCCCCGGACGGGGCGAGTTACAGGGTTAGCGGGGCGTGCTAGCATGGCCCCGAGGCCGATTCAGACGGTCCCACGGTCGCAGGCCCGCGACCAGCAAAGGCGTTCGGTTCTATGGATCGCTTCGACAAGTTCACGGATCGTGCCCGCAAGGTTCTGACGCTTGCTCAGGACGAAGCGCAGCGGTTCAACCACAACTACATCGGCACGGAGCACCTGCTCCTGGGCCTGGTCCGAGAGGGCGAGGGCGTCGCCGCCCGTGTCCTCGAGAACATGAACGTCGAACTGCCCAAGGTCCGGACCGCCGTCGAGTTCATCATCGGACGGGGGGACCGGCCAGTCGTCGGTGAGGTGGGTCTCACGCCCCGCGCCAAGCGCGTCATCGAACTGGCGATCGACGAAGCCCGTCGGCTGGGCCACAACTACATCGGCACCGAGCACCTGCTCCTGGGCCTGGTTCGCGAAGGGGAGGGGATAGCCGCCGGCGTCCTCGAGTCGCTCGGCGTGAGTCTGGACAAGGTCCGCCACGAAGTGATCCGGGTCCTGTCGCAGTCGTCCTCCGCCGGACCCACGCAGGAGACCAAGCGCGCCAGCAAGACCCCCACCGTCGACCAGCTCGGCATCAACCTGACCGAGGCGGCACGGCTGGGCAAGCTCGATCCGGTTATCGGCCGCGAGAAGGAGATCGAGCGGGTCATCCAGATCCTGAGCCGCCGGACGAAGAACAACCCGGCGCTCATAGGCGAGCCGGGCGTCGGCAAGACGGCGATCGCCGAGGGCCTGGCCCATCGCATCGTCAACGGCGACGTGCCTGAGACACTCCTCAACAAGCGCGTCCTGACGCTGGACATCGGCTCGCTCGTCGCCGGCACCAAGTACCGTGGCGAGTTCGAGGAGCGCCTGAAGAAGATCATCGAGGAGCTGCGCAGTACCAACGACGCCGTCCTCTTCATCGACGAGCTGCATACCCTGGTCGGCGCCGGTGCCGCCGAGGGCGCGATCGACGCGGCCAACATCCTGAAGCCGCCCCTCGCCCGTGGCGAGCTGCAATGCATCGGCGCCACGACGCTCGACGAGTACCGCAAGTACATCGAACGGGACGCGGCGCTGGAGAGGCGCTTCCAGCCGGTCATGGTCGAGGAGCCCACGATCGAGCAGTCGATCGACATCCTGATGGGCATCCGCGAGCGCTACGAGCAGCACCACAAGGTCACGATCACCGACGCAGCAGTCAAGGCCGCGGTTGACCTCTCGACGCGCTACATTACGGACCGCCACCTGCCCGACAAGGCGATCGACCTGATCGACGAGGCGGCCAGCCGGGTCCGGCTGCGCTACGCCTCCGCTCCGCCCGCCCTGCGCGAGGCCCAGAAGGAGCTGGATCGGATCACCCGTGAGAAGGACAGCGCCATCAACTCGCAGGAGTACGAGGAAGCGGCGACGCTCCGTGAGGCCGAAGCCACGGCTCGTCAGAAGGCGGACGACCTGCGCGCCGAGTGGCAGGCGTCCATTTCCAACGAGCAGCCCAAGGTCGACGAAGAAGAGATCGCCCAGGTCGTGGCGATGTGGACCGGGATCCCCGTCATGCGCATTGCCGAGGAGGAGTCTCAGCGGCTGCTCCACATGGAGGACGACCTCCACAAGCGCGTCATCGGGCAGCAGGAAGCCATCGAGATCGTCAGCAAGGCGGTTCGGCGCGCCCGTGCCGGCCTGAAGGATCCCAAGCGGCCGATCGGCTCGTTCGTCTTCCTCGGGCCCACCGGCGTCGGCAAGACCGAGCTGGCCAAGGCCCTGGCCGAGTTCATGTTCGGCTCGGAGGACGCGCTCATCAAGATCGACATGAGCGAGTTCATGGAACGACACAATGTCAGCCGGCTCGTCGGCGCACCTCCCGGATACGTCGGCTTCGACGAGGGTGGCCAGCTGACCGAGGCCGTCCGGCGCAAGAGCTACGCGGTCGTGCTCCTCGACGAGATCGAGAAGGCCCACCCCGAAGTCTTCAACATGCTGCTGCAGATCCTCGAAGACGGGCATCTCTCGGATGCCAAGGGTCGTCGAGTCGACTTCCGCAACTGCATCATCATCATGACGAGCAACCTGGGCGCCCGGCAGCTCCAGACCAACTCGTCGCTGGGTTTCCGCCAGCAAGGCGATACGGACGAGGCTCGTGCCACCGCTTCCTACGAACTGATGCGCGAGAAGGTCGACAAGGAACTCAAGCAGACATTCCGGCCGGAGTTCCTCAACCGCATCGACGCCACGGTCGTGTTCCGCTCGCTTACGGTCGAGGAGATCAGGCTCATCGTGGACCTGATGCTGGCCCGCGTCCGAGACCGGTTGAAGGCCCAGGGCATGATCCTGGAGGTGACCCAGGCGGCCAAGGACCACATCATCAAGATCGGCTACGACGTCGCGTACGGAGCGCGGCCGCTTCGCCGCGTAATCCAAAACATGGTCGAGGACGTCCTGGCCGAGCAACTCCTGCTCGGCAAGCTGGCGCAGGGCACGACGATAGTCGTCGACAAGGGCTCCGAAGCGGGTCTGGACATCCACCCGGTCGAGGAGAAGCAACCCGTCGAAGCCGCTCGCTGAACGAGGCCGAGGGGTGGCCCGCCAGCAAAGCCGCTACATCTGCCAGACGTGCGGTGCCGCCCATCTCCGTTGGGAAGGCCAGTGCCGGACATGCGGTGGCTGGAACACCCTGGTCGAGACCGTCGTGCGAGACGCGGACACGCGCCGGCGGGCCGGGTCGGCGGCGGGCTCAGCCGGTCGGTCAAATTCGCCACAGTCGCTGAGCGGCCTGCGCGAGGCCGAGCTCGTGCGGATTCCCACCGGTATCGGCGAAGTGGACCGGGTTCTGGGGGGCGGGCTGGTGCCGGGCTCGGCCGTGCTGCTCGGCGGTGAGCCGGGCATCGGCAAGTCCACGTTGTTACTGCAGGCCGCCGCGGGTCTCACGGCGAGCGAAGGCAGGCCCGGTGGCGAGGTTCTGTACGCAACCGGCGAGGAGTCGGCCGGGCAAGTGCGGCTCCGCGCCGGCCGCCTGGGGTTGCTCGAAGGCGCCGCGGCCGACCGCATCTCCGTCGTGGCAGAGAGCGAGGTCGGCCGCATCATCGAGCTGACCCGCGAGGCGCGGCCGATCGTCCTGATCGTCGACTCGATTCAGACGGTGACCATAGACGAGCTGGATGGACCCGCTGGCAGCGTAGGCCAGGTACGCGAGTGCGCACTGAGGCTGATGGAGATGGCCAAGGGAGACGGCATAGCCGTCATCCTGGTCGGCCACGTTACCAAGGACGGCACACTTGCCGGCCCAAAGACGCTGGAGCATCTGGTCGATGCCGTCCTGAACCTCGAAGGCGAGCGGACCGCGACGCTCCGCCTGCTGCGGGCCACGAAGAACCGCTTCGGATCGACCGAGGAGGTCGGCGTTTTCGAGATGGCGGAGCACGGGCTGGCCGAGATCACTGACCCCGGCCGGGCTTTCCTTGCGGCTACCGACGAGCATGCCCCGGGCAGCGTCGCCGGCGCGACTCTCGAGGGGACTCGGCCGCTGCTGGTGGAGGTCCAGGCACTCGTTGCGCCGGGAGGCTACGGCAGTCCGCGGCGCACGGCTTCGGGCGTCGACGCGAACCGGCTGGCGCTGCTCGTCGCGGTGCTCGGTCGTCGAGCGGGCATCGGCCTGGGCAGCCACGACGTCTACGCCAACCTGGCAGGCGGCCTCGAATTGGACGATCCCGGTCTGGACCTGCCGCTCTGTCTGGCCCTCGCTTCGTCGCTGCGCGACAGGCCGGTGCCGAGGGATCTCGTTGCGATCGGAGAGGTTGGCCTCCTGGGCGAGCTCCGGCCGGTGCCGGGTCTCGAGCGCCGGCTGCGCGAGGCGGCCCGGCTGGGCTTCCGCACGGCCGTGGTTCCGGGATCGCGCCGGGGCGAGACGCCGAGCGTCGCCGGCATGGAAGTGATTGCTGTCGCGAACCTTCGGGCGGCCATCGGCCACGCCGTTGGAGGCGGTTCCGCGCCAGCCGGTGAGCACCGTCCGAGCGAGGCAGAAGAACCCGTCGGCGGCAGTTCCCGGCCGTGAGCCGAATGATGTAGCCGACCTACCCCTCTGGCGAGGCGTGAAGGTCGATGCTAGGCTGAGCCGGACGAGGCCATTCCATCCTGCATTCATCTACCCGCTTCGTCGCAAGGCGTGTTGTTCGTGATCCGCATCATTCGTCTGCTCGGGGCTTCCCTGGGCGCTCTCGTCGGCCTGGCGTTCGTGTTTGCCGAGGAGCCCACATTCGACAAGACCGGTTCGCCCGGGTTGCTGATTCCAATCTGGGTAGCGGCCTGGATCTCCGTCGGGTTCCTGCTCTTGCCCTATCTCACGGTGGTCCCCGCCGGGCGGCTGATCCGCGCCGTCCAGGCGATGTCGACCGCGGAGTTCGTCGCTTCCGTGGCAGGTTTGCTGATAGGTCTGTTGATCGCGCTTCTCCTCGGCCTCCCCCTCTCGGACCTGCCCGAGCCCTACAGCCACTATCTGCCGATCGGCGTCTCGGTCAGCTTCGGGCTCGGCATGCTGGGCCTCACGGTCGCCAAGCGCGAGGATCTGGTCGCCGCCGCGCAGGCCGCCGGCTTCGTGAGACGGCCCGACGGCGGAGGGGCTTCATCGGGTGGGGGCGAGACCCAGGTCGTCGTCGACACGAGCGCCATCATCGACGGCCGCATCGCCGACATCGTCGACTCGGGCTTCCTCTATCACCGCCTCGTAATCCCGCATTTCGTGCTCGATGAACTGCAACGGATCGCCGACAGCTCGGACACGCAGCGGCGAGCGCGCGGCCGCCGCGGGCTCGAAATCCTGGGCCGCTTGCAGAAGGACGGTCCGACGCCGATCGACATCGTGGACGACGACCCGACCGAGGCCGGCGATGTCGATGCCAAGCTCGTCGCCCTGGCTCGAGCACGGGGCGCGGCGATCCTGACCAACGACTTCAATCTGAACCGCGTCGCCGACCTGCAGTCGATACGAGTGCTCAACATCAACTCCCTCGCCAACGCCCTCAAGCCCGCCCTGCTGCCGGGCGACTCGCTCTTGATCAAGGTCATCACCGAGGGCAAGGAGGCCGGTCAGGGAGTCGGCTATCTCGACGACGGAACCATGGTCGTCGTGGAGGGCGGTGCGCGGATGGTCGGCCAGGAGCTCGAGGTCGCGGTCACCCGCGTACTGCAGACCGTGATGGGGCGGATGGTATTCGCTCAGGCCCACGAAGAGTGAGTCCCGGAACCGAGACGGCGAACGCAAGCTCGAGGGTCCCGGTCGAGGCGGTCGTTGTCGCGGCCGGGTCCAGCCGGCGCATGGGCGGTCGGGACAAGCTGGCGTCGGATCTGGCCGGGCGGTCCGTGCTGCGCTGGTCGGTCGAGGCGCTGGCCGCGGCCGGGGTCGCGCGGATCGTCATCGTCACCGCCACGGCCCGCATCCCTGAGATCGCCGCCGCGGCCTGGCTGCCGGACTCGGTCGTGGCCGTGGTCGCGGGCGGGGAGAGGCGCCAGGAGTCTGTCGCGGCCGGAATAGCGGCTCTGGCCGAACCCGCCGCGCCGGAGCCCGAGGCGGGGCCCAGGCCCGGCGCGCCGGAGGCGCTCGATCCCGTGATCCTCGTCCACGACGCCGCTCGGCCGCTGGTCAGCCCGGCCCTGGTTCGAGCAGTCGCCGAGGCGACCGCCAGGCACGGCGCCGCCATTCCGGTCCTGCGCGTAACCGAGACGCTGAAGTGGCTCGAGGGCGAACTGATCGGGGCCACCGTCGATCGCGCCGACGTTGTCGCGGCCCAGACTCCGCAAGGGTTGCGGCGCAGCCTGTTGGAGCGAGCCTACGCTCAGTACCCTCCCGACGGCCCCAAAACCTGGACCGATGAGGCATCCCTGCTGGAGGCCTGTAGAATCCCGGTCCATGCAATCGAAGGCGAAGCGACGAATCTCAAGGTGACCGTGGCCCCCGATCTCGAACGAGCCAGAGCCTTCCTCGACGGCGGGCTTGTGCCCGGGCGCCCGGTGACGGCCACGGCCGCCGCAGGACGGATCGGGCTGGGCACCGACAGCCATCCCTTCGGGCCGGGCGAGCCGCTGGCGCTCGGCGGCCTCCGCATCGAGGGCGCCCCGCGCCTATCCGGTCATTCGGACGGAGACGTGGTCCTGCATGCCGTTGCCGATGCGCTGCTCGGCGCGGCGGGCCTGGGCGACCTCGGTCGGCTCTTCCCGGCCGACGCCCGCACGCCGGCCGGCATCGACAGCCGGGTCCTCCTGGACACGGTTGCCGGGAAGGTGCGCGCCGCCGGATGGTCCGTCGCCAACGTGGACTTGACGATCGTCGCCGCCCGGCCCAGGTTGGGGGGGCTTCTGTCGGCGATGGGCGAGGTGGTCGCGGCATCGCTCGGCGTGGATGCGACGTTGGTCAACGTGAAGGCATCGACCGGCAATCTGACGGGTTCTGATGGCGCCGGGCGGTCGATCTCTGCGACCGCGATTGCCTGGCTCGTGCCGTCAGGTGGGGTGGAGAAGCAGCAATGACGATCCGACTTCACGACACCATGGCCGGGGCGGTGCGCGACCTCGTGCCCATCGAACCGGGGCACGTCCGCATCTACAGCTGCGGGCCCACGGTCTACGGACCGGCCCATGTCGGCAACTTCCGCTCGTTCCTCTTCGCCGACCTGTTGGTCCGCTACCTGCGCTACAAGGGCCTACGGGTGACGTGGGTCATGAACCTCACCGACGTCGACGACAAGATCATTCGGGCCGCCAACGCCGAAGGTGTCCCGATCGGCGAGATCTCGGCGCGGTTCGAGAAGCTATTCCTTTCGGACATGGCGACGTTGTCCATAACCCGACCGGACGTCATGCCACGCGCCACCGAGCACATACCCCAGATGGTGGCGCTGATCGAGAAGCTCCTGGAAGGTGGCCACGCCTACAAGACCGACGACGGATCGATCTTCTTCCGCATCGCGTCGTGGCCGGCTTACGGCCGACTGGCGCGTCTCGACCCGGAAGGAATGCGCGTCGGCGAGCGGGTCGAGGCGGACGAGTACGGCAAGGACGACGTTCGGGATTTCGCAATGTGGAAGGGACCCAAGCCCGGCGAGCCCAGCTGGGAAACGGCCGTTGGGTCCGGTCGCCCCGGATGGCACATCGAATGCTCGGCCATGAGCATGCAGTACCTCGGGCAATCGTTCGACATCCACACCGGCGGGGTGGACCTGATCTTCCCGCACCACCAGGACGAGATTGCCCAGAGCGAAGCCTCGACCGGTAAGACCTTCGTCGCCTACTGGCTGCATTGCGCGCATCTCCAGATGGGCGGCCAGAGGATGGCCAAGTCCACCGGCAACATCACCCGCGTCGGAGAGACGATCGAGAAGGGCGTGTCGGCCCGCGCGCTGCGACTCGCGCTGCTCTCGGCCCACTATCGAATGGCCCTCTCCTTCGCCGACGACTCCCTCGCATCGGCGAGTTCGGCGATCGATCGGCTGGACGCGCTTCTGGCCGCGCTGGCGGCCTACCGTTCCGACGGCCCGGATGACGGCTCCCTGCCGTCCCTGTTCGACTCCACCCGCGCCGCCTTCGAATCGGCCCTCGACGACGACCTCAACATCTCGCCGGCCCTGGCGGCCGTCTTCGAGCTGATCCGTGAACTCAATCGCCGCATCGACGCCCGAACGCTCTCGACGGCGGATGGCGGGCGCGCGATCGCCTTCATCCGCGACCTCGATCGAGTTCTGGCGATAGCGCCGGCGCCGGAAGACAAACTCGAACCCGAACTCCAGAAGCTGCTCGATGACCGAGCGGCTGCCCGAGCCGGCAAGGATTGGGCGGCATCCGATCGCCTCCGAACCGCCCTTACCGAACATGGCATCCAGGTAGAAGACACGCGCGACGGCCAACGCTGGCGCCGCGCCGAGTAAGCCGCGCCGCGACCTCGCGCGGCCGAAACATCTGCCGCCCTCTCCGGCGGCCGAACCACACGAACGGACGAAGACGTGCCTGATCATCGACGCAAGCCCGGCCCGGAAGGGCGCGGGGACGACCATTCCGGCGGGCACAAGCCCGGCGGACGGAAGCCGCGCCCGGACGGCCATCGGTTCGAGGGCCCGAGGCCCGAGGGCGGGCGATTCGATGACCGCGGCGCGGCGCCCGGCGGAGGTCAGCGATTCTCCGGGCCCCGACAGACCGGGCGACCCGGCGGGTTCGACAACCGTGGTGGTGGGTTCTCCGATGGGCCACGCTCCGATGGGTTACGCTCCGATGGGCCACGCTTCGACGGCCCGAGGCCGTTTGGGCGCCCCATGGGTCGATCGTTTGGGCCACGACCGGGCGGTCGTCCCGGCGGCTTCGGCGGTGCGGGCAGGCCGGGTGGGTTCGGTTCCGAAGGGCCACATCCGGGCGGCTTCCGGCCGGGCGGCTTCCGGCCGGGGGGCTTCCGGCCGGGCGGCGCCGGATCGGGCGGGTTTCGGCAGGATGGCCCCGGCGGCGATCGCCAGGTCGGGCCGCGACCGGGCGGACCACGGCCCGGCTATCAGGGCCAGGGCGGTTTTCGGCAGGATGCGCCTCGGCCCGAATTCGACGGCGGATCGGGCGATCGGCAAGGCGGCGGCCCCAGACGTGAGTGGCAGTCCGGCAATGCGCGCGCGCCTCGACCGTTTCGACCGCGCGGCGCGTCGGGGCCCGGCCCCCGGCCGCGCTTCGGGGAGGGACCGCGTCAGGGCGAGGGGCCTCGTCCGGCCGACGCCGGCAGCGGAGATTTCACGCCCGCGCCGTACCCGGGTCCGCGCCCGGGGTTCAACACGGCTCGCGGCGGCGGCCATCCCGGCCAACGCTCGGGCCCCGGCGTTCGCCCAGGGTTCGGCGGTGCACCCATACAGCGCCGCCCGGGCATTGGATTCGGTGGTGGCTTCGCCGAGACTCCACCGCCCGAGAGCGTCCAACCGGAGTTCGAGCTCGAGGCGACTCCCGACGCGGACGTCGCCTTCGCCCCGACCGAGCGCGAGGAGCCGGGCGAGGCCGCGGATTCCATTCCGACGGCGGAATCGGGATCCGCGCCCATCCCCAATCGCTCCCCCGCGCGGCCGCCGCGTCCGAGCCCACGTCCCGACTATCGGGCCCGCTCCGGCGGCTACGTCGATCGTCGGACTTTCGGTTCCGGCGGCGCAGCCGGAGCGCCGTGGACGCGCGTGCCGGCGGGTCCGCCTCCGGGCGATCTGCTGGGCGAGGATGAGGAGCTGGTCGCCGGCCGCCATCCGGTCGAGGAGGCGTTCATAGCCCGTCGCAAGGCCATCCGCCTGCTGGTCGTCCCGCAGCGCCGTCAGGCGCTCGAGAAGCTCGTCCTGCACGCCACTAATCTGCGCATTCCCATCATCGAGGTCGAAGGCGGTACGTTGACCTCACTGGCCGGTTTCGATGGCCATCAGGGCATCGCCCTCGTCACCGACCGACGCCAGTTCGCCGGGCTCGACGACATCCTCGCTCGGGCCATCGAACGCGGCGAGGCGCCCTTCGTGCTGGTTCTCGATTCGCTCGAAGATCCGCAAAACTTCGGCTCCCTGCTGCGAACGGCCGAGGCCTCGGGCGTTCACGGGGTCGTCTACCCGGTGCGTCGCCAGGCGCCCCTGTCGTCGGCCGCCGTCAAGGCTTCGGCCGGTGCCGTGGAGCATCTACTGCTCGTGCCCGTCGAGGATCTCTCGGAAGCTCTCACCGACCTGCATGTACGCGGTCTGCGGATCATCGGCTCGGATGCCGATGCGTCGATGACGGCGCGCCAGGCGGACCTGCGCGGTCCGTTGGTGGTCGTCGTCGGGAGCGAGGGCCAGGGGCTCGGACCGACGGTCCGACGTCGCTGCGATACCGTGGTTCGCATCCCGATGCGCGGTAGAGTCAGTTCCCTCAACGCCGCGGTTGCGGGCTCGATCCTTCTATATGAGGCCTCGAGCCAGCGTGGCGGGGACCGTCCTCAGATCGGTCCGGAGCCGGGCAGGGGAGGGGGCCTCGATTTCGGCGAGGAACTCGGCGAGGAGCTCGCCGTTGCCGACGAAGCGGCTGCACCGATAGCCGAGGAACTCGACGCTCCCGCCGCCGCGCCCGAAGTCGATGCCACGGTTCCGACTGCGGCTCCGGCGCCGAAGGCGCGCCGCCGCGCGGCCGCCAAACCGGCCCCGGTCGAGCCTGCGGTCGAATCCCCTGTCGAATCGGAAGAAGACGCTCTGCTTCCAGGCTCGTCGGCCATCGATTCAAGCGATGCCGGCGGCGCCCAATGACCGCCATCGGCGCGATCGACCGGTCGGCCGTCGGCGGTGCGACAGCCCGGAGCGGAGTGCGACCCATGCGCCAGACCGTCCGAGCCACCCGTTCGGGCTGCGCGCTTGACCCGCGATGGGCCAGCCAATATCATTCCCGGGCGCCCAAGGGTCTTAGCGTTAGCATGCCCTTGCGCCCGCCGACGTAGCTCAATTGGTAGAGCAGCGGTTTTGTAAACCGCCGGTTCCGGGTTCGAGTCCCGTCGTCGGCTCCAACTGAACAAG
>Ga0182017_10003990_pt1 | contig 10988 bp, 6 predicted proteins | sample 712E3DmetaG_FD_120492 | JGI IMG/M metagenome (GOLD analysis project Ga0182017, IMG submission 120492) | Permafrost microbial communities from Stordalen Mire, Sweden - 712E3D metaG | ecosystem: Environmental > Terrestrial > Soil > Wetlands > Permafrost | place: Sweden: Stordalen | collected... | reverse complement strand
TGGGCGCCAGAATGGTTCAAGGACAGCGACGGCACCATTCATATCCTCGTCAGCATCAACAGCTCGACGACCTATCGCTACGAGCCGACCGACAACACCCTGACCAAGTGGGGCGCGGGGACGAAGATTGGGATGACAGGGGTCATCGACACCTTCATGGTCAAAGTTGGCGACACCTACCACTCGTTCTCGAAGGGATCGTACGTCCAGCATGGGACGGCACCCAGCCTGGATGGTCCCTGGACCTACGACGGAATAAGCCACTGGCCCGGCTGCAAGGAGGCGCCGGCCGTGATTGGTCTTCCCGACGGAACCTGGCGCCTTTTCTGTGACGCCGGAGGGGGCGGTCACGAGAAATCCAGCGACGGCTCGGCGGATTTCAAGACTTGGACGACGGCGGCGACGCTTCCCAATGTCGGCGACAACATCAGCCACGGCACCGTAATCAAAGGGAACTGACCAGGGCCTTCCATCGGCTCTCTGCGTGTGCCCGGTGGACGAGGGCGCGCGAAGCGCGCGGAATGGCCGTCCATCGCGAAGTCCCCGTAGGGCAAGAACTGGACAGCAGCGTGTTGGATCGCGCTCCGTGAGATCATGGTTAGCGGACGCGCGAGGGCGAGAAAAACCGGCCTGTTTCTGCTATGTTCAACCGACTGCCGGGTGATTCACGTGAAGAAGATCCATTCCTCCGCCTTCGAGGGTGCGCTCTATTGCCTCTTGTTTGCCGCGGCTGCCGTGTACGTCGAGGCAAGGATCAGACCGCAGGTTCTGTACTATTGGAATCCCGAACTGTTCTTGACGACGTTCGCCTTCTTCCGCGATATCGCGGTGCTGCCCGGGGGAGTGACGACGTATGCGGACAAATTCCTTTTCCAGCTCAACGCGCTCCCCTGGTTGGGCGCGTTGTCAACCGTCTTCTTGGCACTCCTGGCCGGCATCTCTTCCAACAGGATCTATTCCACGCTCACTGGCAGACGCTTCTCCCTTTTCATCGTCGTCCCCCTTTTCTTCGTGCTCTGTACCCTCAACCAATTCCGCATCATTCCCCTGACCAAACTGCTTTCGGCCCTCGTGCTTGCCGATGTTTTCATTCATCTACCAGGAAGGAATGCGCTTCTGAGGGTTGGGGCGTTTTCCATTATTTCCTGCTTCTTTATCCTCATAGTGCATGACCTCTATTGGCTCTTCGTTGCCCTATGCATGATCTTCGAGATTCTCCGCCGCGACGATCGTTGGGTCGGGGCTTTGTATGCGGTCTTGGCATCTGTCATTCTGTTGATCGATCAGCGATATCTCTACCTTCTGCATACCAGGGTAGAATCCTTTGGTACCGCCTTTGGTGCTGCGATCCACCGCGCTTCCTTCATTGAGGTGGTCACCTTCATGGGTCTGGTGTTGCTTGCCATTGCCGTGGCGTATAAGAAGCGATCGCTCTCCGGCCTCGCTTTGCTCCCGATTCTGGTCGCCGGCTACGCCGAGCTCCAGACCTGGCTGCCGAGCTCCAAGGCACTGTTTGGGCTGCTCCTGGGCGCGCCGCTTCTGTCGGCTCTTCTCTCCGGTCGGGGGAAGTCGAACCCGAGACGATGGCCTGTCTGGACAAGAGCGGCATCAATCGCCTCCCTGTCCCTTCTCGGCGCGACAACGATAGGCCTTACCTTCAACGACTATTGGAGTTTCGTCCTGAGGCTCAACTTCCATTCCGCTACGCAACAGTGGTCTGCCGTCTTGCAGGAGGTACAAGAACCGTCGTTCGCGGATGCCTCGCCCGTATTGGTATCGCCGTTCATACTCGAAGCCCTGCACCATACGGGAGGGTTGCCTGACGACCTTTTCAAGTACCGGCAACTCTATCCGCCCTACGTCGCGAATGTGACCCCGGAGGCGCTTCGCGAGGACCTGGAAAAGGGAAGATACATGGTCAACCTCCAGCAGAGCGCCCGGGTGAGCTTTGAACTCGGGCTCATCAACTACGCGGAGCTGACGGCGTACGATGTCATGGAATATCGGACTGACCTGCTTCCCTCCTATCAACTGATCGGTCTGGTCTATCTGCTAAAGGGCAATTATGAGGCCAGTCGCCCCTTCCTGGCCATGACAAGACAGAATCTACTGTCAAGCGAGTGGGCAGACCGCTACCTAGCCTATACCGACGACCCGAAAAAGATGGAGGGCGACGACTATCTGATGTCGATCAAGGCGCGAGTACTTCCGACCGACGACCCCATCGCTGGGTTGATGCGGAGGCCCCCTTTTTCCGAAATAGCGCAGCGGCTCGCAGTGCACAATCCGCAGAACAGTATGGCGCGCGATTACCTTGTGTCCTCATATCTACTCAACGGACAAATCGCGAAGATATATGAGAGGTTTTTTCAGGGCGACGGCTCAGTCGCCGCGTTGGGTGCCGCTCCAATCCCGCGCGTTTGTCAAGAGGCCGCGCTGATGTATCTCGCGGCTATCGGCCAGGACGTACCACCCGCGGTCGCAAGGCGAATACACCAAACGACGATGCGTGACTTCATGGAATTCTCCAACATCCTGCGACAACGTGCTGCCGGTTATGCCGTGAGCGCCAGTGTTACAAGGAGGTTCGATACCACCTATCTCCACTACTACACGTCCCTCACAGACCAAAGCCTTGCAAATCAAAGGCAATCATGGACGTATACCATCGATCCAATTCAGTAGTGCTCGCGGCATGCCTGGCTGTGGCCTCGGGAGCGGGCATTTCGTGCACGGGGTTTGATGAGGGTTCAGCCCTCCCAGCGGGAAGCGTCCCAACGATCCGGCCGGACTACTCGGGCAGCGTTATTCCGCCCAACATAGCGCCGCTAAACTTCGCGATCGGCGATTCCGGTGAAAGATTCGCTGTGGTGATCAGCTCGATCAAAGGACCGAAGATTTCCCTGGTGAGCGTATCGCCTGAGATTAGCATTCCTGCGGGGAAATGGCGGCGGCTCTTGCAGGAGAACGCGGGAAGCGAACTGAGTTTTCATGTTTACGTCGAACGAAAAGGACGCTGGTACTCTTTTTCCCCCATTACAAACAGGATCGCACCTGAACGGATCGATCGCTACCTCACCTATCGGCTGACGTACCCGCAATTCTACATGAAGGACAGGTTGGAGATACGGCAGCGCGACGTGGAATCCTTCGGGGAGGAGCTCATCCTTTCACCCAAGGACGGCTGTTTCAATTGCCACACCTTCTATCGGCATTCCACTGAGAGATTCCTTTTTCAGGCGCGATTCCACGGCAAGAACTACATGTTGCTGCACGACCGGGGAAAGACATCACTCATTACGCCGACCCTAAGGAGGCCGGGGTCGGCGTATGCGTCATGGCACCCGAACGGCAATCTGGTGGCGCTCGCCATGGATGGCAAGGTGTCGGTGTTCCCTTTCGTGGCGGGAAGGGGCGCCGAGGAGGTGCTTGAGTATACCGATTTGGACGGTGATCTGGGAGTGTATGACATTCGAAGCAATACTGTGTCTACCACTGCGGCCATTTCGCAAAAGGACAGGATGGAAACCCAGCCCGCGTGGTCTCCCGATGGGAAATACCTCTATTTTGTGAGTTGCCCGGTGGTACCTAAGGAAGAGTACCAGAAGGTGCAGTACGATCTCCAGCGCATCGGCTACGACGCCGACCGCAATACCTGGGGCGAGGTGGAAACGCTGGTTTCGGCCAAAGAAACCGGATTGGGGTGCACCTTTCCGGCAGTGTCGCCCGACGGAAAGTTCCTGCTTTTCTGCATGACCGACCGTGGATCGTTTTCAATCATTCGGCAAAGTACCGATCTTTATCTGATGGATCTCGAGAAGAAGAGCTACAAGAAACTCGAGATCAACAGCGATCATTCCGATTCCTATCATGCCTGGTCAAGCAACAGCAGATGGATCATCTTTTCGAGTAAACGAAACGATGGCATCTTCGGGAAGCTTTTTCTTAGCTACATAGACAGCACTGGCATAGCGCATAAGCCGATAGTCTTGCCGCAGCAGGACCCCCGTTTTTATGAGAAGTTTACCAAGAGCTTTCAGCGGGCCGAGTTTACTACGGAGCCTTTCAGGGTCAGCCCTGCAGAACTGAACGGGATCATTGGTGACACCGACCAGGTCATTACCGCAGCATATGAGGAAGAACGGCGGTAGTTGTTCTTGCAGGTGTGGGCCTGCGGGGGCATAGGATAATCTCCGTGGTTGTCTTGCAGCTCTTCGCCGTTCTGGCATCTGTGGCTTCCGTGGATGGGGCGGTACCCGTGGTGCTCGATGGCGACAGTGAGATGGTATCTGCGCTGGAGCATTGTCTTGTCGATCGCAAAGTGCTGGTGGTGGCAGCGGGGGCGGAGGCGGTGCAAGTCCGCGTGCAGCCCGATCCCTCGGGGATCCGGCTATCCATCCACGACCGGAACGGCCACATTGTCGAACGCATTGTCGCGAATGCCGAGATCGCTGCCGCGGTGGTGGAATCGTGGCTGCGTGACGACCTCGCCAGACCCTTGCTAGAGCCGCACGAGATTCCCACGACCGAAGTCGTGCCGATGGGAGGTGCGGTGACCCGGTCATCGGTACCCGCCCATAGAGGCGCATCTTCCGGCGCCAGTGTGACCGTCATGGGCGGGACATCCTTGGCTACCGACGGCTCTCTGTGGATTGGCGCAGGGCTGGGAGCTTGCGTGCGCGTTCGGTCGTTCTGCATTGGACTTGAGATCCAAGTCGCTGGTGACACCGCCGCCACGGGTAACATTGGTGCCAGGTACACGGCGGTTTCTGACAGTCCGGCCGCAAGCTGCAATGAACAGCAACAGCGCGAGTTGACCCGCCTCGGCGCCGATGCGCTCCTGACCGCAGATCTGCCCCTGCGCGTCGGAATCGGCACCCTTGGCCCAGGGGTCGGTCTCGGAGCGGGTTGGTTGGCGACAACGGCTCTGCTGGGCGATCATGGCGGCAACGCGACGACGGTTGGACCACGCGCGGAGGCCAGGATTGTGCTTTCCTGGCCCCTGGCCTTGGGTTTGGCGGCAGATGTAGGTCTTCGGGCCGACATTTCGCCGTTCGCTCACCGGAAGCACCTCACTTCGAGTGGATTCGAGTTACCGGGCGAACCGCTGGGCTTCTTGCGCGTGGGACTCGGCCTCCGCTACGGACCTCTTCTACGTGCGCCTTGACGCCGGTTGACAGGACTTGCGTAGGGCTTGTCGCAACGCGATCCGGCACCAGTTCTTTCGAGGCGGAGGTTTGCGGCGAAGAAGTCTGCGGCGACGGGCACCAACAATCGGTAAGATATGAGTCTAGGCCCTTACAGATGGTCAACGCGGCATTGGGCTCAAAACCGTAGTTGCTGACTGAGAAAATGATCCGCAGGCACGAAGGCAAACTGCTCCCATTCCAGCGCAAGTCTGTGTGGTTGGCGGATACCACCGACGAAGTGCTCGTGGCAGCGTGTGCCTTGCGCGACCCGGGAGCGATGGCCGAGCTGTTTGACCGTCATTGCGATGCGGTCCACCGATTCTTGGCGCGCCTCATGGGCGCCAGCCCCTGGGATCTGGACGACATGGTCCACACCACGTTTCTTGAGGCTCTCCGCTCCGCCGCTCGCTTTCGCGGCAATTCCTCGGTGAAAACCTGGCTGTTCGGTATCGCCGCGAACGTTGGGCGCCACCACATCCGTGATCAGGTGCGGCGGCGGTCTTTCCTCAAAGCGTGGGGCGAGATCAAGCCGACGCCGGGCCAGACGCCCGACCAGGCTGCCGAGCGCCACCAGATGGTTGAACGCGTGGGCGCGGCTCTCGCACAACTACCGTTCGATCTGCGGGCGGCCTTTGTTCTGTGCGACCTTGAGGAGACGTCGGGCGCGGATGCGGCCGCGGCACTCGACGTCCGACCAGGAACTCTGGGTCGGCGACTGTTCGAAGCGCGGCGGGCGCTGCGCGCGGCGGTTGAGGAGGTGCAACCATGAGTGAGCGCGCCTCCTGCCCTCGTTTCGCCGAAATCGGCCGCGCGGTGTCTCCCGAAGATGTTCCGGAACTTCGGCTGCACTTGGACGAGTGCCTGTACTGTCAATCGCAATGGGCCGCCACCAAGAGGCTCATCGAAGTTGTGCGTCAGCTTCCGACCAAGGCGCCGGAGGTCGGACGGCGACAGCAGACGCGCAGCGCGCTCCTGTTTGCGGCAACCGAGATTCGGCGTCGGCGTGTTTCGCCACGCTGGGCGCAGGCTGCCGTGTACGTGGCCGTGGTCCTGGGTGCGGCTGGCGTGCTTGCGGCCGTAGGGACCGTAGCGATCCCGTGGTTGCAGAGGCACCGCGGGGGAACCCCGGCCGTCACCGACCGAGATCAGGGCAGGCCGGGCGCAAAGTCCGAGCCACAGGCAAAGCCCGAAACCGTATCCGCGCCTGCAAAGGCGACGTCGTTGGCTCCTGCTGCTGCAACGACCGAGCCTTCGGCCGAAGCGTGGGATCGCCGGATTCCCATTGTCGGAAAGGCTCCTGGGCGGCAAGCGACGACCGCCAGACCACGAGGAGCGCTGGCCTCGGTGTCGGCCGCAACGCCTTCACCGAATTCCACGCACCTGCCCAGCCCGGCGGAACTGGCTTTCGCCGAGGGTTGGCAGGCATTTCGTTCCGGCGACTATCCTCATGCAATCGCCGCCATGAGGCGGGCGTTGCAAGCCACACCGACCTCAGCCCTGGCGGAGGATGCGCGCTACTGGGAAGCGGTCGCGCTGGCGCGCCAGGGCTCGGTAGCCAAAGCCCGCCAGGCCATGTATGAGTTCCTGCGTCTCTTCCCAGGGTCTCCCCGAGCGGGCGAAGTGTCCGCTATGCTCGGCTGGCTGTTGATCGAATCGCACGAATTGGCGGCGGCTGAACAGCGTTTCCGCATTGCCGAAAACGACCGAGCGCCGGCTGTGCGTGAGAGCGCCAAGAAGGGCTTGGAGGCCACGGCGCAGTTGCGGGCACGGACGAAGACCGCGCCATAACCAGTTCCTACCTCGGGCTGGCCAGCCATCGTTGGCCAGCGCTACTCGATCTTGATGGGTGGTGGTGGTGGCGGGGGCGGCGGCGGCGGTGGTGGTGGCGGCGGCGCCCCGCCGGCGGTTGGCGGCGCAGCGGGGGCGGAGCTTCCCCCGACTGGTGGCGGCGTGGGAATGGCAGGGTCTGGCATCAGACACGACACCAGGTCGAACATCATGAACTCCAGCGCCTTCTCCGGCGCGGATAGGTCGCGGGTGGTCTTGCAGCCGGTGGGGAAAGTGGCGTCTTTGGTGTCGGCGTCGGCCCCCGAGACCACCGCGCTCGCCACATGCAGACCGGTGAACACGAAACGGCCGCACTGAGCCGCGGGCGCCGCAGTGGTAGGTGCATTGAAGGTGAAGTAGTGAACGTAGCCCGGCTGCGTGATCCACTTCTGTGACGGCGGCTGGATGGTATCGATGGCCGTCTGCTTCACGTCGCTGCCCAGTAGGATGGTGCCCATGGTCGTGCTGGCGCCGACAGCTTGCAGCCAGCTCGCGAAGGCCTGGCCCTTGGGGAAGCTCTGATCGATGCTCGCCGTGATGTTGCTGCCCAGGTCGCTGCTGCTGTCGTCCACCCAGGTTGCCACGTCGCCAAAGGGCGCATGGCCGTCGGGAGCGATGGAGCATGGGTTGTCCGTGCCCCCGGCCACGCAAGGATACTTGACGATGTCCTTGAGCGGCGGGTACGCCTTGAGCCAGCCGAGATGATAGTGTTCGGCGAAGGTGCGGCCGCCTTGCGCCAGGTATTGCACCATGTTCAGCTTCATGGCGTCGGTCAGGACGTTGCCGCTGGCAGTGGGGTCGGTACCGTCGGCCGGTTTCTTGTTGCCATTGTAGCGGGACTGGCTCGCACCGCAGGCCATCAGGATCACGTCGTACTTCATCATCGCCGCGAGGTTCGCCCAGAAGGGGAACGCTGACGGCCAGGCAGTGCCGTTGTCGTAGCTCGCGTTGCCGTTCAGGTCGTAGTTGTCGTTGTAGATGTTGATTGCGCCCTTGCCATCGGGGTTGGTGAACTCCGCGGTATCGACGCCTATCCGGGTAAACAGGCATTGCAGCCGGTCAGCATCACCGGCGGTGATGGCGATCTTGGGGATGCTGCCTTCGGTCTGGTTGCGCGGCAGACGCAAGCGCCGGTCTGGGCCGGTCGAGGCGTCCGCAATGGCCTTGCTTGCGCACTGACTGACTTCCGACGCCTTGATGGTGACTTGGCGGCGCCACTTGCCCACCTGCATGACTAGGGGAAAGTCCACGCCCACCGGGACATTGTCCAATTTGAAGTTGCCGCTCGAATCCGTGAGCGCGGTGGTGATAGGCTTGCCCGACACCGACGCCGAGCAGGTGTCACAGGAGGCGCCGGTCGAGATAGTGGCCAGCGGCGCATCGGGGACGTAGACGATGACGTTGTACAGCGGAACCTTGCCAGCCGGATCGTAGACAGTTCCGGTGATGCTGGTGGTACCCGTGGTGCACTTCACCTGTGCGGTACACATAGAACCGCAACTCAAGGCAGGACAGACGTTGTTGTTGCAGGTCCCGCTGCCCGGGCAGTCGCCGCAGTGGAGGGTTCCCCCACACCCGTCGCCGATGTCGCCGCAGTATTGGCCACCCCCCGCTACCGTACACGCGGTGCGAACACAACTGGGCCCGCCGGTGCACAGACCTTGGTTCGTGTTGCACACCCAGCCGGCCTTGAAGGCCGAACAGGTGTCCCCGCAGTCGATTGTTCCGCCGCAGTTATCGCCAACCTTGCCGCAGTACCTTGCATTCGGGCCACCGTCACAGACGAGCTTCTTGCAGTCAAGCCCGCCCACGCAGGAACTGGTGGCGGTGTTGCACACCCACCCCGGATTGAGGCTGGCACAGGTGTCGGGGCAATCGATTCCGCGTCCGCAACCATCACCCACCTTTCCGCAATATCGCGCTCCGGCCACCGGATCGCAGGTGGTGGGCGTGCAGACGGCGGCGCTGCCCACGCAGAGACTGTTCTCGCACACCCAGCCATTGCTGAGGCCGGCACAATTGTCGCCACACGGAAGCTTGTGACCACACCCGTCGGAGATGTTGCCACAGTAGGAGCCGCTGGTGGAGCCAGTGGTGTAGGTGCACTGGAATGGGGGCTTGATGTCAGGCCCGCAAACGCAGGTATGACTGGTGGTATCGCAAGTCCATCCGGCCGGGCAGTTGTTGCCGCAATCGATCTTGCCATTGCAGCCGTCACCGATCAGGCCGCAATACGACTTGCACGCGGTGGCGGCGGTGGCCGCGACGCAGGCGTCGACTGGCCCCGCGTCAGGGATGTTCAGAAACAGCCCCCCTGTGCCAGCGCTAGCCCCTCCGTCCTTGCCGCCGACGTTCCCACCGTCGACCGTCCCACCCTCGGCGGTCCCAGCGCACCCGCCGGCTCCGCTGGCCGAGACATTTGCTGAACTGCAGGCTCCACCCGCAGCCAGCACTAGGGAAAGCTGACAGACCAGCAGAATGGGCGTTGACAGGACGGATCTCATGTTCCCCTCCAAGGCGAGTCCGGCGTGGATTCCGGTCGACTTGTAGGTGCCCGAAGTAGTCACGATTCTTCGCGAGACTCCGCGCTGCCCATAGGCTACCCGAGATTGGGGACGCAGAGCAGCGCTTCGCCATGACCAGCAACGCGCTGCTCAGGGGCGCGAACTAGAGGCCGCCAGCGGCCGCCGCTACGATCGCCGACGGCGCCGAGTCAGAACCAGGCACAACATGCCCAGCATCGCGACCAGATAGCCAGCCGAGGCGCGTCCCGAGGCTGCGCCGATCGCGCACGAACAGCCCGAATCGCCCGCGACTTGGATACTCGTGCCGCTCTGTCCGCCGGAGGCGCCCCCAGTTCCGCTGCCCGTGTCACCCCCGCTTGCAGGCTCCGCAGAGGTCCCGCCCGATCCGGCCACCCCCGCACCTCCACTGGCGACCACGGTGCTCCCCCCGCTCGCAGGATTGCCGCCGGTTCCCGGCGCCCCACCTGATGCAGGCGTCCCGCCCGACGCAGCGCCGCCTGACGCAGGAACGCCTCCGGTCGCGGGGCCTCCCCCGCTCGCCGCCACGCCGCCGCTTCTACCGCTGCGACCACCCGTAGCACCACCCGTGCTGGGTGTACCGCCCGAAGCGACGGCCCCGCCGTCGCCCGCGCCTCCGGCCCCGGTGGCCCCGCCGGCGCCCGAGCCGCCCGTCCCGCCGGGGGTTGCGTTGGGATAGGTGATATTGGGCTTGGGCGGGTCGGTCATCCCGTCGCCCAGGTAGTAGTCCAACATGCGCGATTGCTGATAGCCCTTTTCGTTCATGCTGTTCCGATATTCTGGATCGTGCATAAGGGTGTAGATGCGCTTGTCGGTTGGAATGGCGGTTGAGTAGATCCTTATCGACGTACCTCCGGATTGTTCGAACAGCACCTCCTCGCGCCAATCGCCGAACATATCGCCGTACAGGGGGGCCGCGTTACGCGTTGGCACCATGCCGGCAAGATTCGCACTGGTAAACCCGCCGCTGGGCATGCCCGGATAGGCCCACTTTGATACAGTGTTAGAGTCCAGGTTTTCGCTCAACAGATCGCCGTCCCAGAAGATGCGAAAGTTCGGCGCCGGCGCACCGGACCCTATTTCCGTAGGAGCCGCAGAGCTCAGGGCCGTGGCAGTGCTCAAGTCCGAATTGTTCCACACCTTGCTGTCGGTCCAGCATTCGTAGCCCTTGTGGGCCGGGTCGACGTCTCCGCATGTCCCGCGGTTCATGTCGACCACACCGGGGCCATACTTTCGCAGTACGGTGCCGGTCTTGGCGTCATAGTAGTACCAGTCATATCCAGAAGACTGTCCAACGGCCCAGCCCTCCAGGCCGGGCCGGGTGGGATCGAGATCGCCCACATGCCACCGGTCGCCGTGGGTTATGCCCTGAGAAGCCTGATTCCAGAGAACCGTTCCAGTCCCATCGATGGCATAGCCGCCGTTTATA
>Ga0182017_10003989_pt1 | contig 10989 bp, 8 predicted proteins | sample 712E3DmetaG_FD_120492 | JGI IMG/M metagenome (GOLD analysis project Ga0182017, IMG submission 120492) | Permafrost microbial communities from Stordalen Mire, Sweden - 712E3D metaG | ecosystem: Environmental > Terrestrial > Soil > Wetlands > Permafrost | place: Sweden: Stordalen | collected... | reverse complement strand
CGCACAACCCGCCCGAAGACGGTGGCTTCAAGTACAACCCGCCCAACGGCGGTCCGGCGGACACAGACATCACCGGCGCGATTCAGCGCGACGCCAACGATCTGCTGCGCAGCGGCCTGCAATCGATCCGGCGGGTCCACTTCGAGCGGGCCTACGACGGAATCGGGCGCTACGACTTCACTGGCGTGTATGTTGCGGATCTGGCCCGCGTCATCGACATGGACGCCATCCGAACCTCGGGTCTCAAGCTCGGCGTCGACCCGCTGGGCGGAGCGAGCGTGGGCTACTGGGCCGCGATTCGCGACGCCTACCGCCTGGACCTGACCGTCACCAACGAGGCAGTTGACCCGCAGTTCGGATTCATGACCGTGGACTGGGACGGCCGCATCCGAATGGATCCATCGTCGCCGTATGCGATGGCCCGCCTGGTCGCGCTCAAGGACCGCTTCGACGTGGCGTTCGCCAACGACACGGACGCCGACCGCCATGGCATCGTGGCCGGGGCGGCGGGCTTGATGAACCCGAACCACTTCCTCTCGGCGGCCGTGGCCTACCTGTACCGCAACCGCGACTGGCGACCCGAGGTGGCGATCGGCAAGACCCTGGTTTCGACCAGCATGCTCGACCGTGTCGCCGACGAGCTGTCCCGCAAGCTGATCGAGGTCCCAGTCGGGTTCAAGTGGTTCGTTGACGGGCTGGTCGACGGCTCGCTCGGCTTCGGCGGCGAGGAAAGTGCGGGTGCCTCCTTTCTGCGGCGCGACGGCACAGTCTGGACGACCGACAAGGACGGGCTGATCGCCTGCCTGCTGGCCGCGGAGTTGACCGCCAGGACCGGCCACAACCCGGCCGTGGCCTACGAAGCTCTCACCGCCAAGTTCGGGGCGCCGGCCTATCGCCGCATCGACGCTCCGGCCACGCCCGAGCAGAAGGCAATCCTATCGAAGCTGTCGCCGGCCCAGATCCATGCATCTACGCTCGCCGGCGAACCGATCACCGCCATCCTGACGCGGGCCCCCGGCAACGACGCCCCGATCGGCGGAGTCAAGGTCGCCACCGAGCACGGCTGGTTCGCGGCCCGCCCCTCCGGAACCGAGGACGTCTACAAGGTCTACGCCGAGAGCTTCCTCGGCGAGGATCACCTCGCCTCAATTCTGAACGAGGGCCAGGACGTGGTGACTCAGGCCCTGGCCATCAAGGGATAGTTCGCGAAGATCGAGCGGCAGCCGCGTTCGTGGTTGTAGACTGCCGGGACGGTCCTGGTTCGGTGCGCGTTGGCACCACGAGCCTGACATTCGCCTAATGCAGCGGCTTCCGAAGCCCAGCATGAAAGGTGCGGCCAGGCAACAAGTTGCGCACGACCGCAGAGCCATCCTGCTTCAGCCAGAAGTACTGAAGGGGTGGGCCGCAAGGCTGGTCTTGACGGCCGGTCAGGCTCGTCTAACGTTTACGCGCACACGGCCGCAATCATGAGTACACCGGTGGATCAACCCGATCGTCAGCAATCTGTAACTACCGTCAAGGGTCCCAGCCAGGCGGTAGCCTCGCTCAACCGCGGGTTCCTCTCGGTCCTCGTCAGCGAGGAAGTGGCCGGGATCGGACGCGCCGTCGCCCAGATCGTACGAGGCGACGGGTGGCACGAGGCCAAGGCGTCGGCGGTGCTCGTCGCCGCGGTGATCGGCTGGCTCGGAGCGGATGCGGTCCAGCCGCTTGGCTTCTATGCCAACGGCACGGGACCTGTCGAGGTCGTGGCCAAGGTCGGCAAGTACTACATCACCGGCCACGGCATCGAGAACGAGGACGACCTGACGGTCAACGCCTGCCAGCGCCATCGGGCTCGATTCAGCCAGTCGCGGCTCGATGACATGGACCTCGGCCAACCGAACACGCGCTTCACGATGGGCAGCCCGCTCGCCCTGAGGGCAATCGATCGGCTCGCGGCCCTCCTCGTCGACGAGATCGATCCGGAGATCGCCCGAGTCGTGTTGGGAGCCGTGTGATCAGGCGGCTCGACTAGATAGGCACGAGTATCGAACATCGAAGCCGGCGCCAGGGGTGCCGGCTTCGACGGTTAAGCGTTGGGGGTCGAGGGGTCGCCGGCTCAGCCGCCGAGGCGGGCTCGAAGCTCGCGGACGTGCTCCCACTCATGCTCCAGAAGTCGCCGCAGCATGCGCCGGGCTGTCCGCGGCGGCTTCCCTTCGCCACGGTCGACCACCCGGGCCAGTTCCTCCGGCGTCATAGCTCGAAGCCTTGCCATCAGGGCCGATCGCTCGGCCGCGAGCGCGTCCCACGGCGCCGTCTCCGCTGTGCTTTCGACCGCCGCCAGGATGGCGCTGCCGCCGGGAATCGACCCCAGCGTGGAGGTGGCGTAGGACCACTCGGCGCCCGCGACGTGGGCCAGGATCGCCGCCGCGGAACGCCCGCCGCCGGCCGGTTTCTCGGGCAGCGGCAACGCCTGGGTCCGGGCCGCGGCAACCAGCTCTTCCCGGGACCACTCCGCCCAGCGCAGCTGGCGGGCGGCATCGTCGGGCGTGAGGGGCGCCAGGTCCGGCGAAAAGGAGATCTGGCCGAATCCCAGAACCTTTCGCTCGATGACGTGACCGGCCACGACCAGATCCATCGGTTCCGGGTCCGGAACTGCCTCGCCGTGCCGGCGCAGGAAATCGACCCGTTCGAGTATTGCCGCCCGAGCCGCCTCCGGCGCCTCGTCTGAAGTGGGAGCAACCGTGGAGCAACCCGGCAGGCTCGGGACATAGATCCAGGTCTTCCGGTGTTGCGGACCGGACTCGAGATAGAGATCGAAGCGCATGTCGCTATAGGCCCAGAGCCTTCTCCGGCGGCACGAACTCCAGACTGTGGGCCGAGGCCACTGCCTGGTGCGTCACCTTGCCGGCCATGATGTTGAGACCGTCGCGGAGATGGCGGTCGGCAGCCATAGCCGCCCGAAAGCCCTTGCCGGCCAGGGCGAGCGTGAACGGCAGCGTGGCGTTGTTGAGGGCGAAGGTGGAAGTCCGGGCCACCGCTCCAGGCATGTTGGTAACGCAGTAGTGGACCACGCCATCCACAACATAGGTGGGGTTGGAATGCGTCGTGGGGCGCGATGTTTCGAAGCAGCCGCCCTGGTCGATCGACACGTCCACGACGACCGTGCCGCGGCGCATGCCCCGGATCATCTCGCGAGTAACGATTCGTGGGGCAGTGCCGCCCGGGGTCAGCACGGCGCCGATCACCAGGTCCGCGGTGAGGACACTCTCTTCGATCGCGTCCGTCGTGGCGTAGCGGGTCTTCAGCGCCGGCGCGAAGGCCAGGTCCAACTCCTTGAGCCGCGGCAGCGACTTGTCGATGACGGTCACATCGGCTTCCAGGCCGAGGGCCATCCGCAGCGCATTCATGCCGACGACCCCGCCGCCGAGGATGACGACTTTGGCCGGAGGAACGCCGGGCACGCCGCCAAGCAGGACGCCCCGACCGCCGGCCTCGCGTTCGAGGGCGTGGGCGCCGGCCTGTATCGACATCCGGCCTGCCACCTCGCTCATGGGCGCCAGCAGTGGCAGGCCTCCTCGCTCGTCAGTGACCGTCTCGTAGGCGATGGCGATGCAGCGCGACGCGAGCAAGCCTTCGGTCTGGGGGCGGTCTGGCGCGAGGTGAAGGTACGTGAAGAGAACCTGGCCCTCGCGGAGCATCGCAATTTCGGCAGGCTGAGGCTCTTTGACCTTGACGATCAGTTCGGCTCGACCGAAGACCGAAGCCGCATCCGCGGCAATCTCGGCGCCGGCGTTTCTATAGTCGTCGTCGCAGAGGTCGATGACCTCGCCGGCACCGGTCTCCACGATCGCCGTGTGCCCATGCGCTACGAGCTCCCGGACGGCACTCGGCGTCAGGCCGACACGAAACTCGTTGTCCTTGATCTCGCGGGGTACACCGACAAGCATCTCGACCTCGATCCGCTGCCAAGCCTGAGGCCCCAGGGCGGGCGGCATTCGAACGCGCGCTCGTCGAGATCGACTGCCCACCTGGGAGCCGTTTGATCCATTCTGCCACTGCCCACCGATTGTGCCCGCGGGCGAGCCGCCACGTGACCCCGACCGCCTCCGACCGAGCCGCCACTTTGCCCCGCCCGGCAGACTGCGGGCGGACATGCGCTGACGGCGCGACTGGCCCAGAGCCGCGCCGTCAGCACGTGATACTCCATTCAGGGTCCGACGGCGCCCAGCATCATGGGCGGCTCGGACTGGGTCGGCGGTATGCGGCTAGCGCCTCATCGTGGCGTTGACTCGCCGAAGATGCGATCGGTTGACCAGCAACGCGTCGCGAGGAGTGTCCTTGAGGGTCGCACCGCCGATTTGGACGGTGGGCGAAAACACCGGCAGGAAGAGCTCCGTGCCCCGCTCGGTCAGCGACAGCGGATCCTGCGACGGCAGCAGAAGCAGGACGCCGGTGACGGTGAAGGGCGTGGCCGTCAGCGTTACGTCGTAGGCCACCCGGAACTTGGTCCAGGCGTCGCGATCGGCATCGGTGACCACAGGCTCGCCGTCTTCGGCGGGCATTGCGATCGTGATGTCGTAGGGGTCGACGTTCTTCACGCCGCCTGCGGGAGCCAACGGAGCCGAGCCGTCGCTGGGGCCTTGCATGGCGTTATTGACGTTGATCGCGGCCCGCTTCTCGAGGGCATCCGCAAGCTTGACGTTACCCTGTGCGAGCACTGCGTCGATCCGACCATCCTCGGTAAGCGCGACGAAATGGCCGGGCTTCTTTCTCGTCACGACTATCCCGGTCGTTCCCGCCCCGGGGTTGAAGGTGCCTACGGCCATGTCGTTCTCCTTTGCGCCCGTTGGGCCACGGTCCCGACCGACGGGTCGAGCCTCGCACGGACTTGGGCCAACAGGAACCGTTCAGGGCGGCTCCTGTCAGGGTTTTCGGTGCCGGCACGCATCAACTTGACGGACTTTGGGCCTGTTGTGCACCAACCGGAGGTCATGGTGCCTTCGGGCAGGTGGTGCGCGTCCGCAACGGGGCCGAACGTACTCCTGCCACACCTGCCGGTCAACAGCCTTGTTGGCGGTGGCGGGCGGCCGGCGCGTCCTAGCCGACGCCAACTAGCAGCTCGGGTCACCGCTCCTGTACGGCTGGTCGATACGGAAGGTAGGCCGGCGACCAGATCGCCGAATCGACGGCGTCGAGAACCTCGTCGTCGCGGTATTGCCGGCCGACACCGCAATCCCGACTCTGGCACACGACCCTGGCCGCGATCTGGCGGGAAACCTCGCGCAACTCCGACACCGCTGGATACAGCGCTCCCGCCGCCAGCCGCTCGTCCGATACCATCCCGGCCAGCGTTTCGGCTGCCAGCAGGAACATCTCGTCGGTGATCTCGCGAGCTTCGGCAACGATCGCTCCCAGACCCAGTCCGGGGAATATGAACACGTTGTTGGCCTGACCGATGATGTGGCTCTTGCCGTCGACCGCGACCGGCTCGAAGGGGCTGCCCGTCGCGATCAGCGCGCGCCCTTTGGTCCAGGTCATGATGTCGGCCGGAATCGCCTCGGTCTTGGCAGTGGGATTCGACAGCGGGAACACGACGGGCCGCTCGGTGTGGGCGGCCATCTCGCGCAGAGCTGCCTCCGTGAACGCGCCGGGGACGCCGCTGGTACCTATGAGCATCGTCGGCTTGACCGCCGCGACCACTGCCTCGAGATTCCGCCGATCCCCGGCCGCCAGCCCGCCCAATCCGTAAGAGGCCAACTCGTCGGGTCCGAGGGCAAACTCGCGCTTGTCGTCGTCGAGTTCGTCGCGGGTCGAGAAGACGAGGCCCTTCGTGTCGACAGTTGCGATCGACCGTTTGACCGTTGCCGCGTCCACGCCCTGGGAAAGCATCTCGGCACGTACCATGCGGGCAATACCGATGCCGGCCGCGCCAGCCCCGAGGAACACGAAGCGCTGGTCGGCAAGCGGTGTGCCGATTGCCCGGACCGCCGCAAGCACGCCGGCCAGGACGACCGCGCCGGTTCCCTGGATGTCGTCGTTGAAGCTCGTGACGCGGTGCCGGTAGCGGTCCAAGATGCGGATCGCGTTGTGCTGCTTGAAGTCCTCCCACTGCAGCACGGCGCGCGGGCAGACGTCCACGATCGCGGACACGAATGCCTCGATGAAGTCGTCGTACTCCGCGCCGCGGAGGCGCCTCTGGCGATAGCCGATGTACAACGGATCGGCCAGCAGATCCTCGTTGTCCGTTCCCACGTCGAGCGACACGGGCAGGGTATGGGCTGGGTAAATGCCGGCTCCGGCGGTGTACAGGGACAGCTTGCCGACTGGGATGCCCATGCCGCCGGCGCCCTGGTCGCCGAGGCCCAGGATCCGCTCGTTGTCGGTAGCCACGATCAAGCGCACGTCGTCCACCCCGGATCCGCCACCGGTCGAATCGGTTCGAGCATTGCGAAGCAGGTCGGGGATCCGGTCGATGTCGGCGGGCGTGATCCAGAGGCCGCGAGGTCGCCGCATGATGTGGCTGAACGACTGGCATGCTCGCCCGACGGTCGGCGTGTACACGATGGGCATGAACTCCTCGAGGTTCTCGAGGATCACGCGGTAGAACAGCGTTTCGTTTCGATCCTGCAGAGCCGCGAGTCCGATGTAGCGCTCGAGGTCGTCGCCCTTGCGGCGAATGTGCTCCAGTTCAAGGCTGACCTGCTCTTCGATCGTGGACATACGGGCCGGGAGCAAGCCGCGCAGCCCGAAGACGTCGCGTTCGTCGTCGTCGAAGCCCGCGTCCTTATTTAGCAGGGGGCGCTCGAGAAGCTCGGCGCCCCGGAACGGAACGTGCATGATGCCGGCAGGCCGGAGGTCCTTGACCGAGCGCGGAAGCTGTCTCATTGGCGCAGCATTCACCTTGCATACGTCCGATGCAATAGCCGTTCGGCCCAACAACCAGGTACCTGGAAGGGGGTGGGATTCGGGGCCGTGGAGCGGCGGCACCGGACAACGAACGGCCGGAGCTCGAGCCAGGTTCTACAGGCTCTGACCGCGGCAGCGCCGCCTACCTCGCGGCGCTCGACTACGCGCAGGGCCCCGCATCGCCCGGGACGAGCGCTACCACTTGGAGCGACTTCTTCGCGCCGGTCGAGTCCACGAAGCGGGTCAACTGATTCGAATCCTGGACGACCGGCAGCAGCGTGGCTAGATCCGTGCCCGTGACCGTCGCGCAGCGGTAGTCGACCCCGCCGTATGCCTTGCCGAACGCGGCGAAGGTCGAAGACAGCGGCCATGTCTTCTCCGTAGGCGTCATGGGGCCGGCAGCGTCGCTCGGAGGCGTCAGCAGGACGGCGATGCTCGCGGGGGTGTACGGCTTCGACTCGCCGAGCTCCCCGCCGAGCCAGCTTTCGAGGCTGGTGATGCGACTCCAGAAGAGTTCGTACGCGGCGGTCGTGCCGGACGACGCCGACTCCGATACGACACCGCTCGGCAGCGGGCCGGTCAGATCGTGGGTGACGCCATCGATCCTTATCTGGATGTGTGACAGGACAGAGCCGGGCATGGGCTCGCCGCTGAAGTCGATCTTGGCGTCGAGCAGCCCGTCCTTGCGGGCCTCGGCCACGATCTGGTCGATACCGGCGGCGCTGATCTGGCGCTGGGAAAGCCCTTCGTATAGCGGGCCCGGATAGATCGTGGGGATGGCGATCATGCCGTTGATGTATTGGCCGTCGGCGATCGTCATGTTGGGCAGCCAGCCGAACGTGTACTGGGGCGCGAGCGCCTGGGTCTGAGTTGCCCGCAGATAGAAACCGCTCACCGAGCTTGAACTGGCCGCATTTGTGGATGCCTGGGGCGCCTCGGAGACAGCAGGCAGGGTCGGGGTGGCACCGCCGCCAGCGCCGACGCAGCCGGCCAGCAGGGTGGCTGCCACGAACAGTCCCGCGGCAGGGCGGACGAGCGCGGTGATCAATCTGGCGATTCGAGTAGACATTGCGCTCCCCAATCTGTGAGTCCTGATTGTCTACCCGCCAGACGTCAACGCCACGCCCAAAGTTCCACCGACTCGCTGGCTAACCCTCGATGACCGCCTTCACCGACTCCACGACGTGAGGCAGGTTGGCACTGGTCAAACCGGCCACGTTGATGCGGCCTCGGCTGACGACGTACACGGCGAACTCGTCGCGGAGGCGGGCGACCTGATCGGCCGACAACCAGAGCAAGGCGAACATGCCCCGCTGGCGGCGGATCGGGTCCCAGTTGCCCGGCACGTCGGCGGCAACGAGCGCTTCCACGAGAGCGGCTCTGTTGCCCAGGATCCGGTTGCGCATCCCAGCCAGGTCCACTTCCCACCGGACGCGGAGGGCAGGGTCGTTCAGGATCGTTTCTACGATGTCGCCGCCGTGCGCCGGCGGATTCGAGTAGTTGGCCCGGATGGCGACCTTGAGGTGGCTGAGGGCAGACGCGGCCCGGCTGGCGTCGGCGGCAACGATGGTCAGCGCGCCGACCCGTTCGTTGTACAGGGCGAAGTTCTTGGAGAAGCTGGAACAGACGAGGAACTCGAGCCCGGGGCGCGCCAGCCCGGCCAGCCAGTCAGCGTCCTCACGCAGACCGAACCCGAAGCCCTGGTAGGCAAAATCCACGACAGGCAGCAGCTCCCGCTCCACGACGATCTCGCCGATGGCAGCCCATGTCTCCGGATCCGGATCGACGCCGCTGGGGTTATGGCATGAGCCGTGAAGCAGAACCACGTCGCCCGGCATGGCCGTGCGGAGAGTGCTCAGCATCTTGCCCACTTCGAGGGCCCGCCCGGAACCGTCCAGGTACGGATAGGTCCGCGGGGCGAAGCCCGCCAGCGTAAACAGCTGCGGGTGATTCGGCCACGTGGGCTCGCTCAGCCAGATAGTCCGGGACGCGCCGCTCTGGAGCAGGAAGTCGGCCGCGACACGCAGGGCGCCTGTGCCGCCAGGAGTCTGGGCGGTGGCGGACCGACCGCTTGTGACGATCTCGTTGTCGGCGCCGAAGATGAGATCGCGGACCGCGGCCTTGTAGGCTGGCCGGCCGTCGATCGGCAGGTAGCCTTTCGACCCCGACTTCTCGAGAAGCCGGCGCTCCGCCTCGAGCACGGACGGGATAACCGGCGTGACCCCGGTGCCGTCGACATACACGCCGACGGAGAGGTTGACCTTGTCCGGACGCGTGTCGGTCCTGAATGCCTCGGTAAGGCCCAGAATCGGGTCCGGCGGGGCGGGCGTCAGCGAGCGAAGCGGGAGGGCCACGGGACGTTCCTTGGTGGTGGTGTGGGCGGTTGTGGCGCACACGATAGCGAAAGGCGGCGCACCTGGCGTTAGAACGTGGTGTAGAAGATTGCGCCGGCGCCCGCGGACTTCAGGATTCCCTCAGGTTCGGATGCGACAAATTACCTCACCGGACGCAGCGCTCTCTCCTCGGCGTCGGGCCCGTATTCGCAATACGTCGAACGCCTCCCTCCCGCTCCCAGACGCCCTCCCGACTCCCACGGGAGGGCGTCGGATTCACGGCAGTGATTCGGATTCGTCCCCCGAGAGAATCGTCCGACTACCCCAGAGAGCATTTCCACAAGGCCCATCTCTGGCTCGCGCGGAGAATCGATTTGTCTCAACCGCCGCCCCGACCCGCAAACCATCAAACCGTGACCATCGATGACGTCGCCAAGGCTGCCGGCGTCTCCAGGGCTACGGCATCGCGAGTCGTCGGCGGGAGCCTGCACGTCAGTCCCCAATTGAGGCAGGCCGTAGAGCGGGCCATCGAGGATCTCGACTACGCGCCGGATACCGGGGCCCGGACCCTGTCGCTAGCCAACAACTCGGTCGCAGTCGTCATCACCGAGTCGACCACCAAGCTGTTTGGAGACCCGTACTTCTCGCCGCTTATGAAAGGCATCAACGCGGCGCTGTCCGAGCGAGGTCTTCTGATGGTCATGCTCGCGCCGCACTCGGCCAGGGATCTCGAACTGACCGAATCGTTCCTCATCGGCAGGCGCGTCGATGGCGCGATCCTGGTCAGCCTACACGGCGACAACTCTCTGCCAAGGCACCTGGTCGAACGCCACGTTCCAACGGTGATCTGCGGAAGGCCTCCCAAGGGAGTGCCGGTCAGTTGCGTCGATTGCGACAGCAGGCAGGGCGGCGCTCTGGCGACCCGCCACCTCATCGCGCAAGGTCGGCGGCATATCGCCACGATATCGGGCAACCTCGACATGCCCAGCGCGGTCGACCGCCTGACGGGCTACCGGGACGCGCTCGCCGAGGCCGGCATCCCCCTGGACCCGACCTATGAGGAGGTGGCCGACTATCAGCCCGATCGGGCCCACATGGCGATGGAGCGGCTGCTGTTGAACCACCCGGACGTCGACGCCGTATTCGCCGCTTCCGACCTTATGGCGGCCGCCGCGATGAGAGTCCTCCACCAGGCCCGCAAGGCAGTACCGGATGATGTGGCGGTCGTGGGCTTCGACGACTCGCCGACCGCGTGGGTCACTCGTCCGCCACTGTCGAGCATCCGCCAGCCGATCGAGGAGATGGGGCACGAGGCCGTCGGCATCCTGATGCGCGAGATGGCGGAACCTGAGGAAGCGCCACGGCAGGTGGTCTTCGCGACGGAACTGATCAGTCGCGAGTCGACTATCGGCGCAGCGGCCAAGGACGCGCCTCGCCGTTAGGCGCGGTCGGGCTCCGCAGGCCGGCGCCAACATCTGAGCCGCTGCTCTGCTACTCCCCGACAGGGACGGACATCGGCGATGAAGTCTCTTGGTCGGCGTCCGCCTGCAGGCTCAGAAGCCGGGTCAGTACCTCTCCCTGCAGGCTCATCCTGACGTGTTCCGGATCCAGGAATGCCTGGAAAGCGAGGCCAACGCTGAGGGACTCGATGATGATCGCCAGATCGCGGGGGGCGAAGGGCGACGACCGGCCGGCATTCTCGTATATCGACGCGATCATCTCGGCGGTGACCGTCCGGGCGTGCTCGTATTGCTCGGCAAGCAGGAGT
>Ga0182017_10003987_pt1 | contig 10991 bp, 8 predicted proteins | sample 712E3DmetaG_FD_120492 | JGI IMG/M metagenome (GOLD analysis project Ga0182017, IMG submission 120492) | Permafrost microbial communities from Stordalen Mire, Sweden - 712E3D metaG | ecosystem: Environmental > Terrestrial > Soil > Wetlands > Permafrost | place: Sweden: Stordalen | collected... | reverse complement strand
CGCCTGGCAGTTTAGCGGCGTCGTGCCGGACGTCATGACGCTCGCCAAAGGCCTGGCGAACGGCGTACCGATCGGCACTTTCATCGCGCGCGGCCGGTACGCCGAGGTGCTGGAACCGGGAGACCACGGGTCGACCTTCGGCGGCAACTTCATCGCATGCGCGGCGGGCCACGAGACGATCAAAGTGGTGCTGGAGGAAGATCTGCCGGCGAGGGCCGCGAAGCTCGGAGTCACAGCGAAAGCCAGGCTGGAGGAGATCGTCGCATCTTCGAGTGCGGCTGTCGAGGTGCGGGGCCGCGGGCTGATGCTCGCGCTGCAGCTTGCATCGGACTCGGCGGAAGACATAGTGATGAGGTGCCTCGAAAAGGGCGTGCTGGTCAACCAGGTCACACCGAGCGCGGTCAGGCTGCTGCCGGCGCTGACGATACCGGAGGAAGATCTTGCGCGCGGCATCGACGTGCTCGCGGAGAGTGTGGAGGAGGGGTCATGAAAGACAGTGCCAAAAGGGCGTTGAAGGGCGCTGACTTCCTGAGCCTCAAGACGTTCGAGCCGGCCGCGATAGAGCTGATCCTCTCTGAGGCCGAGAGGATCAAATCCGAGGGGTTTAAGCACGTAAGACTGCTCGCCAATCGGTCCATCGGTCTGCTCTTCGAGAAGCCTTCGACGAGGACCCGTGCCTCTTTCGAGGTCGCCGTGGTGAAGCTCGGCGGCCACCCGATGTACCTGTCGGGGAGCGAGCTCCAGGTGAAGAGGGGCGAGACCCTGGGCGACACCGGCAAAGTGCTCTCGAGGTACATCGACGGGCTCGTTGTCAGGACGTTCGGGCAGGACCGGCTGGAGGAGATAGCCGCCGCCGCGGAGGTGCCGGTTATCAACGCGCTCACCGACGAGTGCCACCCCTGCCAGGCACTGGCGGACATGCTGACCATAAGCGAGTACAAGGGAGGCCTCGAGGGGGTAAGGCTCGCTTACGTCGGCGACGGCAACAACGTGTGCCACTCCCTCATGAGGGCGGGCACGAAGCTGGGAATGGCGGTCGCCGTGGCGACTCCTCCCGGCAGGGAACCGCTCGATCGGATCGTGGATGAATGCAAGGCGTACTGCGAGGCGTACGACAGCACGCTTTCCATCGGGACTGACGCCCTGAAGGCCACTGCGGACGCCGACGTCATCTACACGGACGTCTGGGTCAGCATGGGTGACGTCGATACCCCGGCGACCATCGACGAGTTCGTGCCGTACAGGGTCGACTCGGCGCTGGTCGAGAACGCCGCGGACGACGCGATAGTGATGCACTGCCTCCCGGCCCACAGGGGCGAGGAGATAGCCGACGAAGTGCTTGACGGAAGCAGGTCGGTCGTATGGGACCAGGCGGAGAACCGACTTTACGCGCAGGCGGCGTTGCTTGCGCTGATATACGGGGAGTGACCTCCTTGAAGAAGCAGAGGCAGGCCGCGATCATGAAGGCCGTCTCCAGCGGCCGTATCAGCAGCCAGTCGCAACTCGCCGATATCCTGGCGGACCAGGGGTTCGAGGCGAGCCAGACGACGGTCTCCCGCGACCTGAGGGAACTCGGGCTGGGAAAGCTGAGCCGGGGCGGGCAGACCGTGTACGCCGGGGGACAGGGACAGCCCCTGACCATAGCCGACGACGCTTTCCGCAGGCTGGCGCCGCAGATGCTCCTCTCCGCGGAGGCGACAGGGAACATCGTCGTGCTGAAGACGCCGATAGGTAACGCGCAGGGATTGGCCGCGGCGCTCGACGGAGCCGGCTTCAAAGGGATAGCCGGTACTGTCGCGGGCGACGACACGATATTCGTTGTCTGCTCCCAGGGCGCGGGCAGCAACACGATGAAGAAGAGACTGCTTTCGTATACGCACGGGAAGGTGAGGTAGTTGCCGGAGAATGGGTCGAGGGGAAAAGTCGTTCTGGCTTACTCGGGCGGGCTCGATACGTCCGTCCTCGTCAGGTGGCTCTCGGAGGAGAAGGACCTCGACGTCATCGCGCTGGCCGCGGGGCTGGGGCAGCCGGGTGACATGGAGGCCATCCGGGGGAAGGCGCTGAAGATCGGTGCGGTGGCCTCCGAGGTGATCGACGCACGCGAGGAGTTCGCGCGCGATTTCGTCGTGCCCGCACTCCGGGCGAACGCGCTCTACCAGGGGCGCTACCCGCTCGCGACCGCGCTGGGACGGCCCCTCATCGCGAGGCTGCAGGTGGAGGCCGCGCACAAGCACGGGGCGACGAAGATCGCTCACGGCTGCACCGGCAAAGGCAACGACCAGGTGCGCTTCGAGGTCGCCTGCGCCGCGCTCGACCCCGACCTCGAGGTGCTCGCGCCGATGAGGGACTGGGTGATGACGCGCGAGGAGGAGATTCATTACGCGAAAGAGCGCGGCATTCCCGTCCCTGTCACGCTCGAGTCACCTTACAGCACCGACGAGAACCTGTGGGGCCGTTCCTGCGAGTGCGGGGTGCTCGAGGACCCCTGGAACGAGCCGCCTCCGGACGCGTACGAGTGGACAGTCTCACCAGAGGAGGCGCCTGACAGGCCGCTGTACGTCGAGATAGGTTTCGAGGCCGGTGTGCCGGTCTCGCTGGACGGCGTGAAGACGGGCCTCGTCGAGCTGATAGAGAAGCTGAACAAGCTCGGCGGTGAGAACGGCGTCGGTAGGATAGACATGGTCGAGGACAGGCTAGTCGGCATCAAGTCGCGCGAGATATACGAGGCGCCTGCGGCGGTGGTCCTGATCACCGCGCACCAGGACCTGGAGAGCCTGACCCTGACGCGCGACATGCGCTCGGCGAAGAGGCAGATGGAGCAGAAGGTGGCCGAGATGGCGTACGAGGGCCTGTGGTTCAGCCCGCTGCGCTCGGCCATAGGCGCGTTCGACGCGGAGGCTCAGAAGAGGGTCAACGGCACCGTCCGCATAAAGCTGTACAAAGGCAACGTCGTCCCGGTCGGGAGGAAGTCCGAGGATTCTCTCTACGATCTGGGGCGGGCGACGTATGACACGGCGGACGGGTGCGACCACGACGCCGCGAAGGGCTTCATAGACCTGTGGGGCCTGCCGCTGAAAGTGTGGGCGAAGAGCGAGCGAAAGGCCGGTGGGAAGAAGTGAAGATGTGGGGCGGGAGGTTCGAGGGCGAGACCGACGAGTCTTTCGCGCAGTTCAGCACATCTATAACGTTCGACGCCAGGCTGTACCCGTACGACCTGAGGTGCAGCGCCGAGTGGACGAAGGCGCTCGCCTCGGCGGGGATTGTGACGGTGGAGGAAGAGAAGAGCATCCTGGACGGCCTCGATGAAGTGCGGAGCGAGCTCGACGCTGGCAGTTTCGAGTTCGCGCCCACCGACGAAGACATACATACTGCAGTCGAGCGCAGGCTCACCGGGCTGATAGGTCCCGTCGCCGGTAAGATGCGGACGGGCCGGAGCCGCAACGACCAGGTGGCGACCGACACCAGGATGTTCGCGATGGATGCCTGCCGGGAGATGATCTCCTCCGTGGCGTCCCTGCAGGGCGCGCTGGTGGACAAGGCCAGGCAGTACATCGACGCCATCGTGCCCGGGCACACGCACCTCCAGCAGGCGCAGCCGGTCCTACTGGCGCACGTGCTTCTCGCCTTCTTCTGGATGCTGGAGAGAGACAAGGCGCTGCTGGCGGTCACGACAGGCGCGTGCTCGGTGATGCCGCTCGGCTCGGGCGCGCTGGCCGGCACGCCCGTAGCTGTCGACAGGGACAGGCTCGCCAGGAGGCTGGGCTTCGTGAGGGCTTCCGAGAACAGCGTCGACGCGGTGAGCGACAGGGATTTCGCCACCGACGCGATTTACGCCGCTGCGCGCCTGATGTCGCACCTGAGCCGGCTCGCGGAGCAGGTGATTCTGTGGTGTTCGTCGGAGTTCGGTCTCGCCGAGCTGGACGACGCATGGTCTACCGGCTCCAGCCTGATGCCGCAGAAGAAGAACCCCGACGGCGCCGAGCTCGTGAGGGGCAAATCGGGTAGGGTGATGGGCGACCTCGTCTCGATCATGACGGTGCTGAAGGCCTTGCCTCTCGCCTACAACAGGGACCTCCAGGAGGACAAGGAGGCGCTATTCGACGCGGTCGACACCGCCATCGACAGCCTGATGGTAATGACCGGGACGATCAAGGGTCTGACCTTCGACGCGGGGCGCGCGAAAGAGCTTTCGGGCTCCGGCTTCATCACGGCGACCGACCTCGCGGACACCCTCGTCGAGAAGGGGGTCGAGTTTCCCGCGGCACACAGGGCGGCCGGTGAAGTGGTCGCGGGGCTTCTCGCGAAGGGCAAGACACTCGAGGGAGTGACCGACGGAGAGCTCTCATCGATGAACGAGCTGTTCACAGAGGGCTCGGCGGCAGCGGCCTCGACCGAGGCATCGGTCGCGAGGCGGACCTCTAAAGGGGGCACGGCGCCCTCTTCCGTGAAGGCGCAGCTGGACGCGGCGGAAGGCCTGCTGGCCGGAGCCTGATATGCTATCATCCTCTGGCGGCCCGCGATGGCGCGGCCGCGTTCGGCGGCAGTTGACTCAGGCTGAAGGGAGCGCGCGTTGGAGGTTCGAAAAGGCGTAATAATCCCGCTCGGATACGGCAAGTATTTCCTCTCCGACAAGATCGTCGGCTTCGTGCGCATCGAGGAGGACAGGGGGCCCGCAAGGCGAACGTTTGTCTACATCGAGGGGCAGTCCGAGCCGGTGGTGGCGTCGAGGACTGAGGAGACCATGCTTCGTGACATGACGCGCACGGGGCCGGGTGAGTTCGAGTCGGTCATGGCGAAGGATCTTCTCGAGAGGATACACACCGACCTCGGCAGCGTGGGCCCGATGCTCAGGCGCTCGATCAAGGAAGAGTGCGGCCTCGACCTCGACGATATGGACAGGCGCATAAGGAAGCTGCTGGCCGGTCCCGAGCCCACTATCCAGGAAGGTCTCTTCAAGGAGGCCGAGCCGGAGTAACCGGGCTCATCCCGCGGTTACGCGTTTCGACCCCGATGGCTCCAGGAGGACAACATGAACCTGGGACAGATTTACGAAAAAGCGATCCAGATGGGCATCTCGAAGGACCCCCGCGGCAAGGCGGGCATCGAGGTCGCGCTGGATGATGCCAGGAAGGAATACGACGGGCTCAAGGGGCCCGATAAGAAGTACTTCGACAAGGAGCGGCTCCGCAACCCGTTCGCCGATACCCGCATCCTGTACGGCAAGGAAGAACTCGAGGTGAGGAGCCTCATTGCCGGCGTCGACGTCGAGGTGCCGGAGCTGCTGCTGGTCGATCGACTGAGGCAGATGGGCGACACCATCGACCTCTGCCTGGCCCACCACCCGGAGGGCCGCGCGCTTTCCCAGTTGTCCGACGTGATGGCTCTCCAGGCGGACGTCTGGGCGGCTACCGGAGTCCCGATAAACATCGGTGACGCGCTGATAGCCGAGAGGATGGGGGAGATACGCAGGGCACTCATGCCTCAGAACCACATGCGGCCGGTGCGGACGGCCGAGCTTCTGAAGATACCATTCATGTGCGTCCACACGCCCGCCGACAACCAGGTCACTGATTTCCTCACGCGCCTTCTCAAACAGAAGAAGCCGAGGACGGTGGGCGACCTGATCGACGTTCTGCTCTCGGTGCCCGAGTACACGCTGGCGGCGACGAGGGGGATGGGGCCCACCGTCCTGGTCGGGGACAAGAAGAAACGCGCGGGCGAGCCGCTGGTCGACATGACCGGCGGTACCGAAGGGCCTTCCTCGATGATCGAGAAGCTGGCGCAGGCCGGTGTCGGGACCATCGTGGCGATGCACATGGGTGAGGCGCTTAAAAAGGAAGCGGAGAAGCACCACATCAACGTGGTCATAGCCGGCCACATCGCTTCCGATAACATCGGCCTCAACCTCTTCCTGGACCAGCTGGTGAAGGGCGGCGTGGAGGTCCAGACTTTCTCGGGACTGGACCGCGTGTCAAGGCTGCCGCAGAAAGCCTCGCAATCGAAGAAGCCCGCGAAGAAACCGGCCAGGAAGGCGGCGAAGAAGAGCAGGTAGGCCTGTCGCTTTACGGCAGCCCGGGCCAGCCGCCCTTGCCGCTGGAAGCTACCGTGATCGAGACCGTGGAACCGGCAGGGAGGCTGGACCCGCCACTCGGGCTCTGGCTGATGACCGTTCCCGTCGGGCTTCCGGCGGAATAACCCACGGTGACCTGGAAGCCGGCTGAAGTGATCGAGGACTTTGCGGCCGTCTCGTTCATCCCCATCACGTTTGGCACCGAATTCTGCGCCGATCCGGACGACACGATTATCGTCACGGAGTTGCCCTTGGCGTACTGTGTCCCCGGCGCCGGGGTCTGCGACATCACACGGCCGGCGGTGTACCTGTTGCTCGGTTGCTCGACGACGGTCGTCTCGTAACCGGCCTGCTGAAGAGTAAGCTGCGCGGAGGACGTCGACAGGCTGACCACGTTGGGGACGGTGGCCGTCTCGATCGGCGCGGGTGAAGTCTGCGCGGGCGCCGACTGGGCCGGGGTTGGAACGGCCGTCGGCAGCGACGTGACCTCGTCCTTCGTCGGGAAGGGTGTCGGCGGAGTGTCCCTGAGAGCCTGGCTCATGAAGTCCGCCCAGATCGTGGCCGGCAGACTGCCGCCAGTCATGCCGTTCATGGATATCCTTCCCTGTGGATAGCCGACCCACACTGCCGTGACCAGGTCCGGAGTGTAACCCACGAACCAGGCGTCGGCGCTGTCTTCCGTGGTGCCGGTCTTTCCGGCCTGCGGACGCCCTATCCTGGCACCGGTGCCGGTTCCCGAGGAAACGACCTGCTGCAGGATCTCGTTCACCTGTGCGGCGACCTTAGGGTCGAGCACCTGGTGGGTCTCGGGCTTGTTGTCGGCGATCACGTTGCCTTCCGCATCGGTGATCTTGTAGATGGAGCGAGGCACGGCGTGCACGCCGTTGTCAGCCAGCGTCCCGAACGCGGACGCCATTTCGAGAGGGTTGACGCCGGTCTGAAGGCCGCCGAGGGCTATCGCCGGGTTCGCCTCGACCGGGCTCATGATCCCCATGTCCTTGGCCGTCTGCGCGACCACCGCGGGACCGATGTCCATTATCATCTGGGCATAGACCGCGTTGACGGAGTGGATCGTCGCGTCCTTCACTGTCATCATCCCGCTGCCCTTGCCGTCGTAGTTGCGCACGACCCACTTGGTCCCGTCAGCCATTGTTATCTCCCGGGGGGATGAGGAGTCGTAAGTCTCGGAGCCGTCCATGCCGCTCTTGATGCCGGCCGTCAGCACGAAGACCTTGAAGGAGGAGCCCGCCTGCCTGTGCCCCTCGGCCGCGACGTCGTACTGGCTCTGGAAGTAGTTCTTGCCACCGACCAGAGCCTTCACGTAACCGGTCCTCGGGTCGATGCACGCCAGCGCCGCGCTCGGCCCGGAGTCGGCCTCGGTCAGCCTCATGAAAGTCCTCTCGGCCTCGTTCTGGAGCTTCAGGTCGATCGTGGTGTAGATCCGAAGACCGCCCCTGAACGCGAGCTGGTCTCCGTACTGCTGTCTTATCTTGTTCTTGATGTAGTCGCAGAAGTAAGGCGCCGGCGGCGGCTGGTACACCTTGTTCTTGGGCTGGAGAACCATCGGCTCGGCCATCGCGATCTTGGCGTCGCTCGGCTTGATGTATCCCTGTTCCTCCATCTTCTTGATGACGAGGTTGCGCCTCTCGATCACTGCCTCCGGGCGGACGTAGGGGTCGTAGTAGCTGGGAGACCGGACGATCGCGGCGAGCGTAGCGCACTGCGCGACGCTCAGACCTTCCGTCGGGACGCCGAAGTACTGCGATGAGGCGGTCACCAGGCCGTAGCACCCCTGCCCGAAGTAGATGTCGTTCAGGTACATCTCCAGTATCTTGTCTTTGGAGTACTTGTGGGAGAGCTGGTACGCGAGGCTTGCCTCCTGCAGCTTGCGCCACAGGGTCCGCTTGGGCCCGACGTAAGCGCCCTTGACGTACTGCTGGGTGATGGTGCTGCCGCCCTGGACGACCGAGTGGTTCACCAGGTTGGCCCAGACCGCCCTGATGACCGCCTTCCAGTTGACGCCGCTGTGCTTGTAGAAGTCCTCGTCCTCGATGGCGACGACCGCGTCGCGTATGGCCTTCGGCATCTTAGGCAGCGCGACGATCTCCCTGTTCTCGTCGCCCTTCAACTCGCACAGCTGCGTCCCGTCGGCGGCGAAGACCTTGGAGACCTGGGCGGGCTTGTACTCGCTCAAGGAGGAAAGCTTGGGCAGGCCGATCCCTGAATAGAACCAGACGACGAACAAGCCGATGCAGACTACGACGGCCACCACGGCAACAAAGGCGATACGGACGAATACTTTCATGGCTTAAACCACATGTTCAACATCTTCAACAATCATAAACCCCGTATCGTGCGGCCCGTTTAGCTTTTCGACGACTTAAGTACGACCCACGGTTCCTTCGACGGACAGACTCACGCACCTCTTAGCGCGCCGTACGGACGGGCCCGGGTGCCGGGAGCAGCGTTACGTTATAATACGCCTTGGCCCGAAGGGGCCCGATCTGTTTTCTTTTTTAACGTCACCTGGAGCTCGATTGAGCATCTCGAAGAATATCGATGAGCAGATGGATCTCATCTCTTCCGGCGCGGTCGAGGTGATACCCACAGACGAGATGCGCGCGAAGGTCGAGAGGTCGATCGGCAGCGGGAAGCCGCTGGTGATCAAGCTCGGCGTCGACCCCACCAGCCCCGATCTGCACATCGGCCATGCCGTGCCCCTGAACAAGCTGCGGCATTTCCAGGAGCTCGGTCACCAGGTGGTCCTTCTCATCGGCGATTTCACCGCGCTCATCGGGGACCCGACCGAGCAGGAGACCACGCGCCCGGTCCTGACGCCTGAGCAGGTCGACGCCAACGCGAGGACGTACATCGAGCAGGCCGGGAAGATAATAGACACCTCGAAGGCCAGGCTGGCGCGCAACAGCGAATGGCTCGCGCCGCTCAAGTTCAGGGACATCCTCTCCCTGACTTCGAAGTTCACGGTTGCCAGGGTGATGGAGCGTGACGACTTCAGCAGGCGGCTCTCTGAGGAGAAGCCGCTCGGCCTCCACGAGTTCCTCTACCCGGTGATGCAGGCTTACGACTCGGTGGCCCTCGAAGCTGACGTTGAGATAGGGGGGACAGACCAGAAGTTCAACCTGCTGGCGGGCCGTAACCTCCAGAGGTCGCTCGGTCAGGAGGCGCAGTGCGTTCTGACCCTCCCGTTGCTCGAGGGCACCGACGGCGTGCAGAAGATGAGCAAGAGCCTGGGCAACGACGTCGGCCTCACCGACCCGCCCGACGACATGTTCGGAAAGATAATGTCGATCCCTGACCCGATGATCTGGAAGTACTTCTCACTTGTGACGCAGGTGCCGCCCGGGGAGGTCGAGGGGATGAAGGAAGAAGTCCTATCCTGTGGCACGAACCCGCGTGACGCGAAAGAGCGGCTTGCCTGGGAGGTGACCGAGGTCTACTGGGGCAGGGAAGATGCTGACCGCGCGCGAGACCGTTTCCGGAGTGTCTTCAGCAGGAGAGAGATGCCGGAAGAAGCTGAGGTCGCTCTGCTGAGCGAGTCCTCCCTGAAAGACGGTAGGATATGGGTTGTGGAGCTCCTGCTGCAGCTCGAGATGGCACCCAGCAAGGCGGAGGCCAGGAGGCTCATCGAGGGCGGCGGCGTCTCCATTGACGGCGTCAAGGTCACCGATGTCGAGCTGGAATTGGCCCCCGTAGAGATCGATGGAAAGCTGGTCCGCAAAGGCAGGAAACAGTTCAAGACGGTCAAATTACCCCCCGGATAGCCCGGCGTCGAGTTTCATTGACAGTGCTTGGGGTGGGTGTTACTATTCACAGCGAACCTTGAAATAGCCAAAGGACGTAATTTTGGCTCCCAGTAAAGCGAACAAAATGGCAAGACTGGAATTCAAGACCTAGCGACAAAGAGCATGGCTTTTACGCCGCTGGACCTTGAGTCCGGCGGCGTTTTTTGTTTATACTAAAGGGCTTTCACGGCCCTGGCACCTTGAAAACTGAACAGTGGAACGGCCTGACGACCGCTTACTCTGAGAAGAGCAAGCAACAAAGCTATGAATCAACTTTCCACGGAGAGTTTGATCCTGGCTCAGGACGAACGCTGGCGGCGTGCTTAACACATGCAAGTCGAACGGGACTCTCATCGTAGCTTGCTACGGAGAAAGTCTAGTGGCGAACGGGTGAGTAACACGTGGGCAACCTGCCCTGGAGACCGGGATAACACGGGGAAACTCGTGCTAATACCGGATATTCTGCCTTTCCCTCATGGCATCGGCAGAAAAGGATGACTTGTCATCCACTCCGGGATGGGCCCGCGGCCCATTAGCTTGTCGGTAGGGTAACGGCCTACCGAGGCGACGATGGGTAGCCGACCTGAGAGGGTGACCGGCCACACTGGGACTGAGATACGGCCCAGACTCCTACGGGAGGCAGCAGTGGGGAATATTGCGCAATGGGCGAAAGCCTGACGCAGCGACGCCGCGTGGGTGAAGAAGGCCTTCGGGTTGTAAAGCCCTGTCAGGGGGGACGAAGGGAAACTGACGGTACCCCCGGAGGAAGCCCCGGCAAACTACGTGCCAGCAGCCGCGGTAAAACGTAGGGGGCGAGCGTTGTCCGGAATCATTGGGCGTAAAGAGCACGTAGGCGGCCTGTTAAGTCGGATGTGAAAACCCGCGGCTCAACCGCGGGACTGCATTCGAAACTGGCAGGCTAGAGTCCGGTAGAGGAAAGTGGAATTCCAAGTGTAGCGGTGAAATGCGCAGATATTTGGAAGAACACCGGTGGCGAAGGCGGCTTTCTGGGCCGAGACTGACGCTGAGGTGCGAAAGCTAGGGGAGCGAACAGGATTAGATACCCTGGTAGTCCTAGCCGTAAACGATGGGCACTAGGTGTGGGGAGTGTCAACTCT
>Ga0182017_10003984_pt1 | contig 10996 bp, 13 predicted proteins | sample 712E3DmetaG_FD_120492 | JGI IMG/M metagenome (GOLD analysis project Ga0182017, IMG submission 120492) | Permafrost microbial communities from Stordalen Mire, Sweden - 712E3D metaG | ecosystem: Environmental > Terrestrial > Soil > Wetlands > Permafrost | place: Sweden: Stordalen | collected... | reverse complement strand
GTCAGGTCGAGTGTGGGGTTCGACCACTGCTTGTAGTCCTCGAGACCGGCGATGGCGAAGATGTCCGGCATGTCACCCGCGGCGAAGTCAGCCTTGAGCTGCGTGCCGAGATCAATGCCGGAGCTGCCACCCACGGACTTGATGGTGACGGTGATCTGATTGGCCTTGGACCAGACATCGGCATAGGCCTTGAGAGCCGCGTCAATCTCGGGCTTGTTCTGTTCAAGGGTGATGTGCTGCGGCGGTTTGGCGCAGGCGCCAACGATCAGCGCGAGCAGGATCGGGACAAATACCTTGATGTACTTCATGGACCTGATTCCTCCATTCAGAAGACGTTTATGACAATGGTACTCTCCCCGAAATATGAAGACAAGGCCGACCTGTGACGCCTTGCAGACGCCCCTGCGCGCGAATTGACTTTCCGCGCCACGCCGTGTATCTACTTGTTCACCATGCAGCAGGACTGCATCCACATCGAGGATCTTTGCGTTGAACGGGAAGGGACGGAAATCCTGCGAGGGCTTTCGATGTCCGTTGCCTGCGGGGAGCGGCTGATCGTCGCCGGGCCCAACGGCGCCGGCAAAACCACGCTGCTGAAGGCGATCCTCGGCATGGTGAGGGCCCGCGCGGGCCGCATCCTGGTGCTCGGCAGCCATGTCGGATCGCGCGAATGGTCGCGTGAGCGCCGGCGCGTCGGGTACGTGAACCAGGAATCTGTACCGGTGGACTTCCCGGTGTCGGGTCGCGAGGTCGTTGAAATCGGTACGTGCGCCCTGCCGCTTGGCCGGTCCGAGAAACGGCGGCGGATCGAGGAGGCAATGGCGGCGGTGGGCTGCACCCACCTCCAGGGCCGGATGTACGCACGGCTCTCCGGCGGTGAGAAGCAGAAGCTCTCCCTTGCCCGCTGCCTCTGCCAGGACCCCCGGCTCCTCCTGCTGGACGAGCCCACCTCGTCCCTGGATCCGCGCTCCCGCCTGGAGCTCATGAGCCTGCTGAGGGAGCTCAACGAACGTCGTGGGCTCACCATGGTGATGGTGTCCCACGACGCGCAGGTGCTCTCGGAACCCGAGTGGAGGATCGAGCACATGGAGGCGGGCGCGTTCGCCTGAGAGCCGAGTTGGATGTAATCCAGGCCTTCTCCTATCCACCGATCCTGCGCGGATTCATTGCCCTCGTGCTGGCCGGATGCTTCTTTCCCCTGGCGGGGGTCTTCATTCTCCGCCTCAACCTCGTGACCCTTCGCTTCACTCTCATGCACGCGGCGCTCCTGGGCGCGGCGGTCGGTCTTGCGCTTCGCATCGACCCGCTGCTCGCGGGGCTTCTCTTCGACCTGGTGGCAATCGCCGCGATCGCCCGGGTGGCGCGCGAATCCGGCCTGGCCCTGGGGTATGTCTCCACCTTCTTCATGGTGCTCACAATCGGCCTGGCCTTCGCCGTGATCTACAAGGCCGGGGTGCCGGCAAAGGATGCCTTCGGCATCCTCTGGGGCAGCATCTATACTCTCTCGCGGATCGATCTTGTCCTCATCGCCCTGTACTCGGTGGCCATAGTGCTTTTCGTCACGCTCCTGTTCCCGCGCGTGAGCGCCGTGCTCTTTCACCGGGAGATCGCTTACGCGTCGGGGGTCCGCGAGGCCGCCCTCACGACCGTCATCCTGCTCTTCGTCGGCGTGAGCGTCGCTCTGCTGATGCAGCTCATCGGCGCTTTGCTCCTGGATTCGATCCTGCTGCTGCCGGCGATCATCGCGTCGTTCACCGCGCGCAGCACGCGGGGATTCTTCCTCCAGGCCTGCATCATTGGCGCGTTCTGCAGCATTTCCGGGTTCTTCACGTCCTTCGCCCTCGACGTGCCCGCAAGCTCCGCGGTCACCGTTATCGCCGCCTGCCTGCTGGGCGCGGGACTGATCTACAGGCGTCTTTCGAGGAGGAGATCATGATCGACGGATTCCGGGGCACCCTCCTGGCTGCCCTTGTTCTTGTCGGGATTGCGGTGCCCCTTTCAGCGCAGCAGCCATCCCTTCGGGTCGTGGCTACCAATTCCTGGACGGCGGCTTTCGCCGCCGCCGCGGGAGCCGTGGACATCGTGACCCTCGCGCCGTCGGACCTGCGTCATCCGGCGGAGTACGAGCTGAAACCGTCGGACGTCGCCGCGCTCCAGGGCGCCGGGCTGATCGTCTACACGGGCTTCGAGGTGATGGCGAAAAAGCTCGCCGAAGCGGCCGGCAGCCAGAGGATCCGGCTTCTGCAGATCGGCGCGGACTACTCGCTGGCCACGATGCGCGCATCCATCCTGGCGATCGCGGACATCACCGCCACGCAGCCGAAGGCCCGCGCGAGCATCGTGTCACTGGAGAGCCTCATGACGGCCTGGAAGACAGAGCTGCGGGGCGCGGGACTGACTGGTGCGCCGGTTATCGTTCACCTGTTCCAGCAGCCGCTCATGGCCGAGCTGGGTTTCGACGTCAGGGGGGTTTTCGGCCCCGGGCCCCTGGAGGCGGCGCAGATCACGAAGCTGACGCCCCTGAATGCGCGATTCATCGTTGACAACTGGCACAACGAGGCTGCCGCGCCGCTGCGGGAAACGATGAAGTCTGCGCGGTACGTGTCGTTGATCAACTTCCCCGGGCCGGATGGGACGAAAAGCCTGTTCGATGTCATCTCGGACAACCGCGCAAGGGTGAAGGTGGCCGCCGGATACTAGTCCCGCTTCCAGGGCATTCGCAGGCATTCTTCCGTCTTGTAGAGGCAGTAGTCCGCCTCGCCGTTCACGAGGAATGTCTTCACCGTGCTGCCTGCAAGGTAGGCGCGGGCACGGGCCAGCGTCCGACCAGTGCGCGAGACGTCGTCCACGAGGAGGACCGCTTTTCCAGGGAAAGGAGGGGGACCCTCTTCCAGCAGTCGAGCATCAGCAAAACGGGGCCTGTTCTCGTGGTCGCGGTAGTTGATGTGCACGACACCCATCGGGATGCCCCATTCCTGCTGAAGAAGCGCGGCGGGGATGATCCCCCCCTGCGCGATGGCGACGATCGCCTCGAAACGCTCCCCCCGCATCTCCGCGAGAACCCTTTCCAGCGCGGTGTAAAACTCTGTCCAGTCGACCGTTTGCGTGTACACCATGACTCACTTGAATGTACGGCGGCCGGCATGCGTGATCAAGAACGCCCCGACAGGGTACACTGGCCATGGGAGGCTTCATGGCGGCACGCAGAGAAAGCGCGCTCCTGATCATCGACGTGCAGAACGATTTCTGCCCGGGGGGGAGCCTCGCGGTGGAATCGGGCGACGACGTGATACCGGTCATCAACCGCATCATGCCGATTTTTTTCCGAGTCCTCGCCACGCAGGACTGGCATCCGCCGGATCACGTGTCCTTTGCCACCAGCCACCCGGGCCGCAAACCCCTGGACGTCGTGACGACCGACGGCATCGAGCAGGTCCTCTGGCCCGACCACTGCATCCAGGGCACGCGCGGCGCCGAGCTGCATCCCCGGCTGGAAACGGGACGCATCGGGCTTCTTCTCCGCAAGGGCATGCGCCCGCGGCTCGATTCGTACTCCGGATTCTTCGAGAATGATCACCGCACCGACACGGGCCTGCGCCACTACCTCAAGGGTCTGAAGGTGCGGGAGCTCTTCATCTGCGGGCTCGCCACCGACTATTGCGTGCGTGCCTCCGCCCTGGACGCCCGCAGGCTCGGGTTTCGGGTGACCCTGATTCGCGACGCGTGCCGCGGTGTCGATTTGCCCAGGGGCAGCATCGAGAAAGCGATTGCGGCCATGCGGAAGTCGGGAGTTCGGATGATCGAGTCCACGGACGTCGAATCAATGGCTGTCGAATCCATGGCTTGACCGCACGCTCCCTGCCGTGTAACTTGCATGTGGTGATGCGAAACACGGGCCTTGGACAGACACGGATAGCGCTCGTCCCTGTAGTCGTAGTACTCCCGGGGGGCACGTCCGTGTGTGCACCGTAGGCTTCTCAACTCGATTGAGATGAGCCCTTCTCGGTGGACGCCGAGAGGGGCTTTTTTTTCGCGAAGGAGGAGTCATGCAGTATTCCGGCGCCTCTCTCCTGATGGAGCTGTTGTCGAGGCAGGGCATCGGGATCGTCGCGGGCATCCCCGGGGGCGCCAACCTCCCGATCTATGATGCGTTGGGGCAGAGCGATCTGCGCCACATTCTTGTCCGCCACGAGCAGGCAGGCGGGTTCCTTGCACAGGGGATGGCCCGGTCAACGGGCAAAGCGGCTGCCTGTTTTGCCACGTCGGGTCCCGGTGCGGTCAATCTGCTGACGGCGATTGCCGATGCCAAGCTCGATTCCGTCCCGATCGTCGCCGTCACGGGCCAGGTCGCCTCCCCGTTGATCGGGACCGACGCCTTCCAGGAAGTTGACACCTACGGGATGAGCATCCCGGTGACCAAGCACAACTTCCTGGTCCGCTCGGTCTCCGAGCTCCTGGAAGTGGTCCCGGAGGCGTTTCGCATTGCACTTTCCGGCCGCCAGGGCCCGGTTCTCATCGACATACCCAAGGACGTCCAGCAAGCGCGGATCGATCTGGACAGCCTGCCTGCTCCCGGTGTCGCGGACCCGCCACCGGAACCCGAGGGGGGCTTGCTCGCCTCCATGGCGCGGCTCATCGCTTCCGCGGAGCGTCCCCTTCTGTATGTCGGAGGAGGCGTCGTTGCTTCCGGAGCGGAGGAGGAGGTGCGCGCGCTTTCCGCGGCGTGCGGGATACCGGTTGTCTGCACGCTCATGGGACTGGGAATCATGGACCCGGATGACCCGCTTCACCTGGGCATGCTGGGGATGCATGGCAGCCGGGTGACGAACCTCGCCGTCGACCGCGCGGACCTTTTGATCGCACTGGGAGTGCGGTTCGACGATCGTGCCACGGGCTCGCTTGCCGGATTTGCTCCGCGCGCGCGCGTCATCCACATGGACATAGACGAGGCGGAGATCGGGAAAATCCGGCGGCCCGATATCTCCGCTGGTTGCGACGTGAAACGTGCATTATGGAGACTGAACAGGCTTGTTGCCCGGACGACTCGAGAGGCCTGGAGAGCGGAGATCGACGCATTGCGCAGGGAATACCCCGTGGCGCTCCCCGCTGACGATTCACATCCCGGCAGGCTGGCGGCCGCGCTGGCCGAGGCCGCGCCAGAAGACGCGATCGTGACCGTTGACGTCGGCCAGCACCAGATGTGGGCCGCGCAGTCGTGGCCCGTCCGGCGCACGCGCAGCTTCCTGACTTCGGGCGGGCTCGGCACCATGGGGTTTGCGCTTCCCGCGGCCATGGGCGCCGCCCTGGCACACCCGGACAAGACTGTGTTTGTGCTGAGCGGTGACGGCTCGCTGCTCATGAACATCCAGGAGCTGGCGACTATCGCCGAGAACAATCTGGACATCAAGATCTGCGTATTCAACAACGGCCACCTCGGCCTTGTCCGGCAGCAACAGGAACTGTTCTACGGGAAGCGCTACGTCGCTTCCCGGTTTCACGCCCAGCCTGACTTTGCGGCAATTGCGCGGGGCTTCGGTATTCCGGGCAGCAGGATCGCCATGCCCCGCGACGAGGGGGCGCTGGCCCGCGCCCTGTCGGTCAAGGGGCCGGTACTCCTGGACATCGCGGTGCCGGAGACGGAGAACGTCTATCCCATGGTCCCGCCCGGGAAGAGCAACATTGAATCGATCTGGTCGCATGGGGGAAATGCATGAACAGCCTCCCGAATACAATCGTGAAGCTCATGGTGAAAAATCACCCGGGGGCCATGTCCCACATTACCGGCCTGTTCTCGCGCCGGGGCTTCAACCTGGAGGGGATCCTGTGCGCACCCGTTGCCGGGGGTGCCGAAAGCGTCATGTATCTGCTGGTGAGAAACGACGAGAGACTCGAGCAGATCGTGAAACAGCTCAGGAAGCTCTACGATGTGAGGTCGGTCACCGTGCAGGACGATCTGGATCACACGGTGTTCGACCGCATCGAACAGCTCCTGAACGATGCGTGAGAAGGCGAGCCTATCGCCTCCGCCTCGCATCTGATGCTTTCAGCGGGTCGATGTGAATGAATGCCCGTGATATCTCATCCATGTCTTCGATTGCGCGTTGGACCTTTTTTCCGATCCCGTGCGCCTTTTCGATGGTCAGCCGCCTGTCCACGTTGATGTGCACTTCGATCTCCACCGAGGTTCCCACATAGTGGGCATGCACATCATTCAGCCCGAGAACGCCTTCGATCGCATCGGCGGTGGCAGTAATTCTCTTCACAAGCTCGGCGGGAGGCGCGGCGCCCATAAGGTACTTGATGTTGTCACGGCCGATTCGGAATCCCGCCCAGATGATCCAGGCGCCCACGGCGATGGCTGCCAGGGGGTCGAATATCGGAAAACCGAGGTTCGAGGCGCCGACGCCGAGTATGACCGCCGCGGAGATCAGCACGTCGTTCCGATGATCCATGGCAGATGCCCTGAGTGCCGTGCTCCGCGTCCTCTCCGCCGTGACCCTTGCCACGAAATACATGGCGAGCTTCACCACCATGACGGCCGCGAGGAGAATGAGGGGGAGGATGCCGGGTTGGATCCTTGTGCCCCCGAAAAGCTGGGCAAAGGACTGCGTGATGATTTCGAAACCGACAATCCCCGTGAGGATGGCAACCACCAGACCGGCCAGGGGCTGCGCCCGTGCGTGACCGAAGGGGTGGTTGGCGTCGGGCCCCCTGTGGGAGCTGCGCACGCTGATGAGGACGATCGTGGACGCGACGATGTCCGTGAGGGAGTTGAACGAATCCGAAATGATCGCGATAGAATTGAAGGACAGGCCGACGAGGATCTTGGCGACGAACAGCACCGCGTTGCCCGCAATGCCCATCCAGGTGGCCGCCTGTTCCGGTATTCCGCTCGAGCCTCGTTTCACGGCACCCCACAATACCCGCGGCATCGAAGAAAAAGAAAGGGGGCCCTTCGGGCCCCCATCCCGCGACGTTCCGCGTTGTCTATGCAGTCGGCTGAGAGCCGCCGCCGGACTCCGCGCTCTTTTTCTCGGCGAAGCGCCCGAACGCCTCTCTGCCTTCCTGCTCCCAGAACTCACGGTACCACCGCCAGTCATCGCGCCCGTGCCGGTTTTCCTTCCAGGGGCCGCGGCCGCCGCGATGCCCGCCGATCCCGCCAAACAGCAGCTTTGCCAGGATCACGATACCGAACGACTGCCAGTAGCTGATCTCCCCGAGATGGAAGATCACAGGCATCAGCCAGTTCCAGAGGATCATGACCAGCCAGCCGAACACCAGAGCGAAGAACGCCGCCCCGATAACGCCGAGGATGACCATGCCGGCAATGCGCAGGCCCTTCAGGGCGGGATGACCGCCGTGCCACACGCCATGCATGCCGCACATTCCGTGTCCACTCATACTACACCTCCCGTGAGCGTCTCGCGCAAAGCGCGGATCGCGCGGTGTTTTCGCGCGAGGAGCGTGCCGATGGGAATGTTCCATTCGTCGGCAAGCTCCTTGAAACTGCGCCCCTCCAGCTCGGTGGCGACCAGAACCTCGCGCTGCGCCTCCGGCAGGTCCTCGATCGCGTCGAACATGGCCTCGTTCGCCTCTTCCCGGTCCAGCGCGGCCGCGATGTCGAAGCGCGGGTCGGCGACCTCCTCGGACAGCTCGGCCTCGCGCCTCGGCTTGCGGTACAGGTCTATCACCCGGTTTCGCAGGGACCGGTAGAGGTACGCGGAGAGGTCCGCTATGGGCTCCGAAATGTCGGCCTTCTCGAACATGCTCTCCAGCACGTCCTGCACGACGTCCTCGGCGTCCCTGTCGGCGGCATCGGTGATCCAGGCGCGCACGTAGCCGACCAGGCGGCTCCATTCCGTGGCGATGAATCCCGCGATCCTTCTTTTCTGCGTTTCCGCGCTCACATATTTCCTGACGGATGCGGCGCGTTTTTATTGCATCGAGTGAGAAATCCCCCGAGCGCCGTTTCCAGCGAGTCGGGGGCCGTGATATGCGGCCAGTGGTCTGCTTCGGGCAGAGTCTCGATCCGGGCCCGGGGGAAGTACCGGCGCATCACCGCGTGATCTTCCGTCCGCACGTACCCCGACCTGGCTCCCGCCACGAGGAGCGCTTCCCCTTCGTAGCGTCCCATCATCGCCGCCCAGTCGGACGCGACCGAGCTCTTTTCCAGGACTTCGACGTTGAGTTTCCATCTGAATCCGTCCCCCGCGTGCGCGGCATTCGTGAGGAGGAATTGACGCGTGCGCGTGTCAGGGACCATGGGCAGAAGGAGCTGTTCGAGCTCGGCTCGGGAGCGGCACGCGGTGATGTCCGTCTTCAGTGCGCGCAGTTCCGGGCCGTGCTCGGGCGGATACGGTCGTGGAGCGATGTCGATCGACGCGACCCCCGCCGTCTGGCCCGGGCGCTCGATCGCAAAAGCCATCGCGATCAGCCCCCCCATCGAATGCCCGATCAGCCGGACCTGTTCGAAGCCCCGGGCGACCAGCCACTCGAGGAGATCCTTCACGCAGTCGGCGAGCGAGTGTGTCGGGGCATGCGGCGAGTCGCCGTGGTTGCGCAGGTCCAGGGCGAAAACCCGCCCGAACGCAGAGAGCCTGCGGCCCGTGCCCGCCCAGTTCTGCGACGAGCCAAAAAGGCCGTGCAGGAGGACAATAGGGCCGCCCGTTCCTCCGAGGTCGCGAAACGACAAGTCCATCCTTCAACAGTAGCGACTCCATTGACTTTTTTCATCCCGCGTATATTCATACATCCAAGGGGGCGCCATGTCGGAGACGAGGAACGCGAACGGGAAAGCCACGCCCGAGACGGCCCGGCTCATCCTGGAAGGCCGGGAGTACGAGCTTCCCGTCGTGCGAGGCACCGAGGGGGAGAAGGCCGTCGACATCTCCAGTCTCCGCAGGACCACCGGCTACATCACCCTGGACAAGGGGTACGAGAACACCGGCTCCTGCCGGAGCTCGGTAACCTTCATCGACGGTGAGAAGGGGATCCTGCGTTACCGCGGCTACCCCATCGACGAGTTGGCGGCGAAGTCCACCTTCACGGAGGTGGCCTACCTTCTGCTCTACGGGGAGCTTCCCACGACGATCCAGCTGGAGGAGTTTTCCACGTTTCTCAACGAGTCCTCCCTCATCCACGAAGACATGCTCCATTTTTTCGTCGGTTTTCCGCGCGGATCGCACCCCATGGGGATTCTCGCCACGACCGTGGCGTCCCTTTCCACCTTCTATCCCGTCCCCGAGGTCATGGACGAGAAGGCCGAACGCCAGATCCTTGCGAACCTCATCTCCCAGGTGCGGACCATTGCCGCCATTTCGTACAAGAAGTCCATCGGCGAGCCCATAGTGTATCCCTCCTACAAGCTGCGCTACGTGCCGAACTTCCTCACCATGATGTTTTCTTCACCCGTAAAGGAGTCCGACCTGGACGATGACATCGTGCAGGCGATCGACCTGTTCCTGATCCTGCACGCCGACCACGAACAGAACTGCAGCACCTCCACCGTGCGTCTCACCGGCTCCAGCCTCGCGAACGTGTACGCCGTCATCTCGGCCGGCATCTCCGCCCTCTGGGGGCCGCGTCACGGCGGGGCGAACCAGGAGGTCATCCGGATGCTCGAGAAGATCCGTGACGAGCACGGGGACGGCACCGAGTACGTGAGGCGGGCTAAGGACCGCAACGCCCCGGACCGGCTCATGGGGTTCGGCCACCGGGTCTACAAGAACTTCGACCCCCGGGCGAAGATCCTCAAGGAAGCCTGCCACAAGCTCTTGAAGAAACCAGGCATGATCGATCCATTGTTCGATATCGCGCTGCGCCTGGAGGATATCGCCCTGCACGACGAGTACTTCGTCTCGCGCAATCTCTACCCGAACGTGGACTTCTACTCCGGGCTCATCCTGCGCGCGGCGGGGATTCCCTACGACATGTTCACGGTGCTCTTCGCCATCGGGCGGACACCGGGCTGGCTCGCTCACTGGCGCGAGATGTACCACGGGGAGGACTTCCGGATCATGCGGCCGCGCCAGATCTACACGGGCAGCACGTGCCGCACATACGTGGACAGGTCGCGTCGACGCTGAGCAGCGCGGCCCCCGGAATGAAAGACTCTTCCTCCGCGATCGGGATGGCGGTGATGGCCGCCTCCGCCTTCCTTTTCTCCCTCATGTCTCTCCTGATCCCGTTCACTCACTCGGTGAGCACGTCCATCATAGCCTCTGCCCGGTTCGTCACGGGCATCGTCGTGATACTCGGGATTTCGCTTCTGCGCCGCACGCGCCTCACCGCGGTGAACCGCTGGTGGCTGGTTGCACGCGGCGTGATCGGGGCAACCTCTGTCTACTTCTTTTTCCGGGGAATCATGAACCTGGGGCTCGGCAAGGGCACGATTCTCAACTACACCTACCCGATTTTTGCCGCGATGCTCGCGCCGCTGATCCTCAAGGAGAAGCTCAGCTGGGACATCCTGGCGGCGGGAGCAGTCTCCTTCCTCGGCATCTGGCTCGTCGTAAGTCCCGGCCGCTTCTCCTCCATCGGCGTCGAGGGCCTGCTCGCCCTCATGGGTGGCGTTCTCTCGGGCGTTGCCGTGGTGGCGATCAAGAAACTGCGCGAGACCGACACTCCGTTCATCATTTACCTGGCGCAATGTGTTTTCGGTCTTCTCGTGGTCGGGTGGCCGACCGCGGCGAGCTCGTTCGACTTTCCCGGTATCGAATGGCTGATCCTGCTCGCCATAGGTCTGGTTGCCACGGTGGCCCAGCTCACCATGACATGGGCGTACAAGCATGTTCCCGCCACGGAGGGCAGCCTGCTCGCATTCATGACGCCGGTGCTGAACGTGCTCCTCGGGATTGTCATCTTCGGCGAGCAGATGCGCGTCTCCACGCTTGCCGGTTCCGCGCTGGTGCTGCTGTGCTGCGGCTATATCGCTTTTCGGGAGAGGATCCTGAGAATCTTCGGTTGATCCCGAGCTGCTCCCGGGAAACGAAGCGTC
>Ga0182017_10003978_pt1 | contig 11013 bp, 9 predicted proteins | sample 712E3DmetaG_FD_120492 | JGI IMG/M metagenome (GOLD analysis project Ga0182017, IMG submission 120492) | Permafrost microbial communities from Stordalen Mire, Sweden - 712E3D metaG | ecosystem: Environmental > Terrestrial > Soil > Wetlands > Permafrost | place: Sweden: Stordalen | collected... | reverse complement strand
GCCCTGGACCCTGGCGTCCTACATGGTTGAAGGCCGGGGATCAAAGAACTTTCGCCACGCGAAAGAATTGATCTTCTCTTCTCCGAACGATGCGCACGCGCTTCTCGATAAACTGGCCCGTTCGGTAGCCGCATATTTGTCTGCGCAGATCGAAGCGGGCGCGCAAGCTGTGAAAATTTTCGATACCTGGGGGGGAATTCTGGCTCAGGAAGAATTCGAGGAGTTCTCTCTCCGTTACATCAAGCAAGTCCTTTCGCTCCTGAGATCCAACGGCGCTCCTGTCATTGTGTTCTGCAAGGACTGCGGACACTCGTTGGAGAAGATTGCCGACGCCGGCGCAGACGTTGTCGGTCTCGACTGGACGGCCGATATCGGGAAAGCGCGCGAAATGGTGGGGAGCTACGTCGCCCTTCAGGGAAACCTTGATCCAGCCATGCTTTACGCGACGCCGGAGCGGATTGAAAAAGGAGTTCAGACAATTCTAAAGAAGTTCGGACGAGGAACCGGACACATCTTTAACCTTGGACACGGTGTTTTACCCGATACTCCGGTGGAGAATGTGAAGGTCTTCGTGAACGCGGTGAAGAAATTTAGCGTTCAATATCATTGAAGAAGGATAGTGTGCGTATGAAGCAATTTGATTCGATCGACGTTGAACTGTTGCGGAAATTTGACCGGCCGGGACCCCGTTACACGAGTTACCCTACGGCCCCGGTTTTCACGCCTGCGTTCGGTCCAAAAGAATACCGCGATGAGATCCTCCGCTCCAATTCATCCGACGAGTCGTCCGACCTCTCTCTGTATTTCCATTTTCCATTCTGTGATACGCTCTGCTATTTTTGCGGATGCACGATGCTCGTGACGCACAGCAGAGACCGCATCCGGGAGTATAATCGGTATCTCAAAAAAGAAATCGACATGGTCGCCCCTCTCATTTCGCGAAAACGAAAGGTTTCTCAGCTTCACTGGGGAGGCGGAACTCCTTCGTATCTCGACCCGGACGAGATTCTCGACATTGGGAGCTTCATTCATGACCGTTTTTCGTTCGCAGACGATGTTGAAGCCGGCGTCGAAATAGACCCGCGGGGATTGACGTTGGAGCATGTGAAAGCTCTCCGCGAGAGCGGCTTCAACCGCATCAGCATGGGCGTGCAGGATTTCAATCCAAAGGTGCAGGAGGCGGTCAACCGCATTCAGCCGGAATCGATCACACGCGACGCAGTCAATTGGAGCCGGAAACTCGGATTCAAAAGCATCAACCTCGACCTGATCTACGGACTGCCGCATCAGACCCTGACGTCGTTCAAGAAGACTGTTGATACGATCATCGACATTTCGCCGGACCGGCTTGCAGTATTCAATTACGCGCACGTGCCGTGGCTGAAGCCGCATCAAAAATTGATCCACCAGGAACAGTTGCCGACTCCCGAACTGAAACTTCAGATATTTAAAATGACGATCGAAAAATTGATCGACGCCGGATACTGGAACATCGGGATGGACCATTTCGCGAAGCGGAACGACGAGATGGCGATCGCGCAGAAGAACAAAACGCTCTACCGGAACTTCCAGGGTTATTCGACGAAGGCCGGTTGCGACCTGTACGGATTCGGAATGTCGGCTATAGGACATTTTAAGGAAACGTATCAGCAGAACAAGAAAACTCTCCCAGAGTACTACAAAACGTTGGACGCGGCCTCCCTGACAACCGCTGTGGGGTACCGGATGAGTTCCGACGATCAGATCCGCGCATCGGTGATCACCCGGCTTATGTGCGACATGGAAATTGACAAGGCGTCGATAGAATCGCAATTCGGGATTTCATTCGACGAATACTTCAGCGATGCTCTCCGAAAGCTCGAAGCGTTCACGCCGGATGGCCTTGTCACCCTCACTGAAAAACGAATAACGGTCAACGGGCTCGGAAGATTGGTTATTCGAAATATTGCGATGTCTTTTGATGCATACCTTGATCAGATGATGAAAGAGCGCCCAATTTTTTCGCGAACAGTATGACAGATCATTGATGGGTACCGGAAAAACATCGGTGGTCCTGTTTCAACTCGGCGGACCCGATACACTTGAGGCGGTGGAACCGTTCCTCTACAACCTGTTTTGCGACCCCGACATCATCGACTTCCCGGGGGCATCTCTCTTTCGGAAAGTCCTGGCAAGGTTCATTTCTTCTCGGCGAGCTCCCAGAGTGCGGGAACTCTATAGAAGGATCGGCGGCGGCTCCCCCATCCTCGCTCAAACTACGCTGCAGGCTCAGCGACTACGTGAAGTTCTCGAAGCGAAGGGATTTTTGGTCAACGTGTATACCGCCATGCGTTATTGGCATCCCATGACGGACGAAGTGGTTAAGCGAATCACGGGCGAGGGCGTGGAGAACGTCATTCTACTCCCACTCTATCCCCAGTATTCAAAGGCAACCACAGGATCGAGCGTGAAAGAGTGGAATCGGGTCATTCGCTCAACGCATACGAACAGTTTTTCGGTGAGGATGGTAGAACCGTACTTCGATCATCCTTTCTACATCGATGCACTCGTCCACAACATTGCCCTGTCGCTCGCGAGAGTCCCGGCTCACGAACGCAAGAACGTCCATCTCGTCTTTAGCGCTCACGGAACTCCTATGAAATTAGTGCGAGACGGCGATCCCTATTCGAAGCATATCGCGAAAACCTATCAACTCGTTGTCGAGAGGGGGAATTTTGGCCTTCCAAACCACCTCTGCTACCAGAGCAAGATCGGGCCTCAACGGTGGCTGGAGCCGTCTCTCACCGATATGATCAGGACGCTCGCGTCTCTAAAAGTAACACACCTCATAGTAATACCAATGGCGTTTGTTACAGAGCACATCGAGACGTTGTCCGAAATCAACATCGAAGCGCGCGAAGAAGCAGAATCGTTGGGGATCGAGTATTTTGACATGATGCCGGCCCTCGTCGCGGGGGAGAAATTCATCGCATGTTTGGCTGATCTCGTACTTGAGAAACTCAAGAACTGGAATTGACAATGTCCGAAAATCATTCCGTGATCATCGTGGGAGCCGGAATTACCGGGTTGGCGACTGCCTGGTGGCTCCACAAAGCTGGCATTGACGTTTGCGTGCTTGAGCATGATGCAGTGGCCGGCGGAACGATGAAAACGATTCATCGCGACGGCTGGCTGATCGAAACTGGACCCAACAGTGCCCTCGAAACAACCCCCTTGTTGAGGCAGCTTTCCACCGACGTTGGAATTGAAAACGAGTTAATCTACGCGAACGAAGCGGCCGACAACCGCTATATTCTCCGGGATGGCACACTGCATCCACTTCCCATGAACCTGGGCTCATTCTTCGCTTCCCGCCTCTGGTCGCTGAAAGCGAAGCTTCGATTGCTCAAAGAGCCGTTTATCGGGAGAAGTGGAAAAGAAGAAACGATCGCAGAATTCGTCTCTCGCCGGCTCGGAATTGAATTCCTTGACTACGCCATCAACCCATTCGTTGCGGGAGTCTACGCGGGAAATCCCGAACAACTTAGCGTGCAGGCCGCCTTCCCAAAACTGTACGCGCTGGAAAAGAACTACGGCGGACTCGTAAGGGGACAAATCCTCGGCGGTAGGGAGAGAAGGAAGAGAGCCGAAAAATCAAAAGATCGATCACGGCTTTTCTCGTACACTCGCGGCATGCAAACCCTCCCCGACGGGATCGCAAGAGCACTCGAAGGACGAGTGCATGTACATACGAATGTTGACAAGATCTTGGCCATCCCCCGGAACGGGACCGGCGCTTCGAAAAGGTTCAGAGTAACAGGGACTCAAGATGGAATCGAACTAAATGTTGAAGCAAATGCGATCATTCTCGCCGTTCCTTCGTACAGTGCGGCGGCGATCCTTCAACCTCTGGATGCGCCTCTTGCAAGTTCCCTCAAAAACATCTATTATCCTCCGGTAGCGGAAGTCTTCTTGGGCTTCAAACGGGACGACATCGCTTCACCGCTGGATGGGTTTGGATTTTTGATCCCCGCGAAAGAGAAACGAAGAATTCTCGGCACAATTTGGAGTTCAGTCATTTTTCCGGGACGAACTCCACGAGGCCAGGTTGCGTTCACATCGTTTGTCGGCGGCTCTCGTCAACCCGAGCTTGCGTCGTTGGAAGACAGAGCACTGATCGATCTTGTCTTGCGGGAATTGAACTCGATCATGAAGGTGAAAGGAATTCCCACATACACCCATGTGTCGCGATGGGACAAAGCGATCCCGCAATACCATCTCGGACATCTCTCAGTCGTGAAAAAGATGGAAGAATTCGAGAAACGTTGCGCGGGGCTCTTCCTCAGCGGCAACTATCGCGGCGGAATTGCAGTGGGCGATTGTGTTATGAATTCTGACCTTACCGCGCGACGCGCAATTGAGTACCTCACAAACACCAGAACCGAAATCTCAGCCTGATTTCCAAGGAGATTTTTCATGAAGATATTTCTCATTATTGCGGCAGGTTTCATCGCTGCCGGCGCCCTTCACGCACAGGACCCTCTCGATGCGCCGGAATTGGAACAATCGCTCCAAGTCGAAGATTTTTCCTCCGTCATCAAATCGGTATGGGATGTGATGAAAAAGGGGGCCGACGAGTACCAGGAACAAACAACCACACGCACTGAATTTGAGACCGCGACCGATTTTGAAGCTCGCCTCCAACAACGGCGCAGCGATATCGCAACGAGAATCCATACGTACGTTGAATCGAAGAAACTTGCGAATCGGCTTTTTGCGGTCTGGCTCTCCGCGAAGCTCGTGCATTACAATGCCGATACACAAACGTACAGTGTCACTTCATCGACCGAGATCTCGGTACCGCCGAGTACCGAAGACGTCATGATGACGTGTCCACCAAACCAGTATGTTTCGTTGGTCGAGACGACGAGGAGGGGATACAAATTTGCCCACCTGCTTTTGAAGACCAAACCGGAGTACAGCTGGCACGTGGACGTGAAAACGGCCCGCGCAGCGAAAGATGATGAGTCGAATGTCTACTTCAAAGTCTGGTTCCGCTTCGACCCGTCGCAGGCATTCGTCGGAACCGCGGGACAGCTTACGCTCGTGCCGGTGAAGATCGCGCTCGTCAACAAGAGAGACAATACGACGTACTGGAGCGACGATATTCTAAAGTAGAACGGCATCATCGAAAAAGGAGACAATGGACAAGTTCAGAAACAGTATTCTCACGCTCATTACAGACACCTCCACGAATTTACCGCCGGACGTTCGTCGAGCGGTCATTGAGGCATCCAAAAAAGAGACGCCGGGCACGAGATCGTCGCTGGCGCTCGAGACAATTGCCACGAATATCGATATGGCATGCGATCTCAGCGGGGCGATATGTCAGGACACCGGAATGCCCACGTTTTATATTCATACCCCGGTGGGCGCAAATCAATTGTGGATGAAAAAGGAAATCCTGGACTCGGTTGCGGAAGCAACCCGGCTGGGCACGCTCCGGGAAAATTCGGTCGACTCTCTGACGGGCAAGAATAGCGGAAACAATCTTGGGCCGGGGACGCCCGTCGTCCACTGGGAGCAATGGGAGAACGACGATGAGATAGAGGTGAAACTGATCCTTAAAGGGGGCGGCTGCGAGAACAAGAATATCCAATACTCGCTCCCTTCGGACCTCGATCACCTCGGCAGAGCGGGAAGGAATCTTGATGGAATCCGCAAGTGCCTCCTCCACGCCGTCTGGCAAGCCCAAGGTCATGGGTGCTCCATCGGCGCGATCGGCGTTTCAGTCGGGGGCGATCGTGCGAGCGGTTACGAGCATGCGAAACAGCAGCTTTTCAGGACGCTTGACGATGTCAACCCGGACCCGGTGCTCGCGAAGCTGGAAAAAGAAATTATGGTGAGCGCGAATACGCTGAACATTGGAACCATGGGCTTCGGCGGAAACACAACCCTCATCGGATGCAAGATCGGTGTGCAGAATCGTCTGCCTGCCAGCTACTTCGTTTCGGTCGCTTACGATTGCTGGGCGTACCGCCGTCAGGGCGTCGTACTCGACGCCAAAACCGGCTCGACCAAGCGATGGCTGTACAAAGATGATTCTCCCGTTCTCCGCATGGCCGTGAAGGAAGGAATCTCACTGTCCGGCAAAGAACTTTCGCTTCACACTCCTCTTGAAGAAAAGCAGATCCGCTCGCTCAAAGTCGGAGACGTTGTTCTAGTCAGCGGACGAATGTATACGGGACGAGATGCGATTCATGCACACCTTTCTCAGCACGATTCGCCCGTCGATCTTCGCGGCCAGATTCTCTACCACTGCGGACCGGTCGTATTGAAAGAAAATGGAAAATGGAAAATTAAAGCGGCGGGTCCGACAACAAGCAACCGCGAAGAGCCCTATCAGGCCGAAATCATCAGAAAATTCGGGATCCGTGCAGTTGTGGGGAAAGGCGGAATGGGCGCCAAAACCCTCGTAGCCCTCCAAGAACATGGTGCCGTGTACCTGAACGCGATTGGCGGTGCCGCGCAGTACTATGCTCGATGTATCGAGGAAGTCGACGGGGTGGACTTCCTCGAGTTCGGCATCCCGGAGGCAATGTGGCATATCCGTGTCAGGAATTTTCCCGCCATCGTCACCATGGATGCCAACGGGAACAGCCTCCATGCAGAAATTGAAGCATTGTCGGCAATACAGCTGGCAAAACTTGCCGATGTCGTCGCGTAGCGCTACCGTCAGACACCTATTCGCTGGTCGAACCTGCCGGCAGAGAACCTCCTTCCTTTCTTTCACAAGGAATTTTCCCGCGCACTATTGAAGTTCAACCTATTGGTTCGTACTTTCGTTCTATGGAATATCACAACGCGAAACTCACGCAGAGATCCCAGGAGAATTAGCATGCCAAAAGACACCCTTACTATCACTGATAATCGAACCGGTAAGTCGTATGAATTGCCGATCGAACACGACACGATCCACGCGACGGATTTGAGACAGATAAAGGTGAAGGATGACGATTTCGGAATGATGACCTACGATCCTGCTTTCATGAACACGGCGCTGTGCAAAAGCACCATCACATACATCGACGGCGACAAAGGCATCCTTCGTTATCGGGGGTATCCCATCGAGCAGCTGGCGGACCAATGTACCTACCTCGAGGTCGCCTATTTGGTTCTTCACGGAGAGCTTCCGACACGAGATCAGTTGGACAAATGGACGAACGAAATAAAGCTCCATACATTCATTCACGAGAACGTGAAATTGCTGATGGAGGGATTTCGGTATGACGCCCATCCGATGGGAATGTTCGTGAGCACAGTTGCCGCGCTTTCTACGTTCTATCCCGAAGCGGGGAACATTTTTGACGCCGAGATTCGGAGAAAACAGACCCTGCGGCTTATCGGTAAAGTCCCTACGGTGGCGGCGTTTGCATACCGTCACAGCAAAGGTATGCCGTACGTTTACCCGGACAACGATCTCACCTTCACGGGGAATTTCCTGAACATGATGTTCCGGATCGGAACGGTGAAATATACTCCTCACCCGGTTTTGGAACGCGCCCTGGAGACTCTGTTCATACTCCACGCCGACCACGAGCTGAACTGCAGCACGACTGCGATGCGCAATGTGGGGAGCTCGCATGTCGACCCGTTTTCCGCTACTGCCGCAGCCGCGTCCGCTCTCTACGGTCCGCTCCACGGAGGTGCAAATGAGGCTGTCCTCCGAATGCTCGACCACATCGGCACGATCGCGAAAGTCCCCGATTTCATCAAGTCAGTGAAGGCAGGCGAAGGAAAGCTGATGGGATTCGGACATCGCGTATACAAGAATTACGATCCACGAGCCCAGGTTATCAAGAGACTTGCCGACAGCGTCTTTGAGGTAACCGGTCGGAACCCCAAGCTGGATATTGCTATTGAGCTTGAACGCATCGCCCTGCAGGACGAGTACTTTGTCAAACGAAAACTATATCCCAATGTTGATTTTTATTCGGGATTAATCTATCAGGCAATGGGCTTCCCGCTCGAGATGTTCCCGGTGCTGTTTGCGATCCCTCGCACATCGGGATGGATTGCACACTGGCTCGAAATGCTGCAAGACCCGGAGCAAAAAATAGCGCGCCCGCGGCAGATCTATCTCGGATATGACAAGCGCGATTTTATCTCAATCCAAAAGCGGAAATGAGCGAATGAAAGCTTCCGTCAATAATTCTCTTCTCCACTACATCGACATCGGAATCTCCACAGCCATCCCGGTGGTCCTGATCCACGGCTTTCCGTTTAGCCACAAGATGTGGACTTTCCCGGGGGGACAGACGGAGGCTCTCGCGGGGAGCTTTCGCGTCATTGCGTACGATGTGCGAGGCCACGGCGAGAGCGAGATCGGAGATGGACAGTACACGATCGAGTTGTTTGTGGACGACCTCATCGGCCTCCTCGACCACCTTGGCATTACGAAAGCGGTGCTCATCGGCCTCTCGATGGGCGGCTACATTGCCTTGCGGGCGGTTGAGAGAAACCCGGATCGAGTTCGGGCCCTCATCCTCTGCGATACGAAGAGCGATGCAGATTCGAATGAAGCAAAGATTAAGCGAGCCGCTTCCATAAAGGCGATCAAGGCAAACGGTCCCCGGGTATTTGCCGAGAGTTTTGTAGCGGGCGTCTTCACTCCGGAGAGCTTCACTGCAAAGCCGGAAGCGATAAAGGCAATACAAAGCATTATCGAACGGACGGCGCCGGTTTCACTCTGCGGGACGACACTCGCCCTCGCAGCCCGGACCGATACAAGCTCCTCCCTTCCGGGTATTACTGTTCCCGTCTTGATCATGGTTGGCGAACGCGATTTGTTGACTCCCCCTGCGGTTTCCGAGACAATGAAGGAGAAAATTCCCAGCTCCGAGCTTCATCTCATTCCGAACTCCGCCCACATGAGCAACATCGAAAATGCCCCGGAGTTCAACAAACATCTTTTGGAGTTCTTGCAGAAAATCTCTTAGATGGTTGAGGGAAGACGGAGAATGGAAAAACGTTGAGATGACTTTGACTGCAGATCATGCTCAGAACCTCTTCCCTCACTGCTTATCCTTCTTCCTCCCCTAAACAATGCGTCCACACCCTAGCGCACTCCCAAAGTCTCTTCAATCGCGTGTCGTTGCCTGCCGGAAATGTCCACGATTGGTACAATGGCGCGAAACTGTCGCAAAGAAGAAAACAAAACGCTTCATCAACCAAGAATACTGGGGAAAGCCGGTCCCGAGCTTCGGCAAAGCAAGCGCTCGCCTCCTCATCGTGGGTCTGGCTCCCGCCGCTCACGGAGGAAATCGGACAGGGAGAGTCTTCACCGGCGACGAAAGCGGAAATTGGTTGTACCGGTCGCTCTACAGGTGCGGTTTTGCCAATCAGCCCAACGCCACGCACCGCCGCGACGGACTGAGACTCGTTGACTGCTACGTCACTGCCGTCTGTCACTGCGCGCCGCCCCAGAATAAATTATTGCTGGAAGAAATCAAGAATTGCCGCCCCTACATGCTGGAGGAGCTTGTTCTACTGAAGAATCTCCGGGCCATCGTCGGATTGGGAAAGATCGGCTTCGATGCGGTGTTTGACTGCGTTAGGGAGTTAGGATGGACCAGGATGAAGGCCAGACCCAAATTCGGACACGGTGTCTCGTATCAATTAAACGACGCAATCGAGCTCCTTGGCAGTTACCATCCAAGCCAGCAGAACACTTTTACTGGAAAGCTGACTGAAAAGATGCTGGACGATGTCTTTCGTTTGGCGAAAAGAAACCTCTCCGGCATCTCTCGGCGGTCTGCGTAGGACGAACTTGAACGCCCGACCGGCAAAGCCGTGACATTTCGCGGAGCGGATCAAAGACGTAATCCAACTTACATTCGGCCAGTCCCGGCTTGCCTTCACGTTTGAACTTCTCCACATCTTCTGCTATATTTCAATCAAGTAGTGCATGAGAAGAATTATTAGAGGAGGGTAAGAGAATGACGACATTTATTGAGAAACCGGCTGCGGGTTCATCGACCCGCACTGGCGATGGCCAGTTCAAGCGCCTTCGTCGCCTTCGTATGACCGAGGCGTTTCGGTCCATGGTCCGCGAGACGGAACTTTCGCGAAATGACTTCATCTACCCCCTCTTCGTGGTGCCGGGGAAAAAAGTGCGGAACGAAATCAAATCCATGCCCGGCGTCTATCAGTTGTCAATCGACGAGACTGTAAAGGAGTGCGCCGAGGTCAAAACACTGGGAATTCCAGCCGTTATTCTCTTCGGCATTCCGGAGTTCAAAGATGAAGTCGGGAGCAGTGCCTACGACGAAGAAGGTATTATCCAGATGGCGATCCGCGCGATCAAAAGAGAAGTGCCGGAACTCGTCGTCATCACAGACGTATGCTTATGCGAATACACATCGACCGGGCACTGCGGCATAGTCCGCGGAAACGAAATCGTCAACGATGACTCCGTAGACCTCCTGGCAAAAGAAGCACTGACGCACGCCCAGGCCGGCGCGGATCTCATCGCACCGTCGGACATGTTTGACGGACGCGTGCGGGCGATCCGGCAAATCCTCGACGAGAACGACTTCCTGAACATCCCCATCATGTCCTATGCCGCAAAGTATGCCTCTGGTTTTTACGGGCCCTTCCGTGACGCGGCCGAGAGCACGCCGAAATTCGGCGACCGCCGTTCCCACCAAATGGACCCTGCAAACTCAGATGAAGCTCTTCGCGAAGTCGAGCAAGACATTATCGAAGGGGCGGATATTGTCATGGTCAAGCCGGCGCTTCCCTACCTCGACATCGTGAGGCTGGTGAAAGACAAGTTTGCTATGCCAACCGCCGCCTATAACGTCAGCGGTGAGTACTCCATGATAAAAGCTGCAGGGAGGAACGGCTGGATCGACGAGCAGCGAGTGATGATGGAAACGCTCACGAGCATCAGGCGTGCCGGCGCGGACTTGATTCTCACCTACTTTGCGAAGGACGCCGCAAGGCTTCTCCGCTGATTTTTCCTGTATGAAG
>Ga0182017_10003977_pt1 | contig 11014 bp, 10 predicted proteins | sample 712E3DmetaG_FD_120492 | JGI IMG/M metagenome (GOLD analysis project Ga0182017, IMG submission 120492) | Permafrost microbial communities from Stordalen Mire, Sweden - 712E3D metaG | ecosystem: Environmental > Terrestrial > Soil > Wetlands > Permafrost | place: Sweden: Stordalen | collected... | reverse complement strand
GGAACGGCTGCTGGAGTTGTACGACCGCGAGCCGAGATTCATCCAGCCCGAGACGCGGCGCAACGAAGTGATCGCGTTCGTGAAGCAGGGGCTGAACGACCTCTCGATTACGCGCAGCAACATCAAGTGGGGCATCCCGGTGGCCGGCGAGGCGCCGCACGTTTTCTACGTGTGGTTCGACGCGCTGACCACTTACATGAGCGCGGTGGAGGGCGAGAACCTGTGGCCCGCCGACCTGCACCTGATCGGCAAGGAGATCGTGCGCTTTCACGCCATCTACTGGCCCGCTTTCCTGATGGCCGCGGAGTTGCCGCTACCCAAACGCATCTTCGCCCACGGCTGGCTGCTGTTCGAAGAGAGCAAAATGAGTAAGTCGCGCGGTAACATCGTTAGGCCGGAACCGATCCGGCAGGTGATGGGGACCGACGCGCTGCGTTACTTCCTGCTGCGCGAGATCGTTTTCGGGCAGGACGGCGGGTTCAGTTACGACGCGCTGGTGGGCCGCTACAACTCCGACCTGGCCAACGGCCTGGGCAATCTGGCCAGCCGCACGCTGACCATGATCCACCAGTACTGCGGGGGCGCGATTCCCGCGCCCACGTCGGAAGGCGCGATACCGCAGGGGGTGCGGCAGACGGTCGAGACGGTCGTCGCCGCGTTCGAGGAATTCGAGTTCTCGAAGGGGCTGGAGGCGATCTGGGCGCTGCTCTCGGCCACCGACAAGTTCATCGTCGAGCAGGCGCCCTGGGTGCTGGCGAAAAAGCCCGAATCGCGCGCGCAGCTCGACGCCACGCTCTACACCGCCGCCGAGGTGCTGCGCATCGCGACCGTGCTGCTCGCGCCAGTGCTGCCGGAATCCACCGCGAAGATCTGGACGCAGCTTGGAATGCCTGGGCCGCTCGAATCCGTGCGGCTCCAGGGACTGGCCTGGGGGCAGTTGCAGGCGGGCCAGAAGGTCGGCGCGGTGGCGGGGGTGTTCCCGCGCATCGACGCCAAGCTGGCGATTCCCGAGATGCGCGCGCTGGAGGAGAAAGAAGCCGTGCGGCAAGCGGCGCTGCTGGGCAAGACGCCCCCGCCCGCACCGAGTGCCGAGGCGGCGCCCAAGATCTCGATCGAGGATTTCGCCAAAGTCGAGATGCGGGTCGGGCTGGTGCTCGAGGCCGAGCCGGTGAAGGGCGCCAACAAGCTGCTCAAGTTGAAGGTGGATATTGGCGAGCCCGAGCCGCGCTCGCTGGTCGCTGGCATCGCCGAGGCTTACACGCCCGAGCAATTGATCGGCCGCAAGGTCGTCATCGTAACCAACCTGGAGCCGCGCAAGTTGCGTGGCGTCGAATCCAACGGGATGATCGTGGCCGCCTCGATCGAGGGTGGCAAGCCGGTGCTGGCGGGATTTCTGGAAGACATTCCGGTCGGGGCGCGCCTGAAGTAATGCTGGTCGATTCCCATTGCCATCTCGACGATCCGCAATTCGACGCGGATCGAGAGGCGGTGATCCAGCGGGCGCTCGAAGCGGGCGTCGGGCAGATGCTGGCGGTTGGGTCCGGGCCGCCCGATCTCGAAGCGGGTATCCGGCTCGCGGAGGCCTGGCCGCACATTTTCGCGAGCGTGGGCGTTCACCCGCACGAGGCCAGCAAGGCGACCCAGGAAACCTTCGAGCGGATGCAGGAGTTGCTCGCGCACCCCAAAGTTGTGGCCATCGGCGAGATCGGGCTCGACTATCACTACGACTTCTCGCCGCGCGAAGTGCAGCGCGAGGTGTTTTCGAGACAACTCGCGATGGCGCGTAAACCGGTGATCATCCATACCCGCGAAGCCTGGGACGACACCCTGCGGCTGCTCCGCGAGCACCCGGGCGTAACCGGGGTCTTTCACTGTTTCTCGGGCGGGCCGGAAGAGGCGGAGCAAGTGTTGGAAATGGGTTTCTACCTCAGCTTCGCGGGCGTGGTGACCTTTCCAAAGGCGCTGCGGATTCAGGAGGCCGCGCGGATGGCGCCCTCTGACCGCCTGCTTGTCGAAACCGACGCGCCCTACCTCGCGCCCGTGCCCAGGCGCGGCAAGCGGAACGAGCCCGCATTCGTCCTGGAAACCGCCCGCCGAGTGGCCGAACTGCGCGGCGAGAGCCTGGACCAACTCGCGGCGGCCACCACGGAGAACTTTCGGCGGGTGTTTGCTGCCGGATGTTAGACTGAATAGCATCCATGGAGTCGGGCAACGCTGGGGTGTCGATGACGGCGCGGGAGATGGTGGGGCTGGTTGAGGCGGAACTTCGGCAGGTGGAGCGGGAGATCAGCCTGGAGTGGATCGCCTCGGTGGATGCGATCACCACCATCGGCCTGTATTTGCAGGCCAGCGGCGGCAAGCGGCTGCGTCCCATGCTGGTGCTGCTGGCTTCCAAGCTGATCGGCGACGGGGGAGAAAGCGCCATCCGGCTGGGCGCGGTGGTCGAGATGATCCACAGCGCCACGCTGGTTCACGACGACATCATCGACGACGCGCGCACCCGCCGCGGCCGGCCTTCCACCAACATCCAGTGGGGCAACCACACTTCGGTGCTCGCGGGCGACTGGCTCTACATGCAGGCCTTCCAGATCGCATTGCGCGAGCGCAACTTTCACATCCTCGACCTGCTGATCGGCGTGACCCAAACCATGGTCGAGGGCGAATTGATGCAGCTCCAGCGCATCGGCTCGATGGAGGTGACCGAGGCGGACTACATGGACCTGACCGAGCGCAAGACGGCCGGTCTGTTCTCGACCTGTGCGCGGCTGGGCGCGATCGTCGCGGGCGCCGATGCGGCCACCGAGGACAAGCTGGGCGAATACGCCTGGAACGTGGGCATGGCCTTCCAACTCATCGACGACATCCTGGATTTCACGGCGCACGAGAATGTGCTGGGGAAGCCGGTGGGCAACGACCTATGGGAAGGCAAGGTGACGCTGCCGCTGATCTACGCGCTCGAGGAAGCCGGCCCCGAGGAGCGGCGCATGGTGGCCACCGTTCTCGAAGACCGCAACTACGAACGCGTACCCTTCACCAGCATCCTGGAACTGATCGGCCAGCGCCGCGGGGTGGAGCGGGTGCGGGAGCGCGCCCGCCTGTTCACGGAAAAGGCCCGCGCGCTCATCGGGGAGTTCCCCGAATCCCCGTATCAGCGCGCGCTCTACTCGGTCACCGAATTGGTGACGGATCGGGATCATTGAAGGACCGCTCCCTCGCACCGCTCCCTCGCGGTCGCGGCTCGATTACCGGATGTTAAGATGAAGGCTAGCCGTCATGGATTCACGCCGTAGATTCATCGGAAAGTTCGCCAGCGGGCTGGCGGGAACGCTCGCCGTGCCCTCCGCAGTGCTCGGAGCGAACCAGCGGATCCGCCTCGGATTCGTTGGCCTGGGGGAACGCGGCATGCAGTTGGCGCGCGAGGCGTTGGAGTGTCCGGACACGGAGCTGGTTGCATTCGCCGACGTTTACACCAGGCGTCTCGAAGAGGCCCGGAAGCTCGCGCCCGGCGCCCGGACGCACCTCGACTATCGCCGGCTGCTCGACGACCGGTCCATCGACGCCGTGCTCATCGCCACGCCGCAGCACCTGCACTGCGAGCAGTTCCGCGCCGCGCTCGACGCCGGCAAGCACGTCTACCAGGAAAAGACGATGGCCTTCACCGTGGAGCACGCCAAACGCATGCGCGCCGCGGTTCAGAAGGCCGGCAAGCGCACGGTGCAAATCGGTCACCAGTGTTGTTCCTCCGGGCAGGTCGCGGATGCCGTGGATTTCATTGGCACCGGGTACGTGGGCAAGCTCACCGCCATCGTGGCGCACATGTACCGCAACACGCCGCACGGCAAACCGCAGTGGAGCCGGCTGGTTTACCCGGACATGACGCCGGAGAACATCGTGTGGGATTCGTTCCTGGGCGAGGCTCCCAGGCGGTCGTTCGACGCCAACCGTTTTCTCAACTGGCGGTTCTTCTGGGACTACTCGGGCGGCAATTTCCACGAGAACATGTGTCACCAGCTTGCCTTCTGGTACAAGGTGCTGGGCCTGGACATACCCAAGACGATCACCGCTACCGGCGGCATTCTCCTGTGGAAGGACGGGCGCGAAGTGCCGGACACCATGAACGTGGCCATGGAACACGCCGAGGGGCTGCAGTTCACCTGGGACTCCGGATTCGGCAACAACTATTACGGCGTCACCGAGGACGTGCTGGGCACCGACGGCACCATCTCCCGGGGCCAGCAGCTTCGCTATGCGCCGCAGAAGGTGAACCGCCCGGAGGCCGGCGAAATGCTGGGGCAAACCGGCGCGCGCAAGAACGCGCACATGCAGAACTTTCTGGACTGCATTCGTTCCGGCAGTCCACCGAATTGCCCGTTCGATCTGGGTTTCCGCGTTTCCATCGCCTGCCGGATGGCGGTGGAAAGCTATCGAACGGGCCGAACGGTGCGCTGGGATCGGGACAAAGAAGAAATCGTATAGACCGGAATGGATTTCGAATACTCGCCCGAGCAGCTTCAGCTCCGCAAGACGGTGCGTGAATTCGCGGAGGCGGAACTCGCGCCTCACGTCCTGGAATGGGACGAGGGACAAATCTTCCCGCGCGAGGCGATCCGCAAGATCGGCCGGCTTGGCTACATGGGCTCGATCTTCCCGGAGGAATTGGGCGGCGCGGGGCTGGGATACATCGAGTACGCGATTCCGATCGAGGAGCTGGCGCGCATCGATCCCTCGGTGGCGCTGATCGTAGCGGCCCACACTTCGCTGTGCGGAATCACATCTTCTCGGCGGGCAGCGACGAGCAGCGGCGGCGATACATGCCGCGCCTGGCTACGGGCGAGTGGATCGGCTGCTGGTCGCTCACCGAACCGGAAGCCGGGTCGGACGCCGCCGGCACCCGCACCAGCGCGGTGCGCGAGGGAGATGGTTGGGTGTTAAACGGGGCGAAAACGTTCACCACCAACGCGCATGAAGCGGACGTCTGCGTGGCCATGGCGGTAACCGACCGCGCCGCCGCCCAGCACGGCATCTCCGCGTTCATCTTCGATCGGGGCACGCCCGGATTCCGCCTGGGCCGCAAAGAGAACAAGCTGGGCATGCGGGCCAGCTCCACAGGCGAAGTCATCTTCGAGAACTGCCTCGCCGCCCTGTCGGTCGGAACGGCGCAGGGCGCCTACGACGTGGCGTTCAAGTACTCCCGGCAGCGCCGCCAATTCGGGCGGCACATTTCCGAATTCCAGGCGATCCAGTTCAAGCTCGCCGACATGGCCGCCTCCGTCGACGCCGCGCGCCTGCTCGCGCTGCGCGCCGGGTATCTGAAGGACCAGGGCCGGCGGGTCACCAAGGAATCGGCCATCGCCAAGCTGTTCGCCTCCGAGACCGCGGTGCAAGTGGCCGAGCAGGCGGTGCAAGTGCTGGGCGGCTACGGTCTCATCAAGGACTACCGCGTCGAGAAGTTTTACCGCGACGTGAAGCTGTGCACGATCGGGGAAGGAACCAGCGAGATTCAGCGCCTTGTCATCGCACGCCAGCTCCTCAAGGACTGAGATGTCCGCCTGGGCCGCGCAAATCCTCGGTGGCGACGTGCGAGCGCTGGCTCGGGCCGCCAGCGCCATCGAGAACCGCCGCCCCGAAGCCGTCGCGCTCATGCAGGAACTGTTCCCGCGGACCGGGCGCGCGGCGCTGATCGGCGTCACCGGGGCGTCGGGCGCGGGCAAGAGCACTCTAGTGGATCAACTGGCGCGCGGGTTGCGCGACCAGGGGCGCACGGTCGGGATCCTGGCGGTCGATCCCACCAGCCCATTCACGGGCGGCGCGATCCTGGGCGACCGCATACGCATGCAACAGCACCACGCGGATGCGGGCGTGTTCATCCGCTCCATGGCTTCCCGCGGGGCGCTGGGCGGGCTGGCGGCGGCGACCACCGATCTGGCCCTGCTGCTCGATGCAGCGGGCAAAGACGTGGTGCTGATTGAAACCGTCGGCGTGGGGCAGGACGAGGTGGAAGTGGCGCGGCTGGCGGACCTGACCATTCTGGTACTGGTGCCCGGCATGGGCGACGACGTGCAAAGCATGAAAGCGGGTATCATGGAGATCGCCGACATCTTCGTGATCAACAAAGCGGATCGGCCGGGCGTGGACACGCTCGAGCGCGAGGTGCAAGCGATGCTCGGCCTAGCGGCCCAAACCGGCGACTGGCGCCCGCCGATTCTCAAAGTTGTGGCGACGGAAGGGAAGGGAATCGACGCCCTCCTGGAGGCAGTCCGGAGTTTCCAGGAATCGGGTGCGAAGCGAGACCGCCGCGCCCAGATGTGGTGCCTGCGATTGCGCGAAATGTTGCGCGAGCGTTTGCTGGAGCGGGTGCCGACCGGCGAGCTCGAGGCCGCGGCGGAAGAAGTGGCGGCGCGCCGCCGGGACCCATATTCGGTGATCGATGAGTGGCTTAAACGAATATAGGATCGACCATGTCGGCATCGCCGTGCGATCGCTCGAAGCCGCGCTCAAGTTCTACGAGGGCGCGCTCGGGATGGGCGCGAGCGGGCGCGAAACCGTCGCCGCGGAGAAGGTGAACGTGGCGATGCTGCCGGCGGGCGGACCGCGCATCGAGCTGATCGAGGCCACGGAGGCGGACTCGGCCGTCGGCCGCTTCCTGGACCAGCGGGGCGAAGGGCTGCACCACGTCGCGCTGCTGGTTCCGGACCTCGAGGCGGCGGTCGAACGACTTAAGACTGCGGGCGCTCGTCTGGTGAACGAGCCGCGGCGCGGCGCGGGCGGCCATCTTTACGTCTTCGTGCACCCCGCCTCGACCGGCGGGGTGCTTCTCGAACTCATTCAGGAACCATGAATCCCGGAGCACACACTTGAAGGCACAAATCGGAATCATCGGCGGCAGCGGGCTGTATTCCATGCCCGGGTTTGAGTTGCAGCAGGAGATGGCGGTCGAGACGCCGTGGGGATGGCCCTCGGACCACTACGTCGTGGGCAAGCTGGGGGGCAAGCAGGTGGCCTTCCTGGCGCGGCATGGGCGCGGCCACCGCATCTCTCCCTCGGAGCTGAATTTTCGCGCCAACATTTACGGCTTCAAGTCGCTCGGCGTCGAGCGCATCATCTCGGTAAGCGCGGTCGGCTCGCTCAAGGAGGAGCACCGGCCGCTGGATTTCGTCATCCCGGACCAGTTCTTCGACCGCACGCGCGGGCGCGCCTCGACTTTCTTCGGAGACGGGCTGGTGGTGCACATCGGCTTCTCCGACCCGATTTGCCCGCAGATGGCCGAGGCCGTTCACCAGGCCTGCCTGGCGGAGGGCGTGAAAGCCACGCGCGGCGGAACTTACCTGTGTATGGAAGGCCCGCAGTTCTCGACCAAGGCGGAGTCCAACGTCTACCGGAGTTGGGGCATGGACGTCATCGGCATGACCAACCTTCAGGAGGCCAAGCTGGCCCGCGAGGCCGAGATTTGTTACGTCACCGTCGCCATGGTGACGGACTACGATTGCTGGCACCCCGATCACGACGCCGTGACCGTGGCCCAGATCATCGGCAACCTCGTCACGAACGCGGAGAACGCCTGCAAGGTGGTAGCGCGGGCGGTGGCGGAGCTGGCCGACGCGCGGGCCTGCAAGTGCTCCTCGGCGCTTGAACACGCCATTCTCACGGACCGCAGCCTGGTTCCCGAGGCCACGCGGAAGAAACTGGCACTCCTTGTCGGAAAGTATCTCTGAGACCGCCCGGCGGATACTCGACTGCTCGATTCGCGGCCAGGCGTGGCCCGCTGCGCTAGTAGCGCGCCTGATCGAGGAGTCGGCGAGCGAGGAGGGCAGCCACGCGCTATTCCGCATCCTGGCCGAGGGCCTCGCGGACCAATTTGAGCCGCGCCTGGTGGACGCTTACGCCGCGTTGTTCTCCGAGGTGATTGCCTCGGCACTGCCGGACTTGAGCGCCGCCGAGCTGCTGGCGCGCTTCCAGCGCGTGCGCCGGCCTCGACCCATTGAGGGAAACCCGCGGGCTGTCTACGTTCTGTCCCGGGTCACGCTGGGCGCCGATGTGGCCATCACCAGTCGGGTTCTGGATGCCGCCAAACGGCGATTCCCCGCAGCGCGTATCGTGCTCGTGGGCGGGGAGAAGAGCTGGCAGCTTTTCGCCGGAGACCCGCGCATCGAGCACCTCCCCGTGGTCTACCGCCGGGGGACGCTGCGCGAGCGGCTGGCAGTCTGCCCGCGGATCGAAGAGCGCGCGAGCATCGTGATCGACCCCGACTCGCGCCTTACGCAGCTTGGCCTGGTCCCCGTCTGCCCGGAGGAGAGTTACTACTTTTTCGAGAGCCGGGCGTACGGGGCGGATGGCGAGGAATCCCTCGGCGCCCTGACGCGCCGCTGGATCGCCGAGACCTTCGGCGTCCCCGATGCGCGTGCCTGGATCGCACCCGCTTCGCCGCCTGCATCCGCTGCCGATGTCGCCGTGAGCCTCGGAGTGGGAGAGAACCCGGCCAAGGGCCTGCCGCCCGAGTTCGAGGAGCGCCTGCTCGGCGCGCTGGCCGGCCGCGGACTGAACATCATTGTCGATTCCGGCCCGGGAGGCGACGAGCAGGAGCGTGTACGCCGCGCCATCGGTGCGCGGCAGGATCGCATCCGGATGTTCCAAGGCTCGTTCGCAGCCTTTGCCGCCATCATCGCCCGCAGCCGCCTCTACGTCGGCTACGACTCCGCCGGCCAGCACGCCGCCGCAGCCTGCGGCGTGCCGCTGGTGACCATTTTTGCCGGAGCCCCCTGCCCGCGCTTCGCGGAGCGCTGGCGCCCCACCGGCCCCGGCCCCATCGAGGTCATCCAGGCCGGGAATTGCGATCCCGAGCAGGTGCTGGACCAGGCGCTCGGCGGCGCGGTCGACCGGCTGCTGCGGCCCTGCTGACGGGGGCCGCAGATCTTTCCTGACGCCGATCCGACGGCACCGTCGACGGGAGCCGTCGTCTGGCGACTCATTCGATGCGTCGCAGGTCAGGGAGCAAGGTCAATCTGAGCCGCGTAGGAACCAGGCTCGACCTTCCAGGATTTTCCTCGGTCAGTCGATTCCGCCCTCCGTGGGAAGGACTTTTCGCTGGAGGGCCGTGTCGACTTGTTCCAAAACCAAAATCCGGACTGGTCTATGCCGTCGAAACTGGATGTCGCCACGAGCCAGTATTTTCCACCCTTCTCGATGCGGATCTTCTCCGGGCCATCTGCGTGCACTCTGATCCGGCGTCCGTGCTCGTCGCTCTCGTATTTGCCGCTGGTTCCGAGTGGCGCAATCCGTGTTCCGGGGGAGTCGCCACTATCTGCATGCAAGCTTAAGGTAACGTTGTTGAATGCACTCGCGGATACCCCTGTGCACGCGATCTCAACATGTAGTAGTGTACCGGCGTTCGGCGCGAGGAACTGCGCGGCGATCGAGTTCCACTTCCCCAGCGCGTCCTTGCGACCGTACCAGACCATGTCACCACCCTGGTCGGGGAAGTTGTCGAAGGAGATTCTGGCGGGTTTCGCGACGGCGGCGATCTTGGCATCCTGACGCGAACAGCTTGTGACAAAGGCCAGGCAGAGGCAACTCGCGACCACTCGCGCCTCCAGCAGTTTCATAGACCTTGCTTCCTTTCTGCTCTCAGCTTTCCAACGCCGATCTCGCTGTGACCGCTCGGCGGGACTGAAAGTCCCGCGCGGACTGGAAGTCCGCCCTCCAACTGCTGGTACTCCAGCGTATCTTTCGCTTCGCGGTTCAAGCGCTTTGCGTTACGGTTGATGATCTCAAGATCGCTTCGGCGCCTTGGCATTACAGCAGCGCCGTGTCCAGCTCGGCCATGGTGGCCGGCGCTGGGGCGGCGGTGGGCTCGGGGGCGGGCTCGTGGTGGCGGAGGTAGGAGATCAGCTCGTCTTCCGAGTTGCCGAAGAGCGTATCCACCAGTTCCTTGACCGCCAGGCGCTGGAGCGTCTCGCGCGAGAGGACCGGCGCGTAGAGGAACGAGCGGCCGACTTTGCGGCGATCCACCGCGCCCTTGCGCGCCAGGCGGTCCATGATGGTCATCACGGTGGTGTAGGCTAGCGTGCGCCGGGGCGAGAGGGCCAGCATGACTTGCCGGACATTCGCCTCGCGCAGCGTCCACAACGCCTTGAGACACTCGAGTTCGAGCGGCGGCGGAATCTCGCGCGGCGGGCCCGGCTTACGCATCGTCGACCTGATCCTCCCGCTTCTGCAAGGCCCGTCCCAGCTTGTCGGCGAACGGAGAGTGAACGCCCGGCTCCCTGGAGGGCGCCTCGGGTGGCGGCGCCGCCTGTTGCGGAAGGCCTTCCGCCAGGTACTTCAGCTTCTTCAGCACCACCCGCTCGAGTTGCTGGTTGTAGGGGGTCCAATGCCCCTCCACCTGCCGGTCGTTGTCGATGAGCCGGCGCATGCACTCCAGCTTCGCGTCCAGGTCGTCCAGGCAATGCAGCAGCAGCGCCTCGGGGAACAGCGGCACTTTAGGCGAGCCGAACTCCAGCGCGCCGTGATGGCTAAGCACCAGGTGCTCGACCAGCGCTCGCAGCTTCGGCGGGAAATCCGGCAGCCCGCGCAGCTTCTCCTCGATCAGCCGCAGCCCGATCGCGATGTGGCCCAGCAACTGGCCCTCGCTGGTGTAGGCGAACCCGCGATCGTAACTCAGCTCGTAGATCTTGCCGATGTCGTGCAGAATGGCGCCCGCGATCAGCAGGTCGCCGTCGACGGCCTTGTAGTGTCCGGCCGCCAGCCGGCACATGCGGCACAGCGAGAGCACGTGCTCGAGCAGGCCGCCCAGGAAGGCGTGGTGAATGAATTTCGCCGCCGGCGCCTTGACGTAGCGCCGCAGGATCTCCTCGTCCGCCAGGATCAGCTCGAGCAGCGCGCGCAGGTGCGGGTTCCCCACCGCCCCAACCACCTCCCGCAGCTCGGCGAGCATCTCGCCCACGTCGCGCTGGGAGGCGGGCAGGAAGTCCGTGAGATCCACGGAGTCCTCCGCCACCTTCTGTAGCTTGTGGATGGT
>Ga0182017_10003975_pt1 | contig 11015 bp, 9 predicted proteins | sample 712E3DmetaG_FD_120492 | JGI IMG/M metagenome (GOLD analysis project Ga0182017, IMG submission 120492) | Permafrost microbial communities from Stordalen Mire, Sweden - 712E3D metaG | ecosystem: Environmental > Terrestrial > Soil > Wetlands > Permafrost | place: Sweden: Stordalen | collected... | reverse complement strand
GTGCTTTGTTCCTCTTGAGCAATTCCCGCTCGGACCTGGAATCGATCGTAACATGGGGCGATTTCCCGGTCAGTCCAAACAACAATGTTTTTCCACCGGATGCTTGCTGGGGCTTAAGGCGGGCTCGGGCTCACGTCGTGGATGATATCAAGATTGGTCCCATCTGCCAGCACCTGGAGAACACAATTGAGGTGCCTTACGTTTGTCTGCCCTTGATGGCAAAAGGCGATATTTTGGGATTACTTCATCTCAAAAATGCTTTTAACGGGGGAAATTCCAGACCAGCTGAAATAGCGGACCTACGGCAAATGGCAGTCACCTTGTCCGAATACCTCTCGCTATCGATCGCTAATGTGAAGCTCAGTGAAAATCTTTCAAGACAATCTATCCAGGATCCCCAGAGCGGATTGTATAATCGGCACTTTATGGAGGAATCATTGCAGCGTGAAATCACACGAGCTTCGCGGAAGGTAACCCCCATTGGCATTATCATGGGAGATCTGGATCATTTCAAGAAATTTAACGATGTTTACGGTCATGCGGCCGGCGACAAAATTATCGCTGAAATCGGGAAGTTATTCAAAGCCAAATTCAGAGGATCTGACATCGCTTGTCGGTATGGGGGCGAAGAATTCCTAATCATTCTCCCCGAAACCTCGTTGGAAGATACATTCAAACGTGCTAATGGATTAAGAGAGGAAATTAAAAAGCTTGAAATGGTTTTCCAGGGACAAATCTTAGGGGCGATTACCATGTCATTGGGAGTCGCTGCCTACCCTGAGAAAGGTACCCGGATGGAAGACCTGTTGCGTATTGCTGATACTGCGCTGTACAAAGCAAAGCAGGAAGGAAGAGATCGGGTTGTTTCCGGTTAAATTTTAATAAGCTGACTTACCCTGAATTTTGGTCTAATATAACTATTCAGCTACTTTTTGGCTTATCGTGTTTCTTAAATTGACTCTGTCCCAATCCACAATACGCGACTAATTTTACTTTTAGGTACTGATATAATTGGCCAGACTCATTAGTGATCAAATTAATAAAATCTAATATATATTTTAGTTTTTATGAAAACACTCCGAATATGCCTGGAAAACAATACCAAAGCACTATATCAGATAAGCAAAAGAATTATGGAAACAAGCTATTATTTAAAGCATTATAAAATCAGGCGGTACAATAATAAATATTTATTTTGCATAAACCACAACTAATGGTAATTGTAATATATGAATATATATGCGTTATTTCCCTTAATCGCCACAATAGCTTACATCCCCCTTATAGTTACGACTTTAGGTAGCCGTCCTTGGATTAAGCGTAATACATTATTTGTCTTATTCCTAATTCCGGCGATTTTGTGGAGCCTCAGCGATGTATTTTTCAGGAGCACCTATTTTCCTGAATATAAATTCTTTTTTTTCCGCATGATAATAATCACTTTTACGTGGGCTGCCATCCAATTTCACTGTCTCACGTCATCTTTTTACCCGCCGGGAAAATCACGCTGGATACCGTTCGCATACTCTATCCTGGGGGTGGTAATAATTCTGGTGGCAGTGGGTCTAATTCCAGAAGGTATCAAGATAGATACTGATGGAAGTTTACTTCCTAATTATGGAATTTGGATTTTTGCCCTCATAGTTCCCTTTCTTATTCTGGCTGGCAGAAATTATTACATTCTTTCTAAAACACTAAAGATAACAGAAAAGCCTGAAGTTTATAATCAAATCGTAACCTTGATGCTCGGGTTAACCGTATTGCTCGGGTTTACCCTTTCTTCTTTTATGCCTTTGGGCAAGGAATTCCCAATAAGTCACTTTGGTAATCTCATAGTCGCATTTATTCTATCTTATGCTGCTTTAAGGCATAAACTTGTGCCGATTAATATTGTCATAAGACGGAGCTTGATCTGGTTCAGTCTAGCAATATTAGCGGTTCTCGTTTATTGGGTAATGGTGGTAGCTATTGAAGCCTGGTTCGGCCTAAAGATAGATGTAAAATCTGCGCTAGCAGCGAGTATGCTGGCTGCAGTCATCGCAGCTGCTGCCTATGCTTTGCGCGGTGTGTTATTCGCGGGTATGAACAGGTTATTCCAGGGAGAAAGATACATATACCATCAAAATCTAACTGCGTTTGTGGATAATATTCATAAGATGTTCACCTTTAGCGAGCAAGGTAAGGAATTTCTCCAACTAGTAACCAAAGCATTCGGCATTAATAGTGTGTGTTTACTTTTCTTGGAACCACACAGCGAAAATTTTGTTACTATTCTCGTTGAGCCTGATGTGCCTCAAAATCCCATGACAGGCTTTAAGCTATCTGGGCATGATCCGATTGCGGAATATCTGAAAAGGGAAGCAAAACCACTGTCCAGATCAAGCCTGGAAATTCTGCCGGAATTCAAAAGTATCTGGCTGGAAGAACAACAAACAATTAAAAAACGCGGTATTGAACTTTTTGTACCTCTAATAAGCCGAGATAAACTAATCGGCATCTTACTGTTGGGTAAAAAACAGATGGGTAGATATGCATTGTCTGACTATAATTTCCTTGAAGAAATCGCAAATGGTGTTGCAATAAGCATGGAGAAAGAATATGTCCAGCAACAACTCAAAGACAGGGAAAAAGAGCTTTCCATCATTAATCGATCTAATTTGATTATTACCTCCAGCTTGGATATACAGCGGACATACGACAATTTCGCGAAAGAAATCAGGCACATAGTTGATGTCAGTTGGACTGCAATAGAAGTGATTGAGGAAAATGAAATACGCTTTCTTACTTTATCAACTGAAGTAGGATCAGCTTGGCAAGTAGGGGAACGCATACCAATAAAAGATACGCCGGTTGAATGGGTATCCATGAACAAACAATCCCTTGTCGAACCAGATTTGAGTTCCGCAAGTCGGTTCGTAACCGACAAATATCATATAGAACGGGGCATCAAAGCTATTGTTCATATTCCTCTATTAGTACATGATAAGGTTATCGGGGTCCTCGCAGTGGCTAGCCGAAATCCTAAAGTTTATACTAGGCACCGTGTAAAATTGCTGGAGGAACTAGCTTCCCAAATCACTGAATCTGTTGAGAATTCCCGTCTTTTTGCTAAGGCGGAACAAATGGCTAGAATCGATGGAATTACGGGGTTGTTAAATCGTAATTCATTCGACGAGCAAATAACGAACGAAATCGGACGACATCTACGTTACGGTGGAGTATTTTCAGTAATAATTATGGACGTGGATTCTTTCAAAACAATCAATGACAATTTCGGGCATCAGGTTGGCGACGAGGTTCTTAAGCAAATAAGTAACATCGTGAAAAATACCATCAGGACTTCTGACCAGGTTTTCCGTTACGGCGGTGATGAATTTGCCATCCTTTTCCCGCATACAAATCCAAATGGGGCCTGCATTATCGGTGAAAGGGTACGCGATCAGATTATTAAACAATCAATGGTGGATAATGTCAGGATGACGATCAGTCTTGGTGTCGCGGGTTGGCCTGAAGATGCTTTAGTTGGAGATCAAGTTGTTATGGCTGCGGATATCGCTATGTACGCGGCTAAGAAAAATGGTGGCAACCGCTGCCAGCGGTTTGTATCATCCATGCAAATGATTGGTAAATCGGACCACATAAGTACAAGCCAGAGTGAGTATTTAAGCACGATATATGCCATGGCAGCAGCAGTTGATGCCAGAGATCGTTATACTCGAAGCCATTCTCAAAAAGTAAACGATTTTGCTTTGGCCATCGCCGAATCCTTACATATGAGCCCGCTCGAAATAAACCGATTGAGTATGTGTGCGCTCCTGCACGACTTGGGGAAAATAGGTGTTAGCAGTGAAATCCTCAATAAAAGCGGTAAGCTATCTGTTGAAGACTGGGAAGTCATTAGGCAACACCCGCAATTAGGCGCGTCGATTATCAGCCACGTACAAAATCTCGCCTTGTGCGCCCCAGGAATTCTATATCATCACGAACGATACGACGGAAAAGGGTATCCCCGCGGATTGAAAGGAGAGCAAATTCCATTTGAAGCACGTATCTTGGCTATCGCCGATTCATTTGCTGCGATGACTTCCGAGCGACACTATATGGTATCAATGACTATTGAACAAGCTATTGAGGAATTGAAAAGCAATGCAGGGACTCAATTTGACCCTTCCCTTGTCGAGATATTTATACAAAGCAACATTATAGATCAGGCGCGGAGAGTACAATCTGGCAATCCTTCATTAGATAAAGGGAAGTGATTGCAATATTAAGTCGCGCCTGATGTGTCAGAACTGATCCTGATTTATTTTACGATTTTCAATTTTCATACCCTTCTGCTTATTCATAAGTCCTTTTTAAGCCGAACTCGCTTTCAGCAACGCATTCTTGCTAAAATAACACAAGCATTTGACGTGAACTAGATTATTATCAAATAATAATAAAATCGTGTTGCTTTTTTAACATACTTACTTGTATCAATATTTTAAAGAGTTAAGTGGATCCGCGTAATTGAAATATTTACGCGAGTTTTCAATGACGTATTTTTATTTAATGCTTCCAGATTAAATCCTAATTCCGCTCGGACAATCATCTCAAACGCGTTCATCAATCTTTCAGCATTCAGTTTAGAAAATCTATGAAAATACAATTCATAAGATTTAGCTCGCTTTTGTTAATTATTTCCAATAAATTCTGTTCCATTATCCATTTTGTTAACTTTCGATGGACTCCGCGTTTCTATCGTCGGTAATTTACAATAGAACATTGTTCTAGTACATAATACCTTCCTGTTCAGAAATAATTCACCTATACTACTACTAACAGCAATATATTAAAACATACTTAAACAAAGAGAAATATAGCTAGATTGAGTGAGGATTGGCGATGAATTCCACGAGTAGATTACTAACTCCGGACCAGGTTGCCGAAATTCTGCAAGTTCATGTTCTAACTGTGTACAGCTATATCAAAAAGGGTAAATTTGATGCCGTACACTTAGGTCGCTCCTATCGTATTGCCCCTGACGACCTTGATAATTTCATAAAATCCAATAAGTCGAAAAACAATTCAATACCCGACGCTCATTCGATAGGAGGCCGGTAAAATGATTAAAGCAATAGATCTGTTGAGGCAAGGACGGAGCGAAGAACTTTGGGAGATGTGCTGTGGTTATTTGAAGTTATCTCTTGAGCAGTTTATGTTTATTCAAAAAAGACTCCTTTTAGAGCAAATTAATTTGCTAAATAAGTCACCCTCAGGGAAAATGATTCTATCTGGGAAGCCTGAAACCGTAAACGATTTTCGCAATATGGTTCCTCTAACTACTTACGTTGATTATCCTGGACTCCTTGCAAAAAATGACGCAATATTACCTGCTAAAACAGCTTATTGGGTCCACACGTCGGGTAAATCCAGTGAATACGCGTGTAAATGGGTCCCGATAACAGATTCTTATGCGGACGAGTTAAGCAAAATTTCATACGGTCTGTGGATGCTTTCCTGCTGTAGCGAATGGGGCGATGTTTCACAACTTATAGAGTGTCCTAAGGTTGTTTATACTGTTGCTCCTCCCCCTTATATGTCAGGGACTTTAGCAGATATGGTCTTGCTTCAATCTCCCGGAGAATATTTACCGTCTTTAGAACAATCAAAAAGCCTTCCCTTCGATGCCCGTATTAAACTTGCATTCGAAGAGGCATTGTACAAAGGTTTCGATTGCTTTTTCGGATTGTCCGTCGTACTGGCCATGGTCGGTGACGAGTTTAGCAGGTCTATCCAAATCATGGATGTAATGGGAATGTGGAAGCATCCACAGGCTATTGTTCGACTGACTAAGGGCATCATTAAGAGCAAACGGGCCAAACGTAAGATGTTGCCAAAAGATTTATGGAATGTAAAAGGTATCATAAGTGGAGGCCTTGACAGTGCTGTTTATCGCGAAAAGATTAATAAATTGTGGGGCCGATATCCATTGGACGTTTATGCCAGTTCCGAAGGCGGTATCGTAGCGACGCAAACATGGGACTACGGGAGCATGACTTTTATTCCCACTCTTAATTTTCTGGAGTTCATACCAGAAGAAGAACACTTTAAATGGAGCCAGGACAAGAATTACCAACCCAAAACTATACTGCTCGATGAAGTGAAGAAAGACAATGTTTATGAAATTGTCATTACCAACTTTCATGGTGGGTCATTGGTAAGATATAGAATGGGAGATATGGTCAGGATAACCTCGCTAAATAATGAAAATTTGGGCATTAATATTCCGCAGATGGTGTTCGAAAGGAGAGCAGATGATGTCATTGACCTCATATGTGTCAGGCTCACGGAAAAATCAATCTGGCAGGCTATTGAGGATACAATGATTCCCTACGAGGACTGGGTAGCCTATAAAGAACCTGGAGAACTTGTTTTAAATATTCTCCTTGAGCCGAAAAAAGGCAGTCATATTAACCAAGAAGACATTGAAAAATTAATAGCGGAACGACTCATAATGTCCGATATCGCCAAAGATAAGAATATAGTAAGTATACGAGACGACCTTGCCAATATGCTGGATTTTAAAGTAAAGCTCATGTTGTTACCATATGGGACTTTTAGCAACTATTTGCAAGAACGGCAGCTTGAAGGAGCAGACCTTGCTCATTTAAAACCACCACATATTAATCCATCGGACAAAATATTATCAATGCTACGACTAAAAACTAAAATAGCTGAACCAAGTATTATAAAGGAGAAGATTAGAGTTTAAGCGTTTTAGCCTTATTCTCGTTAACCGCGTTACTTACCATAGATATTGGTTCATTTGAGTTGAGCGTTAACTGAAAATAGGATAACTCATTTGAGGATGGTGGCCATTACCTACCCCATCAAACGAGGCCGTTATCGGCATCGAGTTAGCCATGCATTTCACCGAAGAGGAAACAACGGCGGTAGTGTTGGAGTGGAACAAACCACCCATGAAACAGGCCGAGGTTGTTAATACCATACGTGATTGCTACCAACGGTATGATGTATTCGATCCTAAAACAGACAGAAGGAAAAAGTAATCCAATGTGCCAACTGAATTAGCGGCTTCAGTTAAAATATTACATACAAACCGAGACCCAGGAGTTCCGTGAAAATAGAAGACAGGTTTGCCCTTAAGATTACCGCATTCAGCGTATCCGAGTTTGCGTCCGTCTTTCAGTTTGATTTGCGTCCGTTGTGTAAGAGAACAATTTATTGACCGGACGCTTGATGTTAATACTCTCTTTGACTATTGCCATTTAGATACGCTCCCTTTTTAGTACTAAAGTCTTTTCATGTGTTTTTGAATCGTTCTTAGAGCCAAGACATTTCAGGAGTCTTCCTTTCTATCCATTTTTTGAATTCATATTTGGGGTAGCCTATTGCTAGACCGCCATAAATCTTATGATTTTTAGGAAGATTGATCATATTCTCGATTGACTTATCACGCTGTGCAGCGGTTAATAACAATCCAGTATAGAAGCTTCCCAACCCTAACGAATGTGCCATTAAAGTTGCATTTTGCATGGCTAAGTGTGCATTAATATCTGGCATCATTGAAAGCTCATCCGCGTGAAATATTAGCAGAACAGGCGCATTATGCAAAATAATGTCATTACCGCGTTTAAATGCAGCAATCCCCTTTTCAATCAAGGGGACCATTTTTAGAATACTATCAGCTTGCTTCCCAGCCATTACTAAAAACACGGGCTTCATCAAAGGGTTATGTGTCATTTTTACAACCATGGAAAGTTGATCGGTTGTAGCCGTTGCCAGGTTTTCTACTATTGTCTTATTCTGGATTACTATGTATTGTGTCGCCTGTGTGTTATGAGCTGTTGGGGCAAATCGTGCGGCATCTATTATCTGCTCAATTTGTTGTTTTTCAACGGGCTTATCCTGAAAAACCCGCATTGACCTGCGAGTTCTCAGTAATTCCAATAATTCTTCACTAGAAGGCTGGTTCTTTCGATTGATTGGTTGTATAAAACCTTGGGGAAACCCCGAATGAATAATCGCATTACTGGGACAAATTGCAGAACAATGACCGCAAGAAATACAAAATTCTAAATCGTGGACTTCAGGAACAGAGTCTTTAGAGTCCTGGCTGTAGAGTCCCCCGACACAATCTTGAACACACAAGCCACATTTGATGCAATAGTCTTTTTTAATGGTCACTGTTGGCACCATTTATTTCCTCCTGCCTGTATTTGGTTGTACGGCAATCTTAGTTATGTTATACTTTTGTCTATTCTTTTGTACCAATATGACCGGGGTAAAATTGAAACAAGCACCATCAAGTTTTTATAATATGCTCCGGGGATACTTACAACCATATTCTTTTCCAAATCTTTCAGGGAGGAATCGACTACCGATTCCGGCGACATTATTTTGAATTTTTTAAAGAATATATTCTTTTCGACTGACGAAAAATCTCTATAGAAATCTGTATCGATAGCCCCTGGAACAACTTGAACTTTAATACCCTTGCTTTTCACTTCCAAATATAGGGATTCGGAAAACGATTTCAGGAAAGCTTTACTAGCTGCGTAAATAGCTTGTTTCTTGGCCGGAATAAATGCAGCTCCCGAAGCAATGTTGATTACGGTTCCACGTCTATTTTTACTCATATTTGGGAGAGCTGCGTATGCTAATCGCAATGGTACGGTCATTAGCACCTTCATCATGTTTTCATGTTCCACACTGTCTTTGTCAGTAAAAAATATTGGTGCTCCGCCATAGCCTGCGTTGTTGACTAATATTTCAAAGTTTTCACTAGATTTAATGGCATCAACTACCTTCTGAATATCAGAATCGTCCGATAATTCGGCAATAATTACCTTGACACCAATATTAAATTGCTTTGTTAAATCATCAGCCAGTTTTTGAATAATTTCCTGTCTTCTTCCTGTGATTATCAAATCATAACCCTGACTTGCAAACTTTTTAGCATATGCCGCCCCAATACCACTTGTTGATCCTGTGATAAGAGCAGTTTTACTCATCGATTTGCCTTCCTTTAACGCTTTTATTACACTTTTGTTGATCAAATAACTATATCGAACATTACTATTTTCTATTTCGGTTGTCCCGGCATTAAACCGAGTTGCTGCAAGGCTGTAACCAGGTTATAATATTCTGATTGTCGACTAATCTTGCCGTTATGTAATTGGAAAATCGAAACAGCACGTATGGAAACGATCTTGCCAGTAGCTGATACTCCAGGCACGGTGCGAAGTGTATTTGTATGGGTTCCTGAGAAGACATATTCGCTGGTTGCCCAATCGTCGGTACCGAAAACTGACTTTAATTCATATTTCATGTCTGGAACCTCAGCGAAACTGGAGTTAAGCGCATCGGTAAATTCTTTTTTACCACGGTAGACGCTTCCACGGGTTACATTCTCGTAAATGCAATCATCGGTAAAGAAAGAAAGAAAGAGTCTTATTTACATCCTGTGAATTCACCGCTGATATATATTCATTCATCATCTTTTTTATATCCGTTGCCATCTCGATCTCTCCTTTATTTTTTCAAACAATCTTTATTTACCCAGACGCATGGTACTACGTTAATTGCTTCACAACGTTCGATCTCAAACGACATATAAGATTAGATTTCATGATATTGTCAGACGTAGTTACTAAAATATTGTTTTTTTCTAATTTTTGGAAATTGTTTTTCCGATCTTGCTACTTTTTCCCATTTGCCAAGGATAAAGAGCAAAAAGAACCACGGCGAAGACGGCATGCAAGATAATCAGCATCCCCGCATGGCTGAAGTCGACGTCACCTTTTACGATTGAATACAACCCGGCTGCTGTAGCAAGAATAAACCACACGATAGCAAACTTCACCCAGTTGATATGACGCAACGGATCCCGCGCGGCAACAATAAGAAAGCTGCCTGGGACAATGAGGCAGATCCCTAGCAACGCCATAATATATTTGAGATAACCGGTCACGTCATTGACGCCGCCTGAACTTGCTAACTTGTCGGGGAAAAAAACAAGCAGCAGACCAAACAAAATCTCAACCACCGCAAAGACAATCAATGCTATCTTCAGAGCCCGTATCATTCCTTACCTCCTGTGATAAGATTCGTTCTGAAAAACGAAAACCTTCTTGCTGATTAATAATACTTTGGTTGCTTAAATATCTTGGTAGCCTGGGCACAATAGGGAATTCCAAATAGCCAGCAAAACAAACTGTCTACCGCTAGATAGCTCCTTCTATCCGTATCGAAAACGTGTATTTTCTAAGGTTGAGCTTCAAGTATATTTTTTAAATTGTTGAGAGCCACTTTCATCTGCTTATGTATTGAATTTACCAACATTGAAGAAAACAGCTTCATAAACCCGGTTATAGTAATATCGAACTGCTGAACAAGTTTTGTGCCTCCGTCAAAAGAAACAAAACTATATCGAACTTTAGTGTTTATGCTTCGGGCACCGTAATCTTTACTCCATGTTTTATTTTGCTCATACCCCGTAACCTTTCCGGTCATCTTTACCTTCATTCCCATCCCCTTATTTGTTGCTGTGAACGTAGTGCCGATGCCAACTTGCCCTTGGGAAGTTTGTTCTGCTTCAGTGATCGAAGAGAACCATTTCGGCCAACTTTTTATATCGAGTGTATACAAGAATACTTTGTTAACCGGGCTTTTAATGTTGATGCTCTCTTCGATTATTGCCACTTGATTACCATCCTTTTTATTTTCTAATCAGTTTCTTTTGCAGGTCCCAGAGCATAATATATATCACTGGGGTTCCCCGACCAATGCTAACGCGGATTCAAACCAGTTATTTTGGATATATTTAATTACATGATTTGTAGTCGATTTAATATTAGATCCAACTGTGCGCGCTGTTGTTGTTGTTGCTATTCTGTGTGTAGATTACTACATGCTGTAGCACTTAATTTGCTGTGACATTTCTTAATCTTGGTGAATTTCTTGTATCAACAATTTTGTTTATAATTCAACGAAAATAATTATTGCGTATT
>Ga0182017_10003971_pt1 | contig 11021 bp, 6 predicted proteins | sample 712E3DmetaG_FD_120492 | JGI IMG/M metagenome (GOLD analysis project Ga0182017, IMG submission 120492) | Permafrost microbial communities from Stordalen Mire, Sweden - 712E3D metaG | ecosystem: Environmental > Terrestrial > Soil > Wetlands > Permafrost | place: Sweden: Stordalen | collected... | reverse complement strand
GGTTGGAGCGCAATTCTGGCCGGAATCCGGCTCTGGTCCCCATCGTTCAGCGGTTAGGACATCGCCCTTTCACGGCGGTAACACGGGTTCGAGTCCCGTTGGGGACACCAATCAATTCAGCAAGTTAACGGATGCACTCTGCCCCCAATCGCCTGCGCGGCCCGATCTAGGAAAGAAATCCGTGAGTCCTCTGGTTCAAGCTCTCTCCCGCATCCTGCCCCATCGCCAGGTCATCGCCGACCCCCTGCGCCGCCTTGCGTATGGCACGGACGCCAGCTTCTACCGCATGGTTCCCGAAGTGGTTGCAGTGGTCGAAACCGAGCAGGAGGTGCAGGCCCTGCTGCAAGTGGCGCGCGCGCATTGTCGCCCGGTCACGTTTCGCGCGGCCGGAACCAGCCTCTCCGGCCAGGCGGTGACGGATGGCGTGCTGGCATTGATCGGCGAAAACTTTGCGACCTGCGAAATATCACCCGATGCCTCCACGGTCCGCCTTGGCCCAGGCATCGTCGGCGGCGAAGTGAACGACCTCCTCGCCCCATTCGGACGCAAAATCGGCCCCGACCCGGCCTCCATTAGTGCATGCAAGATCGGGGGCATCGCCGCGAACAATGCCTCCGGCATGTGCTGCGGCACCGCGCAGAACAGCTATCGCACGCTGGCCGGCCTGCGCGTGGTGCTGGCCGATGGCTCGCTGCTCGACACCGAAGAAGCGTCCAGCGTCGCGGCCTTTCGCCAAAGCCATGCAGCCTTGTTGAGCGAACTGGAGCAACTCGGCGTTGCCACCCGTGCCAATACCGCACTGGCCGCGCGCATCCGCCACAAGTACAGGATCAAGAACACCACCGGCTACAGCCTCAACGCGCTCATCGATTACGAGGACCCGATCGAGATACTCTCGCACCTCATGATCGGCTCGGAGGGCACGCTTGGCTTCCTCTCGTGCATTACCCTCCGCACCGTCGTCGAAGATCCCTGCAAGGCCAGCGCGCTGGTCTTCTTTCCAACCATCGAAACTGCCTGCCAGGCCGTCATTCGCCTCAAGCCGCAACCCGTCTCGGCGGTCGAGCTGCTCGACCGGTCCGCCCTGCGCTCGGTCGAGGACAAGCCCGGACTGCCGCCGATGCTGCGCACCCTGAGCAATGAAGCGGCCGCTCTGCTGATTGAGGTGCGCGCCGACAACACCCTGCTTCTCGAACAGCGCATGAATGCCACGCTTGGCGCACTGGCCGGGATCGCCACCGTCGAATCCGCCAGTTTTTCCACCGATCCCGCCACATGCGAGATGTACTGGAAGGTGCGCAAAGGCGCCTTCCCCTCGGTGGGCGCCATGCGCCGCGCCGGAACCACCGTCATCATCGAGGACGTCGCCTTTCCCTTTGAATCGCTGGCCGCCGCAACGCTGGACCTGCAGGCCCTGCTGCGGCAACACGGCTACAGCGAGGGCATCATCTTTGGCCATGCGCTCGAAGGCAACCTCCACTTCGTCTTCACCCAGGACTTCAGCGACCCCGCCGAGGTCGATCGCTACGCGCGCTTCATGGAAGAGATATGCAAACTCGTCGTCGAAAAGTACGATGGCTCGCTCAAGGCCGAGCACGGCACCGGCCGCAACATGGCGCCCTTCGTCGAGATGGAATGGGGACGGCAGGCCACCGGCCTGATGCGCCGCATCAAAGCGCTCTTCGACCCGGAGAATCTCCTCAATCCCGGAGTCATTCTCAACGACGACCCGCAAATCCACCTGAAAAACTTCAAGCCCATGCCGGCGGCAGACGGCATCGTCGACCGGTGTACGGAGTGTGGCTACTGCGAACCCATGTGTCCGTCGCATGGGCTCACCCTGTCGCCGCGCCAGCGCATCGTCAGTTGGCGCGAGCTGTCGCGCCGCGCCGCCACCGGCGAAGATGCGTCCGATCTCGAAGCCGATTTTGCCTACGATAGCCTCGACACCTGTGCCGGCTGCGGCCTCTGTTCCACTGCCTGCCCGGTAGACATCAATATAGGCGATCTCACCCGTCTCCTGCGCGGGCGCAAACTGGGCGCTGCATCGCTCCGTATCGGCGAGTGGACGGTCGGCAACTTTGGCAAGGTCGCCACCGCAGCGTGTGCGGGCCTCGCCATCGGCCACGCCGTCTCTGCCGTCGTTGGTGACGCCGCGCTCGCACGCCTCTCCAGGGGCGCATGGAAGCGCGGAATGCCGCGCGCAGGCACTCTACCCGCTAAGTACAAAGGCGCGGGCGATCCGGTCGTGTACTTCCCAGCCTGCGGGGCCGCATCTTCGGCGCCAACAGCCCGCAGGAAGCATCGCTCGCCGAAGTCGTCATCGAGCTTCTGGTCCGCGCCGGTTACGCGCCGCGCCTGCCCGAAGGTTTCGACAAGCTCTGTTGCGGCCAGATGCTCGAAAGCAAAGGAATGGCCGATGCAGCCGACCAGATGGCCGACAACCTCACCCAGGCATTGTTGAAGGCGGCCGACGACGGCCACGGAGGGTTCTATCCGGTAATCATCGACGCCAGCACCTGCTCGGCGCGCATGAAGAAGCGTCTTGCCGGCCGCCTGCCGCTCTACGACTTCCACGAGTTTGCCCACGACGCTCTGCTTCCGCGCCTGCGCATCACGCGCAAGCCGGGCCCCGTTGCGCTGCACGTCAACTGCAGCGTCCGCCGCACCGGTTCCGGCGCCAAGTTGCGCCGCCTGATCGAGGCCTGCGTGGACCAGGTCGTCGAGCCTGCCGGCGTTCTCTGCTGCGGCTTTGCCGGCGACCGCGGATTCGTCGTTCCCGAACTCAACGTCCACGCCCTGCGCAGGATCCATGAAGCCCTGCCAAAGAACTGCCGCGAGGGCGTCTCCACCAACCGCACCTGCGAGATCGGCCTCACCGCCGAGACCGGCCGCCCCTACCATTCCATCGCATATTTGCTTGAAGAATGCAGCCGACCGGTTATCATGGGGGCCTGCTGATCCTCTACCGAATCATGCCGCTCAAATCGTTCCACTCATCCTGAATCCAAACCGGAGAAGTCGATCGCCATAACAAAGGAGTCTCCCCTTGCACCCCTGGCAACAGGTATACGACCCAGCCGGCAACATCTGGCTCTCATCGCTGATCGCATCGCTCCCAATTCTATTCTTCTTCGTTGCATTGACTCTTCTCCGCATGAAGGGCTATCTCGCCGGCACGCTGACTGTAGCCCTTGCGCTTCTGGTGTCGATCTTCTTCTTCCGTATGCCCATCGCCATGGCGTTGGCAGCCGCGGGGGCAGGCTTTCTCTTCGGACTCTGGCCGATTGCATGGATTATCGTCACAGCCGTATTTCTTTACAAAATCACCGTCAGGACAGGGCAGTTTGAAGTCATCCGCGCCTCGGTGGTCTCCATCACCGAAGACCAGCGCCTGCAGATGCTTCTGGTCGGCTTCTCGTTCGGCGCATTTCTCGAAGGCGCGGCGGGCTTTGGCGCGCCGGTGGCCATCACGGCCGCCTTGCTGGTCGGCCTGGGCTTCAACCCGCTCTACGCCGCGGGCCTGTGTCTCATCGCCAACACCGCGCCGGTGGCCTTCGGCGCTATGGGCATTCCGATTCTCGTCGCCGGACAGGTCACCGGCATCGATGCGTTCAAAATCGGCGCAATGGCCGGACGCCAACTGCCCCTGCTCTCGTTTCTCATCCCCTCCTGGGTCATCCTCATCATGGACGGCTGGCGCGGCGTGCGCCAGACCTGGCCTGCAATCCTGGTCTGCGGAGGCACCTTTGCCGTCACTCAGTTTCTGACCTCCAACTTCATCGGTCCGGAGTTGCCAGACATCACCTCCGCCTTGGTGAGCCTGATCTCGCTCACCCTCTTTCTCAAGTTCTGGAAGCCCAAAACCATCTTCCGTTTCCCCGGTCAGGAAGCGACGATAAAAACGGAAAGCCACTCCTTCGCGCAGGTGGCCAAGGCGTGGTCGCCCTTCGCCATCCTGACCGTCTTCGTCACCATATGGTCGATCAAGCCCTTCAAGGCGCTCTTCGCCAAGGGAGGCAATCTGGCCTGGACTGTCATCAACAAGCCGGTGCCGATGCTCGACAAACTGGTGATCAAAATGCCGCCCATCACCAACGGCCCCACGCCCTACGCATCGGTCTACACATTCGACTGGTTGTCCGCCACCGGCACCGCAATCCTGCTCTCGGCCTTAGTCAGCATCCTGGTGCTGCGCATGAAGCCGATGGATGCAATCAGGACCTTCGCCAGCACTTTGAACAGCCTGAAACTCCCCATCTTCTCCATCGGCATGGTGCTGGCCTTCGCCAATATCGCCAACTACTCCGGCCTCTCCGCGACCCTGGCCATGCTTCTGGCCGCAACGGGCCTCATTTTTCCATTCTTCTCGCCTTTCCTGGGATGGATCGGCGTCTTTCTCACCGGATCGGACACCTCTTCAAACGCCCTGTTCTGCAACCTGCAGGCCAACACTGCCCATCAGATCGGCGTCAGCAATACCCTGATGGTCGCGGCCAATTCCAGCGGCGGCGTCACCGGCAAGATGATCTCTCCGCAGTCCATCGCGGTTGCCTCCGGCGCGGTCGGCCTGGTGGGCCGCGAATCCGACCTCTTCCGTTTCACCCTCAAGCACAGCCTGATGCTCGCCGGTTTGGTTGGCGTCATCACCATGCTGCAGGCCTACGTCTTCACTCGCATGATTCCGCAGTAACTCGAATGATTCCGTATTCGGGGGATGACAGACGCCGCTGGCTCACGCGCCCAGTTCCAGATCGTCCAGCCGCCGCCACTTGTAGATGGCGATCGACACCACCCAGCTCAGCGCGAAGATCGCGATGATGAAGTAGCCCAGTGCGCCGAAGTTGTTGTTCAGCCTGCGCACCGCGTCCCAGAAGATCCCGCTCAGGTGGAAGTGTCCGGCCAGCAGCCCCAGCGCCTCGATCCCTCCCACCACCATCGCCACCACCACCGATACAAACGTGATCGTCATGTTGTAGTACAGCTTGCGCACCGGCTTGATGAACGCCCATCCATACGCCCCCAGCATCAGGATGTTGTCCGTCGTGTCGATCAGCGACATCCCCGCCGCAAACAGCACCGGGAACACCAGGATGGAGTACAGCGACAGCCCCTTCGATGCCTCCGCCGCGGAAATGCCCAGCAGTCCAATCTCGGTGGCCGTGTCGAAGCCCAGCCCAAACAGCACGCCCAGCGGATACATGTGCCAGCTTCGCGTGATGATCCTGAACATGGGGCGGAACAGCCTCGACAGGAAGCCGCGGTCGGCCAGCAGCATGTCGAAGTCCTCCTCGACATACGGCGCTCCGCCCCTCACCCGCACGAACGCGCGATAGATCGAGCGCAGAACGATCAGGTTCACAAATGCAATTCCCAGCAGAAACACCGCCGACACCAGCGTGCCCACCACGCCGCCGATCTCCCGCACCCCGTCCATGCGATGTTGCAGTGCCAGCGCCGCCGCCGCAATCGCCGCCGATCCCAGGATGACCACCGTCGAGTGCCCCAGCGAGAACATGAATCCCACCGCCACCGGCCGCTTGCCCTCCTGCATCAGCTTGCGCGTCACGTTGTCGATCGCCGCAATGTGGTCGGCATCCACCGCGTGGCGCAGCCCGAAGCTGTAGGCCAGCAGCGCCGTTCCCAGCAGCAGCGGATAGTGTCGCGAGGCAAGCACCGCCCATACCCACGCACCCACGTTGAAGGCCAGCAGGATTCCGTAGATCCCCACCACCTTGCCGCGCACGCCGCTTGCCGCATCGTTGAATAGTCCAGAGATTCTCATTCGCTCCGTAACACGATTATAGGACCTGTATTATCGCCGCCGCCATACAACCCGCGGTGGAAGGAGATGCTAAGGAGCGTCTCTGGCCATACCAGCCTGAAGAAGACGGGTGATGTGATAGCCGTCACGTATACGAATTTCATAATCGTGCTACTGTTGGCTAGTCCAGCCCTTCCAGTCCGTGAAGGATTCTTGCCCGAAGGAGTTCCCCCTTGTCGCGAATCCCGGTTGTAGCTCTCTCTCTTGCAATCCTTGCCAGCCTGCCTATCAGCCTCTCAGCCCAACAGACAGTCTCCATTCGGATCACCGATCAGACCGGCGCGGTGGTTCCCGGTGCGCAGGTGGTCTCGATCTCCTCCAATGGTTCTTCGTCTCAATCCGTGGTAGCCGATGACAGCGGCACGGCACATGCGGTGTGCCAGCCGGGAACAGCTCTCCACCTCTCCGCGCTTGGATTCGAACCGCAAGCCGCCGTGCTCAAGGACTGCGCTGGCGATCACGAATACCGGCTGGCCCCGGCCAGCGTGCAGACCACGATCAACGTCGCAGTAACACCGGATGACGCGTCCAGCGAGTCCGTAACCACCTCCGAGCAGATCAGCCGCACCAGCGCGCGCACGGTCTTCGACGCCCTGGAAGACCTTTCTCCCGCCGTATTCGTTACGCGGCGCGGCGTGATGGGGTATGGCATCTCCACCAACGGCACCGGCCAGGTGAATATCCGCGGCGTCGGCGGCTCGCCCAATACGGACATCCTTGTCGTCCTCGATGGCCGTCCGGACTTCCAGGGCGAGATGGGCCACACTCTGCCGGACTTCTACAGCCTGTCGGACACAGGCAGCATCCGGTTGGTGGAGGGGCCAACCTCGGTACTCTACGGCAGCAATGCGATGGGCGGAGCGGTGGAGATTCAGCCGCGCAAGCCGAAGCAGGGAACGGAGTTCGAGCTGCAATCGTCGATGGGATCGTTCGGCACGGTGCAGAACCGGCTCTTCGCGGGCAATCGCGCGGGGCGCGGTATCTACACGGCGTCGGCCGGCATCAACGACACCGACGGCGACCGCGCCTACTCCGCCTACCACTCGCAGGACGGCTCGCTGGGCGCGGAGGTCCAGCTCACCTCCATCTGGAACGCTTCGCTGCATGGAAACTACGGCCACTTCCTGGTGCAGGACCCCGGCACGATCAATCCTCCCTACTCCAAGCAAAACTCCGCCAGCGTGGGACGCGGCGGGCTCACCGCCGACGTGGGCAACGCCACGCCCGCGCTCAGCGGTTACACGCGCTTCTATTCCACCTGGGGACACAACGCCATCGCGGACCGTTCGGACACAAACAACAATTTTGACTCCACCGACCGCATCACCGGGGGACGCCTCTTCCAGACCTGGACGCCGCAGCCTGGCCGCGCGCAGAATGCTCTGGCCATGGACTTTGGCGGCGACTTTGTGAACTACGGCGGCGCCGCCGAAAACTTCAACGTCTCGCGGACCAGTGTGAATCTCTACGGCGGTCAGCACCAGATCAGCGACGACGCGGGGTTTGTGCGCGCGCACTGGTCGCCATCTGTAAAGACGCTGCTGAACGCGGGCTTCCGCTATCAGCAGAACTCCCAGTTCGGCGGCATTGCGGTGCCGGAGTTCGGAGCGCAGTGGCACGCGTCTCGCGTCTTCTCGCTCTCGGCCAGCGCCAGCCGGGGATTCCGCAACCCCACCATCCGAGAGCTGTATCTCTTCCCTGCGCCCAACCCAAATCTGCTTCCTGAGCACGAATGGAGCTACGAGGCCACCGTGCAAGCACGGATCTCGCAGAACGTGGCCGCGTGGACCACGTTCTTCTACGCCGACCTCACAAATCAGATCCTCACGCTGGGCTACTATCCCCACATGACGCTGCTGAACAGCGGCGAGGCCATCAACAAGGGCGTGGAGACTACGCTGCGCTGGTCGGGAATCGGCCACGCGGGACACCATCGTCTCAGCGTGACTACGGGCTACGCGTTTCTTGCCTCCACCAACTTTGCGCCTCTGGTGCCCGCCAACAAAGCCAACCTCGGCCTCGACCTCGATATGAAGCACACCTTCCTCCACGCGACGGTGCAGGCTGTCGGCAAGCGTTATGCCGATACTACCCTCACCACGCAGCTTGGCGGATACACCGAGACCGGCCTCAAGCTCAGCGTGCCGGTGCGCCGCAACGTAAGCTTCTTCGCCACCGCGGACAACCTGCTCAATCATCGCTATCAGGTGCAGACGGGCTATCCTATGCCGGGCATCAACGGCGCGGGTGGTTTCGTGGTGCACTTTTAGGAAGCAGTTCGCGATGCGGCAATAAGAATCAAAGAGCGTACCAACGGAGGCAAGGATGAGACAAACTTCGCAAGTCTATTTGTTGAGCATTGCGGCAGGACTGTTGCTTGCCACGGCGTCACTTTCGTCGCAAACGGCAACACCGCAACCGCTCACTGTGCCGCTCGCAGGCGTGCAGGATTCCCGCCCCTTGCTGGAAGGGGTTCCTCAAACGACAGGAATGCGCAGCGGTTTTGTACACCTGAAACCCGGCGAGACGGTCGGCTGGCACACCACCGGCAAGAACGAGGAGTCCCTGGTGGTCTTGCGCGGCCAGGGCGAGGCGCTGATCGACGGCCACGCGAACAAGCCCTTCATCGCTCCGGCGTTTGTCTATATCCCGCCCGCGACCCGTCACAACGTAGCGAACACGGGAACAGGGCCGCTTGAGTATGTGTACGTCGTTGCGCCCGCGAAGTTACAGTAGCTTAGAGTGTAGACTGCGGGAACCCGAACAACGGCTTCTCCGTAAACAGCGCGGTAGCCGCCGTGCGCCAGCCATGTCATGCCGTCGCTAATGAGGATGAGTGTGCGGATGCGTGTGTGGATGCGCGCCCTTCAGGCTCTGGCCGGAGTTGGTCAGCACCAGTTTGCCCAACTCCACCCCGCGCAGTGCCAGCATGTGGTCCGCAATCGCCTGCAGCTCCTTGCTTCGCCCCTTCATGAGCACCACCTCCAGGCAGTAATGGTGGTCCAGGTGGACATGGGTCGTCGCCAGGATCATCGCCCCCGCGGAGTGCTGAAACGCGGTCAGCTTCTCCCCCAGGTTCGGCATGTGGTGGTCATACACCAGCGTCAGTGTCCCCACCACCGGCTTGTTCGAATCCACCGTCTCCGCCAGCAGCGCCTCGCGGATCAGGTCGCGGATCGCCTCCGACCGGTTCTTGTATCCGCGCTTGCCGATCAGCCGGTCGAACTCGTGCAGCAGTTCATCTTCCAGCGAAACTCCGGTCCTGCTCAGGTGTGACATCGGCTTTTACCCTCCCGATTGCAAACGGCTGAACCGCGACTCATGCCAGTAGTTTATCGCCACTGCCCAGCGCGTGGGTCGCCCAGGGCGGCCCGATTGCAATCTGCGTGCATTCTTGCAGCAAGAGAATTACTCTTCCTCCATGTTCATCCAAAGCTCTTCTGCGCTGCCCACGGCCCATCTCTCTGCCTTGAAAACAACTGCCTCCCAGCCTTCCATCGCAGCATCCGCGCCTCGCCGAATCGTTGCCGCGCTGCGTCGAGCAACGGCGTTGCCTCGCCGATTCCTAGCCGCACTCTGCGCGGGAATCGTCGCCCTGGCCCTATGCTCCATCGTCGCCGCGGCGCAGCCTCCAGCTACGGTCGTTGCCACCGATCCTCCGCAGTTCGGCCCATACAACGGCAGCTTCCTCGCCGACGGCCTTGGCCTCCGTGTGCCCATCACCGACGCCCGCGACCCCATCCTGCTGGCCGATTCGCCCTGGTCTCTCTTCTGCTGGATTAAGACCGCAGAACCCGTCAGCACGTTGGAACTCGTCGCCGGAGTGGGCAGCCCCGCGGCCGAGTACGCGCGCTATCTCGCCATCGATGCCGGCAAGGTCACGCTCTGGATGGGCGAGGACAACCAGCTCACCGGTCCCGCAAACCTCACCCCCGGAGAGTGGCATCTGCTCGCAGCCTCGTTCGACGGCTCCCGGCTTCGCCTCTACAGCGATGGCCAGCCCGCCGCATCGGGAACCCTGGTCCTCGGCAGCGTCAACCCCCTCCTGCAGATGGCGCCAACCACCGGCCCGGGAATCGCTCCCGGCCGCCACTTCGGCGGGCAGATCGCCTCCTTCACCCTACTGCGCCACGCTCTCTCCGACAGCGAATTCCATCAGCTCTACCTCGCCCGCCCGGACTTCTCCACCATCATGTTCGAAGCAGGCTCCAAGCCCTGGCCCATCCAGACCCGCGGCCAGGCGGGATATCGCGCGCCCCAGGACCCTGCCACCATGCCCACCTCGCGCGCTCCCTTCTCGCCCGCGGTCGCCATCCAGCGCCCGCCGGTTGGCCCGTCGCTCACCGCGTCCAGCCCTCGAGATATGACCTTCTCCGATGGCTGGACGATGCGCGAGGCCCCCAAGGTCGACGCCGACGGCGCACAGATCAGCACCGCCGCCTACAACGCATCCGGATGGATGCGCGCCACCGTTCCCGGCACCGTGCTCACCACGCTCGTCGATGACGGCGTCTATCCCGACCCCGGCTACGGCCTCAACAATCTCGCCATCCCCGAGTCGCTCAGCAAGCAGGACTACTGGTACCGCAACGCATTCACCGTGCCCGCATCTGCACTCACCAACTCCGACCACGCCGAACTCACCTTTCAGGGGATCAACTACGCGGCCTCGGTGTGGCTGAACGGCAAGCTGCTCGGCACCATGAAGGGCGCATTCCGCCGAGGCAGCTTCGACGTCACCTCCTTGCTCAAGTCCGGCCAACCCAATGTTCTCGCAGTCCGCATCTCGCCGCCGCCCCACCCCGGTATCCCGCAGGAGCAATCGATCCTCGGTGGGCCCGGCGAGAACGGCGGCGCCATGGCGCTCGATGGCCCCACCTTCGTCGCCACCGAGGGCTGGGACTGGATTCCCGGCGTCCGCGACCGCAACAGCGGCATCTGGCAGCCAGTCACCCTGCGCGTCACGAGCAGCCTGAAGATCGGCGATGCGCAGGTCGTCACCACGTTCAAGAATCACGACACCTCGCAGGCCGCCGTTGAGATCGCCGTCCCAGTCACGAATCTCTCATCCGCTCCGGTCGAAGCGACGCTTGTTGCCTCCATCGAAAAGATCTCCGTCCGCAAGAGCGTCACTCTCCCTCCCGGCGACAGTGTCGTCAAGCTCACCCCCGCCGAATTTTCCCAGCTCAATCTCGAT
>Ga0182017_10003969_pt1 | contig 11022 bp, 5 predicted proteins | sample 712E3DmetaG_FD_120492 | JGI IMG/M metagenome (GOLD analysis project Ga0182017, IMG submission 120492) | Permafrost microbial communities from Stordalen Mire, Sweden - 712E3D metaG | ecosystem: Environmental > Terrestrial > Soil > Wetlands > Permafrost | place: Sweden: Stordalen | collected... | reverse complement strand
CGCGTGGTAAACCGCTCCCGCATATTCAATCCGCAGGCTTCGGGCCATTCCTCAGCCACTTTATATCCATCCCATTCCCGCCGTCAACTCCTTTATGCTAATTTTATAGGACCGACCCTTTTAGGAAAGGCCGCGCACGCAATTATCGAAGGCTTAACTAAGGGCCATTCAGGACCCTTTTACTTTTATTTTATAATGGGTGACCCCTTCAAGTTCAATCATTTAATATCGTAAGTTTGGCTCCACCACCCAGGCATATGTTTATCGTTTTGATATTGTAACAGCACGACTTTCCGTCCGGATTTAGTATCTACCAGAACAGCAATATAATTGGTAAATTCGGCGGGCAATTGAACCCCTCTATATGAAATATGCACGTGTCGTATCTCTGAAATTATAATATTCGTTTTTGACTCACCCAAGACATTTAAAGTAACTTGTTCAGGTATGGCTGTAGCAGGCAAACGAAGTAGCGAGGTTAGACCACTTTGAAAGGTGGGATTGGAGGACTCTTTCCGTACAATGTGTTCAATCGGGTCGGTCTTAACACAACTGACCAAAATGGAGCCCATCAAGATCACGAAACATGCGGTCTTCGTCGAAGAGAAAACATCTGCATGTGAAATCTGAATCATCTGAATTAGACTTTTCATTTCCATTTGTTAGTTGAAGCGTTTACTCGTTGGTTGGCGGATTAGATCGCACTATGTCCCACTTTGGAGAACAGCAACAGGACCAATTAATGGTGGTTGTATGCGTCGCTACTTTTTCTCCAGCATCCGGAGGAAGTTGCCAAAAAACTGGCTCGTGCAACGTCCCCGCAGTAGTAAAACCACCCGGAATATTATCATGCCAATCCAAAATTCCGGTTCTTTTTAAGAAGTAAAAGCGGGATTCCCCAGTGATCGTCTCTTGGCCGACTGAATGATCATAAGACTTTATGTTACGCCATTCGTCCTGCCCGACATCTTCATCCCCGGCAAGGGAAAGTCCCTTGGGGAACCCTGCATGGAATGGTCTCTTGCCAATCTCCCAAAACACTACTTCTTCGTGATGGTGAGAATTACCAAACCAACCACATTCTGTCCAATCCTTTACATTAGTTAACTTCTGTACCCAGTAACCATTTTTGGGTATAGGATTGTCAAAATGGATATCCCACAATTCAAAAACTCCACCACATTGCCATGTTTTAGGAGTTAACTCAATTCCATAAAACCATACTTGCCCATCTTCATCAAATAGAGATACTGGATTGTTTCCAACAAAACCGTAGAGATTGTGTCCTCCCAATTCTCCGATTGGATCTCTATTTGGCCACGTTCCTGTGGAAAGTTTGTAGTATCTGTAGCCGTAGTAAAGCAAATCGGATTCGTCATCTTGATATTTAGTCGAGAATCGGAATGGATTTTTTTGGGCCATCGGTCCGGTCATTCTGATGATTTCACCAAACGGGCCATATTCGTAGTTGGCAGAAACTGCCCCATCTGCCGCATTGACCAGAGCAGCTACATTACCATTACCATCGTAAGCCACAAAACAATTCGTCGTTGAAGAGCCGTAGTATGTGGCTTCCAACAATCCACCAACTCCGCCAGCACCCTGCTTTGAACCACTCAAATCTTTGCCCCATGTGTAAGAAGATAGGAGTTGGGAGTTCGGCGACAGGACCGCAATCAAATTCCAACCGTCATATACAAAGCGATTGGTGTACTGCGTCGTGTAATTTGTCCCACTGGTGTAATTCGTCGAAACGATCTTCTGAATGCGTCGCCCTTGATAATCATACGCAAAATCCAGCTTCACCTTTGACCCTGTTGGCGCATTGGTCAGGCTGGTCAGATTGATCAGCCGATTCTCTCCGTCCCATGTATAATTAAACCGCCCGTCATTGGTCAGATTACCGTCTGCGTCATAGCTGAACGGTTCCGGGGCTTTTGCAACGAACACATTGCCGGTTATCGAAGTCTGGCCGGTAGCGGCGGTGATGATGTTTGTCCATAACGCCAATGAACTGTTGCTAACGCTCAATTCGTTTCGGAAATATTCCCCTTTCCGATCCGCCGCCTGGCCGTTGACCGTCACCGTGTTGTTGGCAAAGCTCACACCCTTCACGTCCACATATCCCGGCACGTCGCGATTGGTGAGCTGGTTAAGATTGTTCGCGTAGTAGTTCGCCGTGCGCAGATTCATGCCGTCCTGGTCGCCTCCGGCCTGGGTTTGCGTGCGATTACCAATAGTGTCAAAGGTGTAATCAAACTGTTGTCCCGCCACCGGTGTCCCGTCAGACCAATACTTGTGGCCGCTGGTTACCTGCCCAAGGGAATCGTAATTGTAAATCCAGTAAGAGCCGTCGGCTTGTGCGTTTCGCGTGCGTTGGTTGGCGTTGTTGTAATTGTAATTAAAAGAAATAGGACTCGCAGAGCTCGCCCCTCCGACGGATGAGATGGAGGTCAGCCGGTTCAGATAATCGTATTGTTTTGTCGTCGTCATCCGCGTCACGCTGTTGGACTTGAACGTAATTTGGCCCACCAAGGGCGAATTGGCAAGGTAGCTGTTGGTGGCTGAGTTGTTGTTGCCATCTGAAACGGTGGAAAGGCGCGAGGCGTTGTCGTAGCTGTAGGCGGTCGAGCTGAGGGTTGAGAGTTGAGAGTTGAGGGCAAGACTGGTGCGACGGAGATTGGCGTCGTAGCCGTTGGTTACGGAGAGGCCATTCAGAATGCCGTTGGAATAGGATTCACTCAAAAGCTCATTGGCCAAGTTGTAGGCCAGGGTGTTGGTGATGCCGTTGCATTTTACCGAGTTCAGCCGGCCCAGCCGGTCATAGCTGTTGGTCCTATTGGGTGTCTTGCCGTCGGAATAAACTACCGTCGCAAGATCGCCGGCGTTGTTGATGGAATAGGTGGCTGTGATGCCTCGCGCCCATTTGCGCGTTTGGGGACGGCCTGCCGCTGTGTAGGTATAGGACGGCCCCGCCGTACTGCCATCGTAAACCTTGTTGGTGAGAAAACCGCGGTAGCCGTCGTATTTCCAAGTCGTCACCCGCGCCCCATTGCCACCACTGAAATTGCTCCAATTGGTCATCATGTTCACGCGTCCAGCATAATCGTAACTGTAACCCACCGGATAGGTTCGCGAGCCGGATTGCAACCCCGGCTCGCCCGTGAGCAGATAAACACTGTTGACGGTCGTGCCATCGGGTTGGATGACGCTGTATAGGTGGATCATGCTGCACGAGACCTTCAACTGGAAAAGCCTTTCGATCATCGGTGGCTTGGCGCTCTGGCGGTTCTATTTCCAGATTCACGCCGGCAGCATCAAAAGCCTCCAAGTCGTCGAGTTTCTGAACCACCTCCAGCGACATCTGCGCGGGAAAATCCTGGTCATCTGGGATGGCGCATCGATCCATCGCAGCGTGCTGGTCAAAAATTACGTTGCCTCCACCAAGGGTCGTATCGTGGTTGAAAGACTGCCGGCTTACGCGCCCGAACTCAATCCGGTCGAGTATATGTGGGGGCATCTCAAAACGCATGAGATCGCCAATCTGATCGCGACCAAGGCCTGGGAACTCAGTTTTGAAGCAACGGCCGCACTTCGCCGGATGCGCCGTAGGCGGCTGGTTATCGCCGCCTGCTATTCGCAGGCTGAATTGTGGCCTTGATGTCACCCTATTATGCGAGTCTCAATAAGCGGCGTGAATACCAACAACCCAGTTGTGCTGTTTAACCCATTAAACGGGCTAAGCAGCCAATTGCCCAAATCACCGGCATCATAGATGCCATTTCCATTGGCATCCTCCAGGTAATCGGGAATACCGTCGCCATCGGTGTCGAGCGGATTGCCGTAAGAGTCCGTGGCAATGTAGTGGTAGCCGATGCTGACGGTGTTGGTGCCTTCCACAACCTGATTGGTCGTGACGGTGTAATGATACAAACCTGCTGAGGCTGCGCTGCGGCTGCCAGTGTTGATCAACTGGCTCAGGTTCCCGCCATTGGTCGGATAGTAGTAGTTGCCCAGCGGACCGCCCTGGTAATCCGCAACCAAGTTCGTCCTGTTGTTTGTGCCGCCCAAATAATTCGTCGTGCCCGCGGTAAAACCGTTGTTGGAACAGAGGATGTAATTGGTGCCTACGGCGCTACCACTCAGGTTGGCCTGGTCAAACAGATTGTCGCGCACATACCACGGAACGACCGCATTCGTTGAGTTGAACATGCAAGAGCCGCCACGGAACAAATTGTTGTAAAAGGCGGCAAATACACCATTGGCGCTGCCCGATTGCCAAATGCAACGATCAAACAAGTTGTTGGTGTAGGTGACGCTGTAAGAGGGGCCAGATACAACCGCCTCCGTGAAGTAGCAGCCATGGAGCAGGCAATCCTGGAAGAATTGCGTTCCTCCATTACCATGTATCACCTGGAATACCGGCGTGTATGTTCCGGCGGCCATCGACAAATCCGTGAACCGAAATCTCGAGCCGCCCGAACCAGATTGCGTCAGAGCGCCACCGCCCAGCTTGATGGACTGCTCCTGCACGTTCGCATAGTGGGCCAGACGATTCGGATTCAAGGGCGTCCCCTGGCTGATCAGGTTGCCACCGGTCTGAAGCGTCAATGACGCAGAACTGCCCATAAGTCCCAGAGCAACGCCATTGGTCAGTGTCAATGAGGCCGAGACCGTCACATTGCTCACGAGGTAGTCAAGCGGATCATAATGATAGCCCAAGTCTGGCGTGTCGGTATCGCATTGGGCTTGGGGATTCAGGGTGGTGGTGTTGGTAACGGTCAGATTGGTCAGCAGCAGTGGTGGATAAGTGGTTCGTTGTTTAAGACCGGCCAGCAGTGTGGAATCAATATTGGTCGTGCCTTGATTGAAGAAATTGCAGCCGTTGGTCAGATAATAATTCCCGGCGCCGACCGTCTGGAATGGATTACTCGAACTGTTGACCTGGCCCGATCCAAATGTCGGGCTGCTGTAAAAACCATTGTTGTTCCCGGTTAAGTAGTAAGTACCAGGTGCTCCAAAGATGAGATTGTCTATGCCGGCCAGAATGCTATTTTGAGCCGCCAATGAGAAACAACCGCTGCCGTAATATGCCAAATAATGGATATTGTAGAAGGTCCCGTTTTCCACGGTAACAGCGCCGTAATCGTAGTTGTTAAAACAGGTTCCGATATTGGCAAACAATGCGTTGTAAAAATTAACGGTGCCACTGGGCAAATACGCTCCGTTCGAGCAGTTGACGATTTGAATATTATAGAAGGTGACTGGATCAGAATCATAAATAGTCAAAGCTTGTTGCGCATACGCAAAGCGCATATTTGAAAGTGTTTGAGGTTTATGAAGAAGAAAAGTATAACCGCCAAGATACAGCGCCGGGTTGGCGTAGGCACCCGAGGCAGGGCTGCCCGTCGAATCATTGATTGTCTCGCCTACACTGTTGTCATCCCGGGCCGTGAAAATTACGGGGCGATATGCCGCCGGCAGCGTTTGAACCAAAGCTGGATAGGTAACATTGATTGAAGCGTTGTTGGTGTATTTTATTACCGTCCCGCCTTCAAAAGTGTTCGTACCAAACAAATTCACCGTGCCACTGATGTAATACGTCGTATCTCCCTGGAACGTATAGTTGGTCAAACTGCTGTTGACCGTTTGATAATCCAACACCAAGCCGCGCGATGAAGACGCAGTTTGAACCACCTGCCTGAACTGCCCATTGGGACTGATTTTCGTCAGTCGTTGCGACGGCAATAATCGTTTGGCCGAGACCACATGCAACGTGGAATTCACATGGGGCCGGGTGGAAACTGTCTGCGGCGCCGGCAATTGTGCCAGTTGATTCACCAACGCCTTTACCGGCACCTCTTCCACCAGAAATTGCCGGCCTTCCAACTTCACCCAGGACTTGCTCACCAGCGCACTTCCTTCATGGGCGTCCGATCCGAGCAGAAAAGCCCGGCCCAACATCATTTTCATCACCCCAAAGTCCAGGTTCTCGTCGCTCAAGGCGATGCCCGCCTGCGCCGGTAACGCCCTTGTTGTCACCGCCGGTTGCGGTGGATTGAAAAATTCCGTCAGCACCTGCAACCGTGCGGTTGCGGGGTTAAGGCCATAGGATTCCGGCGTCAGCGGTTGCTCTCGCAGAATGATGTCCTGCTCGAATCCAGCCTTCGTGTAAATGTAACGCAAATCTGCCTTGAAATCCATGAACGCATCAAAATAGATGACCTGGTTGGAGCCAACCAAATACCCAACCGAATCTTTGAGTTCTGCTATCAACACCGTATTGGTGCCGTCATCATAGCTCAGTCCCAAAGGCCGGCTCTGCAAATGCATTCCATCCGGCGTTGCCAATTCAATCACGCCATCATAAATATCTCCGGGGAAATAGGCTTGGTGTTGGCCTTGGGTGGCGGCAGCCGTGCCGTTGGGTAGAATATCTATCTGTTCCTTGGACTCCACCCACTGTTTGGTTTTTAAGTCCCAAAAATTTAAACCCGTGCTCAATTCCGTGTATTTATGGATGTGCGGAATCTGCCTGCCATCGAGTGTGTTTTCATAAGTAGTTCGTTGCCAGATACGATGGTTGGCTCCCCCGTCCACCACCGCATACGGCGTGTCCAGGACTGGAACTGTTCCCTGGCCGGCAATAGCCGGGGGACCCGACTGAGAAACCTGCCCTTGTATTCTGCTGGCGGCAAAAACCAATAACACGATGGTTAACCATGAAGTTTTCATAGAATCAAAGAAAAATCCGAAGTGATGGATGAGCCGGGAAAACAACCCTTTGAAAGGCAATTCTCTTCCCCCAGCCTGAAAAAACGCATCAGCCGTTTGCGTTCAACCCAATACCCGTTTACCCTCATACAATCCATTTTTCTGAAACGCCGTCCCAAACGACTGGCGCATCAAACTGATAACGAATCCCTTTTATCCCCCCCCCGGTAATCAAGTCAACGAAAAATCGTTGCGTTCTGAAATCATTTAACGCGCAGGAGAACGCAGCCGTGCGGTGGCAGTTCGGTGATAAAGTTTTTCTGCGGGCCCAAATCCTGACGCAGCCACAGGTCGCGAACGGCGGGCTTGGCGCGCAGGCCCAGATCGCGCCAGACGAGATTCACAGGCACGGCAGCTTTGCCGCGATTGAAGATGCCGACAGCGAGGGATTTGGCCGCGAGTTTTTTCGTCCAGATTTCCACGCCGGCAAGAACATTCGTCAGCCGTTGCGCGGGCTGGCCGAGGGCGTCTTGATTCACAGCGATGACTTCAGGATTCGTCAGCAACGCCGTCGTCCAGTCGTCGTTGTCTGGCAGGTTTGCGCCGACCATCAGCGGCGACGGCAGCAGGCTCCAGAGCGAAAGGTGCGTGAGTTGCTCGTCCCGCGTCAAATGGGTGAACCGGTCAGGACCGACGGAACGGTTGCCGACGGAAAGATGGCCGACCGGCAGCATATCCGCGTCCGGCCAATGTCCCGGCCCGGCAAAATCATGCCAGCGTCCGCCGAGCGTGAACTCGTGGTCGAGCGATTTCCAGTTGTCCCAGAAATCGCCGGAAACGCGCCAGAGATTTGCGTGCGTCGAAATGTGCATGGCATCGGCAAAGGGCGTCTCGCCCGGCGAAGTGCTGAAGACGATGGCGCGACCGCACCGGTCAATCGCGCGGCGGACCATCTCCACCTCGGCGGTGTGATACGGCTGGGAAAGATCGTCCACCTTGATGTAGTCCACGCCCCACCCGGCCCACAGTCGCGCACAAGAATCATACCATGCCTGACCGGCGGCATTGCTGTTCACGCCAAACATGTCGGGACACCAGGCGCATTTGTTGTTGGTGTTGCCGGCATCAGCAGCGGTGAAATTCGAACCTTCAATGGGCAGGTTTGCGTTGACGGAATTGCGCGGAATTCCCCGCATGATGTGGATGCCGAACTTCAAACCCAGCGCGTGAACCGCATCGGCGAGGGGTTTGAAACCGGCGCCGTCAGCGGCGGAGGGAAAACGATTGGGCGCGGGCAGCAGGCGTCCGAAATGATCAGCGGCCAGCGGCGCATTGGTGCGGGCATTGCGGTTGTTGTCGTGCGCACCAGGGTCGGACCAGCAGTAATCCACAACGACCGTGTCCCAGCCGACCGGCTGCAGCTTCTCCACAACATAACGCGCATTTGCCAGGACTTCGGATTCGACGACGGAATCGCCGAAGGCGTTGTAACTGTTCCAGCCCATGGGCGGCGTGAGCGCAAATTTATCGCCGCAAATGATTTTGATTTCCGTTTCAGTTTTTCCGGCGGAATTTTTGGCGGCAGCCTTGAATTTGCAATCACCCGCCCTGGCAAGCGAACCAGTGATGATTCCGGTTTTTGAATCGAGCGACAAACCGGCGGGCAGGTTGTCCGCGGCGAAGCTCATGGGCCGTTCACCACTGACAGCCAGTGAATGGATGAACGGCGTGCCAGGACGGATACCGACGACCATCGCCCCGTTGAAATGCGGCGCGGCGCCGGGTTTGGTGGCGGCAATGATTTGTTCTTCGCGCGCGGTAAGATTGGTGTTCGGCGAAAGGACCTGAGCGTTCAGGAAATTCACCGCCAAAAGCAGAAGGAAAATTCCCGCGGACTTCACGATCATATAATGACCGGCGCCGGATGTTGATTCACCCGGCGCCGGAAAGGCCCTTCAGGAAACGGCTAACCCCGGAAGTAGAGGTAACCGCCGATGATGACAACCACCACAAAGATGGAGGCGACCACTTCCAAAGTCCCCCAACTCTTGGCGCTTTCGGCGCGGTGTTCGTCCGTGGTCGTGCCGAACGAGAGGTTCTTGATTTTCTCGTAATCCGGCGCTCTGGTGGCATAGCTCACCCCGACCATCACCACCGCGGAGATGATGGTGATGAGGATGCTGAAATACTGGAAGTTGATGTTGTTAACGATCCATAGGAACGAGCCTTCCGGATAGCTTTTGACCAATCCGAGCGTCACCGGTGTGTCCACCAACATGCGGAACAAACCGACGACGAAACCGATTACCATGGCCCAGAGGCAACCTTGGGCATTGAGGCGTTTCCAGAACACGCCGAAGAAAAACACGACAAAGATCGGCGGGGCGAGATAGCCTTGGATGGATTGCAAATAGGTGTAAAGGCCGGTGGCGCCCTGAACGACCGGGATCCACGCCATGGCGATGAGCACCATCGTGGTGGTGGCAATGCGGCCCATGCGGACGATTTCATGTTGCGACGCCTTGGGTCGCAGTTTTTCGTAAATGTCCACCGTGAAGAGCGTCGAACAGGCGTTGAACACACCGGCAAGCGAACCCATCAATGCGGAAAGCAAGCCGGCGACGACGAGGCCGCGCAACCCCGGCGGCAACAGGTATTGCACCAGCATGGGAAAGGCGCCCTGCGAACCCGGGCCATTGGGGTCGTTGAACGCGGCCGTCAGTTCGGGAATCTTGCCGCTCTTGGCGAGCGCGTAACAAATCAGGCCGGGGATGATGAACAGATAGACCGGGAACAACTTCAAGATGGCGGCAAAAATACTGCCACGGCGGGCGACCTGTTCATTGGGCGCGCCGAGCGCACGCTGGACAATGTATTGGTCGGTGCACCAGTACCAGAGCCCGATGACCGGCGCGCAAATGGCCATGCCCAGCCAGGGAAAATTGCTGTTGAAATACCACGCTTCCTTGACGATCTGCCCGGCGTCATTTTTCACCAGCACCGGGGCCCAGGAGGACTCCACGCCCGCCGGGATGAGCGGTTTCCAGAGGTTGAACATGTCCGAACCGCAAATGCTTCTCAACTCACCCCAACCGCCGAGTTTCAGGAGTCCGTAAATGGTCAGCGAGGCCGAGCCAAGGATGAGAACGGTCACCTGGACGGCATCATTGTAGGCCACGGCGCGCATGCCGCCCAACGCGGTGTAAAGACCGGTGAGCGCAATCACCAGCACCGAGCCAATCCAGAAACTGTTGATGGCGCCAATGTGCAGTTCCGGCAACAGGGTGGCGAACACCACGCCGCCGGCGAAAATGCCCACGGCGATCTTCGACACGATGAAGGTGACCAGCGAAACGATGGAGAGGACGTAACGCGAGCTGGTGGAGAAGCGGCGCTCCAGAAATTCCGGCATGGTGAACACGAGTGAGCGGGCGTAAAACGGCACGAACACCCACGCGAGCACCAGCAGGCACCAGGCATGAAACTCGTAGTGCGCCATCGCCACACCGTCCTTGGCGCCGGACCCGGCCAGGCCGACGATGTGTTCCGAGCCGATGTTGGACGCGAAGATGGATGCGCCGATGATCCACCAACTGAGGTTGCGGCCGGCGAGGAAGTAATCCGCCGCAGTGTCCTTGCGGCGTTTGATGACCCACCAGGCCACGCACGACAGGATGCCGAAGTAAACCGCAATCGCCAGCCAGTCGAGTCCGGTCAGGGTGGTACCGCCCACGGCGGCGAAGATAGGAGTCAGAGGTTTCATGGTTTGTTGTCGAGTTTGGGTTTGGAAGTCAGTGGTTATCGGGTGGAAAACCGGTAAATGATGGTGTTTTGATAGGTCTCACCGGGCTTCAACTCCGTGGTGGGGAACATCGGTTTGTTCGGTGAATCCGGATAGTGCTGCGGTTCCAGGCAAAAGCCGGTGCGCCGCTGATAAACCTTGCCGTCCTTGCCGGTGATGGAGCCGTCGAGGAAATTACCGGTGTAGAATTGCACGCCCGGCTCGGTGCTCCACACTTCCAGGACGCGGCCGGTGGTCGGCTCATAAACGCGCGCCTGAAGGCCTAGCTTGCCCAGCGGTTTGTTGATGACCCAGTTGTGGTCGTAACCGGTACCGAACTGAAGTTGCTGGTTGGGGTCGTTGATCCGCGCACCGATGGCGGTGGGCTTGCGGAAGTCGAACGGCGTGCCATCCACGGGCGCAAATTCGCCGGTCGTGATCAAATCCTTGTCCACGGGCGTGGTTTTGTCCGAGTTGATATAGACTTCGTGGCCGAGAATGTCGCCGTTCCCCTGCCCGCGCAGGTT
>Ga0182017_10003968_pt1 | contig 11024 bp, 6 predicted proteins | sample 712E3DmetaG_FD_120492 | JGI IMG/M metagenome (GOLD analysis project Ga0182017, IMG submission 120492) | Permafrost microbial communities from Stordalen Mire, Sweden - 712E3D metaG | ecosystem: Environmental > Terrestrial > Soil > Wetlands > Permafrost | place: Sweden: Stordalen | collected... | reverse complement strand
CGGGCCAGTCCGTGACTTGGACGACCACCTGGTACGTGCGCAAGCTTCCCACCGGGATCAGCGCCACCCCGAACCAGGCGCTCGTCGACTGGGTTCGGGGCCTGATCCAGCAGTAGCGCCTTCTACAACTTTGTGCAGGTAGGCGACCAAGAGCTGGGGCACGGACCACAGGGCCAGGCGGCGGTGGAGGGCATTGCGCGCTTGGGCTGCGACCAGGTCATTGACCAAGTCGGCGGCGGTGGTGAGGCGGACTCGGGTGCCACGCAAACAGGCCATCTGGGCTTGGAAGTTGGGCCAGCAAGACGCAGCATTCAAAGCAGTCTCGTGCCTGGAGTGCGAAAAAGTTAGGATTTCAATAGGGATAGCTGGCGCGCTTTGCGGCGGCGTGGGGCCGAGCGAGAGGTGGCGAGCAGATCGGCGGGCAGATTGTCGAGGAAAGGACAGGTGCGATTCTCGACGGTACGGCCGGCCAGGGTGCGACGATTCGCGGCGGTCAGGATCAGGCGCTGCTGCGCGCGGGTCATGCCTACGTAGAGCAGACGACGTTCTTCTTCCACGTCGGCAGGCGGCAGCCAAGGCAGACGCAAGGGTACAATGCCATCTTCGCACCCGGCGATGAAGACCAGCGGGAACTCCAGGCCCTTGCTGGCATGCAGGGTCAGGAGTGCCACCTTTTGCGGAAGGTGCTCGAGATCGGTCTCGCGCGCGAGCGCCATTTCGGACAGGAACGCGGCCGCATCGGCACCAAAGGGCACGGCAAAAGCCCGCAAGAGATCAAGCGCACGCAGGCGGCGCGGGTCGGCCACGGCGTCGGGGACCAGCGTGGCGAGTAGGTCGGCGACGGGCGGAAGCTGCGCTTGCGCGGGCTGGCTAGTCGCGTGGGGAGTCGGCGAGCTTTGCTCGCCGCGGACCATCTCGGGAGGGCATGGCGAGGCCGAGCGCGAGGGCGCGAGCGCAGCGAGCGGGGGTGGTGGGGAAGGTGCAGGTCCCGAAGTCCCCGTAGGGGGAAGCGAGCGGGGGGGAGTGGCAGGTGGGGGGCCGAAGGGCGAGGCGAACCCTGCCAGGGTTCCCATATCATCGACATGCCGGCGCAACTTGGCCAGGATGTCCCCCACATGCGGGCGCGCGGCAAAGGTGTCGTCGCCCAGGCGGTGACAAGGAATCCCGTTTCGGTCAAGCGCTTCCTCGATGACATCGGCCTGGGCAGACAGGCGCACCAACACGGCGATCTGGTGAAAGGCGAGGGCGTGGCCTTCGCCGGCGCGGCCTGCGTCCATGGAAAGAAAACTGGTGCCCGCAACCTGTGCCTCGATTTCGGCGGCGATGAAATCCGCCTCGGCCCGCTCATCGGCAAGAATCTGGCGAAGGACTGTGCTCCCCGGCGCTGAACGTGGTTGCAGCGGACGCGAGGCGCGACATGGGGTGCGTTCGATGACAGCGGTGGCCAGCCGCACGACCGAAGCAACGGAACGGTAGTTGCGGGCCAGCGTGAGGGTGCGAGCCCCGGGATAGTCGGTGGCAAAGCGGCCGAAATGCGACGGGTCGGAGCCGCGAAAACCGTAGATGGCCTGATCGGGATCGCCGACCGCGCACAGATTCGTGGTCGGCCCCGAGGGCGCAAGCAGACCCACCAATCGGTACTGGGCCGCATTGATGTCCTGATACTCATCCACCAGCAGGTGACGGCAGCGACGGCGCGCAGAAGTGAGCGCAGATTGATCGGTCTCCAGCAGGCGGACAGCACGAGCAACCAGATCGTCGAAATCCACCGAACCCGCACCGGCCAGCGCCTCTTGGTAGGCAGCATAGACGGCCGCCAACTCGGGTGCTGCATCGTCGGGCGCGATCAGCGCGGCCTTGGCCAACGAGATAGCACTTGCCACCCGCGCCACCGATAGGCCGCACTCGCCCGCTTCGCTGTGCACGCGAGCGAGCAGCGCGTGCCGCCCCGCCTCATCGAGAATCACAAAGTGCGGGGGCAGCCCGGCGGCAGTGGCGTGCGCTCGCAACAGCTCGAGGCCGAGCGCGTGGAAGGTCTGCACCGAAATGCCTTCGGCGCGCGCGCCCAGCAGCTTGGCGAGGCGCTCACGCAACTCGGTAGCGGCCTTGCGCGTGAAAGTGATGGCGGCGATTTCGGCCGGCGCAGCGACGCGGGTACGAACCAGGCGCGCAATCCGCTCCACCAGGGTGCGCGTCTTGCCGGTGCCCGGGCCCGCCACGATGAGCAGCGGTCCCTCGCCATGAGCGACGGCTGCTTCCTGTTCGAGATTGGGACCGCCGGCGTAGTCCTTCGGAGTTTCTTCGCTTTCCGGATGCGTCGCTGGTTCGGCCTTGGTTTGCTCGGTGACAGCGACGGCCGTGCCGGCAAAGGAAAAGGCCGTTTGCGCGAGCAGGCGTCGGCGCTCCTCTGCATCGAACATACGCACGATGCCGTACTCGCCGTCATAGCCAGCTTGCCGTATCACCTCGCCCGCACGCATGCGGCGCACAGCCTCGGCCAGCAAGGGCGGTCCATCGCGGCCCAGGTCCTCCAAGGGCGCATCCTGCAACACGCTCAGCTCGGGCCCAATGCGCGATACCAGTTGCTGGCAGGCGCTCCACACGCGCCTGCTGCCTGCTCCCACGCCCAGCACCTCGCCCAGGACTTCGGCCAGCGGCACCAGACTGGTAAAAGGCTTGGCCCCCTCTGGCCGAAAACCCGCGGGCCGGTCAGCCAGCGCCGCCACTCGGCCCAGCACTCCGCCGGTGAGCGGCTTTCCGCAGCGCGGACAGGTCTTGCCGCAGGCCGCAGACTCTTCGGGCGTCATCACCACCTCACACTTGCGGTGGCCATCGGCGTGGTACTTGCCTTCCTCAGGAAAGAACTCGAGCGTGCCGAGAAAACCGGCCCCGCGTTCGCGAAGCGCGTCTCGCATCGCAAAGTACGAGAGATCGCAGTCGAACAAATTGGCCTCGCGACCCAGCTTCTCCGGCGAATGGGCATCGGAGCTAGACACGAGCGCGTAGCGATCCAGGGCGGAGAGGCGCCAGTTCATGGCCGGGTCCGACGAGAGCCCAGTCTCGACTGCGAAGATGTGATCCGCGAGATCGGCGAAGCACTCGGAAATCGAATCGAAACCCGACTGCGAGCCCAAGGCCGAAAACCAGGGTGTCCAGATATGGGCGGGGATCAAAAACGCATCCGGCGAGCATTCGAGCGTGATCTCCAGGAGGTCGCGCGAATCAACGCCGAGGATCGGGCGCCCGTCGGACTCGATGTTGCCGATGCGGGCCAGGCGCGACGACACGCGTGCCGCGGACTCGAAGTCGGGCGCATAGATGAGATTGTGCACCTTCCGCACCCGGTCGCCGCGGCTGTAGATGCTACTGACTTCAAGCGACAACATGAAACGCACGGGTGCGCGACAGGCGGCCGGAACCTCGGCGTCCACCGCCCTGGCGGACTCATTGTGCAGCGAATAAAGGCCTTCACCCGTGGGCACCAGCTTCTCGCGCAGCTCAGCGAACCAGCGCGGATGGGAGAAGTCACCAGTGGCGACCACGGCGATCCCCTTGCGCTGGGCCCAGCGATGGATCTGCTCCAGGTTCAGCTCCTTGCTGGTCGCCCGCGACAGGTAGGAGTGGACATGCAGGTCAGCCACGAACCGCAAGGTGGACGGAGTGTATCAAGTTTGCGCTTGACTCATACACCCAACTACCCAATCATCGCTCAATCCATAACCGCGCGCCAGATGACGCGTGGGGCAATGGCTCTTGTCTATCCAGGCACTTCACCCAAGATCTAGTGCCGGTCGGATGACAACTGAGAGTGCAGTATTTGAACGAAAGGAGAGTTAGAAATGAAAGTACGTATGCGACGAATCGAGTCGGGGAGCCTGTTCTGTGCACTGGTTCTTGGCACAGCCTTGACTCTCAGCCCCGGCTGCGGAAGTAGTAACTCCGGCTGCACACCCGGCACCGCGAACTGCGCATGCCTTAGCAGTGGTGCCTGCAACGCGGGACTCACCTGCTCGTCCGGCACCTGCACAACCTTTTCCGGCTGCACACCCGGCACCGCGAACTGCGCATGCCTTAGCAGTGGTGCCTGCAACGCGGGACTCACCTGCTCGTCCGGCCTCTGCACAACCTCTAGCGTCGGGCCTGGCTGCGGTGCTATCAACTCCGCGTGTGCATCCATTGCGACCGATGCTTGTGGCACATGCCTTGCCCAATGTTGCTGTTCAACGTTCATCCTGTGCACCAGCAGCACGGCCTGCACAAACCTGCTTTCGTGCGAGTCGAATTGCGGCACTGCCTCGTGCAACGATGGATGCGTCTCCCTCTATCCGTCAGGGGAGACCAATCTAAACAACCTCCTCAACTGCACGATCACGAACTGCATGGATTCGTGCGGCTAGCTAGCCAGTACCTGGGCGCCGTGATGGTGATCGGCGGAACCATTTCCCGAGGGAATTGACGATGAACGGACGGCCACGCCGCAGGTGGCGGTTGTGGTTCTTGGTGCTAGTCGTTGTGGCCGCCATTGGTTTGCTACTCGCCCTAGTACTGCCGAAGAAGCTGGACGCTCCTAGCGTCCAGCCAACGGAGCAGTCTAACGATTGGAAAGATACCCTTGCGAAGGTCGAGAGAGTCCGCTCAGTGCCTAGGCTTGCAGTGAAACCGGAGCCAATGCCAGAGCAGCGTGTGGCTCTATCCGTTTTCGACAAGCAGGTCACCCAGAGGGAAGAGATTCAGCGTATACCCTTGGCCGCCCCATCCCCGGCCAAACCCAAAGAACAACCGTCCGATGCGGGAGCCGAATCTCTCACGAACCCCAATCTACTGCTCATGCGCAAGCTTTCGGAGCGTCTGAAGCGCATGCAAACAGGTGGAAGTTCCGCCGCGTCCAAGTAGCAATCCAGGCGCATCTGCGCAGTGGCGCTGAAAAAGACCGTTCTGCGCGTGTAGCAGGGGGCACTAATGCTACAATGGCCAGCCGGGGGATTTCGCTTGCCTGCCGTCAAAGCCATCTGTCCAAAATGTGCGAAAGCTCAGGAAGTCGGCGGCGACGTGCCGGCCGGTGGCGCTGACCACGTCTGCATCTACTGCCACACCGTCTTCAAGGTTAGACCACCCGCCAGGGCCGACAACCTCCCAGCGTCGCGCGATGCGGTCCCGCGTCCCACCGACCTGCCGGCACCGCGCGAAACAATCCCGCGTCCCGGGGATTTGCCGGTGTCGCGCGATGCGGTCCCGCGTCCCACCGACCTGCCGGCACCGCGCGAAACAATCCCGCGTCCCGGGGACTTGCCGGTGTCGCGCGACGCAGCCCCGCGTCCCGACGATCTCCCCCAATCCAAAGGCTGGACGCGGCCTGGGTGGCTGCCCGGTTCAGACAGGGGTTCCAGCAAGACACCCCCACTGGGATTGGCGCTGGATTTATCGTTGGCGCAGCATCCCCGGGCGACTGGCGGTGGGCCTCCGCTAAGCTTGGACTTGGACTCATCGCCTTCGCCGCTATCCACGTCGGGCCCGCCTCCGTCTGGGTTGTCGTTGGACCTGGGCGGGTCTGCTGCTGCGCCGCCAACCCGCGCGCCGGCAGGACTGCCCAACTCACCGCCCGCGGCTATGGCACCGAAGATGGCCGGTACTGCCGGGCAGGTCGCGGGCCGCAGCGGCGCAGCTCCGCCCCCAATTCCCGCGTCAGCGCGCCTGCCGCCGGGGGTGCCCACGGTGACGCCGCTCGCGCCGACCGGAGCGCCTGCGCCCAAGCTGTCGCCGCTCATGCCGGCTAGAGCGCCCGCTCCTACGCTGGCGCCGCTCAGCCCGTCGCCGCCCTTGTCCGAGTCTTCCCCGGCGGGAAGTTCGCGACCGACGACCGGTGCGGACTTGGGGTTCAGCCTGGAGTTGGAGGGCGATTCGGGCTCACAAGCGGGGCCCGCGAGCCTGCCCTTCCCGGGCGCTCGAGTCGCCAGCGAAGGACTGGCCGAGGCAGCAGCCGCAGACCAGTTGCCCGCCCTGCAGCCCGTCGCGGGGCGAGCACCCATGCGTGGAGGCGCCCTGCGGCCGGTGTCCAAGAAGGCCGGGATTCCCAAGTGGGCTATCGCGGTCGGCAGCGGAGTCATTGTGGCGGGGGTTGCTGCCGCCGTCTTCTTGCCATCTTCGCACAAAGCACCGACGGTCGAGCAAGTCATCGGCCCTGTGGCGGCAGACTTGCTCAACGACAGTCCAGCAGCCTATGAGACGGCCGAGAATCAGCTCGCGCAGGTCCTCGGGCCCTTGCAGGACGAAGGCGATGTCCTGCGGAGCAAGGCCGCCGAGATCACGCTTCTCGACGTCCTCGTCCACGGCGGGGATCCGTCCAAGACGGTTCGCGCCGAGCAGCTCCTGCAAGCGATCAAGCCGGCGCAGAAACCCCTCGCCGGACTCCAGCGAGTTAAGGCGCTCCTGGCGGTTGCCAAGGGCAGGCCGAATGACGCCGAGCCCGCCCTCGCAAATGAAGGCGGGGCGGTTGAGAGCCAATTGGCCGTGGCACTGGCGCGGATGGCCAATGATAAGGCTGCCGCCGCGGTGGAGCCGTTGCGCCGGTACGCAGCCGCCCGTCCCAAGGAACTGGTCGCTCAGTATCTGCTGGCGCGGGCATTGGATGAAGCCGGCAAGCCCGAAGCGCGGTTGGAGTACGAGAAGGTTCTGAGCAGGAACCCCGCGCACTTCGGCGCAGCCCTGGGGCTGGCGCGGATAGCGGCGACGCCGGAAGAACGCTTGGCGGCAGCCCAGGCCCTGGTCGACAGAAAGCAGCCAGCCGCTTCGCCCCACGAGCTGGCACTAGCCAACCTCCTCTTGGGCCAGGCCGCATTGGAGTTGGGACGTAGTCACGACGCTGAAAGGATGCTGCGCAAAGCAATCGCACTGGAAACCCGCCTGACCGCAGCACACCTAGCGTTGGGCGAATCGTTGCTCTACGCGGGACGCTACGACGAGGCGTTGGCTACGCTCAAGGCGGCGGGAGGCACGCTGGAGGCGGTCACGGCCGGCAAGTTCGCCCTGGGCGGCGCCTATTTGGCCACGAAGAAAGCGGAACAAGGCGGAAATCTCATCACCCTGGCTGCCAAGGCCGCACCCAACGACCCCAGGGTATCATTCTGGAACGGGTTCGCCGCCGCCATTAGACAGCCTCCCGATTTGGTTGGCGCGGAACAGGGCTATCGCGAGGCACTCAAGCGCGATCCCAAGTTCTTGCCCGCCTCGCTGAAGTTGGCTGCGCTTCTGCAGCAGCAGAACAAGGCGCAGGAGTCGCTGGCCGTGCTGCGTGCAGCGGAAGAGGCTGGGGCGCCTGCGGTCATTCTGCAACTGGCCTGGGGTGACGCCCTGATTGTGGCGCAAGAGCCAGTGAAGGCCGAGGAGGTTTTTCGTAGGGCGTTGCAGACAGAGCCCCAGTCCGCCCGGGCGCGCATGGGCGTGGCTGCTGCCCTGCAGGCGCAGGACAAGCTCAAGGAGGCAAAGGCCTATCTCGAAGACACGCTCAAGGAGATGCCGGACACGCTTGGGCTGCGCGAACGGATGGCGACGGTCTGTCTCGCTTTGGGCGAAAAAGACGAGGCGCTGGCCCGCTATCAAGAGGAGCTGAATACCGGCCGGGTGGCGCCGAGTGTGCGTTTGGCGCTGGCGCGGCTGGCGCTCGACCTGGGCAAGTTGGAGATTGCCCAGAGCGAGGCGAAAAAAGTCCAAAACGACAATCCGCGCGACGCCGAGGCCGCGTATCTTCTTGCTCGCATCCACGAGACACACGGCGAGTTGGGGGCGGCCCTGGCCGAGTATCGGCGAGCCCTCATGTGGGACAAGCTTCCCGCCTACTACTACGCCTATGGCCGGGCTCTCTTGAAGGCGGGCAAGGAGCAAGAGGCCGAGGCCGCGCTGGACGCTGCCAGCAGCCTGCCCGAAGCCCGAATGGAACGTGGGCGCACTTGCCTTCGGCACGGCGATGTGGAAAGGGCCCTGGCGGACTTCAAAGAGGCAGCCAAAATGCTTCCCACGTCGGCCGAGCCGCTCATCTTGCAGGGGCTCTGCTACGACAAGATGGGCAAGCAAGCCGAGGCCGAGGCCGCGTGGCGCGACGCGGTTCGCGTGGCTCCAGATGCCTCGGAGCCACACTATCGCCTGGGCCGGCAGGAGATGGACCATGGCCGACCCACGGCCGCCATCGATCACTTCCGCAAGGCCATTGCCAAGATGCCAGCGTCGGCTCCCTGGGAAAGCGAGCTGTACTTCCAGCTTGGCCAAGCCGAGCTTCTGGCGGGCTCCAAGTCGGCCGCGCTCGCCGCGTTCAAGAAATACGTGGAGCTAGCGCCCCAGGATGCTCCTTCGCGGCCCGAGGCTATGCGGCAGATGGCACGCTTGTCGGGCAAGTAGAAATCGTCCATCGGTTCTTCGATTCACCGGCGGCCGACGATCCGGCCCGCTGACTGTGCCGTCGCTGCGCTCCGGTGCTCACATACGGGGTGTATGCTCCGCTCCGGTGCTCGCGCCGGCTTCGTCATCGGGCCGGCTTGTCGGCCGGCTCTCGAAGGCGAATCTGGTGGAGTTGGTAGCGCGTCGATCCATCTCCTGGTCTCGGTCGACGGCGACTTCGATGTGCTCAAAGAAATCAGACGGTTGAGTCCCACCGACGCGCCTGCCCTCATCCGGCCGCGAAGAGCGTAGCGAGCCGGGATTCGATGCGATAAGAAGATCCTTCGCATGAGCCTCTTGGCCTATGTCGAGACCTATGGCTGCCAGATGAACGTAGCCGACACCGAGATCGTGCTCGGTCTGCTGCTGGGGGCGGGCTATGAGAGGACCCACGATCCGGCCGCGGCTGATGTGATTCTGATCAACACCTGCGCCGTGCGCGAAAAGGCCGTGGAGCGGGTGTGGGGACGCGCCAGCACGCTGGCGACCTACAAGGCCAAGCGACCGAAGGTGGTGCTGGGAATTACCGGCTGCATGGCGGAGCACCTGCGCGGCCAGGTACGTGCCCGGGCGCCCTTTGTCGACTTGGTCGTGGGACCTGACGGCTACCGACGGCTTCTGGCGCACATCGAAGAGGCGCGTGCCGGCGCAAAGATCGACGACACGACCCTCGACCCACATGAAACCTACCAGGGCCTGGACCCCGCCCGCGACGCCAGCGGCACGGTGGTCGGCCATATCGCCGTCCAGCGCGGCTGCGATCGGTTCTGTGCTTTCTGCGTGGTGCCCTATACGCGCGGGCGCGAGCGTGGCACCGACCCTGACGAGGTGCTGCGCCAGGCGCGCGCCCTGGTCGCGGCAGGCGGCAAAGAAGTCCGGCTGCTCGGCCAGACGGTGACCTCGTATCGGAACGGCAACGTGGGATTCGCGGCCCTCCTGCGCGAATTGGCCGGCATCGACGGCCTGGCGCGGATTCGCTTCATGTCGCCCTATCCGCTGGGATTTTCCGAGGACGTGATTGCGGCCATGGCTGCGTCAGCCAAGATCTGCAAGCATGTGCACCTCCCCTTGCAGTCGGCTTCCGACACGGTACTGGCGCGCATGCGACGGGGCTACAGCTTTGCCCAATATCGCGAGCTGGTAGGGGCCCTGCGCGCGGCTTTGCCCGGGGTGGCCATCACCACGGACGTGTTGGTCGGTTTCTGCGGCGAGAGCGAGCAGGAGTTCGCTGAGATCCTGCGCGCCCTGCAGGAGCTGCGCTTCGACAACGCCTTCACCTTCGCCTACTCCGAACGTCCCGACACCTTGGCCGCGCGGACCATGGCCGACGACGTTCCCGCCGACGTGAAGCAGCGACGGTTGGCGCAGGTGATCGATCTGCAAAGGCAAATCACGGGCGAGATCCACGCGGCCCAGGTCGGGCGGTGCGAGCGAGTTCTGCTGGAGGCGCCCTCGCGTCGCTCCCCGGACGAACTGCTGGGCCGCACCGACACCTTCCGCTCGGTGATCGTGCCGGCGGGAGCGAGCGCCGCGCTGGGCGCTCTGGTCGACGTGAGAATCGAGCGCGCCAATCCGGCAACCCTCTTCGGGAGCCTCATTACATGAGCCGGGCGCGCATCGCGGTCAGCTTCGTCTGCATGGGCAACATCTGCCGTTCCCCTACGGCCGAGGCGGTCATGCGCCACCTGGTGCGGCAGGCGGGTCTTGACGGCGCGATCGCGATCGACAGCGCGGGCACCGGATCCTGGCACGTGGGCGAGGCGCGCGACCAGCGCAGCCAGGTGGTGGGGGCGCGACGGGGCATGCCGCTTGCCGGCGAGGCGCGCCAGTTCCGGCGCTCGGACTTTGCCCGCTTCGACTACGTGCTGGCGCTCGACCGCGACAATCTCGCCGACTTGGTCAGGCTGGCCCCCGACGCGCAGGCGCGCGCCAAGCTGCATCTGCTGCGCGAGTTCGACCCAGCTTCGCCACCCAATTCCGACGTGCCCGATCCCTACTATGGCGGTGTCAACGGCTTTGAACAGGTGTTCGACATCTGCGAGGCGGCCTGCCGCGGCCTGCTCGATCACTTGCGCAAGACGCACAGGCTCGGGTGATGGCCGGGAACAGACTGGAGGAGGCAGTGGCGCGCGCGCTGGGCGGCGCGGTGCAATCGTCGTGCGCGGTGGCTGGCGGCGACATCAACAACGCCAACCAGATGACACTCGCGGATGGGCGGGTCGTGTTCGTCAAGAGCAACTTCGGCGCGGAGCCAACCATGTTCGCTGCCGAGGCGCGCGGCCTGGCCTGGCTGGCGCAGGCCCGCGCGCTGCGGGTTCCAGAGGTGCTGGCGGTGGGCGAGACCTTTCTCGTGCTCGAACCCATCTCGGCGGCGCGGCGACGACCCGATTTCGACGAAAAGCTAGGCCGCGATCTGGCAGCCCTACACCGCTTTGGGGCGCCGAGCTTCGGCCTCGATCACGACAACTTCATCGGACGCCTGCCCCAGTCCAACGCACCCGCGCCGAGCTGGCCGGACTTCTACCGCACCCGCAGGCTGGAACCGCAGCTTCGCCTGGCGCGCGATGCCGGCCTGTGCAGTTCGGCCATGGCCCGCG
>Ga0182017_10003967_pt1 | contig 11026 bp, 8 predicted proteins | sample 712E3DmetaG_FD_120492 | JGI IMG/M metagenome (GOLD analysis project Ga0182017, IMG submission 120492) | Permafrost microbial communities from Stordalen Mire, Sweden - 712E3D metaG | ecosystem: Environmental > Terrestrial > Soil > Wetlands > Permafrost | place: Sweden: Stordalen | collected... | reverse complement strand
TTTTTCTCTGTACCTTCGAATTCCCCAACCGTCAACTGCGATCGACAGCACGAGCCAAAGCCTCGTTTCGATCAGGGTGAACTGTATTGGTGCCGCCCGGTCGCCGTCCTATCTCGTGTAGTCCCAGTTGTGTTTTCCCCCTTAATGCGCGAATCGAGCCCCGTTATTTCTTCCTATACGAGCGGCGCTCACTACACTCGTCCCCGTCCGCTCGCCTAGCTCGTCCCAAACTCAGTTCGCGGCACTAAACGGTATCCCGCTCTGGCGTGTGTGTTCCACCAGGGTCGGATTGCGGTAAACCCGAAGCCTTCCTGTTTCAATCGCTAAAACGGGGAGACCAAGTTCGGCGTGGCTTTCGAGCGGCCACCAAACCCAGCAAAGGGGGCTAACCAATGTCGCTTCAACTCACAGATAAAGCAAACGAGCAGAACATCTTCGCCTTGCCGGCTTGCAACCAAGCAGGAAGCATCGACGTATCGTTGATCGCAGCAGCCAAATGCGGAGACGCAATCGCTTTCGAGGAACTGGTACGCCGGCACCAGCGGAGGCTTCGGCGTGTAGCGCAAAGAATCACTCATAGCCGCGAGGATGCTGTGCAGGATTCTCTTCTCAAGGCATTTGTGTATCTCTCCGAGTTTTGTGGAGGGTCTGAATTCTCCACGTGGCTAACCCGAATCGTAATCAATGAAGCCCTGATGAATCTTCGCAGAAAGCGTCGAAAGAATGAGGTTCCGGTCGGCGCGCGTGGAGCTGAAGACTTGCAGTCGGAAATTGCGGATTTGGGTCTCTCTCCGGAAGAGGATTATTCCTTGCGGGAATTCCAACAGCTTCTGATTGACATGGTCGAGCGGCTCAAGCCGTCCTCCCGAACAGTTTTTCAGTTTCGCTACTTGCAGCAGCTTTCGACGAATGCTGTGGCGGCTCTCCTGCGACTCCCTGTTTCGAGGGCTCGACTGGAACTACGCGAAGCGTTGGAAAAGCACTTTCGAACCGGCGCAGAGGAAAGATTCTCAATGGCCCCCTGATTGTGATTCGGAATTTGTGCCAAGAACTTGTGATTAGAACGGGAAGCGTACCGATAGGATGGGAATGTGGTTTGTGGGATGGAATGATGTCGTGGCGATTTCGTATCCACCGCCGACGGTAAAAGCGAGGCGATCCCACAGGCGAAACCTACCAAGCACGACGCCCGGCGTGGCGTATAACAACGTGTGGCCGCTGTGCTCACCCTGGTAATAGTGGGTAAGGTTTAGTTCTGTCTCCGGCCAGATTTTCTTGAAGATTCGGTACTGAAACGTGTTATTCCACGTCAGATTGCGTCCGATGGCTGACACGTTTCCGGTCGGCAGGCTGATCCCTAAAGTTCCCTGGACGTCGAGGTTTCTGAAGCCCTTGCCGTAGGCAAACGTGGGGGTGATGACCGGATTCAATGCGCCCTGTTCGTATTGCCCAGTGGGAAGACTCATCTGGAAGAAGGCGGTCAAAATGTAGTTTCCGTGCTCTTCATTTCCAGCGGCCATTCGATATTTCACCAGGAACTGCCAGTCGCCAAATCCATTGGGAGAATCCGGGTTGTTCACGACGTAGGGAGGGACGGCGACGATCACCTCGACATTGTTTGCCGGGATGATTTCCAGGCCCTTGCTCACGCCGTAGTTGTCCGTAACCACGCCGCTGTTGTGGGTCTGCCATTGAGTGTCGTAGCGAAACTCCTGCTCGAGCCGCGGAGTGGTCGTGGCGAGGGGAGTGATCCAGTGTGGCTGTGCGGCTTGCGTGTCGGATACCATGCTGAACCAATCGGCAAAAAATCCGTCCTGTGCGGCGGACAACTTCGACGAAAGGCAGAGAACGAAAGCAGCGAAAACCAAGGCGAGACGGCGCACTAGAGGCCTCCAACAACGAATTGTGCTAAAGAGTTGTGAACTGTACAGCACATACGGTTTTACTGTCCACAAATACACTGTTATATGCGTTTAGAGGCGGCATTCTCGGCTGTTTGGACGGGGAGTCTCGGCGTGTTGACCGTGCCTTGCGTGGGCTGTACGATTTCGTTTCGATGGGTAGAAGCGTCAAATCCGACCAGAACCGTGACGGGTTGCTGAAGCTCAGGGACGCTGCCTTGCAAATGGGGATCAGCTTCCCCACCATCAAGCAGTGGATCTATAAGAACAAAATTCGTAGTATCTTGACCGCCGGAGGACACCACCGTATTCCGCAGAGTGAAGTGGACAAGCTGCTTTTCAGAACCCGCGGTGGGACGGAGAAAGAGCGGAAGCAGGCTGTCCGCCGCGTCAGTGGGCGGAATCAGCTCGTAGGACGCATCGACAGCGTGCGCATCAGCGGCCTGATGGCTGAAGTAAAGATTTCGATTGGTGAACAGCAGATTACGTCGATCATCACCGCCACCTCCGCCCGTGAAATGCGACTCAAGCCGGGGCAGACCGCGGCGGCGCTCATTAAAGCAACTGAGGTCATGATCATTCGGGTCTGACCAGAACTCTCCACTGGCGGTTGTCCGAAAACAATCCGATCTGCCAGCTTCTACTGCGCGCAAAGCAATGTCTGCGTCAGAACCCTGATCGTTGAAGACGTGGAATTGCGTTCGATTTCGAGCTTCACTTCCGTACCCTCTTTTGCATGCAGCTTACTTGAGACCGCTTCGAGGGGCTGGGAGTCAATCGATTGGCCATTGATTGCCCTTATGAGATCCCCTGCCTGGATGCCGGCCTTTGCAGCTGGCGAATTATTCCACACGGACATAATTTGGAGCATGCCCTGATCGTTCCTAGCAATTTGAATTCCGAGTGTAGTGTAACGATAGGGGTCGATTGCGTAGTGGACATCAGGCGCGAGATAGACAGAGTCCTTCTTCAAATCGAACGTAACTTCAAATTGCCGTAGGATGTCGGAACCGAGTATCCCACGAAAATCGTCTGCAGAAAATGCACCGGCGTCGGATCTCGTTTGAGCGCGAACCGCCTGGTTTGTCAACGTCACAGCGCCCAGGCGGATCGAAGGCAGGCATACCAAGATTGCCGGCGAGGTAGGATTGCCTGCGCGCTGTATGCCTTCCACGACCTGCTTCGGAGTCCATTTCTTTGTCAAGAGATACCATGTCTCCGAAGCAAGGTCGGTCGAATTCGTGCCGGTATCCAGCACAAGCTCGGTTGGGACCGATATCAGGTCGGTATTGACTAGAAATTGTCCGTTGGAGCGGCGGAGAGTAACGGGCGCACCCAACTTGCCAAGTTTCGTCAGTGGGCCAACGACGAGGGTTTGTTGTGAATAGTTCAACTTGAAACTGATTTCCTGAAGAATCTCAAGACCCAGCACTCCGTCTACCGCAGTCCCTAGTGCTTTCGAAAGCGGCGCCAAATTCACCTCAGCTAATTCCACACGAGGGAAATCGGTGCCCAATATCGTGATGGGGCCAACTTCAGTGACATCCACAACCAAGTCGCGAAAGTTCTTCTGTATTCGTTTTTTCCCGTGAGGTACCAGCTCCAGTTCGGTGGCTGTGGATGGGTCGATGGATGAGCTCTGACTCCCCGTATCCAACATGAAGTTGAGGGTCCGATCCTTGATCTGGACTGCCACTAGAATCGCACCGCCAGCGACCCTGATCGGAATGGATTCCTGCGAATTCGCAGAGAGCGGTGCTAATAGCAGCAGGAATAGAACGGAAATGCGCGAGGAAAGACTCATCGAATGGTCCGCCGGACCGCAACCGAAAATCACTATAGCAAAGTTTCTCCTATTGGATTTTCAAAGTTCCCAATCTAGAGCTTCAATGGGGCTGCTCGAGGACTGAGAGGAGGCGTCATCGAGTTCGATTCACCGAATATTCAACAAACTGTAATCAGGTATTAACAAACTGCGGTCTAAGTTAAAGGTTCGCAAAATAACGAAATCCGTATTGAAGTTTGTCGTAACGGCTTTGTCTGCTATCTAGAACGCTTATTACTCAGGAGATGAAAACAATGAAACGAATTATGGCTGCGGTGCTGTCGATGGCGCTTGCGGGCAGCGTAGTTGCGGCGCAGGATCAGCAAGGTACGGCCACTGCAACGACGACAAAGAGCGTGCGAAAGAAGATGGCTCCAAAAGCGTCTGGGCCGACTATTTCAGAGCAGCTCAGTGAGATGAAGCAGGCGATTGATGCGCAGCAGCAGCAGATCAAGCAGTTGAGCGATCTGGTTCAAAGCCGCGATCAGAAGATTCAGCAACTGGAACAGCGGCTTGATCAGAGCCAAACCGTAGCGGTGCAGGCGCAAACCAAGGCGGACACCGCAGTGGCTCAAACGACAGAGCAACAGCAAACGGTTATGGCACTCAAGAGTGATGTCACGGACTTGAAGTCGAGCGCCACGAACTCAGCACTGACTCTGCAGGAAACGCAGAGAAGAATCGGGGACCTGGAGAGCCCCCTCGCCATCCACTACAAGGGGGTCACGATTACTCCCGGCGGATTCCTGGCGGCGGAATCCGTGTATCGCAATCGCGCGTTGGGGTCGGATATCAACACTCCGTTCAACAGCGTTTCCATGCCCGGAAGCGGTGCGAACGCGATGTCTGAATTCTTTGGCTCCGGGCGCCAGTCGCGAATCTCGATGCTGGCTGAGGGTAAACTCAGCGACATCAAACTCAGCGGCTATTACGAAGCTGACTTTCTTTCAGCGGGTGTGACCTCCAACAACAACCAGAGCAACAGCTATACGCTGCGCCAAAGGCAGGTTTGGGGCCAGGCTGCTTTGAACAATGGCTGGAGTTTCACCGGCGGTCAAATGTGGAGCCTGGTGACAGAGACCAAGAAGGGCGTCGACAACCGAAGCGAAGCGCTGCCCATGACCATTGATCCCCAATACCACGTCGGTTTCAGTTGGGCGCGGCAGTACGGTATCCGCGTCGCCAAGAACTTCAACAACAAGGTGTGGCTGGCTGCGTCACTGGAGAATCCTCAGACGATCTTCGCGGCCAGCGGTAATGTCTCCAACTTCGCTTTTGGTAGTCCCGGCGTGGGTGGCGGCTTGTATAACTTGAACGCCAACTATTCCTTCAACGCGATGCCGGACGTCATCGTCAAGGCGGCTTTTGAACCCGGTTTCGGCCACTATGAAGTCTTCGGCATTTTGAGCCGCTTCCGGGACCGCGTCTATCCCTGCGTGGAATATGGGTCCGATCCGGTTACGTGCGGCAGTGCGGCTTCCACGGTGAACGCCTATAACGACTCGAAGAATGGTGGCGGAGTGGGAGGGAATGCCCGCTTCACTTTGTTCAAGCAACTGGATTTCGGGCTGCATGCCCTCTACGGAAACGGTGTGGGCCGGTACGGCACATCGGGTTTGCCGGATGCCACGGTGAACCCCGATGGCACGCTGGCGCCGCTGCGGAGCTATCAGGGTCTGGCCACGCTGGAATGGCACACGCCCAGGATTGATGTCTACCTCAATGGCGGTGAGGAGTATGTGGGACGACACTGGCAGAATGACTTCAACCAGCCCGGGGCCAACTTCGGTGTCGCGGTGCCGGTCGGGTACGGTGCGCCGAACTTTGTCGACAAGGGATGCTACTCCGAAACCGTGCCCTCCGCGGGCAGCGGTTACGGTTTCGGTGCAGTTGGTGGATGCAGCGGCCAGACTCAAAGTGTGATCGAAGGCACGTTCGGGTTCTGGATAAAACTGCGCAGCGGTCCCAAGGGAAGACTGCAGTTCGGTCCGCAGTATTCCTATCTGAGCCGGAATGCATGGGCGGGCACCAACACGGCGACGACGCCGGGCACCTCGGTGGCGCCGCACGGAATCGACAACATGTTTATGACTTCTTTCCGCTACTACTTGCCGTAGCGTGTGCGGAACCCTCGCCCCCTGAATTTCTCCTTTTGCCCATTGGGGGCGAGGGCTTTTTAGTTGGATTGGAGCTTGGTCAATGCGAATGAAGCGACGTTACATTGTCATCGCGATCGCGGTTGCAGTGGTCGTAGGCGGGGTCATTTTCGAATTTCCCGGGCACAAAGCGCAAGCCAGCCGGCAAGACTCGTCGCCTATCCCCACCGTCGCGGTGGCGCTGGCCACGCGCGGTCCCATTCGCAGTTCCATAACGTTGTCAGGCACTTTCCGGCCCTATCAGGAAGTCGACGTTCACGCTAAGGTCGCAGGCTATATCCGGCACATCTATGTCGATGTCGGCGACAAGGTCAAAGAGAAACAAATTCTGGCCATCCTCGAAGTTCCCGAACTGAATGCGCAGGTTGCCGGCGCGAAAGCCGACATTCAGCGCAGCGAGAATGCGATCCGCCGGGCGCAGCAAGACCTCAAACGAGCGGAATCAACCTACGCAGCCTACCATTCCGCCTACACACGGTTGAAGCAGGCGTCAGAGGCTCGTCCTGGGTTGATTGCCGAACAGGAACTCGATGACTCGCGGGCCAAGGATCAGGAAGCGGAAGCTCAAGTCGGCAGTGCTCGTGCCGCCCTGGCGGAAGCGCAAAGCCAACTTACCATGGCCCGGGCTACTGAAGATCGATATGCCTCGCTGGAAGCGTACTCGCGCATTACGGCTCCCTTCAGCGGGGTAGTTACAAAGCGCTATGCGGATACTGGCGCACTGATTCAAGCGGGCACCTCGTCGGAGACACAATCCATGCCGGTCGTAAAACTGGCGGAGTGGTCCCGGCTGCGTCTGGTTGTCCCAGTGCCCGAGTCCGCCGTTCCCGATCTCCACCTTGGTCAAGCCATTGACGTGGTCGTTCCGGCCTTAGGCCGCACGATCAAGGGAAAAATCGCTCGTTTTGCCGATGCGCTCAGCGATGAGACCCGCACCATGCATACCGAGATCGACGTGGAAAACCCCGACGACACGTTAGTCGAGGGTATGTATGCCGAAACTAAGTTGATCCTTCATCAGAAAGACAACGCGCTCACCATACCAGTTCAGGCAGTGAAGCGCGACGGCTCCAGCGCCAGCGTCTTTGTCGTGGATAAGTCGGGAAACGTGGCAGAACGTCCAATTACTCTGGGAGTAGACAGCGACGCTCGCATCGAAATACTCACTGGACTCACAGACGGCGACCAGGTCGTTGTCGGCAACGTTAACGCATTACAAGCCGGGCAGCGCGTCCGCGCCAAACTGGTTGCTCAAAATGAGGCATTCGCGGAGGGCCAGAACTGATGTCCGGCTTTGCGATTCGCTATCCGTATCTCATTATTGTTGCCTGTTTAATTGTCGCCATTGTTGGGGGCGTCGCTTTAGTAAGAATGCCCGTGGATTTGTTCCCCCCTATCAATATCCCCGTGGTCGTGGTGGCGACCTTCTATTCGGGCATGCCGCCGGAGCAGATTGAAAACGACATCACCGATCCTTTCGAGCGCTTCTTTACCTTAGGCAGCGGTATTGATCACATCGAGTCGCGCTCGCTGCCCGGCGTCAGCTTGATTAAGATCTACTTTCAACCGGGCACCGACGCCAGCGCCGACCTTAGTTCCATCTCCAATCTCGCGATGGCGGACTTACGCCGCCTGCCGCCCGGGACGCTGCCTCCCGTGGTGCTAAAGTTCGACGCCTCCAGTCTTCCCGTTTGCCTGATCACGCTAAAAGGGCAGGGTCTAAACCAGACCGAACTTCATGACATCGGTCAATACAACGTGCGCAACCAGATCGCCAGCGTCCCGGGCGCGTCGGTTCCGCAGCCTTTCGGCGGCCGCTACCGCCAGATCATGGTGTACGTCGATCCCCTAAAGCTGGATGCCCGCCAACTTTCGCTGATGGATGTGGTCCGCACCGTCAACGAGAGCAATTTGATTCTCCCGGCCGGAGACGTGACGATCGGACCTTACGACTACAACCTCTACAGCAACAGCCAGGTTCCAAATACCGATGCCATCAATTCCATACCTCTGAAATCCGTCGGCCAAAATTCGGTGTTAGTAAGCGACATTGGCAAAGCGGTTGATTCGCACCAGATTCAGACCAACATCGTTCGCGTCGATGGGCAGCGTTCTGTCTATCTCCCGATCCTGAAGCAGGGCGGGGACACCAACACCACTCGCGGTGGTCGACGGAATCCGAAAAGCAACGGCGAACCTAGTCGACATTCCGAAGCAGCTCATTACCCGCGTGGTGTTCGATCAATCGATTTTCGTCAAGATGGCGATTGAGAACCTTCTGCACGAGGGCGCGATCGGACTAGTTTTGACCGGACTCATGATTCTGTTGTTCCTGGGCAGCTTCCGCGCGACGGCGGCAGTGTTCCTTTCCATACCTCTTTCCGCCCTAGCGGCATTTCTCGCGATTGCCGCAGGTGGCGGCACCGTCAACACGATGGTATTAGGCGGACTGGCATTAGCCTTCTCGCGCTTGATCGATAACTCGGTCGTGGTGCTCGAAAACGTCTTCCGGCATCTCGAGATGGGTGAACCCGCTGAGGTTGCTGCCGAAAAAGGTGGGAGTGAAGTTTCGCTCGCGGTCCTGGCCGCGACTCTTACCACCGCAATCGTCTTTTTTCCAGTCATCTTCCTCTATGGTGTAAGCCGGTTCCTGTTTACGGCGTTGGCTATGTCCGTAATCCTTTCGCTGCTGGCGTCCTACTTAGTAGCGATGACGGTGGTTCCACTATTCTGCGCCAAGCTTCTCGGATCTGGACATCTCACGCACGAACACGGGGAGCCAACTGGCTGGTTTGGACGCGTTGTCTCCAATTTCAACCGCTACTTCGAAAAAATGCTGCGACACTATGACGATACCTTGGGCCGAAGCCTGTTGCGTCCTGCAGTCACCACAGTTGGCTTAGTCGGTGCCTCGCTTCTATGCTTCGCATTCTACCCGCTGCTGGGGGTCGCCTTCTTTCCGCGCACGGACCCGGGCCAATTTGTCATCAACGTGAAAGCGCCGTCGGGCACACGGATCGAAAATACGGAACAGTATGTGAGGCAGGTGGAAGACATCGTCAAGAGCGTGGTCCCACCGAATGAACTCGGCATGATCGTCTCCAACATCGGACTCACTCCCGATTTCTCGGCGATTTACACCAGCAACTCCGCCCCGCACACGGCTTTCGTACAAGTGAGTTTGCAACAGGACCACAAAGTGGGCAGCTACGAATATATGGAACGCGTTCGCCGAAAGTTGAGCCTGCAACTGCCACAGTTAAGCGCCTATTTTCAGACCGGCGGTCTCGTGGACTCCGTGCTGAACATGGGACTGCCCGCGCCGATTGACGTCCAGGTAAGCGGCAACCATCTTAAACAGACCTATGCCAGCGCTCAGCAGTTGGCGAACGACATCCGCAAACTCGATGGAGTCGGCGACGTTCTAATCCCGCAGGATATTGACTATCCAGCCTTGCGGCTCGACGTCGATCGCGAAAAGGCCAGCCTGGTCGGCCTGACCCAGAAGGAAGTGGTTGACAATGTGATCACCGCGCTTACATCGAACGGCATGATCGCTCCCAACTACTGGATTGATCCGAAGAGCGGCAATCCGTATCTGCTGACCGTGCAGTATGCAGAAGATGAGGTAAAGAGCTTGAATGATCTGAAACAGATCCCGCTTCGGGGCGCCAACAGCAAAGAACCAACGCCGCTCGATACCGTGGTTAACATTGAAACCATTCCCACACCTACTGAAGTCGACCACTATCAACTCTTCCGCTCGATTGACGTTTACGTATCGCCCAAAACGGAGGACCTTGGCCGCATTAGCCGCCGCATCGACCAGATCGTTGCTCAACACAAGCTACCCGAAGGTGTACGCGTCAACGTGCGCGGTTCTGTCGAAAGTATGAATGCCTCGTTCAAGAGCTTCGGCTTGGGACTGATCCTGGCCGTAGTCCTTGTTTACCTCGTTCTGGTGGCACAGTTCGCGTCGTTCATTGATCCCTTCATCATTCTGCTGGCAGTTCCGCCTGGATTAGCTGGGGTGCTGCTTTTCCTCCTGGTCACTGGCACCACGTTAAATGTCATGTCGCTTATGGGCGTTGTGATGATGGTCGGAATTGTCGTTTCCAACAGCATTTTGATTGTCGAATTCACTCGACAGCTCAGGGCACAGGGTACCTCCCTGCGGGAAGCAACGGCGGTCGCATCGCGGCTTCGGCTCCGGCCCGTGTTGATGACTTCGCTGGCGACGCTGCTGGGTCTGATACCGATGGCGATGAAATTAGGAACCGGCGCCGAGGCTTACGCGCCGCTGGCGCGCTCTATCATCGGAGGTCTGTTGGTTTCTGTCGTCGTCACCGTGTACCTGGTACCGGCAGCTTATTTGTGGATTCACCGCAAAGAGGACACCGCCGCTCCCGAGGTGGCGGCATGATTCGAACACTCGCTGGTCTATTGTGTTTTGCCGCGCTGACAACTCTCTGCACCGGTCAATCCGAGGCGGAGCTTAAAGAGTTGCCTGCCGCTCCGGATCCTCAGGGACCAGTGCATTCGGAACCGCCGACCGGGTGGTCGCAGCCACCGCCTCCATATCTTCCAGATTCGAGTGGACCAACAGCGAGATCGCGGGTTCGGCTGACACTCCAAGAAGCCAAAGCGCTCGTGATGAGGAACAACCCGCAAGTCACTGCGTCGCGTCTGCAGGCTCTTGCCGCCCAGCAAGTGGTTCGCGAGACCCGCTCCAGCTACTGGCCAACCGCCACCGCGAACCTGACTGCCGTCGATTCGCAAACGAACAGCCGGATCACCGCCGGCGCCTTAAATAACCCGATAATCTTCGAGCGTACGGCTGGAGGGGCATCGGTGAGCCAGTTGATCACCGATTTTGGACGTACGAAAAACCTGGTTGCCAGCGCGAGTCTCTCCGCCAAAGCCGAAGATCAGAATGCTCTGGCCACGCGGGAGCAGGTGCTGCTGGCTGTCGATCAAGCTTTCTATGGCGTGCTCCAGGCGCAAGCTGTATTGCATGTGGCCGATGAGACCGTCGCCAATCGCCAAGTGGTCGTTGACCAAGTACAGGCTCTGGCAAAGAGCGCGTTGAAATCCGACCTCGACCTTAGCTTTGCGCAGGTCAATCTGGCGCAAGCGAAGCTGCT
>Ga0182017_10003965_pt1 | contig 11029 bp, 15 predicted proteins | sample 712E3DmetaG_FD_120492 | JGI IMG/M metagenome (GOLD analysis project Ga0182017, IMG submission 120492) | Permafrost microbial communities from Stordalen Mire, Sweden - 712E3D metaG | ecosystem: Environmental > Terrestrial > Soil > Wetlands > Permafrost | place: Sweden: Stordalen | collected... | reverse complement strand
GAAGCTCAGAAAACTCGCACTCTCAGGAGAAGCAATCAAACAAGCGGCAAACGCTGCTTAAAAAGGTAAATATTGATGAAAGAGCAATCATCCGAGCCCCTCATTCGAGGGGCTTTTTTTGTTTTTAGGGATTTTTTGTGGTTGAGATGTACTTCCTGAAATCCTCAGATTAAAGCTCTTTCAAAAAGGTGAAGATTTCTATCGGTATTCGAGAGTCGGATCGACAATTAAAGATTCTCTTGTTGAAATCCGATCATGCTTGCGGGAGACAAGTGTCCGGATTAGAAATCTAAATTAGAGTGTTTATATCGCCCAGAAATCTGTATATACTTCTTGAATGGATATCGTCCACGCTCTATTGAGATCCAATAGTATCACGTTTTTCCTACAATCCTTCATATCACTCTTTGTGATCGTGAATGCAATTGGGAATGTTCCGCTATTTGTCACGCTCCTGGAGAGATTTGGTGAAGCTGAGAAGACGGCTATGATGAAAAAAGCCTCAATTGTAGCCGCCCTTACATTGCTCATAGTGACCGTGACGGGCAATCTGTTCTTTCGTCTTCTTGGTATCGAGATGTTCTCCTTTACGATTGCCGGTGGTGTTTTACTGATGATCATTTCAATCGAGATGCTGCTGGGACTCAGGACAAGGACCCAGTCCTCCATGGACGAGGAGAAAAACAGTTCTGAAATGGACGAAATAACGGTTATTCCTCTTGCCATCCCTCTTTTGACTGGTCCGGGTGCACTCACCACGGGGATAGTGCTCTTCCATACGGCGGGGAACATTCAAAACAGAATAATCTTGATGGGTACTATCGTCCTCGTTTTTGTAATCTCATACATAATACTTTCAAGATCAAAACCCATCCTTACCTTCCTTGGAAAAACCGGTACCAGGGTAGCGAGGAGAATAATGGGCCTCATGTTGCTATCGATAGCTGTTCAATTCATCATAAAGGGCATTTTCGATGCCGTCCATTTGTACAAGCTATAGAGGATAAAGTGTCCATTTTTTTATTTAGACAGAATGCCAGTGGTAATCAACGGGAGATGCGATTACTTCCTTAATCATTTTTTGAACAATCTTGACAGAATGAGTTCGTGCTATATACTTAAATAATATGGTCTGCTTCACATAAAAATGTAAGGAGGACGTAAATGGCAACTAAAAAACCTGCAACAAAAAAACCGGTGGCTAAGACAGCTGTTAAAAAAGGAACAAAGTACTCCTGCGATCTTTGCGGAATGGTTGTATCTGTGGATACCGTTTGTGGCTGTGAAGAGATTGATTTGCTGTGCTGCAGCAAACCAATGAAGGTAAAAAAGTAGTAGTACTTCTCAAGAAGAATTAATAACAGGTTTTCAAAAAAAAAGGAGAGATTGGGTTTCCCCTTTTTATCCCTTTGTGAACCTTGAGGTCATTTATTTTCCGGCTTAATTAACGCTGCACACACTTTTTTCATGGTTATCTTCATCCTTGACGAGTTCATTTCCGAGGATCGGTGGGTGTACCTAACGCAATAAGTTTTCCTGAAGTCCTCATACAGTAGTCGCTTTTACACTATTGAGCTTTCACGCGGTATTCTATAATCGGATCGGAGATTTTCTCCTTGAAATCTGCCGCCGATTACGGGAGAATGGATTTATCGGTCGGGGTAATCTGTCAAGTTAGCAAAGTGATGTATGTCCCTGATCAACTGAAGGAGACCAATATGCCATCTGACGAAGAAAAAAGACCAATGGAGGAATTTAAGGATAAATTACGTTCCTTCTTCGCTCCCCAGGACCCCCAGAAAAAGAAGGGAGGTTTGCCCCCCAAGACCCACTTCAGCATCTGGTATTTCCTGATTGCCATGATCTTAATCACCTACCTGCAGCAATACCTCTTTACTCCCAAGGTGGAGACGATTCCTTACGGTCAGTTCAAACAAGGCCTGGTCGAAGGAAATGTGGACAAACTAACAATCGGTCCGGAGAATATCACGGGTACTCTCAAAGGAAAGGACCAAACGCCGGGGCGGAAGTTTATCACCATTCGGGTGGACGATCCCGGTCTTGTGAAAGACTTGGATGAACACAAGATCGATTATTCAGGACATTATGACAGTAAATTTCTGAGCAGTATTCTCTCCTGGGTTCTCCCCATCGCGATTATGCTCCTCATCTGGCGGTATGCCATGACAAGGATTGGGCCGGGGATGGGGGTTATGTCCTTCGGCAAGAGTAAAGCAAAGCTCTTTGCGGAAAATGAGACGAAGGTTACCTTTGCCGATGTAGCGGGCATCGATGAGGCTGAGCAAGAACTCCAGGAGGTAGTAGAATTTTTGAGAAGTCCGGAGAAATTTCAAAAACTCGGAGGAAGGATTCCCAAGGGGGTCCTTCTGGTTGGTCCGCCGGGAACTGGGAAAACGCTTCTCGCGAAAGCAGTTGCGGGGGAGGCAAAAGTGCCTTTCTTCACCATCAGCGGTTCTGAGTTTGTAGAGATGTTTGTTGGCGTGGGAGCATCTCGTGTCCGTGATCTTTTCTCTCAGGCCACCGGTCAGGCCCCCTGCATCATCTTCATAGATGAACTAGATGCGTTAGGCAAGGCACGGGGGATGAATGTCGTCGGCGGAAATGATGAACGGGAGCAGACGCTCAACCAACTCCTTGTGGAAATGGATGGATTCGAAACAAATAAAGGGGTCATTATCATGGCCGCCACCAACAGGCCGGAAATCCTCGATCCTGCCTTGCTGCGGCCCGGAAGGTTTGACCGGCAGGTTCTGGTTGACCGTCCTGATATAAACGGGCGGGAAGCAATACTGCGTATACATTCAAAAAACGTCGTTTTGGGCCCTGACGTGGATGTCCGGAAGATCGCTGCTCTTACCCCAGGCTTTGTAGGGGCTGACTTGGCCAATCTTGTCAACGAGGCGGCCCTGTTAGCCGCCCGGAAAAACAAGGAAGCAGTCGGGTCATCGGAGTTCGATGAGGCCATCGACCGGGTAGTAGGCGGACTGGAGAAAAGAAACCGGGTGATGAATCCACAGGAGAAGGAGATAGTGGCTTTTCACGAGTCCGGGCATGCGATTGTTGCTGAGTCCGTTGAACATGCCGATCCTGTCCATAAGATCTCGATTATTCCCCGGGGGATTGCGGCTCTCGGATATACCCAGCAGCGGCCGACGGAAGATCGTTATTTGATGACGCGTACCGAGTTGTTGGACCGTCTGGCAGTTCTCCTAGGAGGAAGAGTGGCAGAGGAATTGGTTTTTGGAGACATCTCCACTGGCGCCCAGAATGATTTGCAGCGAGCAACTGATATTGCACGATCCATGGTCACGGAATATGGCATGAGCGATCTCTTGGGACCAGTTACCTACGAACGCCCCCGTCAACCCATATTTCTCCCGGAAAATTATACTCCCGGCAAAACCTATGGCGAGGCAAAAGCGACCCAGATTGATGAGGAAATATCCCGTGTAATTTTCGTTGCGCATGAAAGGGTGCGCAGCATCCTTTCGGAACGTAGAAATGTCCTTAATGATCTGGCCCAGCTTCTTACCGAGAAGGAGATTATACAGGGAGAGGAACTGAGAAAGATGTTGTCCGACCACACGCTCGGAAAGGCCGTGAAAGGGACATAGGATAGGAGGCCACCTTGCAGCCCCAGCTAATCTTTGTGTAATGCTCTATTTCACTCCGTAATCCGCAACTTTATATTAAAGGCTATATGCACGATTTGTAGGTGCAATCGCCACTCTGTCTTCCGTAGGAAAAGGGTAGAACATACTTCCGTTATGCCCATCTGTGGCAGTAGGCAAGGTTCACGCCAAGGAAAAACATCCCGATATGCCGCCGATGTCAGAGCAACAAATGAAGGATATATTTAAGGCGGGTATGAAGAAGGGATAAGGGGTGGAAAATGCGAACAGGTTCAGCTTCTACCGGAATACAATGATTGCCAGTAATGGAACATCCGGGCCTTACAGGGGAAGCAGGTGGGAGAGATTCCGCCTGCTTCTTCATTTCCATTACAGGGCACCTGTCCATCCTCGATAAGGATAACGGTCGCCTACTTCACTTTCAGGTGGTTCTTTACGGATTTAACCCCTTTCACGTTCTGTGCGATTTCCCCCGCCTTATCGACGGCCTCTTGTGAATTGACGGAGCCACTCAGTTGAACGGTTCCTTTGTATGTTTTAACGCTGATCTTGAATGACTTAAAAAAATGATCTTCTGCGAGCAAAGACTTTACCTTGGTCGTGATGACCGAATCGTCAACATATTTACCTGTACTTTCAGCACATTTGGCTGTCGACACATAGGCCATACAGGTAGCGATCAGCATAAAAAGCACTAAACAATGGATAACGATATTTCTCTTTTTCATAGTTTTTATTCCTCCTGTAAATCTGTTGGTGTGACCTGGTTGATTACGAGACCTTTTCTCTTGAAGCAAGATTCAACAAAATATTTCCGGGCCAGCTAGCCACCTCCTTTCTACATACCTTACCTTCTCCGGCAAGGGTCAAAACCGCAACTATCCTCTTCGTCCCTGAATAAGTTGAACCACTAACACGATAATGGCGATGACCACCAGGATATGAATGAGTCCACCACCCGTGTGACCACTAATAAATCCTAACAACCACAAAATGAAGAGAATTACGCATATTGCCCAAAGCATGGTTTCCTCCTTTCTGAGGACACAGTTTGGTCATCCAAATTGATGACCAGCCACTATTGTCACCCGTTGCTGAAAAATATAAGCACGTAATTCTCGCTTTTCAATGCCGGTCCAGCTGACCGGGCCACAAGACTAAACATGGACTTAACATTCTGGTCGTTGACTGCGACGAGGATTCGATGACCGTTACCACGGCGATGCTGGAACGGCTCGGCTGGAACGGACGGGGTGTAACGCATAGCCTTGAGGCGCTCAAAGTCTTCTCCGAAGATCCTGATAGATTCGACCTTGCAATCATCGAGCCCCAAATGCCGGAACTGTCGGGAATAGAACTGGCCAAACGCTTTAAGCTCACACGCGAGGGTTTCCCTATCATGCTCTATTCAGGTTACGTCGACTCTTTCCTGGACGAAACCATAAAGGCTGCCGGTCTTAGAAAGGCCGTTCCGAAACCTCTGACGATACGTGAACTGAAAAATGCGGTAAGAGAGGCAGTAGGTGTGCCCCATGGAATAGACGTAAAGAGGGCTGCACCTCCTCATGTGCTTTTAGTATTACCACATTTCATCCCGTAATCCGCAGTTCTTCGTGATATGCCCAATGCTCACTTCGTAGGTGAACACTTTGCGTCGTATCCATAGGAATTTCTGAACAACCAAAATATTTATCGGAGCCCCTCATTCGAGGGGTCCTTTTTTGCCCATATTTCACCCCTCAAAAAACCTGTCAAGAAATTTAAGGGGGTGTTAAGGGGTGGGTATAAGGGGGTGGTTTTGACCCATCTTTGACCCTACTTAGGGTTTTGACCATTTTTCCGGGTGTAAGATTATCGCATGATCAAAACGTACCAGGAAAACACATTGCGGGATCGTCTAAAGGCAGGACGGATTTTCCTCTCGGAAGTCAATACGCGGTTCGATACCCGTTCCCGCAGCCAATTATTTAAAGGTGCTCCATGGCAATTAGAACCACCCAGGAGATAAGCGATGCGCGAATCCGCCTCCCAAACCTTAGCCCGTAAAGGCTCAATGAAAAACTTGGTACTGAAATATATCATCGACAAGACTAGCGAGGCTACAGAGCAAGAGGCAATTGTCGAGCGGTCTGTCGATCTCGTCAATAACGATCCCCTCGCTGGAGGTCTTGTCGAGAACCTTGCGGCCAGTACCCTTGAATTTTTCCAAACAATCCGGAGATTAAACAGTGAAATAATCTCACATATATCAATAAGTATTTAAAGATGGAGGAAATTATGTTCATTCCTAAAGAAGAACACCCAAACAGAACGGAACAAAGTCAGATCAAGGTTGATCACTCCCCGCCAAGGAACATTACAGAGAGAATACGGACACTACAGAAAGCCCTCTACATACTGCAGGGGGTGAATTCCCTTCTTCACAAACAAGGAGAAAACACGTGAGACAGTTTTTTCTTACCGGCTATTACAGCATAAAGGCCAGTCCACGTTGGTCTTTGATCAGACTTCAAAACAGATCCCTCTCGCACATCTTCCACGCTTACTATCGAGAGTCCGGTATGGGTCTTCAAGCTACCCATTTACAGCATTCACGCAAAGATAATCCTGACGCCCAAAGCCCCGACTGAAGAAAACGAGTGAACCATAGACAGCATTAAACAGTGAAGACCCATAGCGGTCCATTACAACGAAACGAAAGGAAACGATAATGATAACCGAGAATGTTTTTGAAATCCCCGATCTTTACCTATCCTCAGCAATTGCAATGATACTCAAAGTAGAGCCATCCTACTCAGTGAGAAACAACCGCACCTTTTTCTGTTTCTCTGTGTCCGATGAGCTTTACAAAACGATGGGTGCATACAATGCCGGTTTTTTGTTGCCTGCTATCGAGTATGCAGAAACCATCAAGAGGCTCCGTGCAGAAATGCTGATGAGACGTAAACCAGGGGCAAGCAATGGAAGATAACGTAAAGACCTATTCCCATTTCCTCAACGGCAGGACAGATGGACAAGCTCTTCTTGCTCTCAAGGATGTTATAGCCTCCGGCCTCTCTGCAGAGATACTCGAAACAGCGCAGGTAAAACTCTTTAACGAATCAACTGAGGTCCTGAAGAAGCGCTTAGGGTTCGCGAAAATACATGGCCTTAACCTTCTTCAATCATACCGGCTCATCGAGTTTCCCTATTTTAATCAGGCAAGCGATATCAGCTTTTATGAATACAAGCCCTTTCCGACTCTATACTCTGACAAGGAAGACGGCAAGGCAAGGAAGTATCTTCATCCAAAGGGTGTGCCTTCCACACCCTACATCATACCGGCTGTGTGGGAGATTAAAAACAAAGTGAATAAGCCGCTCTGGATCACTGAGGGTGTAAAGAAAGTCCTTAAGCTTATTCAACATGACAGACCCTGTATTGGGATCTCCGGAGTCTGGAATTTCAAGGCTGGGAAAGACAGTGACGAAACGGACAGTAAATATCTTTGGCAAGATCTGGAGGCCTTCAGATGGACCGGAAGGACCGTATACATAGGATTTGATGCTGATCTGTGGATAAATCCCATGGTGAGAAGGGCACTCTATGAACTGGCCTTTAAGTTGCAAGGCCTTGGCGCCGCCATACGATTCCCTCTGTGGCAAGGCGCAAAAGGGATAGATGATTTTCTCTCGCTGCAGAAAGAACCTGCGAAAATCCTCCTCGATATGGAGAACCACGCCAAAGAACTAAAACATTTTGGCTCCCAGGAACACCATGGAGAGATCATGGAGGCACTCTACAAAACCGTCCAGGGTGGCCACAGTACCACCACAGAAAAAAACCCTTGTTTCTCTAGTGGCCCAGATATTGAAGTTAAAAGACCGGGATATTGTAAAGGATATCAAGAGACGCCGGCAGATCGAAAACAAAAGTAGTGTCGACAATGCTTCTTACCCCTATTATATCGATGATCAAGGCGGAATGAGCCGGTGGAAGAGGGACCGGGATGGTTCTGAAGTATCTCAAAGACTGGCAAACTTCACAGCAAGGATCAGGGAAGATATCTTCGAAGACAACGGCCAGAAGACGAACCGGCGATTTGTGATCATTGGCGGCACGAAAAGCTGTGAGTTTCCAAAAGTACGGATCCCGGCCGAACAGTTTGCTCCCATGCATTGGATAGTCCCCCACTGGGGAAACGATGCAATTATAGAGCCAGGGCAAAACACAAAAGACTATCTCCGTCATTGTATTCAGGAGTACTCCAATAGACAAGGGGTAGAGCAGCGGACTGTCTATACCCATACCGGATGGAGACAAGTCAAAGGCAAATGGGAGTATCTCATGGCCAATGGCGCACTTGGTAGTGAAGCAATTGACGTTGAGCTCCCCGGGGAATTTCTTGAAATGGGCCGGTATTGTTTACCCTCTACACCGGAAGACGAGATAGAGGCGATTAAAACAAGTCTCTCTTTTCTGCATATCGGCAGATCAGAAATCACCTACCCGGGGTATGCCTATACTTTTCTTGCTCCCTTAACGAGTATTGTACAGCCAACCCCTAATTTCTCGGCTTACTTTTACGGTGAGACGGGATCATTCAAAAGCACCGTTGCAACCCTTTTGCTCTCTCACTTCGGTGACTTCTCCATCAATAACCTCTCAAACTTCGACAGTACGGCAAACCAGATAGAAAAACGGGCATTTGTTTTAAAAGATACCCTCTATATCCTTGATGACTATCATCCCTCAGCACGTCAAAAAGAAGCCAACGCCAAGGAAGCTATTGCCCAGAGGTTGATACGCGCCTGTAGTAACCGGACCGGGAGAGAGAGGCTGAATCCGGATACCACCGAGAAAGGCAAGTATGTGCCCCGCGGGGCATGCTCTTGATTACCGGAGAAGAACTGGTGCAATTGCAGAGCACACTGGCACGGGTTATGGTTGTTGAATTTAATGATGGTGACATCGATGTGGAGATGATGACAGAGCTTCAAGGACCGGAAAGAAAAAACCTGCTCCCGCACGCCATGGCTTCATACATTCTGTGGGTGCAGGATAACCTCAGTAAGATTAAAGAATCATTCCCTGCGAAGTTTGCAGAACTGCGGGGAAACGGAGAGATTAAGAACAGCCACAAGAAGATGAATGAGCAAATAGCTTACCTTTATTTTACCTTTGATCTGGTTTTGAAATGGGCCTTAGAAAAGGGCGCCATAAGTGAAAATGATGCTGATATTACCCGTCAGAGAGGCAGGGATGCCTTTCTCAAGACCGCAACGAAACAGGCCGAGCGAATTGAACAGGATGATCCGCTCAAGCTTTTCTTCGGTATCATTGATGCGAGACTCACTCAAGGCAAGATACGTATGGATAACAAAGGCTCAGGGTATGATGGCCATAAGGGAGGTGACTCCGGTGAACTCATCGGATATTATGACGAAGATTACTATCATCTTATACCTCCCTTGGTCTGGCATGATGTGCAAGCATATTTACGGCTTGAGGGAGGACACTTCCCGTTTTCACATAACACCCTCTATTCGGTCCTGGAGAAGCGTGGGTATATCGAAAGCAAGGATGGGAAACATACACTGCCCGTCAAGATTCATGGGACAGTAAAAAGGGTGCTCAAGATTAAGCGAGGCAGTAATGATCCCCTGCCTTCTACCGCGCGGGTTCCTGATGATGAGTAGTAGAAGGTACTCGAATGTATATAGGAGATCTGGAGGTAACCCCGGTAACACTTTTAGAGGGACCGGATTCATGAATGAGTTACCGTGTAACGCACTGATACTAAAGGCTATAGTTGATCTGGTAACGCCGGTAACGCCGGTAACCCCGAAATGGTACGTAGACCCTTTGGATATTTTTCTATTATCGAGTATGTTTTTCTCTCCTAAATTGCAGAAGGTAAATTGACAGGATCGACCCTTCATAATAGACTATCCCTTGATACTTTAAAGGCTGGGGGTGTAATTGTGAAAGGGATTATTATCTGCAACAAATGTCGTAAAAAAATGGACGGCGTTTGTATATGCGAACCAAAGGGCAACGCGAAATGTCTTATTCAAATCTATTGGAAAGGCAAACACTATGAGTATAGGCGAGACGATCAAGGATATGTGCTTACTTACGATAAAGCACAAGATAAACTCACAGAAATAAGTAACGCTATCAAAAAGGGGACATTCAATCCTGTAGACTTTACCGATGAGAAGGTGAAGGAGCGAAAATTCTCCTTTCAGTTCGAGAAGTGGCGTATAGAGAAAAAAGAGGAACTTGATACCGATGAATTGAGCCCGGAACACTACCGCCATATCGAAAGCTATCAGACGAATTACTATGTCTTTTTTGATCTCTATGATGTGCGCGAGATTGATCTTGAGATCCTCTCGCAGTTCAAATTGAACGAGCTCAAGTATAGAAAGGGCATGACAACACTCCTGAAGTCAAAGACACGAAAGAATATCATGAATACTCTTCATGCCTTCTTTTCGTGGATGCGGAAACATGGTTTAATAAAGGAAATGCCTATTTTCCCGGAGATAGTCGATACAAATAAAACAAGAAGAAAGGCGCTTACGAGGGATGCTCAAGAATATGGGCTTGAAAAGATTCCTCAGCAACATGTTGACCCTATACGCTTTATGATGAAGACAGGGTTAAGACCCGGAGAACTTGTTGCAATCCTAGTCAAAAGCGTAGACATTGAAAGGCGGGTTGTGTGGGTAGAACGTGCCCGATCAGGCAGTAAATATGTCGAGAGAACGAAAAACAAAGAAGTTTTGCCAGTACCTTTAAACGATATAGCCTTTAACATAGCAAGTCGGAATGTAAAAGGAAAATTTCCGAACGACTTTCTTTTTATCAATTCGAATACTGGGAAGCCCTACACACAATGGTATCTGTGGGATGCGTGGAAACGATATTCAGAAACAGAAGTAACGATCTACGAGGCAACACGTCATTCCTATTGTTCTCAGATCGTACCTCTCACAGACAAGCTGACCGCACAGCGTTTATGAGGCATAAGGATGGTAGATCAACGGACAACTATTATCACGCTTATTCTGATGTTCTCATGGATGTTGTTCAAAAGATGGACAATATAGTTGATCTGAACGCTGTCAAGAAAGTTAAAAAATAGAAGCGAAATAGAAGCGAGTTTCTATGGGTATAAACCCAATGATTCCAATGAGATAAATAGCGTCCCCAGGGGGAATCGAACCCCCGTTGCCGGCGTGAAAGGCCAGTGTCCTAGGCCCCTAGACGATGGGGACATAATATGGGCCGTGCAAGACTTGAACTTGCGACTCTCTGCTTAAAAGGCAGATACTCTACCAGCCTGAGTTAACGGCCCGTGCGAGTTTATTAAGATATGAAAATTTTTG
>Ga0182017_10003964_pt1 | contig 11029 bp, 8 predicted proteins | sample 712E3DmetaG_FD_120492 | JGI IMG/M metagenome (GOLD analysis project Ga0182017, IMG submission 120492) | Permafrost microbial communities from Stordalen Mire, Sweden - 712E3D metaG | ecosystem: Environmental > Terrestrial > Soil > Wetlands > Permafrost | place: Sweden: Stordalen | collected... | reverse complement strand
ACCGATGGCAATAATAAAGACAAACACCAGTATCGTTACCATCGCGGTCGCGCCCAGTTGTTTGAGCTGAACTGCCCATGGATATAGGAAGACAACCATCACATCCAGGGTTACAAATATCAGCGCGTAAAAATAATAACGGAAGTTAAATTGTATCCATGTTTTCCCGGTGGTTTCCATGCCGCATTCGTACGTATTGTATTTATCCGGATTTGGATTTCGCAGAACTACCCCGAAGCGCCGCAGTACCATTGGTATGGCAATGGCGCCGCCGCCAAAAGCAATCGCGGCTATCAGAAAATATGCAATGTAAGTATAGTCCGTTAACAACTTGACTCCTTTCAAAAAAATATAACATATCAAGACGGACGTTAGCAATATTTGCTGATAATCTTTACTTCTTTTTTACAAGGGTGGTAAGTTCTGTCTCCAGTCCTGCCCATGTAATCAGGCTGTTCATTAGTTCTGAAAGTTTCATCGTCGCCACCGCAATTACGCTGTCGGCGCCGCCGTAATAAACGAAAAGCTCTTCCCCGATGACAACGGCTCCGCACGGGAAAACAACATTATTGACCTGGCCGTACAACTCGTATTGGGTCTCAGGCTGCAGAATCGGCACTTTTCGGCGGGCAAGAACATGTGATGGATCTTTTAAGTCCAATAACGCTGCCGCCACGTAATATGTCATCGGCTGTGTCTTTCGCGATACGCAATGATAAAGCAAGAGCCACCCCTCGCGGGTTTCGATTGGGGGGCCGGATATCCCAAGTTTTTCTGTATCAGGCAATTCATCTTTGGGACTCATGATAATGCTGCCTTTTAGAAATTTATCATCTTTAAATTGCAGGTCGTCAACATAATCCAGCCAGATGCTTACTCCCAGCCTGTGCAGTATTGCGTATTTTCCTTTGAACATTTTTGGGAATATCGCAGCATCTTTGTCCGGTACATTAGGCGGCGAAATCAAAATGGGACGAGACCAGTTCCAACACCTTGCGATAAAATCATCTACTTTGATGTAAGTCAGCGCAACCCGCGGCTCGCTCCTGCCGTTAAACGCAGTATACAGCATGTATATCATATCGCCGATTCTGGTTAATCGGGGGTCTTCGCAACCTGAGTTTCCCCCCGGCACTAATTTTGCTTCAAAGTTTTCTCGCGGGGTATAAATCGGCTCCTGCGGCAGTTCGTCAAATTTATATCCGTCACCGCTGGATGCAAACCCAATGACCGAAGTATTATCTTCGGACATTGCCCGGAAGGCAAGGTGCACCCGTCCGTACTCGTATATTGCTGTCGGGTTGAAAACCGCTCGTTTTTGCCACTCCAGCTTTGGGTTTGGTGCGATAACGGGGTTACCCGCATACCGGTTCAATCTTATCTGTTTGATTCTTGATTCCAGCATGTCTTCCAGCAAAGTGTCCAGTTTGCAGGTCGCCACCGCACAGGTTGTGTCCGCTGCCCCGTAATATAAATGAAGTATCCCCTCTTTTACCAATGCGCCGGTTGGGAAGACAATATTCGGCACCTTGCCGTATTTTTCGTATTCTTCTTGCGGCACCATTAAAGGTTTTTCCGTGCGGGCAATGATTCGCTGCGGGTTATTGATATCCAGCAGTGCCGCTTCGATACCGAACACCGCCGGCGGTGAAAAGTAATTTTGTATGTAAGAATATATCAGCAGCCAGCCGTATTTGGTTTTAATAGGCGGTGCCCCGGCTTCGATATGGTCTTTCGGCGACCGTTCGAGCGGGATAATATTGTCGTTCAGCATCGAATACCAGCCCTCCCAGTAGGTAGGCGACCACATTTGCTCCTCACGGTCGAAATAGGCCACCGCAATTCTGGTCGGCGGCAGGTCGGTGTTGACGCTTAATACCACGGCATATCTTCCGTCCACTTTCTCGGGGAACAGGGACATTGCTTTCGAATTGAACGGTGTTACCAGGTGTTTCTCTTGAATCTTCTTGAAATCTTTGGTAATTGCGACGCCGACTTTGATACAGGGCGCGCAGAAGGGAAACGTCGACAATGCTGTGTAGAATATATAAAACTTTCCGTTCATTTTGGATACGCGAGGGTCTTCGCAGCCGAACTTTTCCCAGTCGTATTCCGGCTTGATAAATTGTCGACGATTTTTAAAATGGATGCCGTCCGCGCTTACCGCGTATCCGATTGTGGACAGGGGCAGTTCAAAACCTCCGATTTCCTGGGGGTGCGATACCGCCCGGTACACAAAATGTATTTTATTGCCGTCGTACACCGGGCACCCGTTAAAAGCGCCATCAGCTTCCCATGTGTTTTCACTCATCGGTATCAATATCGGGTTCTCTTCGGAACGTCTCATTTCTGTCATAAAAATCACATCCTATTCATGTATTCCAATTCTGGTAAATATTATCTAACGCTGTAATCAAACCGGTATACATTGTGGGTGATTGCGTTATGTCAATCAATATCATGCTGTTAGTTTAAGGTAACCAATTAACCCGATACTAGCACAATGCTTATAGTCAAACAAGCACGATTATTTGTCATTCCATTAACACTTGCAGCACGATACATTTATTTTTAAACCGAAGGAAAATTAGCATATATTATCTTGGAATTTACCCTGCTCCGATTAAAAGATATATACTTGGAATCTAATCCAAAAATATTTGTTGCACAATCCTTCAGCTAATGGCATAATTTTACTAATTCTCAATATTTGTAATATTTTAACGTCATGCGAGGAAACTACAAATGGCGAACAAACGATTATCACTCGGACTCGACTTGAGCACCCAGAGCTTATCGGCAGTGTTAATTGATATCGATTCACGGGCAATCGTTCATCGATTATCTATCGATTATCAGAAAGATGCCCGTCTTAAAAAGTACGGCATCCAGGGTGAAAATTATATCTTACCGCCGAAACATGAAGGCGAGGCCAATCAGCCGCCCAAGATGTTCCTCGCAGCGTTGGACGCCATTTTTACAGATATGAAAGCCGCCGGTTTGCCCATGAGGGATATTCAGGTTTGTAATACTTCTGCACAGCAGCATGGACACGCCTATATCAGCCGTCAGGCCCGTACTATTTTAGGCCGATTAAATGTCCCCGGCGCCACTAAATCCAATCTGGTGACAATGCTTGAAGGTTGTTTCGCTTTGAATTTAGCTCCTACCTGGATGACTTCGGATACTGTCACAGAAGCCGATTTTATCCGCACATTTGCGGGCGGCCGGGAAAAAATGATTCAGATGTCCGGTTCTGATTCACCCGCCCGGTTTACCGGCGCCGTCATCCGTAAAATTACCGCGCAATATCCGGAAGAATATCAGAAAACGGAGCACATCCATCTGCTCAGCAGCCTGATCCCGGCGGTGCTTTCCGGTAATTCCCGTGTGCCGCTGGATTTCGGCAATGCCTGTGGCATGTCGATGATGGATTATCTGAGCAAAGACTGGTCCATCAAACTGGTTAAAGCGGTCGCTGAGGGTCTGCCCGGCGGCGAAAGCACCCTGCGCAACAAATTACTGCCGATCGTCCCCCCTTATACGATCGTCGGACATATTGCTACGTACTTCATCGAAAGATACGGTTTCAGCCCTGATTGCCGGATCATTGCCGGTTCCGGGGATAATCCCCAATCCAAAGTTTTGGTGACCGGTAATTTATTGAGTCTGGGTTCGAGCTTCGTCAATATGGCTTCGACCGATGGTAAACATTTTGATATGAGCGGCGCTTCCAATGCCATGTACGACGGCATCGGCCGCCCCTTCATCTTCAGTTGCCGCACCAACGGCGCGTTGGTCTGGGACCAGATGCGCGCCAGTCACGGTTTAAAGAAAGACGAATATCAACCGGCGGAAAAAGCGCTTAAAGAAACACCTGTCGGTAAATATATGGTGTTCTGGCAGCCCCGCGGCGAATCGTTCCCTGTTTCCGGCAGCTACGATATTATTCGCGCCACGCACAATGCTCCTGAACTTGGTCCCGATTATTCCGGTCTCATTGAAACCACCTTGGGCACCGTTTATCTGTATTCGAAGACATTTGCTAAAGAATCCGCTGAGCCGTTATATGTCACCGGCGGCGCTAACAGAAGTCCCGAAATATTACGCAGGGTTGCGGCCATCTGGAACAAACCGGTTGTCCGTATTGAAGAGGCCGGAGCCGCATTAGGCGCTGCCGCAGCCGGCGCCTACGCGCTGTTGAAATCCACCGGTAAAGAAGTTAAGATCGAAGAAATAAATAAAAAGCTGTTGAAAAGCGATGCTGTGATTCATCCACTGACTGAAGATGTCAAAGCCTATCATGGCAGTGGCGGTTACCTCGAGAAATTAGCGCTTACCGCCGAAAAGATTATCAAAGAACATTCGAACTAAGCGGGTTTTCTCAGACTATAGACGCAGCCGCAGTAGTTTTGCCGGTAAATTTGATACTGTTTTGCCAGTTGAATCGCAAGCTGTGCGCCGCCGTTCTTTTTAAAATCACGGGAGAGGAACTTATCGCCGCCGATTTCTTTACCGATGCGGTTGATTTTTTCTGCTGATTTCATCGGCCCGATTGTCAGTGTAGTCGTAAATGCGTCAAAATCATTTTTCTTCAGGTAATCATAAGTGCTCTGCAGGCGTATCCGGAAACAAACTTCGCATCTTTTCCCGCCCTCTGGTTCTTTCGATAACTCAGCGGTACTTTCCGTCCATTGTTTGGGATTATAAGCCGGCGCGATTATCGGGAAATTCTTCACAACCGCGATGGTGTTCGACGCTTGTAGCCTCTTGTCGTGTTCTTCACGGGAGGAAATATTCGGGTTAAAGTAATACCCTGTTATTCCGTGACCTTCAGCTAACAATATATCAGCCGCACCCGCAGCGCAGACTCCGCAGCAAATATGTAATAGTATTTTCATTTCATCTTACCAGTTGTCGATGACCTGACAGATTTCATCGAAAGAAGTGAAAGGCACACAATTTATTCCTGCCTTCCGGCAATTTTCCAGCAGGCTGTCAGTAGCAAAAATTTGCTGCACTCCCTTGGCCGGCGACAAATCCGATGTCCCGTTGCCGATGTATACCACGTGATAACCTTCGTTTACAAATTTACTCACGTATTTTTCTTTGAATTCGGTATCCACAACTTGCCCCGCAGGCCCTACATAGCGTACCTGTAACTTTCCGCCTTCAAAGTAAGTTTCTGCGGAATGATAATCCACATCTTTTATCCCGATATCTTCCAGGATTTGTTTTACATAGAAATCCCATCCATTACTGACAATAACGAGACGGATTCCTTTCTTTTTACACAAAGCCGTGAAATCTTTAAAACCCGCCCGTACTGCGGCCTTTCCTTTTATGTAATCGAGCATCTCTTTTATATCTGCTCTCAGCATTGCGAAGGCTCTATCGTTAAACTCACCTACTGTAATTTTCCCGGCTGTATATTCATCATCAAGCGCCCGCCAATCCCCTTTTGCGAAAGCGTCCAGGAGCATAAAACTGATGTCATCAACGGTTACCGTACCGTCAAAATCACATTGTATCAATATTTTTTTATTGTCCATTAGTTCAACCGATGCTTCAAGATCAATAAATTAATCATTTTAATGCCTGACTAAAATGATACCAGACAAACTAACTCGCGTCTAATTTTATCGCTGCCTGTCGTCTGAACGTCCATTCTTCGATGTCGTTCTAAAATTACCTGTAGACGGAATATCGTCTGCTAATCGGAATGGTATTGCAAACCGTAATAACTTATCAAATTCTAAAATATAATTTAACACAATATATAATAGGCAGAAGCATCGATATCATCCAATAATTCAAAATAATTGTCGCCTGCCCTCGCGGATATGTTAGAATCTGAGATAATAATCAAAGGAATATGTAAAACCTGATGATGGATAAGTTTGATGTTATCGTAATTGGCGGTGGTGCCGCCGGTATTTGTGCCGCAATCAGCGCCGCCCGCGCTGGCCAAACCGTCGTAATTTGTGAAAAAATGCCCCAGTTGGGGAAAAAAATACTAGCTTCGGGCAATGGCCGCTGCAACCTGCTAAACGATAAACTCGACGAAGGTTATTATAACTCCTCCTCCCGGGAACTGGTTAAAACAATCATTGCGAAGTTTGGCAAAAGCGAAATATTGGAATTTTTCCACGAATTAGGACTTGAAACCTGGTCGCAGGACGGCCGTATCTTCCCCGTTACCAATCAAGCCGCTACCGTCTTGAAAGTTCTGGAAATTGAACTACTCAGGTTATCTGTGCCGGTGGAATATGCCTTCGATTGTATCGATATCTCCTTTTCCCGCAATGGCATCGTAATATCTTCAAAAAACGGCAATAACCTCACCTGTCAAAAAGTAATCCTCACCGGCGGCGGTAAAACATATCCCGTGCTCGGCTCGGATGGGAGTATCTTGGATATCGTTAAACGCATGGGGCACAAAATTATTGAACCTGTTCCCTGTGCCGTGCCTTTAATTGTCAAAGACCACCTGTGTCATTATCTCCAGGGCCAGCGTATTTCCGCGGCGGCCTGCAGCGTCATCGATGGAAATAAATCACCTGCCGTTAAAGGCGAATTGCTTTTCACTAAATACGGTCTTTCCGGTACCTGCGTTCTGGATATCAGCGAAGAGATCTCTATAGCCATTAACCGCTATCACAAAAAGGATGTTTTTATTTCCGTCGATTTGGTGCCTTTTATGGATAAGGAACAGTTGAAGAACCGGCTGACTAAAAGAATAAATCAAAAAGTCGCAGCCGGGGATATCCTCGTCGGTATCCTGCCGAACAAGTTGTGTGTGTCACTGAAAAGCCTCTTTGAAAATGACAATGTTGATGCTGCCGTCGCCAGGTTAAAAGATATGCGGTTTAGAGTGTTCGGTACACAGAGTTGGAAAGAAGCCGAGTTGACTGCCGGCGGCGTTGATGTAAATGAAATCGTGCCCGGTACGCTGGAATCAAAACTCCGTATAAATGTCTATTTTGCCGGCGAAGTGCTGGACGTCAACGGCCGCCGCGGCGGCTACAACCTGGGCTGGGCCTGGGCATCCGGTTATATCGCCGGACAAACCCTCTAAAACCTGTTAGTGGTTACATCCATCTTTTCAGCCATGCCAATATCATATCCGGCTTATCCTGAAAATAACTGTATGTTTCATAGCGGTGTTTCGTGTTTTCAATCCAAACAAATTCTTTTGGATTGTCCGGCGTGTTGTCGTAAATACTCAGGATATCACTCAATTCGGTCCACTGGTCGTTTCTCGCCTGGACGTACATTGTCGGCACTTTAATATCTTTGGCGTATTCCCGCGGCGACATCGTATCCAGTGGCAGCGCTCCCATCATCACGATGAACTTTTTTACCATTGGCATGAATAACTTGGCCCCAGCCGGCGTAATAAACGTGCCCAGGTAAGTTCTTAAAAATACTTCCATAGAAATCGGCTGAACCAGGAAAAGGCATTTTACGTCCGTAAATACTTCCGGATCATTACTCATCGCGATTATGGTGGAATTGGCCCCCATGCAGAAACCGGCAAATCCAATATTTGCGTTTTTGATTTCGTCTCTGTGGTGAATATAATTCAATGCGGCTGTCACATCCTGATATTCCTTTAACCCGATGCTTGCCATTCCTTTATTCGGGTCAAAACCGCTCTCGCCGTGGTTCCGAAAATCGAACATCAAAACCCAATATCCCGCTTTATGTAAATGTGCCGCGGTTTTTAAGAATTCTAATTCTTTGTTGTACATTTTCGTCGGATTTTTGTACGTGTTAGATGAACCGTACTTTGTCAGTCCGGCGACATGGGTCATTATAATCACTTTATCCAAGTCGCTAGGTATCAGCCAGCCTTTAATGTTGACGCCGTCGGCGGATCTAAACTCGATATTCTCAAACTTCAGCCCATAATCGCCGGGATTTTTCGGCACCGGTTGGCGGTTCTGATGCACCGCCGAATACGCGATAAAATAACATAACCCCAGATAAACCAGCGCTAAACATATAATTACAATTATAATTATCAGCAATATCATCATTTCATGTCGCCAAAGAACATTTATTGACCCTATTTTATCATATGAAGAAAAAATAAAAGAGGCCGGGGAGTTCCGGCCTCTTTTAAAGGAGTTATCTTTAGGTATTATTTATTCTATTTATATCCCTTTATGAACTTTTTGATTTCGACTTTAAATAATTCGTCTACCATTTCTTTAATTTCGTCAATCGACAGCATCGAGAAAGTTAACGGGTCCAGAAGCAGCGATTGGAGCACTTTCTGTTTATCCTTTTCCACAATACCCCGTACCGCCATCTCTTGCACATTGATGTTCAACCGGTTCAAAGCGGCACATTGCGCCGGCAGGTTCCCGATATAGGTAGGATGCACTCCGCCTTTGTCGATCATGCACGGCACTTCCACCACGCAGCCTTCCAGCAAGTTAGGGATCAGTCCGGTATTTTTGACGTTCCCGAAAATGCGAATCTGGTTACCTGTTTCCATTGCGTTGATCACGCTGACTGCAATCACGGTATACCGGTGTTCGCCAAGGTCGAATATTTTCCCGCTCTTCAGGTCGTTTCTTAAGTCCTCGGCCTGTTTCTCGATTAAAGGAATCACATATTCGCGGGCCTGGTCGCCGAGTTTATATTTTTCCAGCAGTTGCGGTTTGCGCCGGAAATACGGTAGAGAAATTGTAAGGTGCCCGAACCCGGTGCTGAAATATCCGAAGGTCTTGAACATTTCCACTTCCACCGCGCTCTCTGTCCCGGGTGAGGATTCATGTTCGTCGGAAATTTTAATCTTATCAATCATTTCCCGCAGTTTGGGATAAAGGTCTTCCCCTTTATATTTTATTTCCAGCAGCCAGGATTGATGGTTCAGTCCGCCCACGGTATACCATACATCTTTTGCCGGTACGCCGGCCATTGTCCCGAACCTCTCCGATTGACCGGTGGGATTAGGGCACAACCCGACATTTTTGACTTTGGAATAATCGTTGATGGCCCAGCAAATCATTGCCATCGGGTTCGAATAGTTTAAAAGCCAGGCGTCTGGGCAAACTTCTTCCATGTCATGGCAGATATCCAGAATATCCGGAATGTGCCGCAGCCCGGAGAAAACTCCGCCTACGCCCATCGCGTCGGATTGGATTTCGAGCCCGCGTTTCATTGTAATATCGCGGTTCTTGTTGTGGACCGGCCAACCGCCTGACCGAATGGAAACGATCACATAATCCGCACCGTCCAGGGCTTCCCGCCGGTCTGTCGTTGACTCGATTTTTAGATCTGCTTTTTGCTGCTGGATCAGTTTCTTGGCATACGCAGTAAACAGGTCCAGCCTTTCTTTGTCGATGTCCATCAGACTGAGGGTGCTGCCTTTGAGTGCGGGATACAGCATGATATCCGAAATTATGTCTCTCCCGAAAACATAACTTCCCACTCCGATGAGTACTATTTTGGGCATGTATAAACCTCCTGAGTATTTTGTAATCATGATAATACTGTTAGAGGTTTGTGTCAATACACAAGCGTTCTTTAATGTTACTAAATATTGCTTGTTTTATTGTTCAGAATTAACTATCTTGAGGTTCGATTTTATAAAATCAGCATTGCGTCGCCGAAGCTGTAAAACCGGTATTTTTCAACGATCGCTGTTTGATAAGCTCTATCGATCAGTTCTTTCCCGGCAAATGCCGATACCAGCATCAACAACGTTGATTTCGGCAGGTGGAAATTGGTAATCATCGCGTCAGGTATCATGAATTTATGTCCGGGTAATATAAAAAGGTCGACCCAGCCTTCAAAAGGCCGCATTTGTCCGTCGCTCTTTTGTGCTGCCGCCTCGACAATCCGCACACTGGTCGTGCCCACACAGATGACACGGCGGCCTTCTTTTTTTGCGTGGTTAATTCCGTTAGCAACTTCTGCGTTTAATAAGCCGTATTCTTTATGAATCTGATGCTCCATGGGATTATCTTCCTGCACGGGCCGGAATGTATCCAACCCGACATGGAGTGTCACGAATAGGCATTTTACGCCTTTCAGTTTTATCCGGTCCAGTAATTCCGGGGTAAAATGTAGTCCGGCTGTCGGCGCCGCAACGCTCCCCGTTTGGTCGGCATAAACCGTTTGATATCGGCTTTGATTTTGCAGCGGTTCGTGAATATATGGCGGCAGTGCCACCTGTCCTAATTCAGATAGCAGAGCATCGTCGGAAAAGTGGATCGTGCGCATACCGGCTTCGCCTTCCTCTATCACTTCTGCACCGCAAACTATGGAATTATCCCCATTGCTAATCTCTAATTCTGTTCCTCTTTTCACCCGTCTACCGGGTTTGACCAGTGTTTCCCAGAGGTTTTGTTCCAACCGCTTCAATAACAATATTTCCACTTTCCCGCCGGTGCCGGATTTTTTCGCGGATAAACGTGCCGGCAATACCCGGCTGTCGTTAAACACCATCACGTCCCCGGCTTGCAGGTAATCTATGATATCGGGGAAATGACGATGCGCGATTTCCCCGCTTTGACGATTTAATACCAGCAACCTTGAAGTGTCCCTTGGTTCAACCGGTTTTTGTGCGATCAGTTCCGGCGGCAAGTTATAATCAAAATCATCTGTTCGCAAATAATTGTCCTGTAATTATATTAACTCACTGATTATTATAATCTGTAGCGTCCCTGATATAAAGAAACAAGAGTGCGGTTTTGTAATAAAAAGACTTACGTTTATTTGAATTTATTTTCTGAATGCTCATAGTAAAGCCATGTAGTCTAATAACAAAATAAACTGGGCACAAGATCAACAAATAGCGAAGTTCAACTTAATTAGCATTTATATTAAGCAAGGCCTGAGTTAGAGGGGCGCAGCCCCTCTAACTAATCTCCTCCCTCGCCGCGCACGGAGAGGGAGCCAGAGGGTGAGGTTTTATTGGAATAAGTAAATAAAATGCAATTCTTCGTTAAAAAAGGTTAAAATAATTAAAAGGTGTTATATATTGAGGGTTTTTGCAATGACAAAAAATATT
>Ga0182017_10003963_pt1 | contig 11029 bp, 10 predicted proteins | sample 712E3DmetaG_FD_120492 | JGI IMG/M metagenome (GOLD analysis project Ga0182017, IMG submission 120492) | Permafrost microbial communities from Stordalen Mire, Sweden - 712E3D metaG | ecosystem: Environmental > Terrestrial > Soil > Wetlands > Permafrost | place: Sweden: Stordalen | collected... | reverse complement strand
GACCGCCCCGAAGGCGCTGCCCCCCGGCGCCTCGAAAATCTCCTGCCCGCTGCGGGCGATGGCGAAGGTGGTGCCGTCCGCGCCCATCGCCTGGCGCGTCGAGGCCGCGCCGGCATAGGCGCTCACATTTCCGCTGGCGTCGAGCGCGTACGGTTGCACCTGGTCGGTATCTCCGCTGAAGACGTAGCGGCCCGCCGACACCGTGTTGGCGCTCGCCACCAGTTGTTGGAGGTAGCCGCCGATCTGGCTCGCCAGCGCCTGCCGCCCCGCGGGGGTCTCGGTTTCGGTGGCGCCCTGGACGCCCAGCGTGTTGATTTGTTCGAGGCTCTGAACCGAGTCGCCGACCGCCTGCTCGGCGGTGTCCGTTTCCGACTTGAACTGCGCCATGTTGGTCTCGATCTGGAGCGTCTGTTCCAACTGGGCGCGGAGAGAAAGGGACGGGCCGACTTCGTCCGGCGCGTCCGACGCCACGTTCAGCTTGAGGCCGGAGCTGATGTGGCTTTCGGCGCTCGCGGCGCGGCTCTCGGCCTTGTCCAGTGCGGTCAGGAAATTCCGGTCTTGGGCGCTGATTCCCTGGATCATATTCACGCCGTCCCTGTCTCCAACATGTTCATCACGGTTTCGGTCAGATCGTTCAGAATCGTAACGACGCGCGCCGTGGCTTGGTAGGCGCGCTGGTACTCGATCATCTGGGTGGCCTCTTCGTCGAGCGAAACGCTCTCGGCGTTCGACCGCGTGGTGCGGGCCTGATCGAGCAGGTCCTGCTGGGTCTGCCGGTCCTCGGTGGCGGAGTTGAGCGATTGGCCCACCTGCGAGGCCAGGCTGGCGTAGGACTGGGTGAAGGTCATGCCGCCGGCCTGCGGCGCGTCGTCGAGCGCGGCCAGATTGAGCGCGTTGCCGTTTCCGCCGGGCGCGCCCGGCAGCGCCGCAGCGATTTGATCCACGGTGATGCCCGTCGTCTGCAAAGTGGAAGCCGCATCCGACGGGTTGTTGTAGCTGAACAACTGCGCTCCCTGGTTGCCGGACTGGTCCACTCCGTTCAGCAGGGTGTTGTTGACCTGGTCGGCCAGCCCCGCCGCAAGTCGGTTCAGACTGTTCGAGAACCCCGGCAGCACGGTGTTCTTCATGTTGATCAGCGCTGCCAGCCGCCCGCCCACCGCCTGCGCCGTCACGTCCTTGCCGTTGGCATCCGTGACCACTGCCGTCCCGCTGCCCGCAGACGCCTGAATCGCGTATTGTTGATCCCCAATCACCAGCGGGGTCTGGCCGTCCATTAGCACGGTGACCGAGCCGTCGGGCTGCCGCAGGGCCGTGAAGTTGACGTATTCGGCAAGGCTCTCGAGGTCGTTGTGCAGGCTGGCGTCGACGGCCGGATCCGTCCGGCTCGTCGCATCGTCCTGCATCTGGGTATTGAGCTGGCCGATCTGCTGCGTCAGGCCGTTGATGGCGTCGGTCGCGCTCCTGAGTTCGGTATTCAGGTTGATGGACGCGTTGGCCAGACCCGTCGCGGTGCTGTTGAACCGCTGCGCCAGGGCGCTGGCGCTCGAAAGCACGTTATTGCGCGCCACGCTGTCGTTCGGCGAAACGCTGAGAGCCGAGAAGGATTGGAAGAACGCATTGAGCGCGGCGGGAAGGCCCGAGTTGCCGGTGACATCGAACAGCGGCTGGATACCCGAAAGCTCGGTCGCGGATTGGTCGGCCAGCCCGAATCCCTGCTGATCCTGCCAGACGGTCTGCTCGGCATACTCGTCGCGACTGCTTTGAATCTCCCCGGCGGAGATCCCTCCGGGAAGCCCCAACGTGGGATCGAAGGGCTGCGCCACTATTGTGAAGGTCTGCTTGGCATAGCCCGGCGTGCCTGAATTCGCGACGTTGTTGCTGACGGTATTGAGGGCCTTCTCGAAGACCCCCAGGGCGTCCGCCGTCGTGGTCAGCGTGTTAAACAGTCCAGGCATTCGCTCAGCCCTCTACGGATAGGCTTCGCGGCAATGCTGCCGTGACCGGCGTTCCCTCTCGTGTGTAGCCGCCCGCAACGCGGGTCAGGAGTAGCTGGGACCAACCGGCCTGGAAGCGCGCGGCGCTTTCGAGCAAAGCGGCGGCGCGGCGAACCGTCTGCCTCAGGATGCCCAGCCCGGCGAGCAACTCCCGCCGGGGCGCCCCCGGAGCGCCGGCCGAACGCTCGACCGCTCCCAGGCTGGCGCACGCCTGCTCCAGCAATTCCCGGCTGCGGTCAAGGTTGGCGAGGGAGGGAAACAGCAGGAACCGCCGCGCGTACTCGGCAGCTCTCTGGGCCTGCCGGAGTTCGCCCTCCCCATGGCTCATTGCCGGATCGCCTCATCCACCATCCGGCGGCTCAGATCCGCCGCATCCACCTGGTATCGCCCGCTTCGGACATCCGAGGTGAGTTGCTCGACGCGGGCCGCCCGCTCCGGCGTGCCCGAGTCTCCGGATGCCAGCAAGCGCGCCGACAGCCCGGAGAGCTGCACCCGGTCACTGTCCGACTTGGTCTGGGCGGTCCTTTCCGTCCCGCTCGACCCCACTCCGGGCGTCCTTCCCAGTTGCGAAAGACCCGACGGGTCAAGCGGGCTTTGGTTGATCTTCATGAATCGCTGCCTCCGCCTTCACTTGCTTATCGGCGAGTACAGCCCAGATGTTTAGCCCGATACCCTGCCGCGCCTTGTGGCCAGACGCGGCGGGAAGGTCGTGGTTCCAGGCCGTGCGTGGCGGCACGCCGCCCTTCCGAGTCGGGGCACGAAGGGATTCGCGCGGGGGCGCAGGCGCCCCACTTCCTTATGCTGCCCGCGTGGCGCCGTTGACACAGCACGCCGGGCGCCGCGACCGGGCGCAACCTGGAAGACCGAGCCCCGCCGCGCGTCGCAGCCGGGGGCTATGAGCAGGTCAGACCGCTTGGGGAACTCTTGAATCGAGCGGCGCGGCGCGTTTCAGGACGCCACTTCCACGAGCGAACGGTAGTACGCCAGCAGCTTCGATTCCTCGTAGCCGATCTCCCGGGCGTACTGGCGGATGTAGCTGGTGTTGTAGATTCCCCCAGGAAGTTGTTCGAAATCCTCTTCTTCGATCGCCTTGAGGAAACGAATACTGATCTTGGTGCTGTCGGCGATCTCTCGCAGCGAGATCCCTTTGTGCTGGCGCAGGGCCGACAGGTCGATGCGTTGCGTGGCGTACAACGAAGAGCCGTTCTTCCTCATCGCAGGCTTCCTATCGTTGGTCTACCCCCCGGAGGGGTGACGAGAAGCTCATGGTACCACAACCCCCAGGACCAATTGGATAAAAAAGTGTTCAGGAATCAACGATTGGCCCCTGAAGCCCCTCAATGCGCCGGCGGCGCGCTGCCCCTCTGGGCCGGCCGCCGCATCAGCAGCAGGAACGGCAGCAGTACCAGGAAGATCAGCGCCATCATGCGGAATGTATCCAGAAACGCCACCATGGTGGCTTGCCGCTCGACGGTGCCGAACACCGCTCCGTAGGCCTGCTGGGCGGCGCTCGCCGGGTCCGCCCCGCCCGCCATCAGGGCGCCGCGGGCGCCCCGCAGCATCTGCCGCGCCGGCTCGCTGTAGGGCGTCACGTGAACGCCCAGCAGGTTGACCTGGGTCTGCGCGCGCCGCTCCAGAAAAGTGGTTGCCACGGCGATTCCGATGCTGCCGCCGATGTTCCGCATCAGATTGAAAATGCTGGTCGCATTGCCCATCTGCTCCTTCGCGATCGAATCCATGGTGGTGGTGGTCAGCGGAACGAACAGGAGCGCCATGGCGATCCCCTGCAGAAACTGCGGCCAGAAGATGTCCCAGTAGCCGGCGCTCAGGTTCAATTGTGAGAGCTGGAACAGCGTGAAGCTCGCCCCCACGATGCCCATCCCCAGCATTTTCCGGGCGTCAAAACGGCCCAGAATCGCCCCGACGAAGGGCATGGCGATGAACGATCCGAGGCCGCGCGGCGCCATGGCGATCCCTGCCTGCAGCGCCGGATAGCCCATCAGGGTTTGCAGCCAGATGGGCAGCAGCACGAGGCTCCCGTAGAGCACGAAGCCCACCATGGTCATCATGAACACGCCGGTCGCATAGGTAGGGATCTTCAGCACGCGCAGGTTCACGATCGGATGCGCGGAGCGCAACTCCCAGATCACCAGCGCTATCAGGCACCCCCCCGCCACCACCGCCAGGGTCCGGATCAGATCGGAGCTGAGCCAATCGTCTTCCTGCCCCTTGTCGAGCAGCACCTGCAGCGCGCCGATGCCCACCGCCAGCATCCCGATCCCCCAGTAGTCTACCTTCGACGAGCCCCGCCGGATGTAAGGCGGATCGAAGATGAACAGCTTGGTCAGGATGATGCAGAGTACGCCGATCGGGATGTTGATATAGAAGATCCAGCGCCAGGAGTAGTTGTCGGTAAGCCATCCGCCCAGCACCGGGCCCAGCATGGGCGCCACCACAATGCCCAGCCCCCAGAAGCCCATGGCCTTTCCGCGATCCTGCGGCGGAAACGCTTCGAGCATCACCGCCTGCGAAAGCGGTTGCAACGCGCCGCCGGTGGCGCCCTGCAGGATGCGGAAGAAGATCAGCATGGGCAGCGTGGTCGACAGGCCGCACAGCGCCGACGCACTGGTAAACCCGATCACCGCTGCCATCAGGATGCGCTTGCGGCCAAAGTGGTTCGCCAGCCAGCCCGTCATGGGCAGGATCACCGCGTTCGCCACCAGGTACGCGGTGAGCGCCCAGGTGGCCTCGTCCACCGTGGCCGAGAGGCTGCCCGCGATGTGGGGGAGCGAAACGTTTACCACGGTCGTGTCCAGAACCTCCATGAAGGTCCCGAACATGACTGCCACCGAAATCAGCCAGGGGTTGACCAACGGCGGCGCGGGAGGAGCCGGGATTGCCTGCGTTGCCATGGGTCGGGGCTCGAACGGCCTCTACCGGGGCGCGGCCGTCATCACCGTCGCGTCGACCGACATCCCAGGTCGCAGCAGGCGCTGCGGATCCTGCCCTTTCTCGAGCACGATCTTCACCGGAATCCGCTGCACCACCTTGACGTAGTTGCCGGTCGCGTTCTCGGGCGGCAGCAGGCTGAACCGCGCCCCGGTAGCGGCGGAGATGCTGTCCACCTGCCCGCGGTACTCCCGTCCGCCGAAGGCGTCGACTTTGATGACGGCCGGCTGGCCCACGCGCATATAGTGGAGCTGCGTTTCCTTGTAGTCCGCCGTGACCCAGATGTCTTCCATCTCCACCAGTGCCAGCAGCGGCTGGCCGGCCTGGACCACCTGCCCGATCTCGACGGACTTCCTGCTGACCACGCCGTCCACCGGCGCCCGCACCACCGTGTATCCCAGATTGAGCTGGGCTTGCTCGACGGAGGTCCGGTTCAGTTTGAACTTGGCGGCGGCGGAGCCGGCCTCGGCGCGGCTGGTGGCGATCTGTTGGGGCCGCACCTGGGCCGCCTCGACGCTGGCGCGAGCCTGCGCCACCAGAGCTTCGGCCTGGGCGACGTGGCTTTCGGCGACCGGAACCGCCTGTGCGGCTTGAGCGACAGCCGCGCGCGCCGAATCGACCGCGGCGGCGGTGGCCTGCGCCTCGCTCACCGCGACGTCATTCTGCTGCTGCGAGATCTCATCTCGCGCCACGAGTTGCTTGATCCGCTCCAGGTTCTGCCTGGCCAGGTTGTTGCGCGCCTCGGATTCCCGCAGCCTGGCCGAGACGGCATTGAGCTGCGCCTGCGCCGCTGCCACCTCATTCCTGGCGGCCGCTACTCCGGCCTGGGCCGCCAGCAACCCGGCCCCAGCCGTGTCCACGCGGCTGGCCGTGGTGGTGGTCGTGATGGGCACGCCGGCTTCGGCAGCCGTTGCCGTCGCGCCCGCGGCGGCGGCGTCCGCTTGAGTGCGGTCGAGCGCTACCTGATAGTCTTTGGGATCGATCCGAACGAGCACCGTGCCGGCTTTTACCACCTGGTTGTCATCCACGTTCACTTCGATGACCGTTCCGCCCACCCGCGCGCTGATCGGATCGATGTGGCCGTCGACCTGGGCGTCATCGGTGCTTTCCCGCGCCGAGTAGTAGCTCCACGCCCAGTAGATCCCGCCGCCCAGGGCGATCAGCACTGCCAGCAGGACCCATATTGCGTGCGGGTTCCGGCGGAAGTAGGAGCGCCGCTCCACCTCCGGCGGGACCGATTCCACGCCTTCCTGTCGCTCCGCTCCGGTGACGGTGGTCCCGGTCCTCGAGGCATCCGCCATCAGTGTGCTCCTCTCAAAAACTGCAGATAGGTTTTCTCCGCGCCGCCTAGCGCCCGCGCCAGCGAAGCTTTCGCGAGATTGTAGGAGAACAGCGCGGAGATGTCGTTTTCGTTCGCGGCGGCCACGGATTCCTGCGCCTGCACCACCTCGATGTTGTCGGCGACGCCGGCGGCGAAGCGGTCGTCCGCCTGCTTGAGTTGCTCGGCGGCCAGCTTGACGGCGCTCTCGGCAACCGCCACCTGATCTCCCGATGCCTTCAGATCCAGCAGTGAGGCCCGGAGTTGCTCCTCGACGCCGTTTCGCAGGTCGGCCAGTTCCGCCTTTCTCTGCTCGAGCGCGGCATCGGCCTGCTCGATCGCTGCCTCGGTCCGGCCGCCCCGAAAAACCGGGATGGTGAGGGTCACACCCGCGGCGAAGGTGCCGTGAGAATCCCAGGGCCGCGGCCCGGTAGAACCATAGTTGCCATCGAACTCCACTCCCGGGAGCCGCTCGGCGACAGCGGCGCGCCGGGCCGACTCGGCGGCGCTCACCAGCGCGGCCGCGCCCTTGTAATCGGCACGATTCTCGAGGGCCTGCTGGAGGGCCTGCTCCACCGTCAGCTCCGGCGGCGGGGTGTAGGGCGCCTCGTCGGCCAGCGTGAGCGCCTGGCCAACCGGAAGCCCGATCGCGCGCGCCAGTCCCAGCTTCTGCTTCTCGAACTCGTTCTCGTAGAAGATGACGCGCTGCTGCTCGGCCTGCATCTCCACCTGCGAGCGCAACACGTCGATGCGCGGGACCATGCCCGCCTGCTTCAGATCCACCGCCCTTTGGTACAGCACCTGCGCCGTGTTGAAGCGCGCTCGCGCCGCGTCGATCCGCGCCCGGCTCGCGATGGCCTGCAGATACAGCCCGGCGACTCCCAGCACCACGATATCGCGCGCGTCCTGGTAAGAGAACCGGGCCGCCCGAAGACCCTCGGCGCCGGCTCGCGCCTTGTGCAGCGCACCGAGGTTCAGGATGGCCTGGGAAACCGAAAGCCGCGCGTCGAACACGTTGAACGGCCCGACAATCGGCGCGATCCCCGGGAAATTCCCGAAGCCGTACGACTTCAGGTTGATCTGCTCTCCCACGTCGGAGACGCTGGCGAAGACGTTGGGCAGGAGTCCGCTCCGCGCGGCGATCCGCGCCGCCTCGGCCGACCGCGTTCCCTGCTCTCCCAGGAACAGGCCCAGGTTCTGCCGCAACCCGCGGGTGATCGCATCTTCCAGGCTGAGAGCCAGCGGCGTTGCGGAACCCTGCCCGCTTGGGATGCCGCCCAGGAACGGACTCTGGGCTCCTGGCGCGCCCATCTGGGCCCTGCCGGTCCCCAAAGCGCACAGAGACAACAAAACGAGTGAGGCCGAGCGCAAGATCATGTGTAATTGTGAGTCTGGCGCGAACGACAACGGATCGAGAACTCATTCATATTCTCTCATAAACACGCGCGGCGGACCGTTCGGCCTGCCCGGGAAGGCAGGCGGAACCGCCTGCCCCACGTCCGCTCACGGCCGCGTCTGCCCCGCGTCTGCCCAGCGCCGCGTCCGTCCACCGCCGCCCCTGCCCCGCGGCCCCGCAGCATTCATCTCGTGTTACGCTCGGCTTCGGGGAGGGCAACCATGGAGATGAGGCGCTTGGGTCGGAGCGGCCTGAAGGTTTCGGCGCTCGGATTCGGGACCATGACGTTCGGCGGCGAGGGGTTCTTCGCCCCCGTTGGGAATACTCAGGTGGAGGAAGCGCGGCGGCAGATCGATGTCTGCCTCGAGGCCGGCATCAACCTGTTCGACACCGCCGACGTGTACTCGGTGGGAGGAAGCGAGTCGATCCTGGGGCAGGCGCTCGGTGCCAGACGAAAGGACGTCCTGATCGCCACCAAGGTATTCGGCCGGATGGGGCAGGGGCCGAACGACGTGGGGCTCTCGCGGCCGCACATCCTCGAGGCCTGCGAGCGAAGCCTGCGCCGGCTGGGGACCGACTACATCGATATCTACCAGGCGCACTGCTTCGATTCGTTGACGCCGGTCGAGGAGACCCTGCGGGCTTTCGACGACCTGGTGCGGGCCGGCAAGGTGCGCTACATCGGCTGCTCGAACTACTCCGGCTGGCACCTCATGAAGGCGCTGGGCATTTCCGAGCGAGAGGGCTTCGAGCGCTTTGCCTCCGAGCAGATCTACTACTCGCTGGCAGGGCGCGAGGCCGAGCGCGAACTGATCCCGCTGGCCCTCGACCAGGGCGTGGGCGTGGTGGTCTGGAGCCCGCTGGCATTCGGATTCCTGAGCGGGAAATACCACCGCGGCGAGCCGCGGCCGGAGGGAGCGCGACTGGCGCAGATGGACGTGCTGGAACTGCGCGACGAGGCGAAGGTCTATGACATCCTGGATGTGCTGGCGGAGATTGCGGCCGCCCGCGGAGTCTCGGTGCCCCAGGTGGCGCTGAATTGGGTCTCGCGAAGGCCGGCCGTCAGCTCGGTGCTCGTTGGCGCCAGAACCGAGCGGCAGTTGCGGGACAACCTGGCGGCCCTCACCTGGCAGTTATCCGAGGAAGAGATGCGGCGGCTGAACGAAGCGAGCGCGAGCCCGTTTGCGTACCCCTACTGGCACCAGCGGCGGTTTGGGGCGGAGAGGAATCCTTAGCAGTGATCCTGAACGCCTCGGGGCCGGATGCGGGCAAGCGGCTGGACGTGTTTCTGCAGGAGCAGCTTCCCGAATACAGCCGGTCGCGACTGCAGGATTGGATCAAGGCGGGCCGCGTGCGCGTGAACGGCGCCGGCCAGCGCGCGTCGTGCCGCCTGCGGGGCGGGGAAACCATCGAAGTGGAGCCGGCCGCGCTCCAACCGCTGCGGGCCTATGCGGAGGACCTTCCGATCGAGATCCTCTACGAAGACGCGGACGTGATTGCGGTGAATAAGCCCGCGGGCATGGTGGTTCATGCCGGGGCCGGCCGCCACTCGGGCACGCTGGTGAACGCGCTGCTCCACCATTTCGGCTCGCTGGCGGCGGGTGGCGGGGAGGAGAGGCCCGGCATCGTCCACCGCCTGGACCGGTTCACCAGCGGAGTCTTGCTGGTGGCTCGCACCGACGCGGCGCATCGCAGCCTGGCGGCGCAATTCGCCGGCCGCACGATAGAGAAGGTCTACCTGGCGCTGGTCCACGGCGTTCTCGAACGGGACCAGGGGCGGATCGAGAAGCCCATCTCGCGCGACCCGGCGCGGCGCATCCGGATGACGGCCCGGCGCGCGGAGGGCCGGTCGGCCATCACCGAGTACCGCGTTCTCGACCGCCTGGCCGGCTTCACTTACCTCGAGGTGCGCATCAAGACGGGCCGGACGCACCAGATCCGCGCGCATTTCGCCAGCATCGGCCACCCGGTGGCAGGCGACCGGCTGTACGGTGCACCCGCCACGACGCCGGGCGCGCCGCCGCTCGAGCGCACCTTCCTGCACGCGCACCGGGTCCGGTTCACGCAGCCGTCGAGCGGCGCGCCGGTCACCGTGGAATCGCCGCTCGCTCCGGAATTGGCCGCCTGGATGGAGAGCCTCGCGCCGGCGGAGCGAAAAAGAGGGGGCTAGACTGGAGAGAACGATGGACAACCTCAGGCTCATGGCGGTGCTGGCGATTACGGCCGCGCTCGCGTCCGCGAACGCTCAGACGCCCAGTCTCAAGATCACCACGAAACATGGCAGCCCGTTGGAGGAGCGGAAGAAGCAGCAGATCGAACGGTTGGCGTCGGAGTACAACCTCAAGAAATGGACCATCACGCGCCGCATCGTCATCGAGCAGGGCGTGCGGCCCCATTCTTCGCCGGAGCTCACGCTGAATGGGCGCTTCCTGGATAATGACGACCTGACGCTGTCAACGTACATCCACGAGCAGGCCCATTGGCTGCTCATGGAGCGCCACCACGGGCAGATGCGCGATCTCTATAGGGATCTCAAACTTTGGCTGCCCGGACTGCCGACCGATTATCCGCGGGGCGACGGGAATGAGGAGGGCACGTACATTCACCTGGCCGTCATCACGCTGGAGTGGCAGGGCATGGAAGAACTCGTGGGCCCCGAGCGCGCCCGCCGGGCGATGGACCTTCTGAAGACGGACCATTACTTCGCCATCTATGCGGCCGTTCTCGAACACCGCGCGGCGATCGAGAACATCATGGGCCGCTACTTTATCAGGTGGTAGCGGCCGGGCTTCATCGGAGCCGGCCCGCGTCCAGGCGGTTCGGCCCGGACGGTGCCCCCCGACCGGCGCCCAGCCGGTTCGGTCCGAGCGGCGGCTGGCCGTTGGCCCCCGGGCCACGTCCAGGCGGTTCGGCCCGAGCGGTGGCGGAGCGGCGGCCGGCCGGTGCCCCCCGGGCCGCAGTCGAACGGCTCCACGCCCGCGGCGGAGAGCCTATAATTGAGCGAAGATAAAAGTGCGTTATGAGACCCTTGGTTTTATTGCTTGCCGGGACTTTCTGCCTGACGCTCCAGGCGCAGACGCCGCTCGGACCCAAAGCGTCCGCCGACGGCGCCGACACCCGCATCCAGGTCGATGTCACCCGCGTCAACATCCTGTTTACGGTGACGGACAAGAAAGGCCGGTTCATCACCGACCTGAAGAAGGACGACTTCCTCGTCTTCGAGGACAAGAAGCCGCAGAGCGTCATGGAGTTCACCGCGGAAAGCGACCTGCCGCTACGCCTGGCGATCCTGATCGATACCAGCAACAGCGTCCGCGAGCGCTTCCGGTTCATCCAGGAAGCCGCCATCGAGTTCATCAACAGCGTGATGCG
>Ga0182017_10003962_pt1 | contig 11030 bp, 7 predicted proteins | sample 712E3DmetaG_FD_120492 | JGI IMG/M metagenome (GOLD analysis project Ga0182017, IMG submission 120492) | Permafrost microbial communities from Stordalen Mire, Sweden - 712E3D metaG | ecosystem: Environmental > Terrestrial > Soil > Wetlands > Permafrost | place: Sweden: Stordalen | collected... | reverse complement strand
AGAATCATGGAGGCTGGATTTGACGGCGTGATGATTCACGGCGCCAATGGCTATCTCGCCTGCGAACTGCTTTCCCGTGTTTTTAATAAGCGGACCGATGCCTACGGCGGCGACCTCAGAGGTCGGGCCAAATATCTGCTGGAAATGATGCGGGAAACCCGGAAAAAAACCTCACCTGATTTTCCTGTCATTCTCCGGCTGATGGGTTCCGACCGGTTGTCCAAAATCGGCGGGACTGACGGTTGGAGTATCGAAGAGACCGTTGAGTTGTGCAAAATAGTCGAGGAAAACGGCGGTACCGCGGTGAATATCACCAGTGGTTCGGCGGTGACCCCCGAATGGTCCGGCCCCGCTTACTATATGCCGTCCGGTTGTAATACGGATATTACTGAAGCCGTTAAAAAAAGCGGCGTAAAAATCCCGGTCTGGATTACCGGCAAAATCATGGAACCGGCTTTAGCGGAAGAGATTCTGCGGGACAGTAAAGCAGATTTTATTGTCATGGGTCGGGCCTTGATTGCTGACCCTTATTGGCCGGCTAAAGTGAAAGACGGCAGAATTGAAGATATTGTCCCCTGTATTTGCGACAGCCGGTGCCGTGAAGACGTGATGGTCGATTTTGTCCCGATGTCCTGCACGGTTAATCCGATTGTAGGCAAAGAAAGGGAGTTCCAGTCCAAATTGCCGCGCGTTACCAAAGTGAAAAAGGTACTGGTTTTGGGCGGCGGGCCGGGCGGCATGCAGGCCGCCATCATCGCCTCGCAAAAAGGGCATCATGTTACTCTGTGGGAGAAAAGCAGCGCCCTCGGCGGACAGTTGATTCTGGCCGCTATTCCTCCGGACAAACAGGATTTGGGGAACTTCCTGACCTATCTCAAAGTCCAGTTGGCGAAGTCCGGCGTTCAGGTGGCGTTGAATAAAGAAGCTACGCCTGAAGCGGTGCAGAAATTCGCTCCGGACGCGGTCATTGTCGCGGTGGGTTCCACTCCCTGGTCCCCGCCCATTCCCGGTATCGGCGGAAAAAATGTGTTGAATTGCCGCGAGGTGCTGTCCGGCGAGAAAAAAGCCGGCAAGAAAGTCGTCGTTATCGGAGCAGGGCCGGTCGGCTGCGAAACCTGTTATTTCCTGGCGGAGAAAAAAGGGGCGGATGTCACATTGGCGTTCATCGAACCCGCCATCGAGGCTAAATTCTGGATGTTTAAAAAGTATTTTCAGGAAAAGCTGGCCAAAGATAAAGTCAAGGTCTACCCCCATGTGCAATTTAAGGAAATCACGCCCAAAGGCGTCGCGGTTGTTACCGAAGACGGTAAAGACGTGTTTCTGGATTGCGATACCGTGGTGTTATCCACCGGTTCCACACCCGATACGGCTTTGAGCGAAGCATTAAAGGGGAAATATGCGGATTTTGCGGAAATCGGCGACTGCGTCAGCCCCCGGAAAATACGCGAGGCAGTTAAGGAAGCGATGTGGGCCGCTGCCGCGCTTTGATTAGCTCGGTCCTCTTTCCCCCCGGAGCGCATTTCTCCAAAATGCGGGGAGACCGGCAGGTACTCGGTTCAACGAAACCATGTATATCAGGACAGAGGTCATGAGTAAAGTGAGATAAATCTAAAGAGTGTGCCCTTTTAAACTCAGTCCTCTTTGAGTCGCAGCGAAATACTTGAGGCATTAAGCCGAAATGTACGCCCCGGCGTGGGAGAGAGCCGAAGGTACTTTGCTTCTGTAGAATTACATAGAAGCAAATGTATGGAGAGAGGGGGCGCAGAAGTTAACAAAATCTATTTAACAGGAGTTGAGAAATGATAATCGATGATTTAGTCCGCGGTTCGATTGATATGCACTGCCATCATTCCCCGGCCATAATTATCCCCGGCCGTATGGATGCCTGGGAAACCGCCAAACAGGCGCGGCAGATGGGGATGCGGGCGCTCGTCCTGAAAAGCAGTTATTTCCCCACCGCCCCCATCGCCGATATTGTTAATCAGCTTGTCCCGGAGCTAAAATGCTTCGGCGGTATCTGCCTCGATTACGAAATCGGCGGGTTGAATGTCATTGCGCTGGAGACCTCGGCAAAAATGGGCTGTAAAATGGTCTGGATGCCGACCCATTCCTCGCTCAACTCCCGGGCGAACATGCGGAAACTGCCCGGCGCCAGCCTTGAAGGCGACGGCTTCTCTATTCTGGATGCGGAAAATAAACTGGTGCCGGAAATCGATAAGATACTGGCGATTATCAAAAAATACGATATGGTTCTGGCTAACGGCCATATTTCGCCTAAGGAAACTTTCGCTTTGTTCGAAGCGGCGCAAAAGATGGGCATTAATAAGTTGGTTGTTACTCACGGGCTGTGGACGAACGGGATGGTCCGTTTTACGCTGGATGAATTGAAACAGTTAGGGCAAATGGGGGCCTTCATCGAAAGCTGCTACGTGGGATTTTTACCCACGGATTTCCGTAACGACCCGAAGCCCATCGCCGATGCCATCAAGTTCATCGGGGCGGAGCGCTGCATCATGAGCACCGACCTCGGACAATATTACAATCCTTCGACGGCAGAGGGTATGCGCATGTTCATCGCGTTGATGCTCAAATATGGTATTTCCGCACCCGAAATTGAGTTTATGGCCAAAAAGAACCCGGCTAAATTACTTGGCCTCGACTAAACTATGGTATTCCATCCCGATGGAAATCGGGATCCAGAAAAGGTCGGAGTTAATTTATTGTTGTTTACCCAGGCTTCTAATTTAGTATTTATAATTTTAATATTATTTAGTATTTAGAAATTAGGATTTAGGATTTACCTTTACACGCAGTATTACCGTTGCTTTCCCGGGCGCGGTCACTTCGCCCCGCTGATTTTCCGCCCAGGCATCCAGGTCAACCAGATGTTCCCCGTTCAGCTCATATTTTTTGGTTATTTTCCCTTTGATAAACTGGATATCGCCGTAAACATTAAAACGCCGGTATTCGCAGTACAGGGATTTAAGAAAACCGTCATCACCCATCCAGTTGGTAATCCCCTGGCTCACCCATGAATTCCTCTGCGCCCCGATGTCATAAGCCGCCGGAATCGCGATACCTTTGGCCGCATCGTCCTGCTCATGCACCTGGTCGATGGTTTCCCTGACGCCGGTATCCGGGTTTTTCCAGCCCCAGGCCGGATGTTTGCGCAATGCTTTAATTTTAAATGAATGGACCTCGCCGCCGCCGCCGCGGGCATGTTCCCACGCCATCATTTCCCCAACGGAAAGGGGACCCTTCACCAGCTGCGGCAGTTCATCCCCGACATTAGTATCTTCCCAGTAGCGGGGAGTGGCGCCGCGCACCTCTTCTTTATCCAGTAAATCCTCGACGTGTTTTTGCATTTCCTCAGTCAGCCAGTACTGCTTGATTTCCTTGTATTTCCCCTGTTCCCTGGCGACCTTCCGCTCGGCGCGGATGCTCCATCCGATGCACCGGGCGACAATTTCATCTCTGCGGTTGCGGTAAACCCCTTCCGAGTAGATAATCACCGTCCGCAGGGCAAATTCGCTCTTCTTTTCCACAATGTCGACAGGGCGGTAGGTGCAGGTAATCGGCTCATTGACTTTCACCGGTTTCATCCAGACCCAATCCCACCCCGAATGGAAAGAATGGACGCCCGGCAGGCCGCCCACCCTCATGCCGGTGACCCCGAGGATTGTGTTCAGCGAGCAGGGCGGCGCGATAATACAGCCGTATCTGGTTTTCTTTGCGTATTCCTCGTCGCGGTAGAGTTTATTGTTAAAATCGCCGATGCCGTCGCACCAGTGGGCGATTACTCCCTTGCTCATCGTGTGGTTGTGGGCGCCGAGATATTCTCCCTTAAAATAAGACCCGACTCTTGTTTTTAATTGGGCAATGCCTTCATCCGTTATCCGCGCTTGTCCTAAAACCATCGTTTCCTCCATGCGCACTCATTATCAAAGTCGATTTTAATAATTTCAGTATACATTTTCGGGGACATTAAAACCAAGTTAACCTCTCAACTGAGAAAGGTATTTTTGCATTTTATTAAGACAAAAAAGGAATAACAATTTTGTTGATATATTGTTTATCAAAGGAATATAATCATTGCAAATATTTATCCATTGGGGCCGATGATGATTAACCTGCCGGAGATTAAATATGATGGCCATTGATATGAAAACAATGATGCTCGCTGATGTCATTGTGAACTTCGTCGGCCTGGTCGTCATGAGCATGCTGTGGTATCAAAATCATGACAAATATTCCGGTATCGCTTATTGGGTGCTTGATTGGATATTACTCACCGGGGGCACTGTATTAATCGCGCTGCAGGGTTCTATCCCGGCCTGGGAATCAATGATATTGAGCAACAGTATGATCGTCGGCGGTATGTTGGTGCTTTATTTTGGCCTGAGGCTCTTTGCCGGAAAGAAAAATAGCCCGTTACTGATTTCCTCGCTGCTCATCGTTTTGGCTCTTTTTATTGCTGTCCATAGCTATTTTACTTATGTTCACAATGATTTGGTTGCACGCAACTAAAATGCGTCTATCGGGCTGCTGCTGGGCTGCCTGATGGGGATGTGGCTGTTGTTTAAAGGTGTCAGCCCTCAAATCCGACGTATCTCGAGAGGCACGGGCATTGCCCTCGGTGTGATTGCGTTAATTTGTCTTGCCAGAATCATTGGATTTTCCCTGCAGCCGCAAACCGGTAATCAATTCTTATTGTCCGGCAATTTCGACACACTGATGGTGATGTTGTTAGTCGGCGCAATCGTGTTCCTCGTTTTTAATCTTGTGTTAATGGTTACCCGCCGCCTGTATATCGAAACCGACGAGATGGGAGATATTGTTGGTCGCCACGCGATGGAATTACAGGCAGTCTTTATGACCACTTCGATCGGTTTCGGAATCATGGCCGACCGCGTTTTTAAAGAAGTCAACGAAGCTTATTGCCGTATACTCGGCTATTCCCGGGAGGAATTGATCGGAAAAGAAGTCCGCATGGTTTATCCGACGGATGAAGAATACCGGGCAGTCGGGCAAATGTATCCCAAAGTTGCGGAACTCGGTGCGCTCACCACCGAAATCCGGCTAATACGCAAAGATGGTGTGATTATCAGTGCCATCCTGAACATCGCAGCCTTCGATAAAAATGACTTGTCCCGGGGCATTATTTTTTCAGTCCTGGACATTACCGCGCGCAAGCAGGCCGAAGAAGCTTTGCGGCAAAGTGAAGAAAAATATCGGCTGATTGTAGAAAATACCCTTGATGTAATCTTCACCACAGATGCACAGGAAAAATACGTATATGTTTCTCCCTCGGTAAAAAATATGCTCGGCTATAACCCCGCTGAACTTATCGGTAAACCTTTCATTTCCGTCGTGCATCCTGATGACATAGCCACACTAAAAGGGGAAATTAATAATACTTACGCGGCCGGCTATAAACTCAGCCTGGAGCTTGAATACAGGCTGCTTCATGCCTCGGGAGAATGGCGCTGGGTGGTCTCCAGAGGCACCAGGGTTGTCGACAACAACGGTAACTTTCTTTATTTTATCGGCATAATCAAAGATATCACCGAACGTAAGCAGGCGGAGGCGGCGCTGAAACAATCTGAACAAAACCTGCGTAATTCCATGGATAGTTCTGTGGTGGGTATTTATATTGTTAACAAGTACGTAAATAAAGCATTTTTGGACATTTTCGGTTATCAAAATATGGCAGAAGTCACGGCCAAACCGCCCCACGAATATTACACACCGGAATCCCTTGCCGGCTATATTCGCCGTGGGCAGCAATTATCGCGTGGCGAACCCACCCCCGACAATTTCGAAGCAGACATAATCCGGAAAGATGGCTCTGTCCGTCATTTGCAAATCTCCCGCAATCATGTATTCTGGGATGGCGAACCTCGTCGGCAGGTTTTCTATTATGATATCTCCGAACGTAAGCAGGTTGAAAATGCCTTGAAAGAGAGTGAAGCCCGCTACCGGTCGCTTTTTGAAAACATGACCAACGGTTACGCCTATTGTCGGATGTTTTACCGGGATGGCCGGCACGTTGATTTTCAATATATCAATGTCAATAGGGCTTTTGAGACACAAACCGGATTAACCGGCGTCAACGGCAAGCTGGTTTCAGAAGTTATTCCCGGTATTCGCCAATCCGACCCTGAGTTATTCGAACGGTACGGAAGGATCGCGTTAACCGGTAAACCCGAATCTTTCGAAATGTATGTGGCATCTTTGCATATGTGGTTTTCGATTTCGGTTTACAGCCCGCAGCGGGAATATTTTGTGGCTATTTTTGATGTTATCACCGAACGGAAACTGGCAGAAGAAAAAGTACTGGCATCACTGGCAGAAAAAGAAACGCTGCTCAAAGAAGTCCATCACCGGGTTAAAAACAATATGCAGGTAATCTCCAGTTTGTTACGTCTCCAGGAACGTAAAGTCAAAGACAAAGACTCCGCCGCGATATTAAAGGATAGTCAGAACCGTATCCAATCCATGGCACTGGTCTATAACAAACTTTACCGGTCTGAGAATCTGGCCGGTATTAATATGACTGAGTATATCAACGAATTGACTCTGGGATTAGTCAAGTCTTATGCCGTCAATCCCTCCCGGGTTACGGTCAAAATCGACCCAGTGGGTGTATTTCTTGATGTTGACCAGGCTATTCCCTGCGGCATGGTCATCAATGAACTTGTTACCAATTCATTGAAATATGCTTTTCCTGATAGCCGCAAAGGCCAGATATTTATATCGTTGAAAGAGGAAGTCGATCATACCCTGGAGCTTGTCGTCAGTGACAACGGTGTAGGGATACCCGAAAATATTAACTTCGATAATACATCTACATTGGGAATCAAACTGGTCTCTAATCTTGTACGCGATCAGCTTGGCGGTAAAATGGAATTGAATCGCAGCCGGGGAACAACTGTTCGGATAACTTTCCCCCGCGTGAAGGAGGAGAAGTAGATGGAGAAAGCAAGGATTCTTGTCGTTGAGGATGAGGCTATCGTGGCGATGGATATCGCTGACACGCTAAAAAAACTGGAATATGGCATAACTGATACGGTGCCGTCGGGGGAACAGGCAATTGCCAGTATCAAGCAGAACAGACCCGACCTGATCTTTATGGATATCGGGCTTAAAGGTGAAATGGACGGCATCCAGACTGCGGCCCAAATCCGGGCGCAATATAGTATCCCCGTGATCTTTCTTACTGCTTTTGTGGATGAAAAAACATTGGACCGGGCCAAAATAACCCTCCCGGCCGGTTATCTCACTAAACCCTTTGAAGAAAACGATTTGAGGATTGCTATTGAAGTCGGCCTTTATCGCTCTAAATTGGAAAAAGAAAGGGAAACGCTGATCAAAGAACTGCAGGAAGCCATGTCTAAAATCAAGACTCTGTCAGGCCTGATTCCAATCTGTGCCTGGTGCAAGAAAATTCGCGACGACAGGGGCTACTGGCAGACTGTGGAACAATATGTCCGGGATCATTCGCAAGCTGACTTTACTCACGGGATGTGTCCTGATTGTCAGAAAAAATATTTTCCTGAAGCAAAATAAATATATGTTTTGCGATAAGCCTCTGACGTCTGGAGGGTGTATAATAACGACAGATGCGGGACGCGAATATCAGATCAAACCTGATCAAAATTGAGCCTGAAAGCTCCCGATAAGGATGATACAATGAATAAGCCTGATGAATCTAAAATACCTCCAATGTCGCCTGACAAGGCAAAACAAAGTATTCCCGAAGATACTGCCGCCGAGCGCATGCAGGCAAAAGAAGCTTTACGAATATCGGAGGAAAATTTTCTTTCTCTTATTTCACACAACGCCGACGGTGTTGTCATTCTTTATTCCCACACCACGGTGTTTGCTAATAACAGGATATGCAAGATAACCGGATATTCACAGGACGAAATTCTCGGCAAACATTTCATGGAATTAGTCGCTCCCGAATATCATGAATTATTAAAAACCAATTACGAAATGAAGCTCGTGGATGGCGAACCGAACGCTCTTGACTTGAAAATCATTGCCAGGGATGACCGGAAGGTCGATGTGGAAATGAGAGGGCAGGCTATCGTATTTAAAGGCAAAGCTGCCACAATGGTAATCATCCGTGATATCACCGAGCGTAAACAGGCGGAAGACGCTTTGAAACTTTCGGAGCAAAATTTTCGTAATTCAATGGACAGTTCGGCGATTGGCATTCGTATCTCCGATAACCATGACCGGACATCATATGTCAACAAAGCATTTTTGGATATTTTTGGCTACCGGGATATCGATGAAGTCAGGGCGAGCCCTCCGCCCGAACATTATTCGCCGGAAGCCCATGCCGGTTGGGTGTTGCGGCATGAGAAGCTGCTGCGCGGTGAACCGATGCCCAAACAGGTAGATATTCCTATCATCCATAAAGACGGTACCATCAGACACCTTGATGTTTCGATGAAGGAAGTATTGTGGAACGGTAAATTGCAGAATCAGACTCTTTACAATGATATTACCGAGCAGAAACAAGCAGAACTTGCGCTGAAGCTGTCGGAACAAAACTTCCGCAGCTCAATGGACAGTTCTGCAATCGGGATTAGAATTTCCGATAATAACGATCACACCGCCTATGTCAACAAAGTTTTTCTGGATATCTTTGGCTATAAAGATATCGACGAAGTCATGTCAAATCCCCCCCAGGAACACTATTCTCCGGAAGCTCGTGCAGCATGGGTACTGCGCCATGAGAAACTTCTGCGCGGTGAACCGATGCCCAAACAGGTCGTTGTCGATATTATCCGAAAAGACGGTACTGTCCGGTATTTAACTGTTTCTATGGCCGACGTTTATTGGGATGGCGCGCAGCGGTACCAGACTCTTTACAACGATGTCACGGAAAGTAAAAAAATGTCTGAGAAGCTTTTGGTCAGTGAAAGATTTGCTTCCATAGGGCAGTTGTCAGCCGGTATTGCCCACGAACTCAACAACCCGTTGACCAGTATTCTCGGTTTTTCCAACATGATTTTAGAAAAAGATGTGCCTGCTGATCTGAAAGAGGAATTGCAGATCATATCCACGGAAGCCTTGCGGGCCAGTCGCATCTTAAAGGGGCTCCTTACTTTCGTTCGAAAAGACGATTCGCAGAAAGTACGTATGAACGTGAATCGCATCATCGAAAGTGTTCTCGAATTGCGTGCCAATGAACAAAATGCGAACAACATCCGTATACATACGCGGTTGGATAGGGGGCTCCCAGAAATCATGGCTGATCCCTTCCAAATACAGCAGGTCTTCCTGAATATCGTTATCAATGCTGAATATTTTATGATAGAAGCGCACAAACAGGGGAATTTGACTATTTCGACTCATAAATCAGGAGATATGGCCAGAATTGTATTTACCGATGACGGTCCGGGTATTGCCCCTGAGAATCTGAAACATGTATTCGACCCGTTTTATACCACAAAGGGAGTGGGAAAAGGAACTGGGTTGGGATTGAGTATTTGTCATGGAATAGTTAGTGCTCACGGCGGCCGGATCTATGCGGAAAGCACAGAAGCAAAAGGAACTTCATTTATCGTAGAACTACCATTTCAGTAATTGATGCTGATGAGTTATATGCCGTAATCCTGGCAAATAATTGAGATATACTGCTGTAACCAAAAATTATTAGGCGCAAGAGCAGCATTCTCAAAAATTCTGAATTTCACTTTTGTTCATGGTTGACACGGCGGGTGAGTCAGAGTATAGTCAGAACTAGATTACATTGATTATTTCGTATCAAGGTTTTCTTCCCCTCGAATCCGCGTTAAAGGCCAATTACCCCTTAATGGTTACGTTCCATTTCAACCGGCCGCGGCCCATGTCCCACAGGTGACTTTTGATTCAATTGCACCTGCACTCGGAAAGGATGGTTTATCATGTCCGCTGATGTTGTTTTACATCCGGGAGAATCCCAGGAATCACTGCTACGCCGCTTCCAGAAAATGGTTCAAACCAGCGGTATCCTCAAAGAATTCAGGGCCCACCAGCGTTTTATGACGAAACGGGATGCCTATCTGCTTAAAGCTAAAAATCACGCCAGAAGGAACAAGCGTCAAGCCCGGTAGTTGCCGGAAGCAATGATGCTTTTTATTCCCACAGTCTGAAATGCGAGTCTACAGAGACGAACCCGCGCAAGCCTTCTCTCAATGACTACCACCCAACCGGATATTTTCGGTTAATGAGGTCCGTAGAGTGAACAGGAAGGTGAAAAAATGACGATTGATACCCTGGACTTAACTCCCCGGGAATTGGTTTTGGATGTAATGCAAGAGCCGGACTCATTTCCGCGGGAAGAAGCTTTGCTTGCAATAGAAATGGCAGCTGAAAGCAAAGACTCTGAAGTAAACTCCACTGAGGTTTCGGTTGAGGATAATCAGGAAGTAGAAGAAGACCCCATCCGCCTTTATCTTCACGAAATCGGGCGCGTCCCGCTTCTCTCCGCAAAAGATGAAAAAATTACCGCTCGCCGCATTGAGGTTGGCAGGCGGGTTTCTGCAATCAGACATGGTCTTGAAATTGAAGGCAGTCAGGTTTCCGCCAGCCGGATTTTTCTGGAAATAATTAAAGACCTCGGTTTGTCCTGGGAAATTATCCGTCAGCTCCAGGAAAGTGTCGGTTTACCGCAAAACACCGGTTTTCAGCAAACAATAACCTCTGAAAAATTCCGGGTTGCTATCGATGGCGTGATCGATCCGTTAATGGTTCAGGCCATTGCCGATAAATTGGATCTGCCCACTCCGCCGGTAGAGTCACGTCTGATTGCCCTTTCTGTCGAAATCGCGCTGTTGCCGGAGAAAGTACTGCTCGCCATCGGCCGTAAAGTGGCGCTGTCCGGTATTCCCGGGCTGGTCATGGAAAACAGTTTTATCGCGAAACTGGATGCTAATGAAGTGTTTCTGTCTAAATACCTGGATGAAATCGAGAAAGCGGAAAAAGCAGCTGCTGATTACCTCGCGGAAGCGAATTTAAGGCTGGTGGTCAGT
>Ga0182017_10003961_pt1 | contig 11030 bp, 11 predicted proteins | sample 712E3DmetaG_FD_120492 | JGI IMG/M metagenome (GOLD analysis project Ga0182017, IMG submission 120492) | Permafrost microbial communities from Stordalen Mire, Sweden - 712E3D metaG | ecosystem: Environmental > Terrestrial > Soil > Wetlands > Permafrost | place: Sweden: Stordalen | collected... | reverse complement strand
GCGTGGCAATCGCATCAATAAAAATGGCTTTCAAGCTGTCAGTATTCGCAATAACGGTGCTGGAACCATTGAAGATAACGATCTGAGGGATAACAAGAAAGGGCCTTGGGATGTTTCCGAGAGCAACAAATTTAGCCTCATAACATCAAGAAACTTGGAATGACCAGAATTTAATGACTTTAGGCCAACCCATATATCCTGTTTGTCGCTAGTAAGCGCTATAGAGCAGTGCAATGATTTTCCTTGAGCAGTCCCTTTTCTTTCAGCAATTCCTCAACAATCGCTCTAACCTGTCCTTCTTCTAAGCTCCTCTCCGAGATTGCTTTTACTTCGGCATACTCTTCGGCATCTAAGACCTCAAATATATTCAGAGGATCCTGAAATATGGGTTTCTCTCCATGTTCGATCCTTGATAAAGCCAGCGTCAGAATATCTCTAAGCCCTTTCTTACCATAGAAATACGCCTCGAGTGCCAAGTTCGTCCTCTCAGTCATGCCCGCCTGAAGGAGCTCGTCCCTATTTTCACTAATGTACTCCAAGGCCATCGTTAATATCCTATGCAGCCGATGTTCTACGGTTCCCTCATGCTTAAATGCTTCAGCAGATCCATAGGGATTTCTAAGTAGAATTAGGACCTCATTGCTGCGATTATTTCCGACATTCCGCCAAACAGCTATTTTCTCCGGATCTAGTTCCGTTTGTGCAGCGGCAGCATACTGCAGCTCTTTAGAATCTATGAATCCTCTTGCAAAGATATAAATTTTTTCTGCCTTTCTTGGCTCACATCCAAAGAGCCTCCCATTGGTCAACGCATCCTTCACGAGGCCTTCCACAGGATTCCCGTTCTTTCCTCTGGTATAGCAAGGTACGAGAATTGGAGGCGTGTTCAAGTTTTCTAAGAAAAGCTCTCTCACAGCTAGGCTGCCCGGGTCCTCGCCTGGGAAATGACGTTCCGCCAGCATGGGTTTCATTGACTGGTAGATAAACTTATCCATGAAGGGATAGTTCCCTCCAAATCGTTGTTTCAGAATCTGATTATCAACGATAATGAGACCATCAATTCCTTTACCACGTGGCTCGACTAGGAGGTCGTGCATAGATATCACGGCACTTAGATCTCTCTTGGATTCCTCAGTATTTTGTTGAAAATCCTTACCATTTTCGGTTAACACGCCTAAAACAAATACGGGATAGGCGCTTCTTTCACTCCTGATATAACTCGTGATGGGGTTAATGAAGCCTGTTCCAGTTCCCCCTCCTAAAGAGATCACAAACAGGATTCCATCACATAGGCCATGGCTATTCCTACCATCATTGGTTCCTGCTAATGTGGTGTATGGACGGATATTGGCCCAAGTCCCTCTCAATATTGGATTATCGAAACTAGTTTCCTCTATAGCAGTCTCCTGAATTTCCCTATCAATATCGAAGATCTCAAAGATCGCCTTGAGAAATTCTGCCTGCCTAAAGAATCCCTGCTTTTTGAGGTCATATCCGTACTTCATTTGGAGGAGTCGTGATGTTCGAGACTCAGACGGCAGTGCATCGTGGGGTATGAAGTAGAATGGCTGATAGGTGTCTAGTCGTGTGTCGAGAGCCTTGAAAAATGTCTGAGTACTTGTCTCTTGGACATCGGCCTCCAACCACATGCCTTTTACACCACCAAAACAAATGTAGCTCCCTAATGATTTTCCCATTAAAGGAGTATCCTGGTTTTCCAAAAGATTTGCAGCCAATTTTCCGCCGCATCCTCCTATTCCGACTATGCAAAGCTTCATCGGTTCACCTCAGCATAACCAATAAAAATAGGCGACAATAGTACCAGTTCTGATATTAATAGTGTTAGGAATGATGCCTTCCATGCTAAATCTGTTAAAGAAGTGAACATAGGGTATATAGTACCTATATATGCTGAGCATAAAAGGGATATCACTAACAGTGGAGATGGCAGCAAGATAGCAGTTTTAAATCCTTTGGAAATTTCATAAAAGCTGTAGATTCTTGGAAGGTAGGCCGAGACCAAGACCGTCAGCAAGAATATCCATGTGGCGAAGACCAGGAATCCAAATGGACTGGATGCCATAACTGGCAGCCGGAAGTAATTAAATCTGTCAAAAACTGCAGGTGTGAGGAAGTACAGGTACGCTAATGCAATAAAGAATAGTATCCATGCACTTATAGCAACAGAGTTAAAGTTAGAGCCATGAGGTATGGATAGACCCATATAAAGCCTGTTCTTCGAGACCTTTATATTGGATAAAACAGAGATGCGCTTATGCATTTTATCCATGTACATTATATGCGAACACAATCCCGCTACAAGAAACGCCAGCAGTAGCAGAAAAGAGACAGAGTCCCACCCCATTTTAACCTTCCCTCCTTCTATAGAACCTTCGCTCAATCATAATCCCTCCCAGGAGGGCTAGGCCCATAATAAGCAATATGTTTGCGACCATAATAGGAGAATATAAAGTATACCTTATCAATTTTGGATTTATCTGTTTCGGACCTTCTATAGCGTACGAATACATTAAGCCATTTTGATCTGGTACCGAATACCTGAAATAATAGTCGAAAGTTTGGTTTGCATCCGCCACGTCGAAGGGGTTCATGTCTTTGAAGAGTACATCCATCGAATCGTTGGTTGGAGCAATAATGGTTTGCGCTGCTATAAGCCTTCCTGGATGAGCAGGAGTATCGGTATATAGGTCTACCCTAAAACTGACCGGCTCAGCTGCTTGACTTTTTGCCTTCAGGCCGAAGTTATAACCCTGCCACCAGTAGTAGTTGTTGTCTTCGCTACTAACTTTCAGATCAGTGACTCTTATCTTTGGATTCGGCTTGATGCTCGGTCCGTATCCCAGTTTTGTCCAAGTTGTATTATTTCCGCCTTTTATTCCATCTGTGGATGAATAACGATAAGAAAAATTCTTGCCCGCATCCATCTCCTTGAAGATATTGGCATCCTTAGTGCTAAAGGAGATCGTATCCGCAGGCAGGAATGGCTTGGTGATGTTGAATACTTCATCGCTTCTGTTATAAATATGCAAGGTAATTTGTACGGAATTTTCCTCTTTGCCTGCAATAGTTGCTTCATTTTGACTTCTACTCTGATCTTCTAGTGAGGCAGTATACTGAATGTAATCATCCCATTTGGCTGTATTTGGACTCACGCTCATTGTCGTGTTATTAATCTGTGGCGGAATATTATAAACATGTAAAAGCAGCTCGTGATAATATCCGTGAGCAGGGTCATCCGACTGGATAGTTGAGTAGTAGTTATTCTGCCCATCGGTGGCTTTTACCCTCAATCTGACATCTCCTACTTGCTTGAGAAAGGAAAAAGAGGTGATCTCGGGGAAGTTCCGCAAAGAAGTTTTTTCCTTATCGTCGTACTCGTTGACCTGAATAATTTGTGTAGCAGTTTTGGCCGGTTTGAAGCTCTTATCTCCAGGCTCCTGTATCTCAAGAGTCAAATACAATGCTCTCCTGATTTCTAGAGGGTTTTTATCATCCTGCACCAGGGCTCCTATTGCTACATCATCATACCGGGAGATAGTCTTGTTCTTTGAGGGAAAATACATCCAAACCCCTGGCGGTACGTATTTAGAAGTAGTAATATTCTGTTTATAAAATAACGTTTTCAGGTAATCGAATCTATCGGGATCATTGGTCTTCCAGCTTTCTACCTGCCTGATAAAGTTATCTATGTCTGTATAACTGTGGCCACCGCCTCCGCTGCTGCTTCCCCCACCCCCTCCGGGGATTACAGGGATATCGACGTCTCCTTGGGCTATAATGACCGATAGATAAATGAGAATTAGGAGGATCGCTACAAATCCTCTCATTAGATTCTCCGTTCATCTACACGTATGGTCTTATGCCAGGGCTGGTCCTGCCACGTAAGGACTTCCCAGGGCGCCTGTGCGCTCGAGTTATTGCCGGAGGTGTACGTCCTGAAGAGACCGGTTCTCTCCCAAGTCACTCCGTCGTCAGTGAACATCAGCTCCATGTCCACCTTAGGCCGGATGGACCTTACCTCGGCAGTGTAATCAAAATTATTATTCGGTAGCTTCTTGAAGCTCTCGTTGCGTACTGCCACGTCTATCTTCGGCCCTGAGAACTCACCCAGGACGGAATTGTCCATTACCAATCTATATTTGCCAACTCCGAGAACCTCTGGAGAGCTTCGGAAAGACAGATCGGGCCATTTCAGCACGTTGTAGCTCATGCTGTATGTTTGCCTGCCTTGAGCCTGCCAAATAGTGCTGTTCGGTGGCTGTATCTCGAGGCCAATATCGGCAGCCGATTTGTTGCTATCTATTCTGGCCGTATAGCTGAAGGGCGTATAGATTGACCCGTTATCTGGGGTTACGTTGGCTTCGATCTCCCAGCTATTCACATATGGGCCTTGATAGTCCTGACCCAACATATCCTTAGTAGAGTTGAAGCTTTCTGCTGAGCCTGGATAATGGAAACTGAAGTTGTAGCTCGATTGGCCAGCCACATCCTCATTGGAAGTGACTTTGATGCCTGACCAGGTGAGTTTCTCCCAAGTTGAACTGTTTTTGTAGCTACTGATTCCTGCCAAGAAGAAATTCCCTGTCCCTGGGTCCAGCACATTCAAGGCAACATCAATTGGTTTGGACGCGTTGAGTTCTAGGCCGTAACTGAACTCTGTCCTCGGGGTTCCATTCTGTGGGGACAATGTGTTGTTCCTGAACTGCAGTGCTATTGGCCAGACTGGACCAACTTTAGGCTGCGACTCTATCTTGCCCACGAATCTGTAGTAAGCAGCATTGAAGTCGAAGTTCAGACTCTTGTTGTTCCAGTACAGTGTCTGGTAGCTGCCTGGAGTAGAGTACTCCCTGCTGTCCAGATCAATCCAGGGAACGTTTTGGGATGGTCTGACCTGCAATGATATGTTATCTTTGTAGCTTCCCAGTATCATTACCTTATAACTGTAGAGGTCCTTGTTCGTCCCCTGTTTTGGGCTGACATCAGCGTCACTATACTCGAAAATGGTTTTCATCAATTGGGGGTGGCCGCTATAATCTTCAAGTGGCACAAGCTGTTCTCTAAATTGGCTGATTTCGGCATGATACCATGCCTTATCCCATATTTTTACGTCATTCTTATCCGTGAGCCATCTGTTAAACTCACCTTGATTGATTCGTGGATCATGGAAGTTTACTTCAAACTTAACAATTTTCGTCTGTTGCGGGTCAACGAAGATTTCACTCTGGGTTTTTTCCAAGTTTATTGAAATATTATCCTTATCTGGACCTGCTGTTAGTGTAACGCTATAGCTCAGGGTAGAACTCTTTTCATTAGTAATTGGGATAAGATAGGTAATAGTGCTATCTACAGATAGAGGCTCTGCAGTCGAGCCTCCTTGCGAAAAAGAGACTTGGCACAAGGCCGTGGTGGTTGAAAGCACCATGACAGCACCTACGAGCATAACTAACTTTATATAAGTCACTCTTACCACGCTCAATCAGGACATGCCTTAAGGAAGCCAGTTCTCTTTATTAAGTTTTTGGCACAGGCATCCGATTCCATAGAAAATTAAGAACTTTGCTTTATTTAAGGGCCGAAACTACACACATCTAACCGCTCAAATGCAATTAGATTAAAATAATCGCGATCTTTGAAAAGAAAAAAAGTGTCGAACTGGCCTAAAGCCCCAGCACTTTGCCAGCTGCCTCGACGCCAGCACCCCTTGAGGACAGCTTGCCCTCTTTTGCAAGCACGAGCTCAAGTGTCTGAATTGTCCTGATGATATCGCTCGCGGAGCATACACCCATAGTGCCAATCCTGAAGATCTTGCCCTTGAGCTTCTCCTGGCCTCCGGAGACGACCACTCCCTGCTTCTTCATGCCGCCTCTGAGCTTGTCATCAGTGATCCCGGCAGGCATCTTCATGGCCGTTACGGTGTTAGAGTATTGGGAGTACTCGTTCACCTGTGGGAACAGCTCGATATCAAGCGCCTTTGCGGCCGCACGGACCGACTCGGCGAGCTTGGCCGTTCTGGTCTTGCGTGCCTCAAAGCCCTCCTCCTTGGCCATATGCAAGGCCTCCTGGAGGGCATAGAACAAAGGCACTGCCGGAGTATACGGAGTCTGGGCAGGGCTCTTTCTTGCGCTCTTGAGATGAGCCTTCAAATCTGCGTAGTAGCTTGCGCTCTTATCTTGGAACCGCTCCTCTGCCAGTGGGGACACGGAGACAACTGCCAGACCAGGAGGGACCGCCAGTGCCTTCTGGGAGCCTGTTATGGCTATATCAACATCCCAGGCATCGGTGTGGAACTCGTTGCCTCCTATGGAAGAGATTCCATCCACGATGAATACGGCATCGTGCTTGTGGGCAAGTTTTCCAATCTCATTTGCAGGGTTGATCAATCCAACGGAGGTCTCGTTGTGTACCATTGCCACGGCCTTGGCACCGTCTTCGAGAGCTGCCTCAACCTTGTCCAGATCTATTGGAGTGCCCCATTCTGACTTTACGGGCACGGCCTTCCCATAACGCTCACCTATCTCGGTGAACCTCTCTCCGAACTTGCCATTTGATATTGTTACGATCTTGTCTTCCCTGCCGATTAAGCCAGCGACTGCTGCGTCCATGCCAACAGTGCCGCTGCCGGTCATGACGACTATATCGTTATTTGTCTCGAAGAAATCCTTGAGCAGATTGCGACAATCTTCGTAAATAGCCCCGAAGTCTCCGCTCCGATGGCTGATCATGGGCCTGGACATGGCCCGAAGAACTCGCGGCGCTACCTTCACTGGCCCCGGTATCATGAGCAACGTTTCTTCTATATCCAAACAGGATCCCTCGGATGGGTACTGCTCGGGCGGCCTATATAAAACTAGCTTTTATGCGCTGAGCCGTAGCCCAGGTGTGCCTAGCACAGGGTGGAAGGTCCCTGTGCTCCTTAACCCATCGGCCCAAAAATTCAATGGTCAGGGGATCACCGGGGTAGCCACTTCCTATTATGCAGTTCATAGACTGCTCTAGCTCCCGGACGGACTTGTCTCTTTGCACCTTGGCAAGGATGGAAGCAGCTGAGACTACTGGATGGTTCTGGTCGGCCTTGTGTTCGGCTAGGATATCCATTGATGTGCCGCTGGCTTTGCGCACCCGCTCCCCGAATCTGGCCTCGTTCACGTCAGCAGCGTCCAGTATGGCGCGATCTGCGGACGAAAGCCTCTGTAGGACCTGGGAAAAGCAGCGGACCATGATGTCGTTCATAGTCATGACCTGGCGGAGCTCGTCAATGACTCTGGGAAGGACCTCCAGGATATACTTATCATCAGCTATCCGTTCTATCTTCTTGACCATGAACTCCCTGCGCTCTGGAGTTAGCTGCTTGGAGTCCTTAACGCCAATTGCTGCCAGGTCGAAGAGCTTCTCCTCATCGATGACAAGGCCTGCCACGAACATGGAGCCGATAACGGGGCCTTTGCCGGCTTCGTCCACACCAAGGAGGAGCATGGATTTCTGGTTTTACGATGAAGATATTTTAATTGATCGAATCTGAGGAGAAAGAGAACTTGCGGAGGTAAGATGAATATTAGTTCGCTATACAGAGGTTTCAACCTAAATGCGACGTTGAGGAGATTGAATTTGCGGTAATGACGAGAACGCACTTTGCCGGTCAAGAAGCGTTCTTGTTGCAGTCCCATAATTCTTTAGCCTCGATTTATTCGTAGCACTACCCTTTTCTTTCCCCGGCGGTAGCCCGTCCTTCAGCGAAATGCTCTGGGTGCTCCAGGCTTGCAAAGGCCTTGGCAATAACTTCGCTAATGGTGGGGTGTATCACCTGCGATCTTATCAGAGGCTCTGGATCCAGATATTCAGCGTTCATGAGGTAAGACCAACTGCTGAACGAGCTCCGGTGCCTCAGAGCCGACAACGATGCCACCCAGGATCTTGCTTGTCTCTTCCTCTAATACGACTTTGACGAAGCCATTCTCCTCGTCCATAGCAACTCCTTTGGCAACTTCTGTGTACCCGGCTCTTCCTACCAGGACTTTGTACCCCGCGGCAACAGCATCAGATTCTTTCAGCCCGACGCTCGCTACTGTCGGATGGGTGAAGACCACATGCGGCACTGCATGAAAATCTACTTTATCCTTCTCTGTGTTTACGATGTTGTGTCATACCAACTCCGCTTCGTAGTTGGCGGTGTGTCTGAACATGTGCTTTCCAATGGCATCGCCTAGTGCCCAAATTCCCGGCTTACTGGTCTCCAGATACTCATTTACCTTTATCCAGCCTTGTTTGTCGGCCTTCACTCCAGTTTTCTCCGGTCTTAAGATATCGGAGTTGGATATTCTTCCTGCCGCAACCAGGATCTCATCGGCCTGGAACTCATAGACGCTATTGTCGTCCAGGTTTCTGGCGAAAGCAATCTTTTTTCCATCTCGGACATCGACCTTTATCACCTCGTGGCGGACTAACAATTTCAAATCCCTGGACAGGACTTTCTTCACGATCTGCACACCTCAGGATCTTCGTTGTTCAACACCTGAAGGCTTCTTCCGAGGATGGTTACATCTGAGCCAATGGCAGAGAGAAAATGGCCGTACTCGCATCCTATGTGCCCGGCACCGATAATGATAATGCTCTCCGGAACTTCGTCAATATTCAAAATCGATGTGTTATCGAGATAGCCCGCTTCTTTAAGACCTGGAATGGGGGGTATAAGAGCTCTGGCCCCCGTTGCTAAAACGATTTTTGGAGCGGTCAGTATTTTGTCGCTAGATTTTAATGTATAGTTATCGGTGAACTCTGCACAACCTCTGTACAGAGTGACTTTTTCTCTGACTCGATGGATCGTTCCAGCTTTTTTCTTCCCGATTCAACGACCGATCGCATCCGCTTCATTATTCGCGGAAAGTCTATCCCTGTTATGCTGGCGTCAACTCCAATCGACTTTGAAGCTTGAATTGCACGGATCACATCGGCAGGATAGATCAGGATCTTGGAGGGAATACAACCGTTGTTAAGGCACGTTCCGCCCAGTGGACCTCGTTCCACGAGGGCCAATCTCATTCCTTCCCCTATCGAGCTGGAAACGATGTGCATCCCGGCCCCAGAGCCAATCACGATAAGGTCGAATTTATCCATTACATCAGCTATCTCATCAAATATAATATAAATGCTCCGCCTTTAACTTTTCATCTGCATCTTTGTCTTGTTCCCAATCCTCGACCCGATTCTTCATCTTGGTCTCCTTCAATTCAGAGACAAAAAGTTTTATTTTATTTTTTATTTCTAGACATCCACACGAGGGCTGACTTTCGATCGTATACACGAGCGAAGGCCTCTATTCCCTCTGGTCTGCCAATTATGGCCACCGAATCGCCTTGCTTTAAAACCATATTCATATCTATGCCCGGGTTTGCCCGACCATCTTGCTCGATAGCTACAATCCCGCATCCGAACCTTCCGGGGATATCTAAAGAGCCCAAAGTCTTTCTTTCCATCCCGAATCTCTTGTGGACCTCAAAAATCTTGACTTCGAGATCCTCATAGAGTAGATCAAGCTCCTCATTTTCCCCCTGAGCTATCTTGGCCAGCATATGACTGGCGACAATGGGCAAAGAGGCGACGTAGTCAGCTCCCGCGCGGTAGATCTTCTCTGCGGATTTGGTGCGGTTAGCTCTGGCAACGATAAAGGTGCTGGGGTTAAGGTTTCTTATGAGAAGGGTAGAGTATATTACATCGGGATCCTTGTTCAGCATGACCAGGGTTCCGACTGCATCTTTTATTCCGGCTTGAACAAGAGCATCTTCCGAAGTTCCATCACCTATCAGTGATTAAAAGGTCTCTCTCCCAAGTCACGCAGATCAACAACTGTCGGATTGATGCCGCTCTTGTAAATAGCACTGGCCACTTGCCTTCCGACGTCACCGTGCCCTACGATTATTATGGGACCATCTCTTCGACTCCCGATGGTGAGATCCTTAATCCTGGATAGCTGATCTTTGTCTCCTGCAGCCATGAGCACTGAGTTGAGCTGGATTGTGTCTCCTGGTTCTGGGTTAGGCCTGAACACGCCCTTTTGCCAGATTCCAACAATGCTCGCTCCTGTTTCTTTCAACAGACCGAAGGAAAGACTTTTGCCGATCAGCTCGCTCCCGGGATAGATGGGCAGCTCTACTAGCAAAAGACCGCCAAAAAGGGGGATTGCTCCTGGGAGTAGCCGCCTTTTGGAAGGAACTGCTATCTGTGCTATGAAGTTGCCCAGAAGCGTTTTTGGAGATATTGCCCTCGATGCGCCAGCGTAGCTCAGAACCTGGCACTTGGCCAGGTCGTCCACAAGGGCGATAACTTCGATATCCGAGATATCGCGGACTGCCATCGTGACCTCAGCATTAAGTTCCTCGTCCTCGTTGGCAATTAACATCCTGGCATGTTCGAGGTTTGAATTGACAAGAACCTCGTGATCTGCTGGGTCGCCCAGAACCGTTGGGTACTTCTGGTATATTCTCCTGGCTACTTCTTCCGATCTCTCTATGATCAAAAAAGGTAACTTTAGCATGGATAGCCGCTCCGTAAGGCTTTCCACGATTGAGTTATATCCGCAAATAATTATATGGTTTGTCATTTTCGGGTTCGCAGCAGTTGGAATGACCTTTGCCAGTTTCTCTATTCTTGGCGTCACCTCGAAAGGAAGGACCACCGCCCACAGGATGAACAGCCCAGAGATGCTGACTATGATTGTGAACAAACGCCCCGCATCACTGTGAAAGATTACGTCTCCGTAGCCTAGGGTAGTTATGGTTTCTACAACCCAGTAGATAGCGGTGATTGGATCTACGTTCTGATTCTGTCCCTCATAGATCATCAGCCCCATAAATGCAAGGCTGTAGACCGACGCCAGGGCGAACAGCGCCATACCTAGTGTTTAGCTTCCAAAATAACATAGCAATATTTAATAGGTAGTACTCCGAATATATTGTTATGCCATTTGTGAGTACTCGCCCTGCACTACAATTGACAAAGGAAGAGCTTGAAGATCT
>Ga0182017_10003960_pt1 | contig 11031 bp, 6 predicted proteins | sample 712E3DmetaG_FD_120492 | JGI IMG/M metagenome (GOLD analysis project Ga0182017, IMG submission 120492) | Permafrost microbial communities from Stordalen Mire, Sweden - 712E3D metaG | ecosystem: Environmental > Terrestrial > Soil > Wetlands > Permafrost | place: Sweden: Stordalen | collected... | reverse complement strand
TTGCTCGGGATGAGGGGAACATTGTGAAAATGCAATGCCACCAGTTCTCTGAACACTGCGTCGCTCAACGACGACCGGTCCTCGGTCAAGATGATGCCGTCGCAGCTCTCGTCCATTGAGCGGAGCTTCTTAAGAACATTGCCTTCGATTACCGGCGATCCTTCTCCGCTGATCGGGCTTCCGATCCTTTTCCCGCTCAGATCTGCAAAACGGACATACTGTTCTTTGGGAGTCTCAGCGTATGTGCGATACAGTTCCTGAGCAGTCTCGTCGGTTCCGAGAACGAGATAGAATCTCTTTCGTCTGTCATCCGCCAACCATGTGTGGATCGATCTCCGGATCGAGAGCGAGATGATAAGGAATGAAAAATATGTCGTCGGTAAAACACTTCTGCTGAATTGTAATGACGGCTTGTAGCTGAAGATATACACAAGGGTTATTGTCGACACGACGATGATAATCATCGCCAGGATGTATTGACTGGTGAACTGGACGCTCCGCATGTCGGTGTCCGGATTGTATGCCGCGATCGCGTCGAGAACCAGCCACGTCACCACTACGGGCAATATCGCACGATACCAGTATTCCGTAACGAAGTCGACATCGGCTCGCAGCAGGCTGAAGATGAAGAATATTCCGAACAGCGTTATCCCGTCGGCCAGCATCAGCCCCAGCTTAAATATCCTTTTCGACTTAAGCATGCGTTACCAATGTTTGTCCACGTTCTACGATGGTTCTGTCGGCAAGAGACCCAATCCTTGGAGAAAAACATAGTAGAGAAAGAGCGGCGTCGAAACAAGATTTCGGCGCCACATTCTGCGGGGCTCTCGAATAAATCTTTCCAGCCATTCGAGGCCGACATCCTGCATACGTTCAGAAGCCCTCTGTTTTGAACCCGCAAAGTAATCAAACGCCGCACCGACCGCGGCAATAAACGGTACTTTAAGTTCTTTGAGGTGTTCCTGTACCCATTTTTCCTGTTTGGGCGCCGTCATTCCGACCCACAATGCAGTGGGCGCTGCCTGCTTGATCGTTTCAAGTATTCGACGGTTCTCTTCATCGGATAATTTTTCTGTGAACGGCGGAGAGTATATTCCACTCACCGCAACGCGGGGATACTCGCGGCTCATTCGGGTTTGGATCTTTTCGAGAACGTCATCCGACGAACCGAGGAAAAAGAAAGATCTCCCGCCTTCTTTGTTCCATCGTTCCGCTATTGCCGCCATAATATCAGAACCGGTAACGCGCTGTTTGATCGCACCACCCAGCAGCTTCGACGCCAGCACGATTCCCGCGCCGTCCGGGATAAGGTAGTTGGCGCTGCGCAGGGCCGATAGAAAGGCCCTATCCCGCCGGGCTACCACGAGAGAGTGCGGGTTTGCACAAAAGAGTGTTTGAGCCTTCACGCCCTTCGAAATTCCATCATCAATCGCATCCAGGATTCCGGTTACCCCCACATCCTGCACCCCAACATTCCAGATTATTTCTCGACGAAATTCCATTGCGAGTCAATGCCTTTTCGCACTGCGATGTTCAGCGGCGGCTCTGTAAATGTCCATCAGCATCTCGTGATTCTTCTCCGAAGTAAACTTTTCATCGAACTCGCGGCGGGCACCCTCTCCCAATCTGCTCAACTCCCTATCGTCTTCGAGCATCGATTGAACACATGCACGGATCCCATCCGCGCTGCCGGCCGCAAAAAGACTGCCGTTCGCCTTCCCTCTGACGAGGTACGGCAAAGATCCGATGTTCGAAGCGGCGACCGGAACGCCCAACGCAAATGCTTCCTGAACTACCATCGGAAATCCTTCATAACAGATTGAGGGTAGTATGAGGAGCTTCGCTTTCGATAGGCGGTGCATCGCCTCCCGGCGGGATACATTTCCCGTGAATGTCACCGACGCAGCAATGTCACTCTCTGCCACGGAGCGCAGAAGCTGCTCTTTCATAGGTCCATCACCAATAATCTCGAGGCGGGGCGCATTTTTTCCCCACTGCTTCCACGCCTCCAAAAGAATATGGATTCCCTTTGCCGCGTACAATCGGCCCACAAAGACAGATTTTTCATCGCGGAGATTCCATGGCACCGGCTGAGGAGGATCTTGCAGAAAGTGGGGCTTTACAAAAAGCGAGTTGCCGGGAATCCCGAACTGGGCCATCTTCTCGCGCTGAAATTCGGTCAACGTAATAAATGCGTCGACATTGCTGCTCCACGTTTTCTTGGCGTTGTGGAGCGCGATCATGATCGACACGGGAAGGGTTGCCATTCTGCTGTCCCGGTAACAGCCGTACCTTAAAGCTGGAACAACGCTCCTCTGCTCCAAACAAAGCATGCATGGTTGATTCTTCCGAAGAGCGGTTGCAGCGCTGCAGCCAATCCGGTAATTGTGCATTGTCATGACTGTCGGAATTCTTAATTCCCGGGATGCGTAGAAAACGGAGGGCGATAAGAGAGGAAAGGTGTTGTGCACATGGACAACATCGGGATTCGTTTCCTTTATTCTACGTTTTAGCGCACGCAGGCTGAAAGGGTTCCAAACCGTGCTGAGGGCACCTTTCAATGTTCCCAAGAGCCCCCGGCTCAGTATTTCATCGCTGTGTCGAGTGAATTCGAATACGGTGTGACCGTGACTTCTAAGAAGATTCGCCTCGGCGGCAAATGCGGTATTCTCCCCGCTTGGTGCAGTCGATCCGTAGAAATTGTGGACGAGGAGAATTTTCACGGCTTATTGAAATGTTCGAAGGAGCCTACATCGACGGCATATGGTCCATGAACCATTTTTTCGCGAAGAGTCTGAAACGCAACAATTTGTATTTACTCATGTTCCTCGAGTTGAAAATGGTGATGGGGTCGCTCAAATTGTCAGCAGACAATCTGAACAATACGCCCCCTACTCCATCCCACGTCTTATTGTCGCCGGCTCCGACGGCAAAACTATAGCGATAATGTTTTCGGACATGTTTCACCAGTGGAGCATTGAATTGGCCGTAAGGGTAGACAAACGTGTCCACGGCTTGGCCTAATCTTTTCTCAAGAATCTCTTTTGATTTCAGTAGCTCACTCTCGACATCAGAACTCTTCAACAAGTTGCTGTGTGAGTAAGAATGAGAGGCAATCTTTACGAATCCGCTGCTGCTGATCTCCGACAGCTCCGTCCAAGTGCAGAATGGAACCGCTTTCAGATATGTGTTTCCCAGCATCATCTCTCCGGCCGGTACGCTCAGCCGAGTACGCTCGTCAAGATGATCAACCGATTCGACTATATACTTAGGGGACACAGCAAGAAGAACTCGTATTCCCGTCTCTCGAATCAACGGAAAAGCATAGCGGTAGAAACTATAGCCGGCATCGTCGAAGACCATACAGATGTTTGGATGATCTTCCGATAGTATGTCACCAGGCAGGACAACATTGAAATGCTGACTAATGTAACTGAGATGATCTTTAAGAATTGACCGGGGATTTGAAAACTCGTCCGCATCCACATGATGATACATGCAACATAATAACACGCAGACTCCTAGTTAATCGGCAATCATGCTCAGGTCCTCGTGTGGTTGCTTGATTGCTCAAATATACACTATCTATCAATACTATCAAAGGGTTCTTGAGAATTGTCGCCAAACCATCTCCGGACATTGTTCCACCAATCACCTAGCAACTGTCCGGCGGTTTCGATAAACTGGCCGTTGCACCGGGTGCGACTTACCCGGTTGACCATTGATTAGTGCCAAGGCTAAACAGCCTCACCCCAAAATCATCTTATGTCGCTTCAAAGAACAGGGTCGCTTTAGAGGGTTAGAGGTTGTCGAAATTTCTGGAAGAACACGAGGGGGAAAAATTCTTGGATGGGGATCACGGTATATGACCTGCTGTTGGCAGAACTTCAGGGATACCGGCCATCGGTAATCGGATTTGCGATCGGATGTACTGTTCGCGGTCTGAAAACTCCCGGACCGTACCGTGAAATAATACTTTCGCTCGATTTCGACTTACGGAAACCTCCCGCCGACTCACGATTTCTCAGGACATTGTGGCAAGAGCTCAATGACATTCACGTCCCAACGCCGGCGGTACGTATCAGCCCATTGGCTTTACGGCACGGCCCTATTACTATGTCTCCACCAGCACTTCGTATACCTTCACCGGGGTCTCAAGTCCCTTTACCTTGATCGGTTCAAGAGGACGAATCGGCACAATGTCTTTGACGTACCGGTACGTCGATTCTGAAATCATAATTCCCTCCACCGGTGCATTCGATTCGAGACGCTGGGCAAGGTTCACGTCCGAACCGAGAACGGTGTATTCCATCCTGCGGACCGAGCCCAGGTCCCCCACGACGACTTCGCCCGTGTTGATGCCGATGCGGATGCGAAGCGGGAGTCTTCCGACCGGCTCCCAGCGCATTCGTAGCTCACGGCACTTTCGCTGCATTTCTATGGCGGCTTTCACACAACGGACGGCATGGTCCGGCTGGGGTTCGGGGGCGCCATAGAAAACCATCAGGCCGTCTCCGATGAACTTGTCGACTGTTCCGCCGTATCGAAATACAATGTCCGTCATTGCGTCGAAATACTCGTTCAACGTCGTGCTAATCTCCTCGGGCGTCATAGTGGAGGAGTATGTCGTGAAGCTCTTGATGTCGCTGAACATGATGGTGATTTCTTTTTTCTTCGGGGTCGTCGAGAGGGCATCGGGGTTGTCGACCATTTGCCGGACGACGGCCGGCGGGAAATACTGTTCAAATTTTGACCGGAGTTTTTCTTTCTCGCGCTCCTCCGTAATATACCAGTAGACGACAACGGCCATCACAGAAAAACCGCCGCTCATAAGAGGGCGAATCAACGCGACAACGATATTTCCATAGACGAAAAGAGCCGTCGCGCCGACGATGTAGGCAAGGAGGAGTCCAAACACAGTGAGCGCAAACTTCACGGAACGCAACTTGCCGGATAGAAGTACGAAGAGAGCGGCGAACCCGATCTCCACAAAGAGCATCGGAGCGGCGGGAAGTTCAACCAAGAAATTTCGGGTGAGGATTGTGTTGATCGTACTGGCGTGAAGTCCGACGAGCGGAAGATTCTGCTCGAACGGCATCGGTCCGATATCCGAGACTCCCGTGGAAACATCCCCTATAAGGGCGATGGATCCGCCGTAGCGCTCGCCGAACGCTTCGATCTCATCCCGGTCGTCGGCAATACTGAGAACTTGCGCGAAGCTCAGATGTCTCATCGCGGACCAATCGCCGATCCAATTGATGAGCATGTTCCCCCGCGAATCGATAGGAATAATGATATCGCGTATGACGCCCCCCGGCGTCGTTGCCCTTCGGAGCGTAATCGATTTTCCCCCCACGACGATAATCCGGTCGGGCGAAACACCCAGGTAATCGCAGACGAGGCGCATAGCCATGCTGGGATAGAATCTGTTGCCGTACCGGATCAACAACGGGACGCGGCGAAAAACGCCGTCGGGGTCCGCCTGCACACTGATGAAACCGACGCCGCGAGCTACTTGCGCCAATTCATGCCACGTCAACAACGTCGATCCTGCCCTGTAAAAATCGTCGACGTTCCGCGCGTCGAGGCTCCAGGAGGTCGAATCGAGATATCGCACGATGTCCGACGATTCCGAGACGTTATTCAGCGTCGTATCGCCTAAGCTGAAGGCAACCGGAAAATACGTACACCCCGAGGCCTTGGTCGAGCCGATGAGCAGACTATCATCGAACGGTTGAATCCTTTGAGCGAAGATAATGTCGAATGCTATCGCGGAGCAGTTCATCCTGCTTAGGACGTTTATCGCATCAGCATAATACCGCCGGGGAAAGTAGTAGCCAAGCGCCTTGATGCTGGAGTTCGCGATATCGACATGAAGGATGGAAGAGTCGTATGCCGGCGGGTGGAGGGTGGCACGCAGTAGAAAAAGCCTGTCGACCGTTTGGCGATCCCACGATTCAAAGACGGTGGGAAGAATCCAGAAGAGGAAATGCGACAGGCAAAACGACGCAGCGATCAGGAGCCCGGCACTTGCGGCTCTGCGCTTCTTACTTGTGGTCAATGGCAATCGTCTTGCTGAAAAAATTGTTGGCAGAAATCTCGGTCGCCAGCGTAGCAATATCTATGCGATCGGGATCGATCTCCTTCGGCTTTTCTCCCCGTACGTTTCCCGCAATACCGATGGGCCGTTCGGCAAGTGTCACGAAAGTCCGGAAACGCTTTTTGGTCTCTTTGATTTCGTTCATCACCAGAGAGGCAGCGTCGGACTTTTTGGCGGAGTCTGCTTGTGCGTATGCGGCCAGAAGATTCTCCAGGCCGGTCAATCGTTCACTCGAAGCAAGCACATAAAAAGTCTCAGTGCCCGTATTTTTGTCTAGCGTGAACCAGGTGCGTCCCTTCGGGATGTAATAGTTCTTGTCGAGACTATAATCTTTTTGAAAATCCGCCCCCGCGTAGGGGAAGAGAAGTGATATTGCATTGTTGGAGCTTTTGTGGACAACGTAGACGTAGGACATTTTTGAAAGGTTCACAAACATCTTGAATTGATCTCCGCTCTTCAGCGTCGTGTCTTTCGTGACAATCCCAAGAAGGCGATGCCCCGCAGCGCCGGACCGAGCCACGAAAGCCCAATTGTACTGTACATTGCTTTCGGGAACTGTTTCCTGAGCAAATGACAACGCGGTAATTCCGACAAGAAGGACCAATGACCGTTGCAGCACTGTTCTTGAAGACATTACTTCCTTTCCTTTCTTTGGTTGAAGTGTTTACTCAAACGCGACGGTCAGTCTCCGCTCAATGCGGTATCTGGGAGATCGTCAAATCCTTATCATAATTGCCTTGGTTTCGCGTGGGATGTTGATTTCCCTTCGTTTGACGTTTGACGCTCTCTTCGACGTAATCCATCAATTCTCCAATCGTCACCGTGTAGTCGTTATTAATATCTGCTTCCCCTTTCATCCCTTTCAGCAAGAAATAGGTGAACACGCCGTGTCCGAATTTGTCGAGTTCCTGGGATACTTCTCCGGCCTGGCTCGCAGTAAATACGATTGTCCCCTCTTTCGATTTTGACAAATCGGTCAAGAATTGATTGATGAGATTCGTCTCCGTGAGAGAGACTCCCCGCGTTGCAAGGTCGGAACTGATTCCCCCGCTGTGGCAGGCGTCCGTAAAAACCACGACGTGCTTCGAGGGAATGTACCGTGTGAGCGCGGTATTGACATCCCACATCGGGAAGCCCGTTGTCTCGAGGGAGGTTGGGTCTGTGTCGTACGTCAGCAAATAGTTATTGCTCGGGTTCGCGGGCTCCGGTGCGCCGTGCCCCGCAAAATAAATCACCACGAGATCTTTGTCGATCGTCTGCCGGAGAAAATTATAGAGCGCCTGTTTCACGTTCTGTAACGTTGCATCTTTGTTGAGAAGAACCTTCATCCGGTCGGGATCGAAGCCGCCCCCCGCAGGAGTTTTCAAGAACTCCGCGAAATCACGTGCATCGCGATCGGCATAGCTAAGGTTCTTGATCGTCGGATTCTGGTATTCAGAGATCCCGATGACGACCGCCCATTGTTGCGGTTGACTCGATGTAGAACGCTGGGTTTTGTCCGATTGCATGGAGGCAGCGCTCGTCAACACGTGCCGGGTGACATTGATGACTCTTGAGATCTTCTCACCCGTTTTCCCAAACACGGTGAATTGAATTTGGTTGAAGCCCGAAGAAAGAGGGAGCACTTCCGATTGAAGCGTCCCAAGAGGTTTACGCGGGATATTCTCCTTGTTCGTGATCTCGATGGTATTCAACGATATCGTGTATCGCGTGTAGGCGAACCACGCTCTGAAATCGAGGGTAACAGACGCCTGGTCTGTCTCCTCATTTTCCTTGGGGTTGAGAATTTCGACGGCTGATTCCTTCGCCAATCGCTGGACACGCACGCTCTTTACTGCAACATTTCCCCTTTCATCCGTGGCTGAGATAGAAATATCGTTCATTCCCACAGAAGGGAGCGGCGTTATCGTGGTGAATTTCTTCGAAGGAACTTTGGCACCCGTGTGCCCTTTTTCGTCTTCAGTCGGGTCGGTCAACTTTAGCACCTCTCCGGCCACTTTCATTTCTTTGACCCCGCTTTCATCCGAAGCGATACCTGAAATCTCAACGTCAGGAGCATAGAGTTTGTACACTTCGCCCTCTTTCGGCATCGGCTTCTGAACAACGATCGTGGGCGGCTCTTTGTCCGGCTTCCGGGCGAGTACCATGAATGCCGCGACATTTCCCGACGTCGTCGTTGCCACGAGCGATGAAGTATCGGTAAGAAAGAGCGCGGCAGTGAATACATCGCCGGTATCGGAGATGGTTTTTCGGAGAGCGCCGGAAGTGAGGTCCCATACGCAGATGGCACTCGCCGTTGACGCCAGCCACACGTTGTTCGGGTTGAACGCAAGCGATGTGACGGGTCCGGACTTTCCTCTCATGGTTTGGAGGAGGAAAAAAGTCTGCGCATCCCAAACCCGGATAGTCGAATCAACCCCTGCGGCGGCAAGATACTTGCCGTTCGGACTGAACGCGACAACCGTCGTCTTTGTCTTGAATTCCGTGAGTGTTCTAAGAAGGGCGTTCGTTTGCGGATCGAAGATCCTGACGGTGCCGTCGCCATAGGCCGCAGCAACTCGCGTCCCCGCCGGGTCAAACGCCACACTCAGGACTCCGCTTTCGTCAGAAGCCTTCGGAAATGTCCCGACAAGATCTTCGGAGTTCATCGACCAAAGCTTCACATCCCCATCCCCTCCGCCGCTGACGATTCTTCCCGACGGATTGACATCAACGGAGGAGACGCCGAGTCCGTTTCCATGCGCGGGGATTTCTTTTACTAATGCACCGTCGTACAAACTCCATTGAGAAAGAAGTCCATCTAGCCCTGCTGAAACGAGAAACTTGCCGTCCCGGCTAAAAGCAAGGCCCAACACCCGCGGACTCCGAGCCGTCAGCGCAAGCCTTTGCCTGAACGCTGTCGGGTCGATGATGAGAATCGACTTGTCGGCGCCGGCAACTGCCAGAATGTCCCCAAGGGGTGAGAGCTTGAGTGTCGTGAGTGAAGACTTGGCCACCGCGGCTTTCTTCAGCGGTTCGACGTACAATTCCTGCGCCATTATGCGCGGGAAGTTTGTGACGAGGATTAGAAGGAGTGTGAGTGGAACGGTTCGAAATCTCATGCGTAGCCCCTATCCAAAACGACAACGATTCTTGCGGTTGAACTATCCTTTCCTGCCGATGCAGGATTGGACCCGAATGCTCCAGGCTTGTGATGAAGTATGGCGAAAAGTCGCCTCTTTGTCAAGACCGGCCGTCACACTCCGAAATGCCGTAAAACAGCGAAATTCCATTGACTCTCGACCCCATGTTTCATATATTCAAGACGCTTTCATCTCAGAGTATACTCAAAGTTTTCCCAGCGTCGCATCGATGTCCATGAAACACTTTCTTTTTGCAGTATTCCTCCTGTTCTTCCTTTCCTCTACAGGGGCCATCGCGCAGCAAAAGCCTGTCGAAGTCAAATTGAAAATTGCTGAACGTTCGGGGCTGTTTAAGATGGGGGGACCTCGGTTCATCAGTCTCACTCTCTCCACGAAAAACAGCGAGAGAGATCTCGCCTGCGAAAACGTCAACAGCGGGAATCTCTATTATTTTCTACTCCGGAACGAAGGGGATTGGAAGCTCGACGTGGATTTTCTTAAAGACAACGTGCCCGCGCTTTCCTTGACGCAGGATTCGACAAGGCTCCACCCAGGGTTTGTTGGAGACATTATAGCAAACGGAGACAGCACGGTTGTCCTTATTGGGTTTCAGAAGTTGTTTTCTCTGAACATGCCGTTCGCTTTCGAGTACCCCATGGACGACGCGATTTCAAAGGTCGCAGTGACGATCCCGCAAGAGTACTGGCCGGGATATACAAAAGCGACGAGGTGCTTCGCCGCCGGCACGAAGGCGCTTCAAGACGGCAATTACAAAGATGCTGTCCTCAACTTCAACAGCGTGCTGGGAGATCCAACGCTCGCGATTTTCCCCCTCTACGTTGAAACAAAGGGAAAACGCCTGGAGTCCTTCGAAAAGTACTTCGGCGAGAATTTCGATGCTCTCGCGAAGACCATCTCGAGCTCGGCGGATCTCAAACAGAAAATCGCGGCAACGACGGGGGCATTAAACAAGTTCCAGTTCGTCGTGGATTCGCTCGCCGACCAATCCGTGGGAATTCCAGCATCGGACGCGACGATTGCTCCGTTAGCGGAAAGAACGCAGACCGCCATCCTGCATTCGCGTTTCGCCCTCGACTCGCTTCACCAGGCGCTCGACGACTCTAACATCCGATGGATTATCACGGGGTCTTCCCCCGGAAGAATCGACTATAAGTACAAGTACATTATCGAAGCACTTGCGAACGCCTATGCTTCTGTCAATTTCGCGGATTCAGCGGCAAAAGAACTGCAGTGTTCGATCTCTGACGAGCTTTCAGGGCGCTTGAAAAAATATAGTCTTAGCGATTCGTACGATACGTTTCTTCGCATGGTCAACGATCGCTGGAAGAAACGTCTGGCTCTCTTCCCGCCGGAGTTTTTGATCAACCTGAATAGAGACACTGCACAATTTCCACTGCCGTACTACTCGGTGTTGAAAGCCGTCAACGACTTCTTCTCCTCGAACTTCGTCGTAGCAAATGCGGAAATCTTCCGCGTCATGAAAACATCGTACGACCACGACCTGACAAGCCGGATGGACGATCTGCGGGTGCTCATCGACACGCGCGCAAAAAGGATTCCGAACGAAGTGCTCACCCATATGATCGACGGGCAAACGGCTGAAGAGAAGGGTAATACCGACGGAGCGGCCGAGCACTACAAAGATGCGATGCTGATCGCTGAAGACTACGCGCCGGCCGCTTTTGCCCTCGGCAAGTTGTATGACCGCATCGGAGACAGCTACAAAGCGAACAACTTTTTCCAGAAAGCTGTCTCTACTGATACGCTGTATTATTCCGCTTATCGGTT
>Ga0182017_10003956_pt1 | contig 11036 bp, 9 predicted proteins | sample 712E3DmetaG_FD_120492 | JGI IMG/M metagenome (GOLD analysis project Ga0182017, IMG submission 120492) | Permafrost microbial communities from Stordalen Mire, Sweden - 712E3D metaG | ecosystem: Environmental > Terrestrial > Soil > Wetlands > Permafrost | place: Sweden: Stordalen | collected... | reverse complement strand
TCCTGATCGTCGGCGCGTGGGGCTACTTCCTGTACCAGGGCGTGCAAGATCCCCTGGGAGGCATCAACTCGCTCTGGCCCATGTTCGGCATCGCCAACCAATTGCTGGCCGCGGTGGCGCTGTGCGTGGCGACCACCATTCTCATCAAGATGCACGGCCCCCGTTACTTCTGGATCACCGCCGTCCCGCTGGGCTGGCTGGTCACGGTCACCTTCACCGCCGGGTTCCAGAAGATCTTCTCGCCGCTTCCGCGCCTGGGCTTTCTGGCGCACGCGGCCGGGTTGCAGGGCCAGCTCCAGGCCGGCAAGATCGCCTCCGCGAACCTCGCCGAGACGCACCGGCTCATCTTCAACGACCGGCTCGATGCGGTGGTCTGCGGCGTGTTCCTGGTGCTGGTGGCGACCATCCTGATCGATTCGATCAACCTCTGGATCGGCCTGATCGGTGGCGCTCGAAAGGCCGCGACCTCTGAGACTCCGTTCGTGGCTTCGCGCATCGAAGAGGACGCCGCATGAAGCGCCTGAGACGATTCGGCAAGTTCGTGATGGACCTGCTGCGCGAGCTGGGCGACGAGAACGCTTATCGCCGCCACCTTGCCGCCCACGGCCACGCCCCCTCCCGCGCCGAGTGGAAACGCTTCTCGGACGAGCGCCTGCGCGCCCGCTACAGCCGGCCCAAGTGCTGTTAGCGTCCGGTTCCGCTCACGGTCGCGGCTCCGCGGGACTCAAGTCCCGCGCGGGCTGAAGCCCGCCCCCCGATTCTCTCTGGACGGTCGCGGCTCGGCTACGGTGCTATGATGGCGGAGCTATGCAGATAGACCGGCGAGCGTTTCTCGGTTCCGGCTTCTTAGCCGCCACTGCTGGTTTGCAGGCCCAGGCGGCGAGCCTCCCCCCGCGCGGCTTCGGTCCGCTGAAGATCACCGACGCCAAGGCCGTCAATGCGGACGGCTACATCTACTACAAGGTCTTCACCGATGGCGGCATCATCGGGATCGGAGAGCCGAGCCCAAGTGGCGGCGCGATCAACGCCGCCTACCTCGACAAGATACTCAAGCCGATGCTGGTCGGCATGAACGTGTTCGAACTCGAGAAGATCTGGGAGAAGTTGTACCTGGGGACGTACAAGATCCGGGGCCAGGGCGTGTCCATGGCCATCAGCGGCGTGGACATCGCGCTGCACGATATTGTCGGGAAAGCGCTGGGCGTCCCGGTCTACCAGTTGCTCGGCGGGATGTACCGCGACCGCATTCGCATGTACGCCAGCTTCACCAACCGCGAGCGCCCGGCCAAGGAGCAGGCGGCGATGTGCGCCCGGATGGTCGAGCAGGGCTACAGCGGCACCAAGATCAAGATTGCCGCGCGGCACGGCTTCGATGGCCGCCCGCTCGAGGTGGACAAGGAGCTGGTGCGGGAAGTGCGGTCGGCGATCGGCGATAAGATCGAGCTGATGGTAGACGCCAACTCCGGCTACAGCGTGGCGCGGGCGATTCAAATGGGCCACTACCTGGAATCCCAGAACGCGTTCTGGTTCGAGGAGCCGGTGCCGTTCACCGACATCGAGGGCACCGCGAAGGTGGCCGCCGCGCTCGATATCCCCATCGCCGGGGGCGAGCAGGATCATACGCGGTACGACTTTCAGAAGCTGATCGCGGCGCGGGCGGTGGGCATCGTGCAGGCCGACCCGACCAAGGCGGGCGGGCTTTCAGAGTGCAAGAAGATCGCCGCGATGGCCGACGCTGCCGGGCTGTTCTACTCGCCGCACGACACCTCGTGGAACATCGGGCTGGTGGCCTGCCTGCACCTGGTGGCCTCGACGCCGTGCTGCCGGTACGCGCAGGAGTTCGTCACCGAGCCGCGAGAGGGGCGCGCTCCGTTCCTCAAGGAGCCGCTCCAGCCGGAGCGCGGATACCTGGCGGTCCCGCAGAAGCCGGGCCTCGGCATCGAGGTCGCGGACCGGTACTGGAACCTCTGAACCGCACACAGGCTGAAGGCCTGTGCCACATCAAGCGGTTGCGATCCCCCGTGGCACAGGCATTCAGCCTGTGCGGGGGTTTTTCACGGACCCTCGCGCGCGCGGCTCGGTAACAGGGCACGCTACAATCGCTATCAAGGTTGTCATGCGGATACTCAAACTGTTTCCGGGGCCGGCGCTGATCGGGGTTGCGGCCTTCGTTCTCGTCGCCGGCGGATCCACGAACGAAGAACTGTTGTGGCGGCATCGGAACCTCGGCAAGGCGCTATTCGAAACCCCCACCACGGTGGCCCAGTCGGCCGTCGAGCTCAAGAAAGCCCTGGATCTGGCGCCGGGCTCGCTCCGGGAGCGGCTCAATTACGGCCTGGCCCTGCTGCGCTCCGGCAGCAACAAAGAGGCCATCGCGGAGTTGGAGAAGGCGCAGAAGCAGGAGCCGGGGCTGCCGCACACCTGGTTCAACCTGGGCATCGCCTACAAGCGCGAGGGGCGCTACCCGGACGCCGTCCGGCAGTTCGAGCGCATGGCGCAACTGGCTCCCGAGGAGCCCGTCTCGCATTACAATCTGGGCCTGCTCTACAACCTCACTGGGCGCGAGCCGGACGCGCTGAAGCAGTTCGAGATCGCGGCCAAACTGGATGTGAAGCTGGTGGCCCCGCGCTTCCAGATCTACAACTTCTACCGCCTGGCGGGTAAGGACGAGGAGGCGGCCAGAGCGCTGGCGGTCTTCATGGACGCCAAGAAGCGCCAGAAGGAAGCCGACGATTCCGAGGACATGGAGTGGTGCTTCTACGCGGAACTCTACGATCCTATCCAGGCGCAGCCCGGCGCCCAGGTGATGCCCCCCGCGGAGCCGAAGTTCGAGGACCGCAAGCTGGCCGGAACGGTGGACCCGAAGACGGCCGGCCTGCTGGCGATCGACTCGATGGGCGATGGCAGCACGGACCTGCTCGCGTGGTCGCGCGGCGGCATACGCCTGTACCGCAAGGGCAAGGACCTGGTCGAGAACTCCGGCCTCCGGGACATCAAGGATGTCATCTCGGTGGCGGCCGGCGATTTCGACAACGACGAGCTGACCGACCTCTGCGTGCTGACGGAAAGCGGGCCGCTGCTCTACCGCAACGCGAAAGGCCGCTTCGAGAAGAAGGAGGCGAGCCTCCCGAAGGGGCGGTTTGAGGCTGCGGTGTGGCTGGACTTCGACCACGACTACGACCTGGACCTGTTCCTGTTCGGCGCCAAGTCCGTGCTGCTGCGCAACGAAGAAGGCGTGCTGCGGGACTACACCGCGCATTTCCCGTTCGCCGCGGGCCGCGCCATCGCCGCCGTCCCGTTTCGGGTGGCGCCCGACACCAAGGGCATCGATCTGGCGGTGGCCTACGCCGACCATCCGGCGGTATTGTACCGCGACCAGTTGCGGGGACTGTTCACCGCGGCTCCATTGGAGGCAGTGCCGCCGGGCGCAACCTCGCTGCGGGCCGCCGACATCGACAACGATAGCTGGGTCGATCTGGCGTTTTCAACGCCGGCCGGGGGGATCGGGCTGGCGCTCAATCGCAACGGCAAGTTCCAGGCGGCAACCGTGGGCGCAACCGGTACTGCGGAGTTCGCGGACCTGGACAACCGGGGCATCTCCGACCTGATCGCCGCCAACGGGATCTGCCGCAACCAGGGCCAAGCCAAGTTCGCGGCTCCGAGCGCTCCCTCGGGATTCCCTGCCGGGCTAGCCTGGGCGGCGGCGGATTTCGACCGGGACGGGCGCGTGGACCTGGCCACGGTCGCTTCCGACGGCAGCATTCATGTGTTGTTGAACCGGACCGTCACCAAGAACCAGTGGCTGAGCGTGGGACTGAGCGGCGTGAAGAATCTGAAAAGCGGCGCGGGCTCCGAAGTGGAGGTGAGGGCGGGCAACCGCTACCAGAAGAAGATCTACGAAGGCGTACCGCTGCTGTTCGGCCTGGGCGCGGACCGGGAAGTGGATATGGTCCGCATCAGTTGGCCCAACGGGATGATCCAGAACCAGCCGGAGGAGAAGGCCGCGCGCATGGCGGTGTTCAAGGAAGCGCCGCGGATGTCGGGTTCCTGCCCCATGGTATTCGCCTGGAACGGGCGCGAGTTCCAGTTTATCAGCGACGTGCTGGGCGTAGCGCCGCTGGGCGCCAGCTCGGGCGATGGCAGTTACTTCCCGGTCGACAGCGACGAATACCTGCAACTGCCCGAAGGTTCGATCGCGCCGCGCGATGGGCGCTACGAAATCCGCATCACCGAAGAACTGCACGAGGTTTCCTACATCGACCAGGTGCGGCTGATCGCGGTGGACCACCCGGAGGACGTCGAGATCTTCACCAACGACAAATTCAAATCGCCGCCCTTCCCCGAGTTCCGGCTGTTCGGCGTGCGCCACCGCGTCTATCCGCAGGCGGCGCGCGATGCACGCGGATGCGACGTGCTCGAGAGCGTGCTGCGGCGCGACCGCGTCTACGCCGCCGGCTTCCATCACGATTATGCCGGCCGGGCCGAGATGCACTGGCTCGACCTGGACTTCGGCCCGCGAGCGGCGCGCGACAACCGCGCCGTGCTGGTTTTGAACGGCTGGATCGATTGGGCCGATGGAAGCACCTTCATGGCCGCTTCGCAGGGCAACCCGGTGGGGCTGGTGATGCCCTACCTCCAGGTGAAGGACGCCGCGGGCCAGTGGCGCACCGCGATCGAAGACATGGGCGTGCCCTCCGGCGGGCCGAAGACCATTGTGGTGGACCTCACGGGCAAGTTCCTCTCCTCCTCGCGCGAGGTTCGCATCGTCACCAACACCTGCGTGTACTGGGACCAGGCCTTCCTGAGCGAGAACACCGCCGCGCCGCCGGTCCACATGACCACGTTGGACGCGGAGGGCGCCAGCTTGAACCTGCGTGGCTTCTCCCGCGTATTGCTCGACCCCCGGCGCGAGCAGCCGGAAGCCTACCAGTACGCGCACTGGATGCCGGAGGCCATGTGGAACCCCGTTCCGGGCCTGTACACGCGCTACGGCGACGTGAGCGAGCTGGTGCGGAGCGTCGATGACCGCTCCGTCATCATGGGCTCTGGCGACGAGCTGCGCATCGCATTCGGCGCCGACAGCCTGCCGCCGGTCCGCCCTGGCTGGAAACGCGATTTCCTTCTGAAGGTCGACGGCTGGTCCAAAGACGGCGACGCCAACACGGCGTTCTCCCAGAGCGTCGAGCCGCTGCCGTTCCATAGCATGAGCCAGTACCCTTATCCGGCTTCGGAGCGCTTCCCCGACGACCCGGCTCACCGAGCCTGGCGCGACAAGTACAACACGCGGCGCTCGATGACGCTGATGCCGAAGCTGGCCCGGAGCCGGCCGTGACGCAGGCGGAGAAGGCGGAGCAGTTTCGGGCCTTGCACCGCGGCCCTGTGCCGCTGGTGCTCCCGAACGTTTGGGACGCGGCCAGCGCCCGTGTTGTCGAGGAGCTTGGATTTCCCGCCATTGCCACCACCAGCGCCGGGTTCGCCTTCTCGCTCGGATATCCGGATGGCCAGCATGTATCCCGTGACGAGATGCTGGCGGCGGTGGGCCGAATCGTGGCCTCCGTACAGATTCCCGTGAGCGCGGACATCGAGGCGGGCTACGGAGATACGCCGGAGGCAGTCGCCGATACGATCCGGGCCGTGCTGGCGGCCGGCGCGATCGGCGTCAACCTCGAGGACGCGATGGCCGACGTACATCTGCAAGAGGAACGGATCGGAGCGGCCCGCGACGCAGCCAGCGCGGCAGGCATCCCTTTGGTGCTGAACGCGCGGACCGACGTCTACCTGCGTCCCGCCGGCGACGAGAAGGCTCGATTCGACGATGCGGTCCGGAGACTCAACGCATACCTCGCGGCCGGCGCGGATTGCGCCTTTCCGATCGGCGCTCGCGATCCAGGCCTCATTTCGGCGCTGGTCGGAGCCATCCAGGGTCCGGTGAACGTGCTGGCGGGGCCGGGTGCACCGTCAATCGGTGAGCTTCAAAGTCTCGGAGTAGCGCGCGTCAGTTTCGGGTCTGGTCTCACGCGCGCCGCGATGGGCCTCACGCGCCGCATCGCCGGCGAGCTGCTGCGCTCCGGAACCTACAACAGCTTCCCGGAAGACACAATCCCCTCTCCTGAAGCAAACCGCCTATTCGAGAAGACCGGGAGGTAGGCCGATCGGCGAGCCGCGCTACCTCCGGCGCTGCGCTCCACGAATCGCTGAATCGCGCGTTGGACCGCGCGCTCGTTCACACCGGACGGCGGCTCGACAAAGCCCTGCGCGGCAAGTACCAGGACGGCGGCAAATCCGAGCAGCAAGCCCGTCGGCCGGAGGACGCCCGCCGCGCGGTTGGCGCCAAATTAAAAGCCCCAGGCTGGGAACCTGGGGCTTCACTCAGAGGGGCTGGCGACGGCTGGGTCCGTCGCCGGGGATGCTATGTAATAGCTAACTAAGTTAAGTTTACACCAATTCCGATGCGATTGTGTCGTACTTTAAGTAATTTTAACGTAACTCCGGCCATACCCGCGTTTGCGCGTAGGCAATCCCCCCGTCGCCCCACCTAGGGTCGGGCTTCCGAACGAGGCTTGGGTCTCCTGGCGCGCTCATAGTCGGCGGTAAGTTGCCGCGTGATCTTGTCGGCCACATCGGCGCTGGCGCCGCGGAACTTACCTCCCAGGCTCTCCTGGGTAGTGGACCAGATGACATCGCCGTCTTTGTTCACCAGCCGGACTGCGGCCGTGGCTTCGTGTTTGCGCTCCGCAATGCGCGAGTCGTCGTGATCCCCAATGCCCACGCTGGCGTACCCGTTCTTGCGGTTCTTGACCGCGTTCGCCCCGCCCAGCGATCCCGAGGCGTTGATGCCTTCGCTCGAGGAGAAGGTGTCGGTGAAAACCAGGTCTTCGGCCGAGCCGCGCAGGGTGGCGTCGGCTCGCTCGGCGCTTTCGGTCACCACGAAGAGCCTGGCGCCGTGGAGGCTGCTGATGATCATGTCGCGCATCTGCGCGGCGGTCTCCCCTCCGGTAAGCCGGTCCACATAGACGCGCCGGACGGTGAGCAATTGGGCGAGGTTCTGTTGCTCGAGCGAGGGAGACGCCCCAGCCGGCTTCGGTGCGGCGGTATCGTCCGCGGCGAGCAGCGCCGCTAATACGCAGAGCAGCCACATCGCTAACCCTTACCCGCCTTGCGGGCTTCCGAATCCTGGTATTGAACTTTGCGTCCCGTCCTGGTCTCCAGGCTCACCAACAGGGCCCTGATGTGCGCCTTGTCCACTCGCAGAACCATAGCCTGCTGATGCCCCTCATCGTCCGTGTAACCCAGCGTCACAAAGTGTTTCCGGCTCTTGCTGAGTAGCAGCATGGGGGAGATGATGATGGCCATGGCGTAGCGGCGGCCCACCTGCTGCCCGTACTCGATCAGTTGGATGCGTTCATACGGAATCCGAAGGTCGGTCTTCCCGGTCTTGAACTGGAGGTGCTGGTCGTCGGTGAGGTCGATCACGCCGCCTTTCGCTGGCGGGTTGGAAATGGTTCCGCCCACATAGTCGGCGGAGGCTCCGCGGTCGGCCGCGAAGGCCGCCGCAACCAGGACCGCGAAAAGCACCCAACGGTAGGAACGCACTAGTTACTAGGTGCCGGCCGGGGGAGAGGTTTCTCAGGCTTTGTGCGCGGAATTGCGCGGAGCGCCGCTCATCGGCCCACCCTTCTCAGGAGGATTCGGATGGCGTCGAGGATGGCCGGTTCGAGCTCTCCGGCGAGCGGTCCGGCGATGTCGTTCGAATTCCCGACCACGATGAGGGGCTCCCGGGCGCGGTGGAACTCGCGCTGGATGCGGCGGGCGAAGTCCGGCGCCACCTCGCCCCCCAGAGCAACCAACGTCAGGCTCCCGCCGAAACGGATGGCCTGAACCGGACAGGGATTCGGCCGGGGCCCGGGAGTTTCGCGAGGGCGAAGGACGGGTTCCGGCTCGACCATGCGGAATGCCGATCGCATCAGGCCGTCTACCCGCTTGCGGGTCCCCGTTGGGCCGGCGGCGGGGCCTTGTCCGAACAGTGCGGCACGCGAGGTTCCGCCGTCGGGCGAAGCGACTCTCAAGCCGCCGCCCTCGTCGTAGTACAGCGTTGCCGGCCGCAGGTCGCCGAGCGCCGCTCCAATCAACGTCACCAGGTTCTCGGCGAGCTTCGCGCGATCCGGCGGCGGCGCGGGCCCCGAAACGAACAGCACCTGGGAGCGATCGAACTCACTGCGCCCGGCCACCAGGTCGGTGATGGCGCGCGGGAATCCGATCTCGCCGGCGGTCACGACGACCAGGCGGCCGCCTTTCGCATCCTGGATCGCAACCGCCTGGGCCCATCGCTCCGGAGCCACTTCGAAGCGCGCCACACCGGCCTGGTAGTCGGCGGCAAGCGCCGTCGCCAGCGTCGCCAACGCGGCGCCCCAGTGAATGAGAACGGTCATGGCGCGCGCCGCGTTCAGCGTTTACCGAGTCCCGGATACCAGCCGCCGGGGTCCCTGGGTCCGGCAACCACGCCGGTGTTGCAGAGGGGGAACGGCCGCGTCCACTCCAGTTCGTCGGCCACCTGATCGTGCAGCCGGTAAGTCCGCTTCACCGAGGCCAGCGCGGCGCCGCCGGTGAGGTTGATCTTCGCCAGGTCGTATTGACCCAGGCCGAGCTTCCAAGCGTAGTTGAGATACCCGACCCAGTCCGGGTTAATCCCCATACACTCCACCCCGACGCGGTCGGCGGCCAGGAAGTCGGTCGAGGCGATGGCCACGCGCGAAGGCACCGCCGTGCCCCAAGCGGGTCCGTTGCCTTCCATGCCCTCGTAGCCGTCGATCACCGCCACGCCCCAGTACCGCTTCAGCTCCCTGGCCATCTGGTGGATATTGATGTTGGCCAGCCGGTAGGTGTCGTGCATCTTGGGCTTGTCGCTCCAGGTCCACCAGCCTTCGGCGTTGGTGGCGTGCAGCGGCGCGCCCATGGCTATGTTCTTCACCGACATGGTCGCCACCACGCGATCGTGCGTCTTCATCACCGCCGCGGAGACGATGAAGGCGTCCGGATCGAACAGCCGCGCCGCCACCCGGATCGGCTGCACGTGCAGGTTCGCGTCCACCACCTGCTGGACCACATACCGGCCTTCCTCGTTCAGGTCGATCAGATCGAGGGACGTGATTGCGCTTGAGCTTTTATACTGGTTGACCACCGCCGGGTAACCGTAGGTCTGGAACCCGTCCGTGGTGTAGTTGGCGCCGGCCTCGGCGATGACCACCGGCCCTTTGAACCCCGATCCCGCGATGTACTCGAGGATGCCCCGCAACGCGTCCGCGTGCGTGCATGCGGGCAACTCCGGCGTATCCGAGACCACCACGTTCGGCTTGATCAACACCGACTTCCGTGCCCTCAGAATCGGTTGGATCTGGTCGTCAATCGCCCGCAGCGCGTTCAAGACATTCTGGGCCCGGTCGCTGCCCGAGACCAGCGCCACAGTGGGCGTCTCCGCATAGGGCGCGATGGACTGGGCGCGCGCCGCTCGCGGCCGCAGCGCTCCGCCGGCCACGGCTGCGGCCGACCCCCACAGAAAACCTCGACGGGAGAACCGGCGAGACACGAGGCAGCCTCCTTCGCTTTCGTTACACCCACACCTTCTCGACCGGGACGCCCTGCTTGCAGAGCTCGCAGGAAGCGGCGTCGCGATAGTAGCTGGCGTTGAGCTTGGCCAGGTAGTAGAGCGGCAGCGGGCTGAAGTCGGGCGTTCCCGGAGTGGGCTGGTAGATGACCACCGCCATGGCCACCACCTGGGCGCCCTTGGATTCCACGAGCGTCTTCAGTTCCCGCAGTTTATGGCCCGTCCGCAAGATGTCGTCCACCAGCACCACCTTCTCGCCGGGCACCTGCTCGAGGTACTGCCGGAAGCGCATCGGCCGGCCGGCGTCTTCCTGCTCCGCCCAATAGACCTGGTGGGCGCGCAATGCTTCGCAGACCCCGTAAGCCACGGGCAGGCCGCCGGTCGCCGGCGCGACGATCGACAGCTCGGGAATCATCGCCCGGATCTCGGAGTTGGCCCTCAGCCGCCGGCTCAAGCCGACGCTGAGCACCTTGGCGTGCTGGTAATAGCGCATGGCCAGCGCCACCTGAAGATACTCGTTGGAATGTAAACCGTTGGGGTATTCGAAATGGCCGTCCCGCAGGGCGCCCGTCCGGCGCAGCAGTTCGACCACGTCCTCTTGCGTTGGCACCAGTTCCATGTCGCACCGCCCATCCTCGTGAAGCGTCAATGCGCTCCCCTCCCCGTCAGCATGTGGGGAATGGTGAGCAGAAGGATCTTCCAATCCAGCCCCAAAGACCAGTTGTCGATGTACTGCATGTCCATCTTCATCCAGGTCTCGAAATCCAGACTATCGCGGCCCTCGATCGCCCACAGGCAGGTCAGCCCTGGACGCATGCGCAGCCGCCGCCGCTGCCACCCTTTATAATTGTCCACCTCTCCGGGCACCGCCGGCCGGGGCCCCACCAGCGACATGTCGCCTTTGAGCACGTTCCATAGCTGCGGCCACTCGTCGACGGAGAATTTGCGCAGATAGCGGCCGACCCCGGTCAGCCGGGGATCGTTGGGAATCTTGAACGCGGTGGATTTGCTGTTCAGATGTTCGAGCGAAGGCTTCAGCTCCTCGGCGTTCCGGCACATCGAGCGGAACTTGTAGAACGTGAAACGGCGCCCGTTCAGGCCGCAGCGCACCTGCTTGAAGATGGCCGGCCCGGGCGAAGTCAGGCGGATCACGAGCGCCACCAGGATCATGAAGGGGAACAGCAGCGTGAGCGCCACCGCCGCCACCACCACATCCGCGACGCGCTTGGCCAGCAGCCGGATTTCATCGTGTGGCGCCGCCGCGAAGGTCAGCAGCGCCATCGAGCCCAGACGGTCCAGGTAGACCTCGCTGTTGACATGCGGGAAGAAGTCCACCACCACCCTGGTGCGCACGCCCTCCTCATCGCACAGCACGAAAATGTCCTCGAGGCCCGCCAGGCTCCGGGCTTCCACCGCGAACAGGACCTCGTCGATC
>Ga0182017_10003951_pt1 | contig 11042 bp, 7 predicted proteins | sample 712E3DmetaG_FD_120492 | JGI IMG/M metagenome (GOLD analysis project Ga0182017, IMG submission 120492) | Permafrost microbial communities from Stordalen Mire, Sweden - 712E3D metaG | ecosystem: Environmental > Terrestrial > Soil > Wetlands > Permafrost | place: Sweden: Stordalen | collected... | reverse complement strand
TTTCTGAAAATATCTTTTATATCCATTGATTCCGTGTCGGTACCTTTTATAGCATTTATGAAATTGTCATAATATGCTTTATGATGTTTGCTATAATGGATTTCTACGGTAAGCTTATCAATGAAAGGTTCAAGGGCATCATAAGAATAAGGCAGCGGTTGGAATTCGAATTTGTTTGTTGTGTTCATAGCTGTTTGGTTTTTAGAGTTATTGTTTGTTTGATTCTTTATAATTTGATCTTTTTCAGGTGCTTGTGCAATAATGATGCATTGCAAACCAAGAAACCCGACGATGATTAATGCTACCACTAATTTTTTATTTTCTTTCATATATGGGTTTTATTAATGAATTTGAGAGAACCAATTTAAGCATCTTTAACTGGATAAATGTTACATAACTTTTGACAAGTGTTACATAATTCACACATTTTAGAGTGCACAATGAGTCATTTTGCTTTGTCCTGTAAATTCAGTTAACCTGATTGTTGCTATAACCAAAGAAGCATAAGATTTACATGTATAAATACTTAATAATATGCAATTTTTATAGCTAGTTGCGCATTATTTTTTTCACCGATAAAATTCTTTCCGGAAATATCACCAATTGAATAAAATTAAATTCCAATTGATCGAAAAAGACCTTTCTGTTGTCATTCATTTTTATATTCAGATTCGGAAAGTAACGGAGATTTGTACGTAAATAAAATATCTGCAGACTATTAGGCCTAATGTCCCAGCCAAATGTGATTCCGGGTTTTACACCTTCGTATTTTCCGGTTGAAGTAATTCCTGATTGGTTGGTTTCTCTTACATACAGCCATTCATAACTTACTGCCGGACCTATAAATGCATCGAAACCATTGTAATCGCAAATAAATTTATAAATTTCAAAAGTAAGTGCCCTGCGCTTTGCAACCTGCGAGAAATCATATGCACTTAATTCGCTTGTCATACTCCTAAATGAAAGATTAAACTGCAAATCGGGTTGGTGTAAATAGTATCCTATACAAAATTCGGGAAAAACTTTTGTGACTTTATGGTTGTCAAGATAAGGAGCTGTGCTTTCATTGTGTGGCGAAGATTTTAAAAAGAAAGCAGCCGATGGGCCAATTGCCACTGTTAAACCACTTAAGCGATGTAATACCGACAATGAATCCGTTATGCATTTTGTTTTGCCGCTTAGCCAGTTTTTTTCTTCCTTAAGGGTCATATCAATCATAATTTTATAACCAATGGATATCCAAAAGGGTCTTGTTTTTACTTGTATTGAAGTTGTGGGGTCGATATAATAATTTTCTTTATTGTTGTAAATATATCCTGCGCCCAACTCAAACAAATGCCTTTTGTAATTAAATACAAAGCCCCCTGTAACCGGATATTTAGAACGAGCCTGAGAAACCCCGTTACCCTGCTTAAAATCCATAGTCAGAACAGCTAAACCAATATATGGACGAATTTTCCTGCTTTCAATTCTCCACGGAAAATATTTTGCACCGATCTCTTCTGCTATCGAAAACCCATTTTTACCAAATGATGCAAGTGGGAAGACCATATAAAAATCTGCATGTCCCCAAAAATGAGTTCCGCCAATTATTAATCTTGCATCACTTTTACTCTTCAATTCAAATCTTTCAAGTATACCTGAAGGACTGGGCGACGATGATTCGGATCCTTTACTCAAAATTATTCTATAATCAAATCCCACGTTTAGCTGGGCAAAACGGAAACGTGTTTTTCCACCTTCCACATAGGGTTGTGCCTTGATGAAACCGATACAGTAAAAAAGTGAAATGAAAAAAATGACAACATCGGGGATTCCTATGTTTGGTTTCATATTTGAGATTTTACTGTATAAATGTATGGTCGAATGGTTTATGTTGTTACAGAATTTTTGAAAAGAGTTACATGATTCACACATTTAATATTTCTCAATTCTCCTTCAAAAGTGATTCTTTATGTTTATGATAAGTTTTTGCTTCAGCCGGAGTTCCCAAAAGTATTGCGAGCCATCGTGTTTTCTCATTGTGTTCCAGGATGATTTTAATAGTCATGGTGATAGGAACTGACAGGAACATACCCACCGTTCCGAATATAAACCCCCAGAAGAGAAGAGAAAGGAATACAACCAGCGTTGACAGGCCTAAACCTTTTCCCATGATCCTGGGTTCAACAAAGTTTCCAAGAACATTGTTGACAAGCAGGAATGAGCCCAGAGTCCAGAGTGCACCACCTAATCCGAGTTGTACCAAGGCAAAGAGAACTGCCGGAATCGCGGCAATGATGGATCCAATATTCGGAATATAATTCATCAGACCTGCAATCAATGCCCATAGGAGAGGATAGTCAACCCCAATGATCAATAATGCTATATAGATAAGAATTCCTATTGATAAACATACTAAGGTTTTTATTCCAAGGTAGTGGCGGATACTTTGTATAATGGTAGAAAAATAAGAAATGGATTCATCCGATCCACTCAGAATTGCTTTTGCTTTTACAGAAAAACTCCCGAATTCCATAAGAATAAATAAAAGGATAAGGAAGACCAGGAATGTATTCCCCATCATATTGAACACTTCATTCACAGCCTTTGCAGTAAATTCAAGGATCTTTGCCGGTTGAATAAGATTTGATACCTGATCTTTTTGGATCTTCAAACCTTTATCATTTAAAAACTGAATAAATGAGTTGCTGATCGTTGTGAGGGTAGATTCATATTTTGAAACATTGCTTGAAAAGGAAGATAATGTTCCTCCGATCAGGAAAGCAAATCCGGAAAAAAGTAAAATCAACCCCAATAATACAATGATAAGCGCAAGCCATCTGGGTATTCTCTTTTTCTCAAGCCACGAAATAGGTTGTGCACAAATGATACTTATGAAAAGCGCGAGTAAAAAGGGAGTGATGATCGATTTTGCATAAATCGCCCCTGCAATAATAATTATTAATGCAGCGATCTTTACAATGGGCGAACCCTCTATGGATACGATGCTTTTGTTGTTCATCTCAGAATAGTTTTATGAGTTATTGTTCGTCATATTGTTAAACCAGGCACGGATTACTCCAAAGGAGTCCCTTGGGGACAAATCCGCGCCTGATTACTTTACTTCTGCCTTCCGTCTTCTGCTTCCTTCCGTCTTCTAAAACTTTACCCTCTTATAAAAAATTCTTTTGGTAATTTCTGCCGCGATAATGTAAACCGCCACAATAAGCAATAAAAGTAAATATGTGGAAAGACTAAGCGGGCTGAATCCAAAGACATTTCCAAGCGGTGTAAAGGGTAAAATGATTGTTACAACAGCAATCGACAGCGTTGCTATTAACAAATATTTCCCAGGTTTGCTCCTGAAGAAGGGTTTTCTGCTTCGAATCACAAGAACTATTAAGGATGCTGAGATAACCGATTCCAGGAACCATCCTGTCCTGAACTGACCCTCATTGGTATGAAGGACAAGCAAAAGTAGGCCAAAGGTAAGGTAATCAAACACAGAACTTACCAAACCGAAGGTAATCATGAACTTGCGAATGGCCCTGATGTCCCACCGCCTTGGGTAATTAATCATTTCATCATCAACATTGTCGGTTGCAATGGTCATTTCGGGAAAGTCAGTAAGCAGGTTGGTGAGCAGGATTTGCTTTGGTAGCAATGGGAGAAAAGGAATAAAAAGTGATACTCCTGCCATGCTGAACATATTCCCAAAATTAGCGCTTGTGGCCATAAACACATACTTCAGCGTGTTAGCAAAGGTTGTTCGGCCTTCACGTACACCCTCAATTAGAACGCCAAGATCTTTTTCGAGCAATACGATATCGGCAGCATCCTTGGCAACGTCCGCAGCCGTATCCACTGAAATTCCAACGTCGGCAGCATGAAGCGCAGAGGCATCATTAATACCATCGCCCATGTACCCCACAACATTACCAGCCTTTCGCAGCGCAATTATAATTCGTTCTTTCTGATTGGGCTCTATTTCGGCAAAAACATTTATAGTACCAACTTGTCTGAGCAGTGCGCCATCGCTCATCTGACGAAGTTCAGGGCCGGTGATGATTTTATTATCGGACAGTCCCATCTTTTTACTAATACTGGCCGCCACAAGATGGTTATCGCCTGTTATTACTTTGAGTGAAACACCAAGTTTCTTTAGGCTGGCAATGGTGTCGATGATATTTGCCTTGGGCGGGTCAAAAAGTGTAAGAAAACCTAAAAATATCATATCCTTCTCATCGCCTTTGTTGATTGGCGATTCCGATGGCATATTTTTGTAAGCAATGCCTAAAGTGCGAAAGCCAAGATTGCTGAACTCTGCAAAATGTTTCTGGATATGATCATGCATGGATGCGATTTCAACGATACTTCCCTCCTTTGTTTCTACTGATGAGCAGACCTCGAGAATATTCGTTAAAGCCCCTTTGGTTACCATCAGGTGGGCATCGCCATGTACAACTGCTATACTTAAACGCTTTCGAAGAAAATCGTAGGGGATTTCATCCTTTTTTTGGTATTCCGCCAGGTCAATCTTGCGAAAGTTAAGAATGGCTTCATCAATAGGGTTTGTAAATCCCGTTTCGTAAGAAGCATTAAGATAAGCAAACAGAAATGCTTTCTCGCTCGCATCTCCATTCACATCAAGTGCAGATTCTACCTGCACAGTCCCTTCCGTGAGGGTGCCGGTTTTATCGGAGCATATCACATTCATGCTGCCGAAGTTTTCGATAGAAGCAAGCCGCTTTACTATCACTTTCTTTTGGGCCATCTTTTTGGCGCCATGTGCAAGGTTGATGCTGATGATAGCCGGTAACAATTGTGGCGTTAACCCAACCGCGAGCGCCAACGAAAAAAGAAAAGCTTCGAGGACAGGCCTGTGCAAATAAACGTTGATGGCAAATATGATGACCACCAATACCAGCGTAACTTCTCCAAGGAAATAACCAAACCGTCGTATGCCATGTTCAAATTCGGTTTCCGGGGCTTTGAGTTTAAGCCGCTCCGACACCTTACCAAACTCCGTGTTTTTGCCGGTAAGTATAACCAATGCCTTCGCCGTACCACTTACAATATGGGTTCCCATCCAAACAGTGTTTGTTCGTTGCGCGAGGGCTGTATCGGCAGGTAGTACCGAAACGGATTTTTCGACAGGGAAGGTCTCGCCGGTAAGCATTGCTTCATCCACAAACACATCTTTCGATTCAAGAAGCAGGCAGTCGCCTGGCACGATGTCTCCGGCATTGAGGACAACGATATCGCCCGGCACAATATCTTCCAAAGGTATTTCCACTTCCTTCCCATCGCGAAGCACAGCTACTTTAATTTGTACGATGGCAAGCAGTTTCTCTACCGCATTGGATGCGCTGAACTCCTGCCAAAAACCAAGTAATCCGCTAATGACGACGATACTAAAAATGATGGAAGCATCAACGAAGTTATGCAAGAATAACGACAAGCCTGTTGCTGCCAGGAGAATGAGAATAATAGGGCTTTTAAACTGGGACACAAGGAGTGTGAACGCGTCCGATCGTTTTTGGGGTTTCAGGCGATTTGCACCATAACTTATAAGCCGCTTTTTGGCTTCATCGGTGGTAAGACCGCCGGCCGTTGCCTGAAGCTTATTAAGCAATTCTGCAGCTGAGATACTCCAAAAAGATTGAGGATTTTGGTACATGGGTTATATTTTTAAATATTAAACACTAAAATAATTAAAAATGCAACAATGTTGGCTGTTTTAGAAATTTCCTTTTTTTTTCTTCGAGTCCTTCCATTAATTGAACAAAAATTGGAATATTGATAATGGGGTTCATAATGGCAAAAAATGCCATAAAAACAGTTAATGAATAGCTCCAGATATTTTCTATTTTATATTGGTATATGTTTATAATTATAAGCTACTTAAAATACATTCTAACTAAATCGCGCATGTCATTTTTCGTCATTTTATCAGAATGTTTTACCTCAATTTTAATGTTATCGAAAAGGTGGTCTGCTTTTAACAAGTTGTGTAATTCGTCTTTGGCGTCTGTTGGGCCAAAGAGAACTACCTCCTGGTAATTTCTGATAATCCCGCTTAGTTTTTTAAAATAGCCGGATTGCAGGTGTTGCTCTTTGATATGCATATGTTTCTCGCTTTTAATCAAACCTTCTTCTTTATCCTGATGTGTAAATTCTGACACAACACTATTTTCTATAATCGTATCATTTGTTAATTCCATTAAAAAAGCAATTGAATGATCCATCCAAATACCCATTTGTTTTACATTTTTCATTTTATTTCTATTTATTTAATGAATTAGACATAATTGTATTTATTTTCAATTTTGTTTAATAAAGATTAAACCTTCTTACCTATTCCCGAGCCAGTGCCTCAATAGGGTCGAGTTGTGCGGCTTTACGAGCAGGAAGGTAGCCAAATATAATACCCGTAAGAAAAGCACACATAAAGGCAATGACTATTGGCATAATGGTAAAAATGACGCGCCAACCAGCTAGTTTGGAAGTAGTTAACCCACCACCAATACCAACGAGAACACCAACCAGTCCGCCGATAAAGCAAACCATTACGGCTTCTGTAAGAAATTGGAATAACACGTCGAAGTTTCGAGCACCAACTGCCATGCGTATGCCGATTTCCCTTGTACGTTCGGTGACCGAAACCAGCATGATATTCATCACTCCTATTCCCCCGACTACTAAAGAGATCACTGCTATTGCTGCCAGTAGATAAGTGAGTGTATTCTGCGTTTCATTGGCCGTGGCGATGGTATCGGCCATGTTCCGAATATTAAAGTCTTCCTTGCGATGGCGGTGCATCAGCAACGTATGGAGACCAGCTTGTACCACGGTCATGTCTGCATCCGGCTTCACTCGCACGATGATATGTTTGAAAAAACGTTGTCCAAAGATACGTGCTCCGGCCGTTGTGTAAGGCAGCCAGACGGAATTGTCCAGATCGTCTCCCCGAGGTGTAGAACCTTTGCCGCTCAATACGCCAATAACCAGGAATGGTGCATTGCCGATGATGACATATTTTCCCAGTGGATCTATGTCAGCGGAGAACAGGTTTTTAACGACGGTCTGGCCGAGTACAACCACTTGGGCATAGCGCTTCACATGTTCCGCCGTGAAGAAAACTCCTAATTGTGCTGGCCAATCGTGCACCCGCGTAAAGTCTTCGCTGGTTCCAGAGGCTGTAACCATTAAATCCTGGTTGCCAAAGCGCAGCAGTGTAGATAGTTCAGTCTCCGGATCTACCATATCTACTCCGGGCACACTCGCGATAAATGGAAGATCTTCCGGCAGAAAACTGACCACAATTTCGCCCGAGGCCCGAACGGCGGGAGGTCCGCGTTCAATGGTTAACAGATCGGTGCCCATGGCCTGAATGCGCTCAAGTACATCTTGCTTAGCACCGTTACCTATTGCCATTAGTGCGACCACCGAGGCTACACCAATGATAATGCCCAGCATGGTCAAGGCAGTTCGCATCCGATTATTTACCAGCGAGCGCAAAGCCATCATCAGAGCTTCACCAAGGACTGCCAAACCTGATTTAACATCATTGCCCGTTTCTCCAATTTGCAGCTGTTTAACAACCGTTTCTTTCTGCTTTTGCTCATCGGATGTGATGCGCCCATCGGCAATGCGAACGATGCGGTGCGCATAAGCCGCGATGTCACTGTCGTGAGTTACTAAAATGATCGTATGCCCTTGCCCGTGCAACTTTTCCAGAATGGTCATGACTTCCTTACCACCCTCACTGTCAAGTGCTCCAGTGGGTTCATCTGCCAAAATCACAGGTCCACCGTTCATAAGAGCCCGGGCGATGCTGACGCGTTGTTGTTGGCCTCCTGAAAGCTGGTTGGGATGGTGTTGCAAACGATCGCTAAGACCGAGTTCCTGCAACAAATCACGGGCATGTTCCTGTCGCTGAGCTTTTGCCATGCCTCGGTAAACTGCGGGAACCTCAGCATTTTCGAGAGCACTCAGATCGGACATCAAATTGTAGCGTTGAAAGATGAAGCCAAAGGTATCGCGTCTCAATGCTGCCAGCTCGTCGCCATTTAGACTGGCTACTTCAACGCCACGGATACTATAAGTGCCGACCGAAGGCTTATCAAGACATCCAATGATATTCATAAGGGTAGACTTGCCTGAGCCAGATGCTCCCATAATGGCGACGAATTCGCCGCTCTGAATTGTCAGGCTTACTTCTTTGAGCACGGTCAGCGGCTCGCCACCTGATAGATAGGTACGGGTAACCTTATTTAATTCGAGGAGTGGCTTTGACATTATCGACCCTTCTGCGCACTCAGTGCACTTTTAGTTTTGTCTTTTGCCTTGATTTCCCTGATTACAACAAGTTCCTTCTCTTTAAGGCCACTCTTGACCTCCGCTGATATTTCGCCTTTAATGCCAATTTTAATTGTACGCAATTCAACGTTACCGTTGGCTTTTAATACCTTTACTTTGATTTCAGCCCCTTCATTGGCATTGCCGATAGCAGCTGTTGGTATCAGCAAAACGCCCTTCGCCTGTTCCAATACTATGAAAACCTGTGCCGTCATCTGAATCTTCAGTTCACGTTCCGGATTCGGAATATCGAACAGCACATCGTAAAACACTACATTATTGATGAGTTCTGGGGTAGGTAGGATTTGCCGAACTATGCCATTCCAACGATGTGTATCGCCAAGGATAGTGAAATAGACATATTGATTGGGTTTGACACGGACAATGTCCGCTTCCGATACTTGCGCCCAGACCGTCACGGTACTGATGTCGGCAAGCCGCATAATATTTGGCGCTTGCTGATTAGCGTTAAGAGTTTGCCCTTCCAGAAGACTAATGGAAACGACTTCCCCTGCCATTGGTGCTGTTATCTTTGTATAACCCAGATTTGCTTTAGCGGTATTTATCGAAGCGGACGCTTGTTTCATCTGTGCTGATAGCGAAGCAGCATCGGCAAAAGCAACATCGTAATTGGCCTGTGTTATATCATGGTCGCTGGCTGAAATAGAATGGTAAGCGAAAAGAGAATCGTTGCGATTTTGTTGCAATTTGGCGAGTATAAGTTGTGCTTGTTTCAAAGAACGCTGAGAGGTCATATTTTCGAGCGTTGCTTTTGCAGAAGTGATCGCTGTTTGCGTCAATGTCGAATCTATTTCTGCAAGCAATTGGCCCTTTTCGACCTGATCGCCTCGCATGACCTTTAGCGATTTCAGCAAACCGGAAGTTTGAGCACCCACATCGACATACTTGATGGGCTGTACGATGCCTGCCGCTACCACAGCGTTTTCTATATTGCCGCGTTCAACAGATGCAGTTGCATAGAGTACTTTGGCTTTACCAAATACCCAATGGTAAATGAAGAATCCTGCTATGACGACGAGGATTGCACCTATCAGCCAGACGTAGCGTTGTTTCATGAAGGCTCGTAATTTTGCATGACGACCACTTTGAGGTATTGCTGCCTCATTATTAGATGTCATTTCAGGTTTAGGAACCGGGTTGTTGCTTATTTTTTTCATTTTTGTAATTTTCAGTTTCCCGTCTTTTTTTAAAACGTTAGCGGTTTGCCCAGATAGAAATCGACCATTTTTGCTTTTAATACATAATCGTACTTTGCCTGAATTAGAAGCATTGCGACTTTGTTGTAGTTGTTCTTCTCAATAAGAAAATCGGTTGCTCCCATCGTTCCAACGTTAAACTTTTTTTCCATGTCGAAGTAGGTGCGTTTTTCCAATTCCATTTGTTCCTGTGTTGCAATGAGCTTTTTCCCAGCCATCACCTGGTTAGTATAGACCATTTCGATATTCTTCCGAACATCATTTTTAGTTTGCTGTTCGTTCCATTGCGAGCTCTGCACGTTTATTTTAGCAATGGCCACATTGCTTTTTGTCATGAGGTTATTGAAGATAGGAACAGCCAACGTGAGGCTTACCTGTTGGCTAACATTGTTTTTAAATTGATTCATGTAGAAATCGGTTTTGGCGCTAGAATATCCCGTACTGATAGCTCCGCCCAATGTGAGCTTAGGCAACCTTCCGCTTTCGGCCATTTTTAAACTATAGAGCGAAGCATCCGTTTTCTGCGATGCACTTTTAATCTGTGGCAGAAAATTTTCGGAAATTTTATCTATTTCTTCGGTCGACATAGGCGTTTCAGGAAACAATTCATTAAGCTCCATCCGCTGTATGTCAAAATCGTTCCTTATGGGTATTTCCATCAATTGCAGCAAGGTTAACTTATCCAATTGTAACTGATTTTCGGCATTTACCATAATTAGTTTATCCGAGGCCAATTGTGATTGTATCTGAAGCAAACTTAATTCCGCCAGCTTCCCAAAATCGACAAACTGTTTAATTTGTGCAACCTGTGTAGTGCTTACGGCTACCTGATCCTGAGCTTCACGTATAGCCTCGTAATCCATTAATACTTGCATATAGCCGGCAACCACATTAAGCAAAATATCGTTTTTCGTTTTTTCGACATCGAGCATGCCGGCTTCATAAATGAGCTTGTTTTGCTTAACGGTGTTGAGAAGGAGGTATCCGTTAAAAAGCGTCACAGAGCTATTTAACGAAAGGTCGTTTGTTGATATGCTTTGTTTGGTATATTGATACGTGTATGGATCCTGAACCGATCCGGAATGCAGACTATGTAGATCATTCAAATTAAGATTAGGAAACAACGCCGCCCTGGATCGTGTAAGGTAAATTTTGTTTATTTGGCTGGCCAGTTGTTCCTGATTGAGGGATATATTCTTTTTAAAAGCAGTATCAACACATGCTTTTAACGACCATGTGTTTTGGGCATTGGCTGATAAACAGACTAACCCGATATAGAGGGCAAATATAAATCCTGATTTTTTACTCATTTTTGAGATTTCCTATTTTTTAAGTTATTGGTCAGGTTACCTTAAATGCGAAGGCGAAGAAGGCAGCGAAACCGAGAAACAAAATGGCAACAAGATAATTCCATACAAGTTTCTCCCCAAGAAACGTTATTGCGAACCCAATAAAGACAATAAGTGTAACGACTTCTTGAAT
>Ga0182017_10003950_pt1 | contig 11047 bp, 5 predicted proteins | sample 712E3DmetaG_FD_120492 | JGI IMG/M metagenome (GOLD analysis project Ga0182017, IMG submission 120492) | Permafrost microbial communities from Stordalen Mire, Sweden - 712E3D metaG | ecosystem: Environmental > Terrestrial > Soil > Wetlands > Permafrost | place: Sweden: Stordalen | collected... | reverse complement strand
CCAGCAGCTTCAGATCCTGAACGATCTGACCCAAGGCCTGGCTGCCCTCCTCGATACCCAGCGCGTCGCCCGGGAGATCCTGAGCGCGACTCAGGTCCTGTTCCCTGGAGTAGCCGGCCGCCTCTGGGAGCAAGTGGAAGGAGGTGAAACTCTTCGACTCATTGGTAGCATCGGGTTGCTCGATCCTGAGGGAGGTCGTCGAGTCAGGTTCCGGCACGGCGAGGGACTGGCTGGAATCGTGGCCGTGACCCTCGAACCCATGCAGTGTCCGGATATCGCCTCCGATCCCCATTTCATCAACAAGGAGTGGGCGCGGGCCGAAGGCCTGACCTCGGTGATCGTCGTTCCGTTGATCCGGGGAAAGAGCTATCTCGGGAACCTGGCGATCTTCACCCACGAACCCCACACCTTCTCACCCGATGAGGTCGCCCTCCTTCAGTCCTTCGCCGCCCACGCCGCCATCGCTATCGAGAATGCGCGGCTCTTCGGGGATGTGGAAGGCCGGCGGCGCGAGGCGGAGGTCTTTGCCGATCTGACCCGGAATCTCAATACCTCCCTGGACGTGGACAGCGTGCTCCACCAGGTGGCTGACGCCGCTCGGACCTTGTGTCGCTGCGATCTCGCCTCCATCGCCCTTCAGGATGCCCTGTCCGAGGGGGTGCGCCTCCAGTATCGGTCGGGCCTCCGCCGAGAGGATATGGTCGGGCACCGCATCTCGTCCGGCCAGGGGATCGGCGGACAGGTCCTGGCAACCGGCCTCCCCTTTCGCACGGCCAACTACGCGGAGGATCCGCGGATCAGCAAGGACTTCCTTCACGTCACGCTGGCCGAGGGCATCATCGCCGAACTTGCCGTCCCGATCCGGATCGAGAACACGGTGGAGGGGATCCTCTTCGCCAGCAACCGGACGCCACGCCCGTTCACCGATCACGACGAGTTCATCCTCCAACGCTTGGCCGACCACGCCGCCATCGCCATCCGGAACGCCAGACTGTTTTCCGCCACCCAGCGGGAGATCGACGAGCGTACGCAGGCGGAGGCCGATGCGCGCCAGTCCCGTCAGATGTTGCAAGCGGTCCTAGATACGATCCCACAGCGGGTCTTCTGGAAGGATCGCAATTTGCAGTTTCTTGGCTGCAACCGCGCCTATGCCAGAGACGCAAACCTGGACGACCCGGCGGCAATCCTCGGCCGGGACGACTTTGCGTTCAACCGGAAAGAAGACGCGGAATCCTTCCGCGCGGGTGACCGGAAGGTCATAGAGACCGGGTCCCCGAAGATCGGGTACGAAGAGTCGAAGACCAGACCCGACGGGACCACGATGTGGGTCCTGACCAGCAAGGTCCCAATTCTCGACGCCCAGGAGCAGGTGGTCGGCGTGCTGGGGACGTACGAAGACATCACGGAGCGCAAGCAAGCGGAGGAGGCCCTCCTGGAGCGGACGCGACAACTGGAGGCTCTGCGCAGCCTCGGCGAGGAGATTACCCGCGAGCTGGACTTGGTGCGGCTGCTCGGATTGGTCACGCGCCGGGCCACGGAGCTCGTCGCCGGCACGAGCGGCGGGATCTACCTGTGGGACGAGCAGGCGCAGCAGCTCATGCCTCACACCTATTATGGCCCCGGCGCGGAGCGGATGCGGTTTCCCCGGCGCCCCGGCGAAGGATTGACGGGGCGCGTCGTCCAAGAGCGGCGCGGCGCAATCATCAACGACTACCGTTCTTCACCATACGCCCATCCGAGGACCCTACAGAGCACCGGCATCACCGCCGCGCTCGCCGAGCCCCTTCTGTATCGTGACCGGCTTCTCGGGGTGATCGCCGTCCACCATGAGATCGAGGGACGGACCTTCACCGAAAGCGATCAGAAGATCCTCCAGCTGTTCGCCCCCCAGGCCGCCATCGCCATCGAGAACGCGCGGCTCCACGAAGCCACCTCGCGGCGGGCGCACCAGCTCTCGACGCTGATCGAGATGACGCAGACCCTCACAACGGAGCTCGATCCGCATGTCGTGTCCCAGCGGATCCTGGCCGCGGCCCAGACGCTGATCCCGGGCTGTGTCGGCCGCCTCTGGGAGCGGCTGGAAACCGATCGAACCTTCCGCGTGATCGGCAGTCTGGGCCTGCAACAGCCAGAGGGAGGGCAGGCCTTCCAGCTCGTCCCCAACGAGGGACTGATCGGAATCGCTGAGGCCACGCGCCAGCCGGTGATCAGCGCAAATGTGACGCGCGACCCTCGCTTCAAGGATCCCGACTGGGCCGTAGCCGAGGGGCTCGTCGGCAGCATCATCCTCCCCTTGATTCACGAGGAGGAGATTATTGGCTTCCTCACCATCTACACGCGGGCCCCGCACGACTTCATCTCCGAAGAGGTGGATTTGCTGCGTGCGTTCAGCGCACAGGCGGCCATCGCCATCCGAAACGCGCGGCTGTATGCCGCCGCCCAGCGCGAACTTTCCGAGCGTACCCGCGCCGAGACGGCGCTGCAGGAAAAGACCGAAGAACTGGATCGATTCTTCACCATGGCCCTGGACCTCCTTTGCATCGCGGACACGGACGGGTATTTTCGCCGCGTCAATCCCGCGTGGGCGTCCGTCCTGGGTTACGACATCCACGAACTGGAGGGCAAGCGACTCCTCGACTTCGTCCACCCGGACGATCTCCAGGAAACCCTGGCCGCGGTCGAGCGGCTGGCCGCCCAGCAGGAGGTCCTGAACTTCGTCAACCGCTACCGCTGTAAGGACGGCTCCTACCGCTGGATCGAGTGGCGCGCCTGTCCGTACCAGGGCACCCTGATCTATGCGGCCGCCCGGGACATCACCGAGCGCAGGCAGGCGGAGGAGGAACGGCGCCGAATCGAGAATCGGATGCAGCACGCTCAGAAGCTGGAGAGTCTTGGTGTCCTGGCGGGCGGCATCGCCCACGATTTCAACAATCTCTTGGTGGCGATCCTCGGACACACCGAGCTGGCCCTTCTGCAACTCGCCCCCGGCGCGCCTGTTCACGGCCACCTGCAGGAAATCGAGACCGCCTCGCACCGGGCGGCGGACCTCTGCAAGCACATGCTGGCATTTTCCGGGAAGGGTCACTTCGTGGTGGAAGCCCTCGATCTCTCCGTGATCGTGCGCGAGATGGCTCAGATGCTCACGGTGGCGATCTCGAAGAAGGCGATCGTGCAATACAATCTCGCCCCCGACCTGCCCGCCATCCAAGCCGATGCCACGCAGCTCCGTCAAGTGGTCATGAACCTCATCACCAACGCCTCCGAGGCCATCGGCGACCAGCCCGGGGTCATCCGGGTGGCCACCGGCACCACTCGCTGTGACCGGGCCTACCTGCAGGAGCTCGCGCTCGCCGAGGGCCTTGCAGAAGGTCTCTACGTGTACCTGGAGGTCTCCGATACCGGGTGCGGGATGGACGAGGCCACGCGTGCGCGAATCTTCGACCCCTTCTTCAGCACCAAGTTCACCGGCCGCGGCCTGGGGCTGGCTGCGGTTCTGGGGATCGTGCGCGGCCACAAGGGGGCCATCAAGGTCTACTCGGAGGTGGGACGGGGGACGATCTTCAATCTGCTGTTTCCCGCCATTGCAGAGCCAGCCGGGCGCGCGCGCTTGGCGGCGGCCGAAGACCAGTGGCAGGGGCAAGGGGTCGTGCTGCTTGTGGACGATGAGGCGGGCGTGCGTGAGACCGGCCAGCAGCTCCTCGAGTGGCTGGGATTCACAGTCCTCACCGCGGCGGACGGTCGGCAAGCCTTGGATGTCTTCCAGGCTCGGGCGGACGACATCGTCTGCGTCCTTCTCGACCTAACCATGCCGCGCATGGACGGGGAGGAGACCTTCCGCGAGCTCCGCCGCCTGCGCACCGACGCCCGCGTGGTCCTGTCCAGCGGCTACAACCAACAGGACGTCACCCAGCGCTTCGCCGGGAAACGCCTGGCCGGCTTCATCCAGAAGCCGTACTGTCTGGAAGATCTGCGCCGCACCCTGCGTGCGGCGCTGGAGGGCGGAGGCGATTTGCCTGCGGGGCCCGGGACCGGTCCGGACGCAGCCCCAGTCCCCTAAGCGGAACGCGCCGTCGGGTCGGCGTCAAGCCTCCGATCCGGCCAGCGCCGTGACCGCGAATTCCACCTACGGAGACATGGCGTGAGAGACAGCGACGCACCCCAGAGCAAGACGGCTGGGCCAAGATGTTTCCCGCATCTGGCGCTGACGTTCGTGATCGTGGCAGCCGCTGTGCTCGTCTTCGAGTCGGCGAAGGACTTCATTTTTCCTCAAATCACGCGCTGGGGCTCCCACCTCATCACGATCGGTTTCAGCTCTATCGCCGTCACGATCGCAGCCGCACTCATTTTCCGCCGCTACTACCAACTGCTCCGCGACTCTCACGAAGAGGTCGCAGAGCGCCGGCGTGTCGAAGAGGCGCTGGTCACAGAACGAAACCGGCTCCGCGCCGTGATCGATGCGGTGCCCGATCAGATCTATTTCAAGGACAGCCAGGGCCGCTTCCTGCTGGTCAACGACAGCTTGGCGCGCGCCTTGGGCGCCACGAAGCCCGAGGAAGTGCTCGGGAAGACAGATCGAGACTTCTTCCCCGCCGACTTGGCGTCTCAGTACGCGGCCGACGAGCAACGCGTGCTTCAATCGGGAGAGCCGCTCATCAATAAAGAGGAGCCCGCGCTGGATCTGCCGACGGCGGTCTCGACCTGGCACCTCACGACCAAGGTCCCCCTCCGCAACCAGGAGGGAGTCATGGTGGGCACGGTTGGCGTCAGCCGGGACATCTCCGCCCGCAAGCAGGACGAAGAGGCATTGCGCATCCATACGCGGCAACTCGAGGCTGTCCGGGTGGTAATCCAGGAGATCACCCGGGAGTTGGACCTCGTCGCCCTGCTTGATCTCATTCTCCAGCGCACGGTGGACCTGGTCGGGGCGAGTGGCGGAACGATCCTCTTCTTGGATGAGGCGGGGCGGGTGCTGGTCCCTCAGGTGCATAGCGCGCTCTTCGACCCACTCGATTGGCAGAGCATCCCGGTGGGCCTGGGGGTGGTGGGACGAGTGGCAGCCACCCGCACCGGGCTTATCGTCAATGACTACCACTCCTGGGCTGGCGCTATTTCCACCTCCCTGACGCGGACCGGGGTGACGGCGTCGATGGCCGAGCCGCTCTTGTACCGGGACGAACTCGTCGGCGTCATCAATCTGGTGCATACAGAAGACCGCGCTACCTTTACGGACCGAGACGGGAACATCCTGCGCCTGCTTGCCGCCCAGGCGGCCATCGCCATCGAGAACGCGCGGCTATACGAGGCGATGGTGCGCCGGAGCTCGGAGCGCGAGGCCCTCCTGCAGGCAAGCCGCGCGATTGAATCCTCGCTCGACCTGGAGCGCGTGCTGCAGGCGATTGTGCACCAAGCGGCTGCAATCTCGGCCGCGCCAGTCGTCCGGTTGTTCCTGCTGGACGAAGACGCCCAGCTCCTTCGCTGCCGCGTCGCCGTGGGGTTTCCGCTGGACGCGGAACCGGATCTGGTCCTCCCGGTGGGGAAGAGTTTTTCCGGGGAAGTGGCCGCCACGGAGAAGCCCCTCGCAGTCGCCGACACCCGGGAGGATTCCCGCACCTACTTCCCGGCGCATATTGCCAAGTACGGTGTGGTCTCCTATCTCGGCCTGCCGGTGAAGTTCCAGACGCACATGTACGGGGTCCTGGTCTTCAATACCCCTGCCCCGCGCCATTACACAACGGACGAGATCACCTTCTTGGCGGCCTTCGCCCAGCAGGCGGCGGTGGCGATTCAGAACGCGCGGCTCTTCGCCGCCGTCCAACAGGCGATGGAAGACATCCAGCGGACGCAGGCCGAGCTCATCCGATCCGAGAAGCTCCGCGCCCTGGGACAGATGGGTGCAGGCATCGCCCACGACCTCAACAACGTCTTGGCCGTGATCCTGGGACAAGTGGAGCTTCTGAAGCTGGGCGCCGCGGACCCGGAGGTGCGGAAGAGACTCCTCACCCTCGAGACGGCAGCGGCCGACGGGGCCGACGTCGTCCGTCGCCTGCAGGACTTCGCCCGACCCCGAGGGGCCAGTCCCCTTATTTCCCTGGAAATGCCCCGCATCGTCCTGGAGACACTCGAGATCACTCAACCCCGCTGGAAAGACGAACCGGAGCGACGCGGGGTGCACATCGAGGTCCGCACCGCATTGACCGACCTGCCTCCCATCCTCGGCCACGCCCCGGAAATGCGTGAGGCACTCACCAACCTCATTTTCAACGCGGTGGACGCCATGCCCCAGGGTGGTATCCTGACCCTCGCCGGGAGCGCAACCTCCGACGAGGTCAGCCTGGCGATCACGGACACGGGCGTCGGGATGACCGAGGAAGTGTGCGCGCGCGTCTTCGAGCCGTTCTTCACAACCAAGGGGCTCCAGGGAAGCGGCCTCGGGCTTGCCGTGGTGTACGGGATCATGGAACGGCACGGCGGTCGCATCGCCGTGACGTCCGCCCTGGGCCAAGGCACGACCGTAACCCTCACATTCCAGATCGCCCGCGAGGCCGAGGCTGCGTCTGGCCCCCCCGGCCTTGTGCCGGTGACCCCACGGCGGCTCCTGATCATCGACGACGATCCTATGGTCCGACAGACGGTCGTGAGCCTCCTTCGGGCGGCCGGGCACTCCGTCGTCGAGGCCGACGGGGGGGCGGCGGGCCTCGTCCGACTCGCCGAGACGCCTATGGATTGCGTCCTGACGGACCTCGGGATGCCGGAGATGACCGGGTGGGACGTCGCCCGCGCGGTGCGGACGTTGCACCCGAACCTCCCCATCGTTCTGCTGACGGGATGGGGAGAGCAAGCTGCCGGCGAGGCCGACCACCACGGCCTTGTAGATCGCGTCCTCGGGAAGCCGGTCCGGCTGGAGGAGCTGCTCCGGGTGATTCGCGAGATCACGGAGCGGTCGGCCGCCTGACCCCTCCATATTCCCACCATCCTTTACCCACAAAGGGGGAACCATGAAGGTCATTGCATTCAATGGCAGCACCCGCAAGAATGGAAACACCGCCATCCTTCTCAAGACCGCCCTGGCCGAGATGGAGCGGGACGGCGTCCAGACCGAGCTCGTCCAACTGGCCGGCCTCACCCTCTCGGGCTGCGATGCCTGCTACACCTGCCGCGACCGGAAGGATAAGCGGTGCGTCATCGAGACCGATCCGGTCAACGAGTACGTCGAAAAGGTGCTGGGCGCGGACGGAATCCTCCTGGGCTCGCCGGTGTACTTCGGAGACATCACGACCAACATGAAGGCGCTCATGGAGCGCGTGGGCATGGTCGTGCGCGTGAACGGCGACCTGCTCAAGCGGAAAGTCGGCGCGGGCGTGGTGGCCGTCCGGCGGGGCGGGGCCATGCACACACTGAACAGCCTGAACCACTTCTTCACCATCGGACAGATGATCATCGTCGGCTCCAGCTACTGGAACATCGGAATCGGGCGGGAGGCGGGCCAAGTCGAGAAGGACGACGAGGGCATGCAGACCATGCGCACCCTGGGACAGAACATGGCCTGGGTCCTGAAGAAGCTGCACGCCTGAGCCGCGACTGATTCCGCGCGATCAGGGAGGTCGCCCCGGCAACACCTGGAGGCACCGGGGTCTGCCCGGCACCCATCCGCGGGAAATCGGTGCCACCCCAGTTTTGCCTAGACACCCACGTTCGGTGTGCAGGACCATCTACGCAAGTTCGGCCCGAACGTTGCGGTTGATCCGCCGGTACCAACGGCCGTTGGTGCGCAAAGGGCGCGAAGAACAACCCGCTGTTTCCAGAGGGTTCCGAAATCACCCGGCCTGAGCGCGCCTCACGATTTCCATCCGTGGTCCGAGCCCCGATCCACAGATCCTGGCTTGCTTTGCGAGCTTTGCGGTGAAATGTTTGGGTTCAGGGGTACGGCGTGAGCGGCGACGGGGCGGCCGGCGGCCCGATCGGCGGGCGCCCAAAAGCAATAACTTGGGGGGCAATGCGACTGGATCGATCGGTGCACAACCCGAATTCGCCCGCATTTCCCGTTGACATTTCCCCTCCTGTCGGACTAGCTTCTGCCAGGCTCAATCCACAGTGTGAACGCTGATGCATGGAGGTGTTTCCCATGGCACACGTTCTCCGCTCTGGACCAGCCCAGGACTGCGATCTGGTGAAACCAATCAACACCACTCCTATCAGCGCGATTGACGAGTACGACGCCGATAAGGCGGTACACTGCCTGGTATATGTTCTCAAGAAACTCGGCGGCGTTGCGGACTTGTATACACTGCTGAAGATCATCTATTTTGCCGATAAGCGTCACCTGGAACGGTATGGGCGCTTTCTTTTCGGTGACAGCGAGTTTTCTTTTCCGTTGCTCCTCAATACCCAAGTTGGGCTAGACGGCCCGTGGAGCGCATTCCGCAGGAGACGATGGTGACCCTCCTGCGCTACCCGTGGCCGGTCAACGTCCGGGAATTGCGGAACGAGATCGAGCGCGCGGCCATCCTCAGCGAGGGCTCGACCCTCCGAGTGCCGGTGGGTCCGGCCGCCGGCCCGTTCCCAGACGCGCCGACGACGACCCTCGCAGACGCCGAGCGCCAGCATATCCCGGGCACCCTACACCAGACCGGCTGGCGCCTTCGCGTAGTGGACGTCGCCGCCACGCTGCTCGGCCGCAAGCCCACCACCCGTGAGTCCCGCATCAAGCAGCTCGGGCTTTCGTACCCCCGCGAATCGCCGCCCATCATCCGAGGTGTCGGAGGCCTCTCCGATATCTCGGGCGTTTCCCGCCTGGCCATCTGCTGAGCTTTCGCCGCCGCCCCCCCCAACCCCTCGTTTCAATAGGGCTGATACAGCGCCGGGCCACCCGAAGAGTGGGATGGAACGAGCGTTGCATTATATGTGGGGAAGAGGTGTGCGCGGGGCAACGGGAAGCGTCGCGAGGCACTGGAACGCCGCACGCGCCCGGGTGCATAGGACGCCGGCCGAGATGCCACGAGATCCGTGAAACGAGGGGGATGGCGCATGCGCTACAGGAAGGCGGGGGGCTTCTCCCGCCGACTCTTTGGCGTTCCACCGCGAATCGCAGGATGGTGGCGCCCCGCGTCGAGGGCAGCGACGAAGCCGAGGGCACAGGAGGCACGCGCGTGGTGGGAACGCACCCTGAGCCGAACGCCGGGCACGAGCGCTGAATCCTGCGCGAACACGCAACCACCAGCCCGCCCGGCTTGGATCGCGCCCGTCTGGGCGTGATCCGGAGGCAGCCTCTGACTAATGGGGGGGGTCCAGCGACAGCCACCGAAGGAGAATATGAGGCTCCGGAGCATGAAAGAGATCCACGGCGCGCGAGAACCCGATCCTCGATCGGATAACCGCATGCCAACAATGCAACTGGGCGCGGACCGATGCAGAAAGCGCCAGGAATGTGGCCTGAGCGCGCTCTGCCCACCCTCGCGGGTTCCCCACGCCGAACAGCGGCCGCAGCACGAGGGCGAGAGTCGCCTCGGCCGTCTGAAGCGGGTCCCTCTTCTCCCCGTTCGCCTGACCGCGCAGGCGGGTCCGGCGCGCGCCGCCCAGTCTCGCACACGGGGCACACGGCCGTTCCATCCGCTCCGACTCGATGCCATCAAAGAAGCCGACCAGGTGCATCCGGAAGTACACCCCCGGGGCCACGGTCTTCCGCCCTGGAACGGGGGCCGTCTCAAGGAGAAACCCATGACTCCTGAACTGACTACCGTTATGATGTTTCTGAGCCTTTTAATCCTGCTGACAGGCTTCCCGATCGCCTTCTGGGTCCGACGGTTTGAGCGTCTGGCGCGGGTGACAGCGATAATGACAGCGAGAGGCAAGCATGTTTCGACCTTGTGGCGGCAGGTAGCTGTTACCGCAGCGATTGCATGTGTCTTTGCCGCGGGCCAAGCCCAGGCGGGTGGCAAGGATCCAACCGTGGTTTCGGGTCAGGCCAGTTTCTCCACTCTGGGGAGTTTGCTAAGCATCACCAACAGCCCGGGGGCAATTATCAACTGGCAGGGGTTCTCGATCGGCGCGAGCGAAACCACACGCTTCATCCAGCAAAGCACCGCCTCGAGCGTCCTCAATCGCGTCATCGGTCCCGATCCTTCAGTCATCCTCGGAACGCTCACCTCGAACGGCCGGGTCTTCCTGATCAATCCGAGCGGCATCCTGGTCGGGCAGGGCGCGCGCATCGACGTAGGCGGGCTGGTGGCCTCAACGCTCAACCTGAGCAATCAGGATTTTCTCGCGGGCCGGCTCAATTTCACGTCCAATCCGCTTGCCGGCAAGGTGGAAAACCAGGGCAGTATCACCACGCCTTCGGGTGGCAGCGTCTATCTGGTCGGATCAAACGTCATCAACAGCGGCATCATCAACAGCCCGCAGGGCGACGTGATCCTGGCCGCCGGCCAGTCGGTGAAGATCTTCGACACCAGCACGCCGGGGGTGAGGGTCGAAGTCACGGCAAGCGATAACGCCGCCGTAAACCTCGGCGAGATCCTTGCGCAAAGCGGGGAAGTCGGCATTTACGGCGCGGCGCTTCGGAACACGGGCGTCATCAATGCCGACCAGGTGGGGCGGGACGCAAGTGGCAAAATCGTCCTGCGTGCGAAGCAGGACGTGACCCTCGAAGCCGGCAGCCGCCTCAGCGCCAACGGCGAGCAGGCCGGCGAGATAACGGTCCAGTCCGAAACCGGCACCACGCTGGTGTCCGGCACGATCGAAGCCAAAGGCACGGGCGCGGGACAGACCGGCGGCACCGCCCAACTGTTAGGCAACCGTGTCAACCTCACTGCGGCGAGTATTGACGTGTCCGGCGACGCCGGCGGCGGGACAGCGCTGGTTGGTGGCAATTTTCACGGCGCTGGGCCGGAGCAGAATGCCTTCGCTACCACGATCGGTGCCAACTCCAGTATCAACGCCGATGCGATCAATTCCGGCTCCGGCGGCAGGATTGCTGTCTGGTCGGATGGCGACACATCTGTGGCCGGCATTCTGACGGCACGCGGCGGCACGAATTTGGGCGATGGTGGGT
>Ga0182017_10003947_pt1 | contig 11049 bp, 4 predicted proteins | sample 712E3DmetaG_FD_120492 | JGI IMG/M metagenome (GOLD analysis project Ga0182017, IMG submission 120492) | Permafrost microbial communities from Stordalen Mire, Sweden - 712E3D metaG | ecosystem: Environmental > Terrestrial > Soil > Wetlands > Permafrost | place: Sweden: Stordalen | collected... | reverse complement strand
TTTGAAACCACGCCTCTACACGAAGGCGATCGTGTCGAGTTGCTCTATTTCATGGGAGGCGGTTGTGGAACTCACGCTGTCTGATGAACAGATCGAGCGGTACAGCCGCCACATCGTGCTGGAGGACGTGGGGGTCAATGGCCAGGAGAAACTGCTCGCGTCCAAGGTGCTGATCATCGGCGCCGGCGGCCTGGGCGCGCCCGCCTCGTTGTATCTGGCCGCGGCGGGCGTCGGCACCTTGGGCCTGGTGGACGCCGATCAGGTGGACATCAGCAATCTGCAACGTCAGGTGATCCACCACACAGACGACATTGGGCGCGACAAAGTGACGTCTGCCGCCAACAAGTTGCGCGCCATCAATCCCGACGTAACGGTGAGGGAATTCCACCTGCGGGCCGAGGCCAGCAACATCCTGGACCTGATCAATGACTACGACTTCGTCGTCGACGGCACCGACAACTTTGTAGCGAAGTTTCTGATCAATGACGCCTGCGTTTTGGGCAACAAACCCTTCTCCCATGCCGGCATCTTGCGCTTTGATGGCCAGCTGATGACTGTGCGGCCTGGCGCCAGCGCATGCTATCGGTGTGTTTTCAATCAGCCTCCACCGCCTCGGGCTGTGCCCTCTTGTTCGCAGGCGGGGGTCTTGGGCGCCGTGGCGGGCGTGGTGGGGTGTTTACAAGCGACGGAAGCCCTGAAATCGCTCTTGGGTCTGGGCGGCCTCTTGACCGACACCCTGTTGGTGTGGAACGCCCTGCGCATGGATTTTCGCAAGGTGAAGGTGAAGCGCAACCCGCGTTGCGCGGTCTGCGGTGAACATCCGACCATCACCACGTTGCGCGACGAAGCGGCTGCAGTTTGCGACATCACAGGAAAGCCGCGATGAGCGCACTGGTGATTCCCGGCTCGATCTACCGCGAGCTGTTGGATCAGGCTCGCAAGCAGGCACCCATCGAGGCATGCGGCATCCTGGGGGGGCAAGGTGATCGGGTCGAGGTGTTTCACCCGATGACCAACACCGACCACAGCGCCGATCATTTTCTGATGGAACCCGCCGAGCAGTTCAAGGTGGTCAGGAGCCTGCGTGCGGCGGGTCAGCGCGTGCTGGCGATTCATCACAGCCATCCTGCGTCGCCGTCGCGGCCATCGGTCGAGGACATTCGACTCGCGCTGACACCCGATGTGCTGTACACGATTCTGTCGCTGCAAGGACCGGCAAACCCGGTGTTGAAAGCGTTCGCGATTTGTGAGGGCATCGTGACCGAGCACCCACTGGCTATCGACGATTTGTAGACGCAGAAGCAGTCGGAAAGACAGGAAGCTCAGCGAGAGTAGATGATGATGTCGTGACAGCGGATCTCTGAGCTGCCCGGGTTCTCGTAGGTGTGCGGCTGGTCCGCTAGGAATGAGATGGAGTCTCCCGCGGCCAAGTCGTGAACTGCGACGCCCACGCGCATCCGGAGTTGCCCATTGAGCGCGATGACCACCTCGCGCGTTCCCGCAGCGTGTGGATCCGACGAGTGACTGGCGCGAGCGGCCAGGCGCAACTCGTACGCCTCGACCCAAGGGCACGAGCCGGCGGGAGTCAGCGGCCGGCTTTCCATGCGCCCGTCGGCGGAGCGCAGAACCTGCGACTCGCCTCTACGGAGAATCGCCGCGCCCTGGGTGTTGCCGCCGAGCAGCTCAGAGAAAGGGATACCCAGTCCGACCGCGATCTTCCACATCACACCCAGCGATGGGTTGCTCTTCTGCGTCTCGATCTGCGACAGGGCAGCCCGGCTCACGCCCGACGCCACCGCAAGCTGATCGAGCGACATATTGCGGGCCTTGCGCCTTTCGCGCAGGTTGACAGCCACGCGGCGGCCCATCTCGGCCGCTCCAATGTCGTCACCTGGTGGCAACGGGGCCTGGCGCAGGGCCGAGGTGGTACGCGGACGGCCCCTATTATCCGGCTCGGATCGCTTGTCTTTCTTAGCAACCATTTGGTCACAATAATAGCAGAACGCGTCCACCTACGGCAACTGGGGCGAATTCCACCTTCGGCCGTTCGCGGGATGGGGTTTGGGTGCCTCGGTCGGCCAGCGCGGCTCTGCGCCTGACCATCAGTCCCCCCGTTACTTCAATTCGTCGAGCAACGCCTTGGCCTCGGCCATGTCGGGATCTTCTTGCAGCGCCCGCTTGACGAAGATGATGGCGCGGGCCTTGTCGCGGGCTTTGTGGGCAATGCGCGCCTGGCGGAAGTAGGCCAGGGCACACGCCTTGGCGTCCTTGATTGGGTTTGCGGTTACCACCCGCAGGGCGCGCATGGCCAGTTCATCGTCGCCCACTGCTTCGGCCAGATCCGCCACCTCAGTGGCTATGGCCACGCTCTTGCGGTCGGTATCCAGTGCCTTCTTGAGTGCGTACAGTTGGCCTTCATTGTCGCCCTTGGCGGCGGCCAACCGGGCCTGGCGCTGATAGAGCACGGCCAGCTCCTCAGCGCGGATTGTCTTGGACTCCACCAGCAGCTCGGCCAGCACGTCCGAGCCACGCTCCAGATTACCCATGCCAATACAGGCATCGACAAGCAGCGCGCGCGCCGCCCGTTCCGCGGGCCGCAGTGCCGCGGCTTTCTCCAGTGCCGGCACAGCCGCGGGGAATGCGCCGGCCGCCAGCAGGGTCCCGGCCGCACGGATGAGCAGCCGGTAGCGCTCGCCTTCCTCGGCCTCTGCGTCGGCCATCTGGATCTGTAGCTGCGCGGCCTCGATAGCGTCGCCGCTGGCCTGCAGTAGCTGGGCCAGCCGCACCAGCAGCTTTGCGTGACCTGGCATCTGTTGGAGCGCGTCCTTCAGCCATGGGATCGCATCAGCGCTGCGACCGATCTTCTCGCAGGCACTGGCCATGGCCAGGACCGCCTCGGCCTTGGCCTCGCCCTCCTCCACCTGAGCCAGCCGCGACCACACACTCACCGCGGCTTCCCAACGCTCTTCCGCCTCGAAGCGCACCCGCATGGCCTGCAGAACCTCCCGGTCCGTGGGATCGGTGTCGATCCAGCGGAAGAGAATCTGGTCCGACTGGGCTTCGTCGCCCTGGCTGCGCACCAGCTCGGCCAGGCGCAGGGTGGCGACGCGCGCCGCAGCCAGGTCGCCGGCAGCGGCTGCGTGTTCCGCGATGCGGGTCAGCGCCTGGCTCAGGGGCTCGACCATGTCTTGCGCGCCCAGGGTGAGGGCCTCTTCCATGTCCGCCACCGCGGCCGCTTCATCCCCACCCGCCGCGGCCAGATCAGCTCGCAGGCGGAGAAGATCGACGAGCATCTCCGGGGCACTCCCGGCAAGCGCGTCGGTAACGACGGATCTCGCTGCTGCCGTGTCCCCGGAAGAAACGAGCGAGGCAGTCAGCTCCCGCAGGGTTTCGATATCGCCCGGTGCTGCCTCCATGGCCTGGCGCAGGCTTCGGGCGGCGCCCGCTTCGTCGCGCAGCTTGTCGCGCTGGATGTGGGCCGCTCGGTGCAGCAGGGAACTAGCCTTGCCCACCTCGCCCACGCGCGCGGCCTCGCGCGAAAGCAGTTCCACCAACTCCGGCCACAACTCGCGATCGCTGTAGTAGGTGGCGAGGCACTGGAAGATCTCCGCGCTGTCCGGGCAGCGACTGCGCCCCAGCTCCAGGGCCCGTCGCGCACCGGCGTCGTCGTGCAGGCGTGTGCGCAGCTCCACCAGATCCAGCGCGCGCGTCGCCGCCTCGGCTGCACTTTCCCCGGCCAGGATCTCCTCGCTCAGGGCCGCGCGTTCCGCCAGCTCGTCCTTGCCCGACAGAAGATCGAGCAAGGAAAGCTGCAGCGATCGCCTGGCCGCCGCATCGGGGATGGGTGCGGCCAGCACCTGGCGGTAGACTTTCTTGGCCTCGGTTGGATCGATTTTCTTGACCAGCTCGCCGAACCGTTGCGCCAGAGCGACCCGCCCGGCTCCGGCAGCCGCGCCCTCGCCACTGCCCAGCGCCTGGGACAGGATAGCCACCGCCCGGCTCATCTCACCCCGCCGTTCATGGAGGTCAGCCAGCAGCATCAGCCCCTCGGGATGGCCCGGCTCCTCGGCCAGGACCTCGCGCAGGGCCGCAGTCGCCGCCTCCTCCGTCTTCCGGTCGCCCATCAAGAACTTGGCCCAGGCCATGCGGGCGGCATTGCGGTCGGATCGGGCCATCAGTTTTTCCACCAGCTCGCGCACCAGAGCATCCAAGGCCGCCTGGTTTCCCAGGCTGGCGTACAAATGCAAGAGCGGCTCCCAGACCTCGCGGTCCAGGGGATGAAGCGTGCGCAGGTGCTCGAACAGCCGAGCTGCGGCTGGGGCGCTCTCCGGGTGCTCGGCAGCGGCGCGTGCCATTTCCCGCACCACCGGCGCCAGGCGCGGATTGGGCCAAGCCTCGCGCGTGTCTTCCAGTATCCGCATCACCCCGGTGAAGTCGCCGCGACTGCGCACGCGGCGCACGAGATCGAGGATGGCCCAGGTGGCCTCGCGCAGGCCGCCGGGTACTCCTCGTGCCAGAGCGACCGCGCGCTCGAGCAGTTTCTCGGCCCGCGCTCCTTCGCCTAGCGAGACGGCCAACTCCACCCCATCGCGTACCTCGTCGCTGCGCGCGCCTGGCAGAGCAGCCCGCCGCTCGTAGAAGTCGAGCAACACACGCTCGTCGGAGGAAGCCCGCGCCACCTTTTCGTACACCGGCATCACCCGCGCCAGATCGGCTTCGGGCACATGGGCGGCCTCCACCAGAGCCATAGCTCGGGTCAAGTCAGGCGAAAGGTCGACTGCCTCGGCTAGAGCGTCTAGTCCCTCATTGCTGGGGCCCTGTAGCCCGAACTGACACTCGGCCACGCGGAAGAGAAGATCAGCCTTTTCGGCCGGGTTGCTCGCAGTTTGGGACATGCGACGCAACTGCGCCGCTACCCGTCGCTGCTCGGCCTCGTCGCCGACTTTCAGGCTCACCCGGGCCAGACCGGTCAAAGCCTCGGCCACCCGCTGTCCGGTCTGCTCGACCCGGTGATAGAACGCGGTGGCGCGCGCGACGTCGCGCAGATCCTGCTCGGACACCTGCCCGGCACGCAGCAACAAGTCAGCCAGGCGAGGCGCATCGTTGGCCCGGCGAAGCTGATCAGCCGCCTTGGTGACCGCCTCGAGATAGCGGCCGGCCTGGCCCAGCTTGGCCGCCAGGGCGCGCGCTTGCGCATGCGCAGTCGCGCTGTCGGGCACCTTCTCGACGATCTTGAGTAGGGCTTCGAGGGCTTCTTCACGACGGCCAAGCTTCTCCAAGACCTCGGCCAGCTCGCACACCACCGCGGCTTCGTCTGCGGCCAGGGTGGCTGCTGCCCGACGTTTCTCCAGCAGCCCGATCAGGACCTCCCCCTCGCCAGCGGCGAGCAGGGCAGCTTGCACACGCCGGGCCTCGGCAGCATCGTGCAGGGCGCGCGCCAGGGCGGAATCCAGCAACTGAGCCACGGCCTCGCTGCGGCCCAGGGCCAAGGCCACCCGGCGCAAGCGCAAGAGGACTTCGCCGGCGGTGATCACGGCGTCGACCGACTGACCCCGGCGCGCCAGCACCAAGAGCGCACGATAGGCCTTGTCTGCGCGGTCGAGATCGCCCGTTTCCTCGGCCATCTCGGCCAATGCAAGCTGGACCTCAATGTTGTCGAGCAGGACCGAAGCAGCCTGTTCCAAGTGCTGCAGGGCCAGCTTGGGGTTCTTCTCGGCGCGCGCCACCTGCGCAATCTGATGATGGAGGGCGGCCCGCTCGCGCGACTGACGGCGGCCGTACTCCTCGAGCACCCCTTGCAGGACCGCGCGCGCATCAGCCAGACGACCCGCTCTGCGCAGGCCTTCGGCCAGGGCGAGGCGCAGGCCGCGATCAGTAGGCGCAATAGTCAGCGCCCTTTCCAGCACCGGCACTGCCCGCTCAGGGCTGTGCAGATGCTCTTGGCAGACCGCCAGGGTTTCGCGCGCACAGGCCACCACCGCCTCGGGGTTGACCAGTTGGGCGCAACGGTCGGTGAGAGCCCGCGCCAGGGCCTCCCAGCGCTCGGCATCCCGGTACAACTCGGTGAGCAGCACCCAAAGCTCGTCGGCAGTCGGGTCTTGCACCAGTGCGCCCTCCAACGAGGCCAAGGCGCGATGGCGCTGGCCAGCCGCGACGTAGGCCCGGGCCAACTGGGCCGCGGACTGGCGCCGCTCGGCCGGATCGCCCAGCGACATGCGTTGCTCAAGCCATTGGGCCGCAAGCAGGGGCTCGCCTGAAGCGACGCACAGGCGGGCCAAACTGTCGAGAGCAACCGAGCTGCTCTCCAACACCACCACGCGTTCCCAGGCCGCGATAGCGCGCGCACTGTCGCCCAGGGGGGACTCGGCCAAAGCCGCCATCTCAGTCCAAAGACGAGCGGCCCGCGCATTGTCGCCCATTCCCTCCAGTTTGCGCGCTTGGGTGGAGAGGATGTCCGCCAACTCGCCGTAGCGGCCGCGCGCACGCAGAAGCGCGCTCAAAGCGGCCAGGGTGGCGGGGTGGCCGGGCAATTCCTCCAAGTTGGCGAGCAGTGCTTCGAATCGGCCGGTGCGTCCCTCGACGACTTCACCCACGCGCGCGATCTCGAGGCGCAAAGCCAGACGAGCATCACCATCGGAAAGCAGGTCCAGGTGGCGCCGGCGCAGAGCGAGCAACTCGGAGAACTGCTCGGCCTGCTCGTAGAGGCGAGCCAAGACGGCCATCGCGTCGCGATTGTCGGGCTCGTCGTCGACGATGCGCCGGTAGACACCACGCGCGAGGGCCTTGTCAGCGTCGATCGCGATCTGGCCCGCACGCGCGCGCAAGGCCTTGCCGTCCTCCTTGGACAAGGGCAGCCGACTGGCATCCATGAGAAGATCCACCGCCTGCCGCAGGTCGGCCTCGGCCTTGCTGGCAAGTAGCGGACTTGTCAGGCCATCTACCGCTAGCAGCAGGGCTGCGGCCGGCGCAAGCTGACCCTCGGCAGGGTTGCCCAGGCGCAGAAGCTGGGCCGCACGATCATAGAGCACGCTCAAGCAACGGCGAGAAACCTCAACGTCACGCAGGACCTGGCCGGCCAGCTTCGCTGCCTCTGCCATGACATCCAGATCGCGCGGGGCGAGTGCCGAGATCTGCATCAGGGTATCCAGCAGGGGCCGGCCCCCAAGGCTGCGCTGTTCCTGCGCCAGGCGGCGCAGGGTTGGAAGGCTCATGGGGTCGTAGGCAACAGCCCGTCGCAGTGCCGCCTCAGCCCACCCCTCGCTGTCAGCAACCGCATAGCCCGCAATGCGTTCTTCGATAGTTCGGGCAAAAGCTCCAGGCAGCGATGAGCGTCGGGCCAGGGCGGCGGAAAGCGCGGTGCCTAGGGCCGAGAAACCCGCGCCGGGGTTGGCTGACGCGGCCGTGATTCTCTCCGCGATAGGCAGATGCTCTACCAGCAACCGGTCGGGTGAGAATGGCTCTCCCATGGCGGTGTCGGCAGCCAACTCGTACGCGCCCGTGTCAGCGGCCAAACGGATCACCGCTGCGCGCGCCTGGCGACTGTCGGGTGCGCCCTTGAGGGCAGCCTGATAGGCGACAAGTGCGCCCTTCTTGTCCGCCAGCTTCTCCTCGAGTAGGCGCGCCTGCAGCAGGCGTAGGTGAACCGTCCGCACCAATGAGGGAGCCAGTGAGGCCGCGGCGGCCCCCAGGGACTCGGCAACGAGAGGCCACTCGAGCAGCGCGCTCGCCAGACGGACGATCTCGGTTTCCAGATGGCCGTCGTCCGGAGCCAAACGCAAAGCCGCGCATAGGTGTGGCAGAGCCTCTTCCGCCAGGCCCGCGCGCGTCTCGGCCAAGTGCGCTGCCTCGGCAAGATAGCGCGCACGCGTCCGGTCGTCGGCCGCCAGCGCCAGACGATGGGGCAAAAGGCTGAGCAGGGCGGCCCAGTCGCCGCCGATCTGGTAGGCGCGCGCCAGCGCCTCGACCGCAGCCGGCCGGCAGGCAACATCGTCGAGCAAAGCCGCCAAGCCGTCGCGCGCACTGGCTGCGGAGGGGTCAGCGTCCAGGGCATGCGCGTACCACGAGGTGGCCGCCGGGCCGTCGCCCAACTTGGTCCGGCACAGGTCAGCCAAGCGCACGAAAAGCGCGACCAGGCGAGCCTTCTCTTTCTCCCCGGTCTTGCTCCCGAGCGTGAGAAAATCGGGCCAGCGTTCGACCTGGGCCAGAAGGTCGAGAAGCGCTTCGGTGGCTTCGGAATCGTCGGCGCAGGACTGCAGCAGTTCCTGCAAGGTCGCAATGGCCTCAGCCGGTTGGCCCAGGTTCAGGTTCTGCACCCGCGCGAGCTGCATGAGATCAGCGCGCCGCTGGAACGCTGGCAGGTCTGCGGCTACGCGCCGGCGCAGCACCGCCGCCAATTCAGCCCAGCGCTCGGCCGAGGTCAGCCGATCGACCAAGCCGTCGAGCGCCTGGCGGTCGTTGGGATCGTCCCGCAAGCGTATCTCCCACAATCTGATCGCGCGCTCGGCCTCGCCCCGTCGGGTGGCCAACCGCGCGGCCTCGCCCAACTGGGCCCGGCGCGCGCCCGGCACGGTTTCGAGAGCCGCCTGTCGCTCCATCACATCCAGAAGTTCGGCCGCGTCCTCTTCGCCCTGCAGGAGTTGGGTCAGCTTGCGTAGGGCCGTGAGCACCTGGGCCGGTTGCGCAGCCCCGTCCTCGACCACCTTGCGATAGAGCGCCCGCACATCTGAGACCGTCTCGTCGCCGATCTGCGCCGCCTCTAGCCAGTGGGCCACGCGCACATTGGCGTCCAGGGTGGCGCCCGCGGCAGCCAGCAGACCCCGCCGGTACGCCTCGGGCGCGTTGGTCACTTCGGCCAGATACTTGAGCCGCACCCGCAGGGCCGGCTCGTCGGGCTCCAGCGCCAGCATCTCGACCATCTGCTCACGCGCGGCGGCCAGGTCGCCTTGCCGATACAGGTGGTCCGCGACCTCACGCACCAGAGCGCGCTTCTCGGTCGCTTCGGCAAAACCCAGGGCTGCCCGCAACGCGGCCACCAGGCGGTCGGGCCGGTTCTTCTGGGTGTGGCGGGTGCGCAAGATGTCGAGCGCGCGCCAGCGCACGGTCTGCGGGAAGGCGGGGGTGGTCAACACGCGATCGGCCACCGCGCACACCTCGCTGTCGTCGGCAAGCCGGCTGTTGGCCAGGATGCGTTCGACCTCGTCCAGCGCTTGCTCGGGCTGGCCCAACTTGTCTACGCACAGGGTGGCCAGGCGCAGGCGGGCCTCGTCAGCCTCGTTTCCCGGCAGAAGCGGCAGGCGAATGCGCAGCATGTCGGCCAAGGCCGGCCAACGGCCTTGCCGTTCGAGGAGCCGTTCCAGGGCCGAGGCGATCTCGGGCGCCGCGGGGGTGATGTTGAACAGCGCCTGCAAATAGCCGATGGCCCGTTCGGTCGCGCCCGAATCGCTGGCAACCGCGGCCGCCTCTTGCAGGAGGCGATGGCGGCGAGCTCCTTCGGATGCGCCGGACAGCGCCTGATCATAAGTGGCGAGCACCTCGTCCCAGCGTTGCTGGACCGAAAGCAGGATGGTGACGCGCTCGAGCGCCCAGTCGGCTTCCGGGTCCGCCGCCAGAACTTGGCGCAGAAGCTCAACCGCACGGTCAGTCTCGCCCGCGTACCATTCTTCGAAGAAGCGCAGGGCTCGCTGCCCGAGCGTGGTCACCAACTCGCGGTCGAGGCCAGGCTTGAGCAACTTGCGATAGAGCGCGGCTATCTCGTCGGGCTTCTGCTGCTGGCTGGCCAGGGTTTCCGCCTCATCCCAAGCCGCCGGTTTGGCCGGTTCTGCCTGGGCTGCGGCCAGCGCAGCCTTGAACTTCTCGGCAGCGGCCTTTTTTTCCGCGGCGGCCTTGTTCGGATCATCACGTCGCGAACCTGATGATTTCGTGTCGCGTTTCATGACCCCTCGTTCACATGTGAGCGTGAGCCGGGGATAGTAACAGGTTCCCGACGGCTGGCGTTGTCAAAGTTTTGGACTCCCCGTGGCTAGAAATCCCCGTCGCTGGCGGCCACGGCTGGGGGTAGGCTGCGGCCGTGTTGTGGAACCTGTACGCTGCTTGCTTCGACCTGGTGGTGGGCCTTGCGCCCTACCAGGACATGCTCGACGAGGTGGTGGCAGCCCTGGACCTGCGGCCCGGCATGCGTGTGCTGGATGCAGGCTGCGGCACCGGCGCCCTGGAGGCGCGGCTGGCCGAACGCCCTCCCGGGGTCGAGGTGGTGGCGGTCGACGCCTCGCCTGCGATGCTGGCGCGGGCCCGGCGGCGGTCCTGGTCCGTTAGCCCGCGTTTCGTATGTGGGGACATCGACGACTTCCTCGCCAACCAGAAAGGGCGGTTCGACCGCGTGGTGAGCGTGAATGTGCTCTGGGCGCTGGCGGAGCCGCGCCGAACCATCGAGCGTATGGCGGACTGCCTGGTGCAGGGCGGCCGCATGGTCCACACCACCCCGCGCTGGCGCTTCCGTTTCGACGTGATTGTCGCCCGTCACCTGCGCCGTGCGCGCGGCGTTCGGGCGTTCCTGCGCGCCTTGGGCCTGCTGCCTGCCCTGGCTGTGGCGGGCGTGATCAACCTCGCCCTGGTGCTGCAAGTTCTCGCCACTGCCTGGCGCGATCGCAGCCGCTGGCAGGCCGACGGGCTGGCGCACCTGTTTTCGCGGCCTGGCCTGGGGCCGGTTGCCATCCGCCCCACCTACGCGGGCCAAGGGTACCTAGTCACGTGCGACAAGACGGCCGCACCCCTGGTATAGAGAGGACCATGGACTTCCAAGAGCTGATCCGTATCCGGCGCAGCATCAGGGCGTACCGGCCGACCGCGGTGCCTGACGACGTCCTCCAGCGCGTTCTGGACGCGGGCCGCGTGGCCCCCACCGCATGCAATCTCCAGCCCTTCCAGCTCGTGGTTGTCAGCGACCCCGAAATGCGCGCCAAGTTCAAGGCCGTTTTCTGCCGCGACTGGTTCTGGCAGGCGCCAGTGATCATCGCCGGATGTGTCGAGCCGGCCAATGCCTGGGAGCGCAGC
>Ga0182017_10003946_pt1 | contig 11050 bp, 7 predicted proteins | sample 712E3DmetaG_FD_120492 | JGI IMG/M metagenome (GOLD analysis project Ga0182017, IMG submission 120492) | Permafrost microbial communities from Stordalen Mire, Sweden - 712E3D metaG | ecosystem: Environmental > Terrestrial > Soil > Wetlands > Permafrost | place: Sweden: Stordalen | collected... | reverse complement strand
TCCTCCGCCCGCCTGTGCTCCGTGATGTCTTCCACGTGGACTACATGGCAGGATGGAGCGCCGCCCGAGTCTCGCAGCACCGCGATTCTCACGCGTGCCCATACCGCAGCTCCACTGCGATGAATGTAACGTTTCTCCGTTTCCAGGCATCGGTCCGGGTCCTTCGACAACTCCTCCTTCATCCGTTGGGATACTGCCAGATCGTCGGGGTGGGTCAGCGCCGCCCAGGTGGTGGCCAGCAGCTCCTGTTCGGAATACCCCAGCATGCGGCAGAACGCCGCATTCACCTGGAGGAGCCGGCCGTCGAACGCGGAAACGCACATTCCGACCGGTGCGTGTTCGAAAACGCCGCGGAAGCGCTCTTCGCTTTCCCGAAGCCTGCGCTGGGACCGCAGGCGCTGCCTGATGTCGCGGACGATGCAGGAGGCGCCCATTACCTCTCCGGCTGGGTTCCGGAGCGGCGAGATGGCGATCGAGACATCGACCGTGCGTCCGTCCTTCCTTTGGACGACCCTCTCGAAGGGGCCTATGCTGCGCCCCTCCCCGATGGTTTCGAGCAACCTGCGCACCTCCTCGCGGAGGTCAGGCGGAACGAGGATGTCAGCGTACTTTCCGAGGATTTCCTGGCTCGTGTAGCCGTACAAGACCTCCGAGCCCCGGTTCCAACTGGCGATGGTCCCATCCAGCCCTACGCTATGGATCGCATCGTCGGAGGACTCTACGATCGAGGCCAGCAGGGCCCGGTTTCGCTCCGCCTCGTGGCGCTCCGAGATATCGCGGAGGATGGCGGAGACGGCCACCACTACTCCGGCGGAGTTTCTGATGGGGGACCCGGTGAGGGCTGCGTGGAACCTCCGCCCGTCTTTGCGCACGCACACGCCCTCGTACTGCGAGAGGACCTTGCCCTGGGTGACCTGATCGAGGATGTGTGCCAGCCGGTCCAGCCGGTCGGGTGGCACCAGGATGGACGCATACTTCCCGATGGCGTCCGCGGCTGAGTGGCCGAAGAGTGCCTCCGCGCCGCGGTTCCAGGTTAGGATGATCCCTCCCGGCGTGCAGGCGAGGATCGCGTCCTCGCAACTTTCGACAATCGCGGCGAGGCATCCCTGCGCTCTCTCGGCCGCCCGCCGTTCGGTAACGTCCCGCTTGATCGCGATGAAACCTGCAATCTCGCCACTCGGGTCCGTGATCGGGGCGATGCGCATCTCCTCGTCATAAAAAGTTCCGTCCTTGCGCCGGTTGACCAGTTCGCCGTGCCAGGTTCGCCCGCTCCGGATGGTGCCCCAGAGGTCTTCGTAGAACGCCGCGGGTTGGCGTCCCGACTCGAGGAAACGCGCGCTCTGCCCCACCACCTCCTGGCTGGCGTATCCCGTCATCGCGGTGAAGGTGGGATTCACGTACTGGATTTTGCCGTCGGCGCCGGTGATGACGATGCCATCGGCGGCCTGCTCGACGGCCGCAATCAGGCCGGCCCGCTCCAAAACGCCACTTTCCTGCCCCACAGTTCACCTCGATGAGGGTACGGCCTCTTTTCGCTTATCGGCCTGGCGCAACGTCTCGCGACTTGACTGCGGAGTTTGTAGCGGGCAGGGGCGGGTTGAGCCGCAGGCGGCCTGGCCCGCTAAACCCTCGTGTTTCAGTCCGGTGGCCGCCGGGCGGCGTGCGAGACGCTACGGACGGATCACGGCCTCCGGGTGCCCGCCTCGCCGTGCCCGCCTCGCTGTGCGCGCCTCGCCGGCCATGATGCCCGAACGGTGGTACTATCGCTCCATTGAGGACGGGTCCGAATGAACCGAAGAACATTCCATCGCCGGCTCCTGGGAGTGGCCGCCGGCTCGATTGGCTGCAATCTCCTGGCGCACGGGTTGGGCGGTTATGAACCCAACTGGGATTCGTTGGGCGCCCATCGGGTTCCCGAATGGTTCTCGGGCGCCAAGCTCGGCATCTTCATCCACTGGGGTCTCTATTCGGTGCCCGCCTGGGCCCCCACCAGCGGAGAGTACGGCAAGCTGCCCGCATCCCGCTGGTTCACGGAGAATCCCTACGCCGAGTGGTACCTGAACAGCCTGCGCATCGCCGGCTCGCCCACCTCTAAGCACCACCTGGAGACCTACGGCAAGGACTTCGACTACTACGACTTCATGCCGATGTTCAACCGGGGTGTCGAACACTGGGACCCAGCCGTCTGGGCCAGGCTGTTCCATCGGGTCGGAGCGCGCTACGTGGTGCTCACCACCAAGCACCACGACGGATTCACCCTGTGGCCCAGCCAGGTGCAGAACCCGAAGCGCGCCGGGAGGATGTCCGCCAGCCGCGACCTGGTGGGCAATCTCGCCTCCGCGGTGCGTTCCGAGGGCATGAAGATGGGGCTCTACTACTCGGGCGGGTTGGACTGGACGTTTACGACGGAACCCATACTGAGCCGCGCGGATCTGCGAGCGAGGATGCCGCAATCGCAGGAGTATGCATGGTACGTGGACGCCCACTGGCGCGAGTTGATCGAGCGCTACCAGCCCGCCGTCATGTGGAACGACATCGGCTACCCGACGGCGGGCGAGATTCCACAGTTGTTCGCCGAGTACTACAACACGGTGCCGGATGGCGCGATCAATAACCGCTTTGGCGTGCCCTTCAGCGACTACACGACGCCCGAATACTCGAGCTACAAGACCATCGTCGAGAAGAAGTGGGAGGCCTGCCGCGGGCTGGGGTTCAGCTTCGGATACAACCAGGCGGAAGGTCCCGCGCAGGTCATCGCCCCCGACAAGCTGATTGCGCTGCTCATCGACATCGTGAGCAACAACGGCAACCTGCTGCTGAACATCGGACCGAAGGCGGACGGTTCGATCTCCGATATCCAGCTCGATCGACTCCAGAAGCTGGGCGACTGGCTGGAGGTAAACGGCGAAGGCATCTTCGACTCCCGCCCATGGGCGCGGCCAGCGTCCGCGCCTGGCGTGGGCCCGGATGTTCGCTATACACAGAAGGCCGGCGCGCTCTACGCGTATCTGCTCAGCCCTCCCATGGGCGAACAGGTCGCCCTGCCGGGCATTACCGCGGCCGAAGGCACGGCAGTCCGGGTGCTGGGCGCCGCCGCCGACAGCGCCTGGAAACAGGACGACGCCAGCCTGGTGGTGAACGTCGGCCGCATCGAACGCGCTCCGCACGCCATGGGGATTCGAATCACGCCAATCCCGAAGGCTGTCTGACCGGGGCGCGTCCAGGCCTGCCTATCGCGAGCCGGGACCCGCCATTCGGGGCAACTGGTCGAGGAACAGGTACCGCCCGCGGCGATCGTCCGGCGTGGCCTTCGACTGCGCGTTCAGGTGCATGACCTGATAGCCGTCCTGAGCGCGATACACCGGCCACTGAGGCAGGCCCTGACCGTTCGGATCGCCAGTCTTCGCGAAATTCGTCCAGTAGTTGGCCATCAGCTCGGACACCTGCCGGTCCTCTGGCTGCCAGGGGAGGTTCTTGGACGGCAGCACCATGAAGACGTATTCGATCTCACCGGCGTGCGGGGCGGCCGGTTCCGGCAGTGGCAGGTTGCGCTCGAAGTGGTAGCGGTACACGGGTGGCGGAGGCAAGTCATGACAAATCGCCCCCATACATTCCATACCGCCCGGGGCTTTGGCGTGCTCGTCGATCCATTTCCAGGTCCCGAACGCGATGAAGTCGTCTCCAGCGATATCGGCGGCCGAGCGCCTGGCCTCGGCGTCGGTCGAGGCGGGGTAGATCTTCAGGAACAAGTCGGCTTGGTCCCCGTACCGCTGGCGGGCGCGCACGGCGAAGTTCGGGGCAGTGGGGGCGAGGTCGCCAAAGAAACCCTTGTAGTTGCCTTCGTCGGCGTTCCACCCCGCCAGCAACGGCACACGGCTCTGCTTCCCGGCGGCGTAAATGGCTTCCACCGACTCGGGCAGGAACCAGCCGTCGACATCCGGCGTGAACCACGGCCGGCTCTTCCGCGATCCTGCCAAAATCTCGTCGGCCGGAAGAGCGCGCAACTTCTCGAGGGACGAGGTCCCGAAGGCCGCCTCAGCGAGCTTGAGGTCCGCCTGCTCGGCCTCGGCGCGGGGCTGAGGCCCGATCCCGGCGCGGAAGAATGCGCCGCTCTCGCCGATGGCGCGGCTGAACAGGCCCCTGGCCAGCGGGGAGGCCACCAGGCCGCTCACCGACAACGAGCCGGCCGATTCGCCGAAGATGGTCACGTTGGCCGGGTCGCCGCCGAAGAGCGCGATGTTGTCGTGCACCCATTGGAGCGCGGCCAGTTGGTCGAGAAGGCCGTAATTGCCGGCCGCGTTGTGCGGGGATTCCTTGGCCGCGTCGGGATGCGCGAAGAAGCCGAAGATACCCAGGCGGTAGTTGCAGCTCACCACTACCACACCTTTGGTCGAGAGGTTCGCGCCGTCCTGGCGCCGCTCGGAGGTGCCGCCCGCCATAAAGCCTCCGCCATAGATCCAGAACATGACCGGCAGCTTGACCTGGTCCGGAGACTTGCCGGCGAAGGCGGCCTCGGGCGCCCACACATTGAGGTAGAGGCAGTCCTCGCTGGGGCCGTTGTCGCGGAAGATCATGTCGTCGTAGATGTGGCCCTGAAAGCAGCGCGCACCGAACTCGGCGGCGCTTCGGACGCCAGTCCACGCGGGCGCGGGCTGTGGCGCCTGCCATCGCAGCGCTCCGACGGGCGGTGCGGCGAAGGGGATGCCTTTGAACGAGCGGACTCCGTTGTCCCCGCTGACGACGCCCGCCAGGACGCCGTTCGGCGTGCGGACCTGAACGGTGTGCGATGTTTGTGCGTGCATGGGATTTGTACCCAGCGCGATGGCGAAGAGAATCAGAGCGTTGCGCTGCATGGATTCATCATAGCCTCCCGAAAGGGGAGGTGCGACTTCCAGCCGGCAAAGCCGCCGGGTTCCCGCCGGCTGCGCGCCCGCCGGGTTCGCGCGCGCCGGGTTCGCGCCGGATTTCCTCCGGATGCGCGCTTGACAAATCCTGACTGGAAAGCTATCCTGAATTCCGCGACTTTATCGATAACTCCCATGCCTGAATCTACTATTTCCATCGAGCGACAGCCCCATTTCGACGACCTGATCGTCATCGGGGGCGCCGGCGGGTTTATCGCAGGCGCGCTGACTCGTTACTTCCACAACCTTGGCTACACGCGCATCCGCGCCATCGACCGCAAACCGCTGCCCGAGTGGTACCAGCGGGTTCCGGGCGTGGAATGCCTCTCCATGGACCTGAGCGAGAAGGAGAACGCCATCCGCGCCGTCGAGGGCGCGGTAGAGGTATACAACCTCGCCGCCGATATGGGCGGGATGGGCTTCATCGAGCGTTTTCGCGTGCAGTGCCTGCGCAGCGTCCTCATCAACACGCACATGATCGATGCAGCCTGGCGGGCCGGCGCTCAGCGGTACTTCTTCTCCTCCTCGGCCTGCGCCTACAACACCGACCTGCAGAAGGACCCCCACGTCCGCGCCCTGAAGGAGTCCGACGCCTATCCCGCCATGTCCGAACGCGGCTATGGCTGGGAAAAACTGATTTCGGAGATGTTCTGCCAGGAGTATTGGGCCGAGCGCGGCCTGGAGACCCACATCGCCCGGTTCCACAACATCTACGGTCCGCACGGCACCTGGTTCGGCGGAAGGGAGAAGGCGCCCGCCGCCATCAGCCGGAAGGCCATCGAAGCGATCGACTCGGGCGACCACTCCATCGAGATCTGGGGCGACGGCACGCAGACGCGCAGCTTCTGCTTCATCGAGGATTGCGTGCTGGGCATCGACAAGATCATGCACTCGAAGGACCTCATCGCCACGCCCATCAACCTGGGGTCGAGCGAGCTGATCTCGATCGACGATTTGGTCACCATGGTCGAACAGATTGCGGGCATCAAGCTGAAGCGCACTTACGATCCCGGCGCGCCCAAGGGAGTGGCCGGGCGCAACAGCGACAACACGTTCATCCAGCAGGTCCTGCATTGGGAGCCGAAGACTCCCCTGCGCACCGGCATGGAGAAGACGTACGCCTGGATCGCGGAGCAGTACGCGGATCGCAAAGCCGGCAAGCGCGTCGTAACGGACTAGGAGACTCCCATGCCCGGCTCAGCTTCCTCTCAAGCCGCCTCGCCTGAGCGGACCTCGATCGACGCCTTGATCGGCCACATCCCGCACCGGCTGGCGCTGGCCGGTGGCTGGATCGATCAACCTTTCGTTTCCCGCCTGAATCCCGCGCCGCCCGGCTCGATGGTGGTGGTCGGCCTGGAACCGGACCGCTGGTTCATGGAGCGTGCCGGTATCGCCAGCGGCACGCGCCGGGTGGCATCCAGGCGCTGGAACGGAGCGCTGCCGGCGCGGCCCAAAGAAGAGCTCTTCCGCGAATTGTACCGGGCGGAGAACGAAGGACAGGCCGAACCCTCGGGCTCCCAGGACATGATCGGCCTGATCTATCCGGGAGTGAATCGCCTGGATTATGACGCGGCCTGCGGCGAAGGGGGGCTGTTTCCCTCGCACATCGAATCCAACTGCGATCCGGAGATCGCGCGCTGGCTCGAACGGGTGCTGCAACTGGTAGCCGTGAATCAGCGGCCCGTGGGCTACAATCCGCTGGGGATCAAGAACCTGGATCCGGAGTGGATCCGGCGCCTGGGCCAGAGCGGCAAGGATTGCTACGCGGCCATCCTGGGGCGCAACGTGCAGGCGCTCGCCGATTCGATGAACCTCTGCATGGATTGCTGGGAGGCCATTCTGCCGCACACCGTGCGGCATCCTACCCTCAACATCGACCTGAAAGCCATCCTGGCCAACTTCCAGGCCCGCTATCCGGGCGCCATGTACTCGGGATGCGGAGGCGGCTATCTGATGGTGGTAGCGGAAGAGGACGTTCCGGGGGCCTTCCGCGTTAGAATCAGAACGGAATAACGGGGACGGAAACATGCTCAAGACCGGGATACTCAATCCAGCCATCAACTCGCTGCTCAGCCGCGTCCGGCACACCAACACGCTGGTAATTGCCGACCGCGGATTTCCCTTCTGGCCGCAGATCGAGACCGTGGACATTTCGCTCGTCGACGGCATCCCGCGGGTTCTCGAAGTGCTGGCTGCCATCCGCGCCAACTTCGTGGTGGGAAGAGTCTTCCTGGCCGAAGAGTTCAGGGCGTCGAACGACGCGGCCACGCTGGGCGGGCTCGAACAGGCATTGGCGGGAGTGCCGATGGTTTTCGAGCCCCACCTGGATTTCAAGAAGCGGGTTCCGCAAGCCATCGGGCTGATCCGGACCGGCGACACGATCCAATACGCCAACTTGATTCTGGAATCGGCCTAGCGCCGGCGGCGGGACGAGGGCGGAAGGGAACCAGAGGAGAGATCCATGCAACTGCACACCTTGTTGCCTGCCGTGCTGCTTGCGGCCGGCGTCGCGCTGCCGCAGACCTACGAGCAGAAGGTTGAAACTGCCGTCCAGGAGGTCGACCGTGTGGCGGCCGCCGGACCGTTCCGGCCGGCCTGGGACTCCCTGAAACAGTACCAGGTTCCGGACTGGTATCTGGACGCGAAGTTCGGCATTTTCATTCACTGGGGCGTCTACTCGGTCCCGGCCTTCGGCTCGGAGTGGTATCCGCGGCAGATGTACATGGAGGGCACGCCGGAGTTCAAGCATCATCTGGCCACCTACGGTCCGCAGAGCAAGTTCGGCTACAAGGACTTCATTCCGATGTTCCGGGCCGAAAAGTTCGATGCGGCCCGCTGGGCCGAGTTGTTCCGCAAGGCGGGCGCAAAGTACGTGGTTCCGGTGGCCGAGCACCACGACGGCTTCCCCATGTACGACTGCAGCTTCACCGAGTGGAGCGCGGCGAAGATGGGCCCGAAGCGGGACATCGTGGGAGAACTGGCAGCGGCGGTCCGTAAGGAAGGCCTGCACTTCGGGGCGTCCTCGCATCGCATCGAGCACTGGTTCTTCATGGAGGGCGGCCGCAGGTTCGATTCCGATGTCCGCGATCCGCGCTTCGAAGCCTTCTACGGGCCGGCCCAGCCCGAGAAGACCGCGGACGGCAAGGAAAACCAGCCCAGCGAAGCTCACATGCGCGACTGGCTTGCACGCACCTCCGAGATCGTCGACAAGTACAAACCCGACCTCGTATGGTTCGATTGGTGGATCGAACAGCCCGTCATGCAGCCTTACCTGCAGAAGTTCGCCGCCTTCTACTACAATCGTGGGCGGCAGTGGAAGAGCCCGGGCGTGGTCATCAACTACAAGGACACCTCGTTTCCGGAGCAGGCCGCGGTGCTGGATATCGAACGCGGAAAGCTGGACAAGGCGCGCAATCTGTTCTGGCAGACCGACACCTCGGTGAGCGAGAAGAGCTGGGGCTACATCGAGAACGACAACTTCCGGACTCCCGGTTCCATCGTGACCGATCTGGTTGACATCGTCAGCAAGAACGGCTCTTTGCTGCTGAACGTGGGCCCGCGCCCGGATGGAACGATCCCGCAGGAAGTGCAGGACATCCTGCTTGCGGTGGGCGGCTGGCTGGAGGTGAATGGCGAAGCGATCTACGGCACGCGCCCGTGGAAGGTCTTCGGCGAAGGGCCCACGCAAGTGGTTGCCGGTTCCTTCAAGGACACGGCTTCCAAGCCCTTTACCGGGCAGGATATCCGTTTCACTGCCAAGGACGACACAGTGTATGCCATCGCTCTCGCCTGGCCGGAGAACGGACGGCTGCTGGTGAAGTCGCTGGCGGACGTTCCGGTCGCCAACGTCCAGCTTCTGGGATCGAAAGAGAAACTGGTCTGGAAGCACGACGCCGCCGGCCTCTCCATCCAGTTGCCCGCCCAGCGCCCCAACGACTACGCGTTCGTTTTCCGCATCCGCCAATGAGCGCAGCGACCCTGGCGTGGGACTACCTCGTTCTGACGGCATCGAACGCCGCGCAGGCCGAAGCGTATGAAACGCAACTGCGGTTGCGGCGCGAGTGCGGGATGCTGCCGCAGGTGCGAGAGGTCCTGGTGGTTCCCGATATCGGGGGAAAGCGCATCGGCAGCGGTGGCAGCACGCTGCTGTGCCTGGTCCGCATCGTCGAGCGCGAGCGGCGCCGGCGCGGACGGACGGAGGGCGTGACCGCAATTCTGCGCGAGCTTCGTATTCTGATCGTGCACGCGGGCGGCGACTCCCGCCGCCTTCCGGCCTACGGGCCGTGCGGCAAGATCTTCGTTCCGCTCCCGGCCCCTGGCCCCGCGCCCGTGCCCGCGGCCTTGTTCGACCGGCTGGTGCCCGGCTTCCTGGCCCTTCCGCCTGGCGCTCCCGGACGCGGGCAGGTGGTTGTGGTGGCCGGCGATGCCCTGATCCGTCTCGATGCCAGCCAGGTCAACTTCTCGAAGACCGGCCTCACAGCCCTCGGCTGCTACGCCACGCCGGAGGAGGCCAGCCGGCACGGAGTGTTCTGTTTCGGCCCGGATGGCGCGGTGTCGCTGTACCTGCAAAAGCCTTCGCTGGCCGTGCAGCGGGCGCACGGCGCAATCGATGCCGCAGGCCGCACCGCGCTCGACGTTGCGGTGATGAGCCTGGATGCCGAGGCCGCCGAGTGCCTGCTGGAGGCCTTCGGAGTGGCGGAGACGGCGGGCGCGCTGGACTTCTCGGAGGAGGCGCGCCGGCGTTTGCTCTCGGATGGAATCGACCTCTATCGCGAGATCTGTTGCGCGATGGGGAGCGCGGCCAGCCTCGATCACTACCTTCGCAGCGTGCGCTCGAGCGGCTCGAAGTGGGCGGAAGATGCGCTCACTCGCGTTTTCCCGCTGGTGAACCGGGTTCCGCTTCACGTGGAACTCGTCCCCGCCTGCCGTTTTCTGCACTTCGGATCGACCCGCCAGTTGATCGAAAGCGGCTTGGCGATGCTGGCGGAAGAGGGTCGGGCGGCGCCGTTTTCGACTATCCTGGTGGTGAACAGCAGCATCGCACCGCCAGCCCGGGTGCACGGCCGGGACTCCTGGATCGAAGGCTGCCGAATCGCGGCCGACGTGCAGTTGGCGGGAGAGAACGTTCTGGTAGGCGTCGACGTGGACGCGCCGCTCGCGCTGCCCGAGGGCGCCTGCCTGGAGGTGCTCCCGGGACGCGATCGCGCCGGCGGCGACGTCGCGTTCGTGCGCTGCTACGGCGTCCGCGACACGTTCAAGCACTCCGTCTCCGAGAATGGCCTGTTCTGCGGGCGCCCGCTTGCGGACTGGCTCCGTGCCGCGGGCATGGATGCGGACGAGGTGTGGCCGGACGTGAACGATGCCGCCGCCCACAGTCTCTGGAATGCCCGCGTCTTTCCCGCCCAACCATCGGCCGCCGATTTCACGCGCTGGCTGTGGATGTACGCGCCGGACTCCGCCACCGGATCTCAATTGCAGACGTTCCGGGAGGCCGACCGTTACAGCGCCGCTGAGATCGCATTCTTCGCGGACCAGCCCGCGTTTCATTCCCGCCGTTTGGAAATCTGGAAAAGGAGTTCACTCGGACTATGCGACACGCCCTGATTCTTGCGGGCGGCTCCGGCCTCCGGCTCTGGCCGATGAGCCGCGAGAAGCGGCCCAAGCAGTTGGTTCCGTTCCTGAACGGGAAGACCCTTCTGGCGGCGGCTGTCGAGCGGCTCGGGGACCTGGCCGCTCCAGCCAACCGCTACGTCTGCGCAGGCGACAAGCAGCGTGCCGCGATCTGTGCGGAACTGCCCGGCTGGCCGGCAGAGAACTTCATCGGCGAGCCGGTGGGCCGCGATACCCTGACCGCGATCGGCCTGTCGGCGGCCCTGATCGCGCGGCGCGATCCGGCTGGCGTCATGGCGGTTTTTCCGGCCGACCACCTGATCGAGCCCGTCGGCGAATTCCGCAACGTGATGGATCGCGCGTATGCCCTGGCGGAGCGGCATTCCGAGGCCCTCATCACCTTTGGCGTGCCGCCAACGGGACCTTCGACCGCCTACGGCTACCTCGAGTTGGGCGAGCCCTTCGCCGCCTCGGATGCCCGCCTGGTGCGGCGGTTTCGCGAGAAACCCGACGCCGTCACCGCCGGGCAGTACTTC
>Ga0182017_10003943_pt1 | contig 11053 bp, 10 predicted proteins | sample 712E3DmetaG_FD_120492 | JGI IMG/M metagenome (GOLD analysis project Ga0182017, IMG submission 120492) | Permafrost microbial communities from Stordalen Mire, Sweden - 712E3D metaG | ecosystem: Environmental > Terrestrial > Soil > Wetlands > Permafrost | place: Sweden: Stordalen | collected... | reverse complement strand
CACAGGAGCGCACGCCGGAGCCTTGCTTGGCGATGTCCGGCATGACCCCTTCCAGTCCGGCGGCCTGGAGACGCCCTCTCATGAGCGCGTGGAATGCGGTGCTATTCATAGAGCCCATAAAGGTGTGCTCTTCATCGATGAGGCAAACACCCTGCGCCCGGAATCGCAGCAAAGCCTGCTCACAGCACTGCAGGAAGGCGAGTATCCCATCACCGGCCAGAGCGAGCGCAGCTCGGGTGCCCTGGTCAGAACCGAGCCCGTGCCCTGCAACTTCATCATGATCGCAGCCGGAAATCTGGATGCGGTACAAGGAATGCATCCGGCCTTGAGGTCGCGCATAAAAGGCTACGGATATGAGGTTTACATGCGAGACAGCATGGACGACACCCTGGAGAACAGAAACAAGCTCATCAGATTCGTAGCCCAGGAGATCGTAAGAGATGGCAAAATACCTCACTTTACCAGGGATGCCGTAGCTGAGATCATGCGAGAAGCTAAGAGAAGATCCGGCAGAAAGGGCCACCTGACACTGATGCTCCGCGATCTGGGCGGTTTGATCCGAGTATCCGGAGATGTTGCCCGTGCCGAATGCGCAAACCTGACTGAGACGAATCACGTCATGCAGGCCAAGAAGATGGCCCGCTCAGTGGAACAGCAGCTCGCTGACAGGTACATGGAGAGGCGCAAGGATTACAGCATGTTCCACTGCACAGGAGACGAAGTGGGAAGAGTCAATGGTCTTGCCGTTATGGGTGACTCCGGAATAGTACTGCCCATCATGGCAGAGGTCACTCCCGCCCAGTCCAAAGAAGAGGGCAAGATCATAGCCACAGGCAAGCTGCAGGAGATAGCCCGGGAAGCGGTGACCAATGTCTCCGTGCTCATCAAGAAGTTCCTGGGAGAAGACATCACCAACAAGGATGTTCATATTCAGTTCATCGGCACCTATGAAGGAGTGGAAGGCGACAGTGCCTCCATCTCCATTGCCACGGCGGTCATATCCGCTCTGGAAGGAGTGCCAGTGAAGCAGAACGTGGCCATGACCGGCTCACTCTCTGTGCGGGGAGATGTTATGCCCGTGGGAGGAGTGACGCAGAAGATCGAGGCCGCGGCACTTGCGGGCATCAAGACGGTGCTGATACCCAAATCCAACATGGGAGATGTGCTGATCGATGACTCCATCAAGGGCATGATTGAGATCATCCCTGTATCCAATATCAGCGAAGTCTTTGAGTATGCCATGGGCAGCCAGAGGGGCAGGCTTATCGAGAAGCTGAAGAGGTTCGCCACCGAAAAGAAGATCGGCATCATTCTGCCTGAGACCATTCCGACTCCCATCCGGAGCGTCTGAACAAGATGGCGCCGGAGTTCCACGATATCCGCATTTTGCGGGGCAGCAGAACGAGGATAGTCCTGGACAATGGCAAGCTGGAAGAGATATCTCAGGCACCGTTCCAGGGGGCGGCCGTGCGCGCTCTATGCGGCGGGGCCTGGGGTTTTGTCACAACCGATAGCGTAGATAACCTGGGAGAAGAGATCGATCTCGCAAAGAGCATTGCCAGGAAGATCGGCAGACATGAAGAGCTGCGGCTGGCAGAGGCGCCGTCCGGCAAGAGCATAACGGTGCCGGTCAAGAAAGACCCCAAAGACCTATCTTTAGAGGAAAAGGTAGCGCTCCTGAGGGAGATTGAAGACGCAGCAAAGGTCGCCGGCGTCTCCTCAACCCAGGCGGTCTACTCGGAGATGGAACTGAAGGGACACTACAGCAATTCTGAGGGCCTGGATCTGGAATCGAAGATTACCAGAATGGGCTTTACGGTCAGCGCTGTAGCCCACAGAAACGGGCTTTATCAGACTGATGGAGAAGGCCGGGCGGGCGTTGGAGGCCTCGAGCTCTTTGACAGGGAAGACCCGGTAGCTCTGGCAAGGGTGGTAGGAGAGACGGCAGTTCTGCTCCTGGACGCATATGCGCCTAAAGGTGGAACATATCCAGTGGTCCTTGATCAGGAGCTGGCAGGAGTGTTTGTTCATGAAGCAGTGGGTCATGCCACAGAAGGAGATATCATTCTGGAGGGCGACTCCTGTCTGGAAGGAAAGCTCGGCGAGAAGATTGCATCGACATTGGTGACAGTGAAGGATGATCCCAGCCTGATGCTGAACGGCTACTATCCCTTTGATGATGAGGGAAGCCTGGCCCAGGAGACGGTCCTGGTTGAGAAAGGAATATTGCAATCATTTCTCAATTCTCGCGAGACTGCCGCACGATTGGGTGGAGTGCCGCGTAATGCACGCTCCGAGGGCCTGGACCGGCCGGTAGTACGCATGAGCAATACCTATATCGCTAACGGGGACTGGAAATTGGAAGAGATCCTGCAGGAGCTGGGCAGCGGAGTCTATCTGTCAGGAAGCCGGGGCGGACAGGTCAGCACCGGAGAGGGGGTCTTCCAGTTCAATGCAAAGAGCGGTTACCTGGTGGAAGATGGAGAGAAGACGAAGCTGCTCCGGGATGTGTCTCTTTCCGGAAAGATCTTAGAGACCCTACTGCATGTCAAAGCTGTGGGAAATGATCTAAAATACAACAGTGGGCGCTGCGGAAAATCTGGGCAGCTTGTGCCCGTGAGCGATGGATCGCCGCATCTTCTTGTCGCCCAGGCGACAGTTGGCGGAACAGGGTAAAAAGGCATTCAGGAAGAAACGGTCCTTAGCACCCAAACTCCGGGGTAATTAATAACCATGGTCTTACGATGGCGGAAAAATTCGCACCGGGTTATTTGAATTCTTCCTATGACTTAAGTTCCAATTCGGTCTGATGCTATCGTATTTAGCCTGCATGGTTATTAAAGAGGCGGAGTTTGGGTTAGCACAATGGCTATTTAAGACGGCCCGGATCGACTTCCAACTTGAGGCTACTTGATACCGCTAATCTGGCCTTTTAGCCAATCCCAACCCTCTATGGCCGCCCTGTCAAGCTCATTTCCGGCATAATCCTGAAGCTTGGGAAGCAGATCCTTCTCTGTATCGTTCTTCGTATTATTTGGGATGTGGTTTTGCAGAGTCTGCTGCAAATCCTGCACCGGCTTGGCTATCGGCTTTGAATCTCCTCCGGACCGCCAATCCTCTGGATTGAACTCGTTGCTGGTTGAGTTTTCCAGGCTGGCGTGACCGGAGTCCACCAGCATTTGGTTGAAATTGGGTGAAGCCAGCGGCTGACCGTAGATTCCTGTAAGATAGGCGACACAAATGAGCCTGCCATAAGCGTCTCGACCACTACCGCTGCCGGAAAGTTCATCGATATCCAGGTATACTCTCTTGTTCATAAGTACGGCAAAGGTGAAATCCCTTGCAGCTGGCCCCTGAACGGTGTCAATCTCAGGAGATTTGACATCCGCCAGACTGATGCGCTCCACACTGTAAGAGATTCTGGGATCAGCTTTTTCAATTGTGACGTCGAATGTGTTACCATCTACCACATTTGTAACTACACCGTATGCCTCATCCAGTGAGGCCAGGGTGACGGAAGTTAGAAGAATAATCGCAGCAGATAATAGCAAAAACCGCAATAATAAAGGAAGCGAACCTGCTGGAGCCGTTATTTTTTGAATCCACCAAGAATTGTTTTGCATGAGCCACCTATACCCCCTTTTATGGAGTGCATTTCTTTCATCCCCCATTGCGCTACTCATTACATCACCTGATACATATTAACTTTTTTGCTATCTACGTTGACCACTTACCTCTTATCCATCGATATTCAGAAAATTAAATAGTTTCCAAGGTCATTATTAGCCAAAAGGGGCTTTTATTATGACTAATTGGAGCCTGATTTCATTAGCATTTGCAGCATTTACTATGATATTTGGGTTAATATCATAACAGGTTTTTAGCTCGAACTATGACCTTGGCATCCAGCGATCGATTTCTCGATCCATTCACGGCCGTCAACGTGTAGATCGTTGTCTCTTCCGGGAAGACCAAAGCGAATCCTTTTAGCCCCACCCTGCCAATTTCGTGATTCACTTCCACTTGGGTCGCCCCGATGACGCTCCAGCTGATGTTGGAAGCTTCGCTGGAGTTCACAGCCACAGGATCGGCATCAAAAAACTCGATTACAGGGTATGGGGAGACGAAGACGTTAAGCGCCAGCAGTCCGCCGCCGATAATTGCCACCAGCAACGCAAGCCAGATCGCGATTCCAGTCGGCGTCTTCCAGAACGACCTTTGCATCTCCCAGTAGTTCATCTTTTTAGCCATCTGATCGAATGGCACCGTCATTCTGGTCATTATACTCTGCTCTTCGCTCTTTGAAAAGGTCTTCGGGATTTCCGATTATGAATCAGGATATCTCAGAGATATGCTCGCGCGGGTCAATCTTGAATTGACCGGGGCAATCATCGCAGATCACATTCAGCCCTCTGATCTGCTCGCAGGTCAGTGACCCCTGACCTTTTCGCCTATATATATTGTCCAGGAGGCCGCCGATGACGCTTGTATTCGCCCCGGCCTGGATGAAGATTTGCCTTGATTCGGGTTGAGCAAAGCCTGCTTCCTTCAATTCTAATCCCAAAGCCATGCCGGTTTTCCAGCCGGAGGGCTCAAGGGAAACCTCACGAGAGAGAAGCATGCGAAGAAAGCAGCCGCGAAGATTGGGAGACCGGTCCAAATCGAACTGTCTTCTCACATTCATCTTCAGGTCATCATGAGATATGTGCCTCTCTTCCAGACAGGAATTACAGAGCTTCAGCCCCGTGAGCTCCGGCTCCTTCGTTGCTGCCATAGAGCTTGAGCCTCCACAATTAGCGCATGCATCACCTGAATAGTGAACTCTAACTTCATCTAAGAAATCCATGCAACCCTCAGAAGGCGAAGTTCCTTTACTCTCATCTCTAAAGACTTCAAAGCCACATTATGAACCAGGGCTTCCGCTATCAGGTCACCGTATCCGTCTGCTGCTTCTTTGAGAATTCCATCCATCAGTTCGTCATTTATCATATTGTTGGTAAATTGCATCGTTACACATTTCCTTTCAAATATTTAATTATTATTCCTGTTATGATGCTTTTCGGCTGCTGCCAGAAACCCTGGAAGAGTTCGATAACCAGCTTTTGCAAGAGATTGAGAATCAAAAAATTGCAGGGCTTTCCCGCCCCCGCATTCATCTGATCCGCAAGTTGCGGAACGCTTAAGTCCTGGCTAAAACAGATCGATTAAAGAATGATCGAATTAATCAGTATCTTCTGGGCGGCCTGGATGAACTGGCAGGCTTATGCTTCTGGTAGCAGTCACTGCAGTACACGGGCCTGGACCCATCAGGCTTGAAGGGAACTTGGCATGTCTTGCCGCATTCTGAACAGGTGACGTCGTGCATCTCTCTCGGGCCGCTGCTGAAGCCGCCTCTATTTCCGCTTTCATATCTTTCCATTTAAATTCACGTACCATTTATCGATTCAAAGATCGACTTATGCCACAAAAACATCTCAACGAATTCCCTGAATCGACGCAATTGCAACCTAACCTACAGGCCTATACTGGTCTATATACCTGTTGGTCAAAATTCAGCAAGGCTTTTTTGGTGTGCTCCAGAAAAATGGAAACAATGCTTTCCATCTCACCCAGGCCGCTTAGACGCACAGCAACATCGAATCCCTCTCGCTCCAGGGCGCTCTTCCAGGACTCCTGCCCTGCGCCTGCGATATCCTTTTCAGCGTGCCCTCCGGCCACGAGCAGGAAGGGCAGCAATCTGACCTTTTTTATCCTGGAGCCCTTGAGCTCCGCCACCATTTCAGAGAGCCCTGGAAAGCCCTCCAGCGTGCCCAGGAATACGTTGCGGTGATCCTTCTCCAAAATCCGGGCCATCAGGGAATAGAGGCAGTCCGCCGGATGACCTGTGCCGTGGCCCACCAGTAGCACTGCCTCTTTTTCCGGGTCGCGATCTGGAAGGCTTTGCAGGCTCTGTAGCTTCCCCTCTCCTGCGTTGTCTCCCTTTCCCCAGCCGGAGCAGCCATTCCACAACGCGGGCAGGACTCCTGAGACCTTCTGGCAGTCTTCCAGGCTCGACAGGAGAGGCAAGCCGGTCTCCAGGCGCTCGAAGCCGGGCTTTGTTCCCTGAAGATTGAGGTCATGCACCAGCGCTGCCAGCTGGTGGAACTCCTCTCCAGACACGATCTGCAGGGATTGAACCACCGCCCTCCTGCAACCCCTGGAGTGCAGCTCCGAGAGTGCTTCCAGAGGGCTGGCGACGGTGATCCCCCCTTTCTCCTGCAATCTCTTTATCATAAGCTGCGAGGTGAAGGCGAGCCTGACAGGAGCGCCTGGGAACTCATGCTCGTACGCCGCCCGGATGCGCTCATAGGTTTCAAGGGCCCGCGGTGAGAGAGTGCCATACGGAGTGAGAACGATTGCGGGTTTTTCCAGGGACGGCATCAAATCAACTCCATTGTTGCGATCAACTGTCAGGACCTGCCGCTACTTTTCTTTCGACTTGCCCTCGAACTCCTGAAAAGTTCGCAGCGCTGAGGCCAGCACCTTTGTCTGGCCAATGATGGCGGCAATGAAGACGGCATCCAGGATCTCGTCCTCGCTCGCCCCCGCGCGCGCTGCTGCATTCATGTGCACCTTCAGGCATTTGTCCGCGCCAGAGCTTGCGGCTGCGGCTATGGCCAGGAGCTCTGCGGTCTTGGGGTCAAGGCTCTTGGGCCGCAGGGCATTGAAGTCCTTGAGAGCGGAGAATATCATGAACTCCGGGCGACGGGCCATTACTCGCAGTATGAATGGCACTGTGCCCAGCATCTCTTCAGTGTCGTCGAAGATGTCCTCCTGCAGAGAATCGCTGTGCTCCAGGAGAGCTTTGATGAGGTCTTTATTTTCGGGTTTCATTTTATCTCGTTGCTTAATTTTCCCATTCTTGTAGCTCCATCCTTACTTTCTCGGCGCGTGGATCTTTGAACTCTTCAAGAATCTTTAAAGCGGCCTCCGCACACTCTTTCGCTTGTGTCCTCTCGCCGAGATTATTCAGTGCCAGACTCTTAGTCCATAAAGAATTGCTTTCACCTCGCTTGTCGCCGATCTCGCGAGTGATAGCTAATTGCTGATCGTAGAATAAAATTGCCTCTTGCATATTGTTCATGGAAGCATAGGCCAGGCCAAGGTTGCCGAGGTCGTTGGCTTTTCCGTGCTTATTGCCGATCTTACTGTGAATCGCCAAGGCTTGCTTATGCAATTCGATGGCCCGCAGAGGGTTTTGAATTTTTGCATAGACTATACCGAGATTACCTAAATCGTTGCCTTCTCCCTCCTCATCACCGATCTCACGTGCAATGGTCAAGGCTTGTTCATCGAACTCAATAGCCTTCACCATCTCACCCAAGTTCGCGTAAGCTATGCCAAGGTTTCCTAACTCGCGGCCTTCTCCACGTCTATCATGCGTATCGCTGGCAATAACGCGGGCCTTATCAAGGAACTCGATGGCCTGCTGCGGTTTGCCCATACCTATATTGGCTAGGCCTAGCCCGCCCAGGTAAGCGCCTTCTGCTCGTAGATCCTTCAATGCCCGAGCTGCATAAAGTCCGGCCTCAAGCCAGCGAATCCACTCTTCAGGAAATAAACGAAGTCTAATGATAAAGGCACCGGCATCTGGATAGTTCATGCATAGCCGAAAGGCTGGCTCCAGCTCCGGGCTCATCTCCTTTGCGCTTCTCATCTTGTTCTCTGCCCAGGATTGGCCCGCACGAATGTTGGCCCATTCTCGGTCAAAGAGCGCGAGACCAACCTGAATGTCGGTACCGCCTTTCCGATAAAAAATATTGGCTCTGAACAGCAGATCTTTGTAGTATTCGGCATGACGCTGAAGAACATCATTTCCGGCAGCCTTACCTCCTTTTTCCTCAAGCAGCCCGGCAGCGAACAGTCGCACCAGATCATGCAGGTAATACCGGCCTTTGCGATTCTGGCTCGGTCTCTGGTACTCAACCAGGCTCCAGCGCACCAGCTCGTTCAAATGACGATTGCCTTCATCTTGGCAAATATTCTCCTCTGCCTGGGCACCAAAATCTCCTGTAAAGATAGATAAGAGCCTGAATACCTGGGCGGTCTCGGACGCAAGACGACTGTAGCTCAGGCTGAATTTGGTAACCACATCCTCATCCACCCCTTCTTTGCCAATTATTCCCAGTCTCTTGCGTTCATCCTGCAACGCTTTGATGTATTGCTTTGGGCTCAAGCCAGGTGTGTTGGCCAAGAAGCTGCCAGCGGCTCGTAGTGCCACCGGAAGGCAGCCACACAGGCGGGCCAGCTCTTCCCATGCCTCCTTTTCCTGTGACGGACCTCCAGTTGAATTCATCCCGGATATACGCTGCAAGAGATCTACAGCCTTATCAAGTGTTAAGACATCGAGATCTTTTGGTATCATACCAGGCAGAACGAATTTGCGTCGTGTAGTAACTACTAGGCAGCATTTAGCAGGTGGGAGAAGCGGCCTAACCTGATTATCATCACGAGCATCGTCGAACAACAGAAGCGCACGCTTGCCATCGAGTATGGAGCGGTAGAGATTCGCCAGCTCTGCCTCGTTCTCAGGCAGGGGAAGAGTGAGTGTATAGGAGCGAATGATCTGAGCCATGACCTCGGAGCGCTTTAGCGGCTCCGGGCTGGTGCCCAGCATTTTGATGTATATCTGGCCGTCAGGGAAGCTATCCTGTAGCCGTTCCGCCAGGGCAAAGGCCAGAGCGCTTTTGCCCACACCACCCATTCCGCGCAGGCCGATGATGGCGATGCTGCGCCCTAAGGGGCCCTGAAGCTCCTGAAGCTCCTCGTCTCGGCCTGTGAAATCCAAGGGAGGCAATGGAATCTGATGGGGGATGGGGAGAGAAACCGAAGCTCCGGACGAGCCAAAAAAGACTGAACCATAGAAATTCCCTGCGGCAACAGGTCCTTCATTCCCTTCAATATTGATCTGCGAACCTTGGACATATTGATGGCGCTGGTCGAATCCTTTTTCATCGGTCATTATTTTATCTCCCTTCCATTGTCACCGATGTTTACGGGCCCGCTGAAAGTGCCAGTAACCACCGGCGCATTTGCGTTATTGATGTTAATCTGCGATCCGTAAACCGTCTGGCCCCTTTGATCAAATGCCGTCCTGGCGTTCTCTTTCTGCACATCAGCCACAAGTTTTCGCACTTTTTCCGCGAAATCCGAGTCACCCTCCATCTTCTCGGCCAGGACTTCTTTGAGAACGCCCTGCCGGGCCTCTGATTCCGGTTTCTCCTTAGCGTGATCTAGAGTCTGCTCTGCATAGGTGTCGCCTTTGAACTTATCTATGACAGCGTGAGAAAGCTCGCCGACCAATCCGCCCAGCTTTTCTCCGGCGGTCTTTGAGAGGGCATCTGCCCCTTTAGCTATAAATGGAGCCGCAATGGCAGCTATGCTTATAAGGTCCATCAGCACCAACCCCCAAAATCAGGTTTCTCTTGTTTCTAATGCTTGGATAGTTGAAGAGATAAATCTTTCTTAACTGAGATAAACTTATTTTAAAATAATTTAAAGAAAAATATTCGGGCTCAGATCTGGTCCAGAACATGGAACTTTTTGAACCCCATTTGGCCTTTCTCGCATCGATCAAAAAATATTGGCACCTTGAGCACTGTTTTATTGAGTTCTTCAAATATGTTGAAAGATTTCTCAGCACACCATCTTCTCGGGCGCGGGAATATCGACCTCTCTCACTGAGAGCAGATCCTCGTCTTTGGCGCTGAGAATGTCCTCTATGACCCTGGACCTCAGACCCTCCATCTCCTTCTTCTCCTCCGGCCCCAACTCTCCTATGGCCAATTTCTGCCGCAGGGCGTCCAGCCCCCGGAAAACATTCCCTTTGAAATATATCCGCAGAGCCTTGTCCTTATCGCGGGAGTAGACCTGAATACCTGTTTTCCATTGTCTTTGAGGATCAGATTGAAATCAATTGGCGATTTTCAATAAGATCCAGATAAGATATCTACTCCTTTATCAGAACATCTTCAAGCGGCCTTCTTGGCGTATGCTCCTTGACAGGCCCCGCATAGCCCAGCCGGAAGGTTTGCTGCACATGTTGTGTAGATCCAGCTTCGACGGGCATTAGCCCGTCAAGCTCTTTCTTTGTCTCCTGCACCTCCAGTGCCTGGCTCATGGGATGCAGGCTCACGCCCAGAGCGGTGGCCGCAAGCCAGAGACGCTCGAGGGTCTCTCCGGCCATAACCTGTGACTTACTATCGTTTCCGTTGCTGCTGATGAAGCCCAAATATGGTGTGCTATTAATAAGTTCGGAATCCATTCTGATCTTATCAGGTCCGTTGTCCAGAAAGACCACCTCCATCTGATCGATTTTGGCCTGGATGCCGGTTGGCCCCATGACGCCCTGGCTCAGCCAGTGGCCCAGCTCGCTCTTGAAGTTGGCATCGGAATACTGGATCTGATCCGCACGGACGATGAGATCAAGGAACTTTTTCTTAGTGGTGGAATCGGTGACCAGGCTGGTTCTAACATTCTCATCCGAACCGAAGCTCCGGAGGGTTATCAGATCCGCATCTTTAATGGCCTTTTCCTCATAGAGGTTGCGATTTGTAAGGCGGGAAGAGATAGCGGAAAAGAGACGGGGGTCCAGAGAGGGACCGGCCCCGGGCTGCAATATAACTCTGGCCACAAGATCTTTCGGTCCCGGGAAATATGTAACGCTGCAGTTGTATCCAAAATGGTCTGCCGAAACCCGCAAATTTTCGAGACAACAGCCAAGGCTCAGGTATATCTCCCTCTGATCCGCGTCTGCAACTTGCAGCCAACCTGATTTATCGGCAAAGATATCAATCTCATTTCCAGATATATTGAAATTCCAGGGCTGGGTGTTGTAGCTGGAGGGTGCAAGGATGGCGTATCTGAGCAAAAAGGTCAGCTTCTCTTCCGGGCTTGCGTTGGCTGGAAAGTCGCTCTCTTTGACATTCCATGCGTCCAGTGACGTTTTGGGCTGCATCAGAACCCCTGCCAGCACCATCCCTATGATCAAGAATGTGCTTATTACCAATACCTT